>OQVS01000176.1_pt1 | contig 38069 bp, 27 predicted proteins | sample 1691601 | NCBI WGS metagenome assembly OQVS01 (sample SAMN03418268, study PRJEB22391) | human gut metagenome | biome: human-gut; feature: organic feature; material: feces | host: Homo sapiens | place: Tanzania | collected 2013-01 | reverse complement strand
GCGGCGACATTATCGTGGAGGTAGCCCCAGGATGGAACGTATACAATGAGGATACCCACCATCAGTATGACAATAACACGACAAATTTCCAAACACCGATAATTTTCTACGGATATAACATAAAACAAGACAAAGTGACAGCGCCTGTCTCATGCGAGAGACTGTCGCCCACTATCGCAAAAGCAATACGCATACGTGCCCCGAACGGCTGTAAAGAATCACCATTGTTTTGACACTATACCGGATGCAATGTTGGTACAATCAACAAAAAGCACCGGATATGTGTCAAATAAAACAGGCTAAATGCCTAAAAAAAGAAATAAAATAGTTAATTTTGCACTCAAAACTCAGAAAAGAAATAAAAACAAATATAAAATGGGATTCAACAACTTACTGAAATCGCTGTTCGGCGACAAGTCAACACGCGATATGAAGCACATTCAGCCTATCGTGGAAAAAGTCAAGGCTGCATATCCTGAAATAAAAGCTCTCACCAACGACCAGCTGAGAGCACGTACCAAAGAGCTGCAACAGCAGCTTCAGGATGCCGTAAAGGAAGAGAGAAAAAAAATAGCCGACCTCAAGGCAACAATCGAAGATACACCTATTGATGAGCGCGAGGACATATTCAACCAGATTGACAAACTGGAGAAGGCTGTACTCGACAAATTCGAGGTTGTACTCAACGAGATTCTACCCGTTGCCTTCAGCATAATGAAGGACACGGCACGCCGTTTTGCAGAGAACGAAGAAATTGTCGTTACGGCAAACGATTTTGACCGCGAACTCGCTACAACGAAAGATTTTGTACGCATTGAAGACGACAAAGCTATATACAGCAACCACTGGATTGCCGGCGGAAACGATATGAAATGGGATATGGTACACTACGACGTACAGCTGTTCGGTGGTGCCGTACTCCATCAGGGAAAGATTGCTGAGATGGCTACCGGTGAAGGTAAGACCCTCGTGGCTACCCTGCCGGTATTTCTTAACGCCCTTACAGGAAACGGCGTTCACGTAGTGACCGTGAACGACTATCTTGCAAAACGTGACTCAGAGTGGATGGGACCGCTCTATATGTTCAACGGACTTTCTGTTGACTGTATCGACAAGCACCGTCCGAACTCTCCTGAGCGTCGCAACGCCTATCGCGCAGACATCACCTTCGGAACGAACAATGAGTTCGGTTTCGATTACCTGCGTGACAATATGGCAGTATCGCCCGACGATCTCGTGCAGCGTGCGCACAACTATGCCATCGTCGATGAGGTAGACTCTGTACTTATTGATGATGCACGTACACCTCTTATTATATCCGGTCCAGTTCCTAACGGCGATGACCAAATGTTCGAGGAGTATCAGCCGTTGGTGGAAAGGCTCGTTGACGTTCAGCGCAAACTTGCCACCAAGTTCCTTGCTGATGCGAAGCAGCAGATTACCGAGGGCAAAAAGACAAACAACCAGAAACTCATTGATGAGGGATTCCTCAGCCTCTACCGCTCACACAAGGCTCTGCCGAAAAACAAGCCGCTCATCAAATACCTCTCTGAAGACGGCATAAAGTCAGGAATGCTCAAGACTGAGGAAATTTATATGGAGAACAACAACCGCCGTATGCCGGAGGCTGTAGAACCTCTGTATTTCGTTGTTGACGAAAAACTGAACTCTGTAGACCTCACGGACAAGGGTACAGACTGGCTTGCAAAACAGGTAAACGACAAGGAACTGTTCGTGTTGCCCGACATCACGACACAGCTTTCTGATCTCGAAAACGTGAAAGACCTTTCTGATCAGGAGCGTATTGACAAGAAGGATGAGCTTCTCAACCACTACTCCGTACAGAGCGAGCGCGTACATACACTGCAGCAGTTGCTCAAAGCATATACTATGTTCAACAAGGATGACGAGTATGTTGTGATGGACGGTGAGGTTAAGATTGTAGACGAACAAACTGGTCGTATTATGGAAGGACGCCAGTGGAGCGATGGTCTGCACCAGGCTGTTGAGGCCAAGGAGCACGTGAAGATCAAGGATGCCACACAGACTTTCGCTACTATTACACTGCAGAACTATTTCCGTATGTACCACAAGCTGTCCGGTATGACCGGTACGGCAAGTACTGAGGCTGGCGAGTTTTGGGATATCTACAAACTGGACGTAGTGGAAATCCCTACAAACAGACCTGTTCTTAGAAAAGACCTCGATGACCGCCTGTACAAGACTGCACGCGAGAAATACAATGCTGTTATTGAAGAGATTCAGGAGATGATCAATCAGGGCCGTCCGGTTCTGGTCGGTACAACTTCTGTTGAAATATCTGAGCTGCTGTCAAAGATGCTCACTATGCGCCATATCCCGCACAACGTATTGAATGCCAAGTTGCATCAGCATGAGGCTGACATCGTGGCAAAGGCTGGTTTGAGCAAGACTGTGACCATCGCCACCAATATGGCAGGTCGTGGTACCGATATCAAGCTTTCGCCTGAGGTTAAGGCAGCAGGCGGTCTGGCTATTATCGGTACTGAGCGCCATGAGAGCCGTCGCGTTGACCGTCAGCTGCGTGGACGTGCTGGACGACAGGGAGACCCGGGTAGCTCTGTATTCTACGTAAGTCTTGAAGACAAACTGATGCGTCTGTTCGCAAGCGAACGTATCGCACGCGTTATGGACAAGCTCGGTATAGAGGAGGGAGAGCGCATCGAAAGCTCACTGATGTCGAAGAGCATCGAAAGGGCACAGAAAAAGGTTGAGGAAAACAACTTCGGTGTCCGTAAGCGTCTGCTCGAATATGACGATGTGATGAACAAACAGAGAACTGTGGTCTATGAGAAGCGTCGCCACGCTTTGATGGGAGAACGTATCGGTATGGATATCACAAACATCATCTGGGACCGCATTGTGAATATCATAGAGAAGAACGACTACGAGGGATGCAAGGATGCGTTCCTGAAAGTTCTCGCTATGGAATGTCCGTTCACAGAAGTCGAGCTTATGAACGAAAACCGCGAGAACCTTGAGGAAAAGGCTTTCCAGATGGCTATGGCAGACTTCAAGCGCAAGACCGACAGAATACAGTCTGTTGCCTTCCCTGTAATCAAGGATGTATATGAAACTCAGGGCGCCATCTACGAGCGCATTATGGTTCCGCTCACTGATGGCAAACGTATGTACAACATCCCATGCAACCTGAAGGAAGCATACGAAAGCGAGGCAAAAACAGTAGTTAAGCAGTTCGAGAAGACCATTCTGCTCCACATTATCGACGATTGCTGGAAGGAGAACCTGCGCGCACTCGATGAACTGAAGCACAGCGTGCAGAACGCATCTTACGAGCAAAAGGACCCGCTGGTTATCTTCAAGCTTGAGAGTGTGAAACTTTTCGACGATATGGTAGACCAGATGAACAACCGCATTGTGAGCATCCTTATGCGTGCACAGATTCCTGTAATGCAGCAGGAAGAGGTTCGCGAGGCAGCCCCGGAAGAGCACAGCCAGCAGCAGTACACCGAGGAGAAAGTAGACCTCAACGACCCGGCTCAGCAGGCTGCAGCACAGCACGATACACGCGAAACGGCACAGCGTCAGGAACCTATCGTAAAAGACAAGCTGCCAGGACGCAATGATCCATGTCCTTGTGGCAGCGGCAAGAAGTTCAAGAACTGCCACGGCCGTGGATTAGTTTAAAACAGAACAACTTTAGACAGAATAAGTTAGAACAAAGCCAATCACCATACTATAAGCAGCATATCCATCTATAGAGGAATGCAGAGTTTAATAGTAGTGATTGGCTTTGTCTTTTCCTAAAATCATATTTCTTAGCATAACAGCTTCAAGAATTAAGATAACATCATAAAGAATTAAAACAACAGCCTTAAAAATTCACAACTATGACAATAACGTTCAATAATCTCAAGAAAACATTCGGCGAAAAGACAGCTGTAGACATCGACCGCCTGGAAATTGCCAAAGGCACTATTCTCGGTCTCGTAGGAAACAATGGAGCAGGCAAAACCACACTGTTCCGCCTCGCGCTTGACCTTCTGAAGGCAGACTGCGGAGAAGTAACGATGGGTATGGAGAAGAGTGATGGCAGCACCTTTTCTACCGATGTGAAGGTAGACGAGGAATGGAAACTGTATACAGGCTCTTTTATCGACGAGAGTTTCCTTATTGACTTCCTCAGTCCTGAAGAATATTTTGAATTCGTGGCAAAGGTAAACAATATAAGCAAGGAAACACTTGACGAACGCCTTGAAATGTTCTCGCCCTTCATGAACGACGAGATAATAGGACAGAAGAAACTCATCCGCAGCATGTCCGCCGGCAACAAGCAGAAAATCGGAATCATCTCTGCCCTTCTCAACCGCCCGCAGATTCTTATCCTTGACGAACCGTTCAATTTCCTTGACCCGTCAAGTCAGAACATACTGAAAAAGATTCTTGTTGAATATAATGCCCGGACAGGTTCTACAATCCTTGTCAGCAGTCATAATCTCTCGCACACTATTGATATAAGCACAAGAATAGTCATTATGGAACACGGTGAAATTGTAAAAGACATCAACCACATGGGTAATGATGCAAAGATGGAACTCGAAGAATACTTCGGGAGATAGGCATACATCTATCCCCCTGTCTTACGCATATCTATAACACAGACACATTATATATACAGATATAACACACATCATACACGCATCAAATCTGACATAACCGTATCACTAAGCATCAGTCCCTTGCGCGTCAGCACGAGGGACTTTGTCGTTTCATCAAGTCGCAACAGTCCGTCACGCAAATGCCGTTCCGCTTCCTGCATCAGGAAGTTTCGGTATTCGCTCCCGAACGCCAATGCTACATAATCCAGTCCCAACCCCTCCTTTGTACGCAGACGTGTCATCACGGCATCATCATATTTCATATCCGCCGTCAGCACCTCCACTTCAGCCGGCACCTGTCCGCGATTCAGAGATTCTGCATACCGGCGTATGTCGCTCACATTCCACTGCCGCGTATTTCCGTCATATGAATGCGCCGCCGCACCAACACCGATATACGGCACTCCCTGCCAATAGCTGCTGTTATGGCGTGAGCGGAACCCGCTACGCGCAAAATTGCTTATCTCATAATGCTCATAGCCGGAATCAGCCAAACGGTCTATAAGTGTATAATACATTTCTTCATACACCTCATCTGCGCATTCCTCCACATAACCCTGCTCAAGCATTCTGTAGAGGGCAGTACCTTCTTCATACATCAGACTGTACGCCGACAGATGTTCCACACCCAACCGCAGGGCAGAGTCTATATCTTCCCTCCACTGAGCTAAACTTTCACCGGGGAAACCGAACATCAAGTCCACACTAATATTTCCGATTCCTGCCCTTCGTAGTCTTTCCACGGCATCCTCCACCTGCTCCGGCGTATGGCGACGACGGATGAAATGCAGCAAAGATGCATGGAAAGTCTGTGCGCCCATACTGACACGGTTCACTGCGGTATCCTTAATCCATTGCGAAAACTCTTCCGTCACGTCATCCGGATTGCACTCCATCGTGATTTCCGCACAATCCTTCACCTTATAATATTTATATATAGTATCCAGGACAGCATCAATGTGCTTCATTTGCAACTGCGACGGTGTACCACCACCCATATATATAGTGTCCAGACCGGCAGAAGCGGCCTCCTCGCTACTCCTCAGCCGCAATTCCTCGCATAGTGCCTCCACATAGCGCGGCACAAATTCTCTTTCTGTTGTAGAATAGAAGCCACAGTATATACAACGACTTTTGCAAAATGGAATGTGAATATACAAACCTGACATAATTTTATTGCTATTTTTGCGCAAAAGTACTAATTTGTTTTAAAAAAACGGCAAAACACAAGCAAATCTTTTGTGCAATCAGAAAAAAACAATACCTTTAGTGCCGTTAAATGTATTAGTAAGTCGAAACAGAGGTGCCGAACGGCATTATCCTGATGAGACAGAAAACCTAAATCTATAATAACATGAGAGTTTACCAGACTAATGAAATCAAGAACATCGCTCTGCTTGGCAGTGCGGGTTCCGGCAAGACTACTCTTGCCGAGGCTATGCTTTTCGAGAGCGGCGTTATCAAGCGCCGTGGTTCAGTTGCAGCAAAGAACACAGTATGCGACTATTTCCCAGTTGAGCAGGAATACGGCTACTCAGTATTCTCAACTGTTTTTAACGTAGAGTGGAACAACAAGAAGCTTAATATAATCGATTGTCCGGGCTCCGACGATTTCGTTGGCGGTGCAATAACAGCGCTCAACGTGACCGACCAGGCTCTCGTGCTCATCAACGGCCAGTATGGTCCCGAAGTAGGAACGCAGAACTGCTTCCGATATACAGAAAAGCTGAAGAAACCGGTTATCTTCCTTGTAAACCAGCTCGACAGCGACAAATGCGATTTCGATTCCATCATCGCTTCGATGCATGATATATATGGTCCAAAGTGCGTACAGATTCAGTACCCGATAGAAACCGGTCCTGGATTCAATGCCCTCATCGACGTGTTGCTGATGAAGAAATACTCTTGGAATCCCGAGGGTGGAGCACCAATCATCGAGGACATTCCTGCCGACCAGATGGAAAAAGCCATGGAACTGCACAAGATTCTGGTTGAGGCTGCTGCTGAGAACGACGAGGGACTAATGGAGAAATTCTTCGAAGAGGAAACTCTGACTGAGGACGAGATGCGCGAAGGAATACGCAAGGGACTCATATCACGCTCCATCCTTCCCGTATTCTGCGTGTGTGCCGGCAAGAGCATGGGCGTACGCCGCCTGATGGAATTCCTGGGCAACGTGGTTCCGTTCGTAAGCGAAATGCCGAAAGTACACAATACAAGAGGTGAAGAAGTTACACCGGAGGCAGAAGGCCCCACTTCTCTCTATTTCTTCAAGACCGGCGTAGAGCCGCACATCGGCGAGGTTTCTTACTTCAAGGTTATGAGCGGCAGCGTGAAGGCAGGCGACGACCTCAACAATTCCGACCGCGGCTCAAAGGAGCGTATCGCCAACCTCTTCGTTTGTGCAGGTGCTAACCGACAGCCTGTTGACCAGCTTGTGGCTGGCGACATCGGATGTACGGTGAAGCTGAAGGACGTGAAAACCGGCAATACTCTGAACGGAAAGGGATGCGAGAACAAATTCGACTTCATAAAATATCCAAACTCCAAGTATTCACGCGCTATCAAGGCTGTGAACGAAGCCGACACCGAAAAGGTTATGGCTGCGCTCATCAAGATGCGCCAGGAAGACCCGACATGGGTAATAGAACAGAGCAAGGAGCTGAAGCAGACCATCGTACACGGTCAGGGTGAGTTCCACCTCAGAACCCTTAAATGGAGAATGGAAAACAACGAGAAGCTGCAGATTGAATATCTGGAGCCGCGCATCCCATATCGTGAAACTATCACCAAACTCTCCCGTGCCGAGTATCGCCACAAGAAACAGTCTGGTGGAGCCGGACAGTTCGGCGAAGTACACCTGATTGTCGAGCCTTACGCTGAAGGAATGCCTGATCCTACTTCATACAAGATAAACGGACAGGAGTTCAAGATGAACATCAAGAACAAGGAGGTCATCGACCTCGAATGGGGCGGCAAGCTCGTGTTCATCAACTCTGTTGTAGGCGGTGCTATCGACGCACGCTTTATGCCTGCAATCCTCAAGGGAGTCATGGAGCGTATGGAGCAGGGACCGCTCACGGGCAGCTACGCACGCGATGTGCGCGTTGTGGTTTACGACGGAAAGATGCACCCGGTTGACAGCAATGAACTTTCGTTCATGCTTGCTGCACGCAATGCCTTCTCTGAGGCGTTCAAGAATGCAGGTCCGAAGATTCTGGAACCGATCTACGACCTTGAGGTTTATGTTCCTGCCGACTTTATGGGCGACGTGATGAGCGACCTCCAGGGACGCCGCGCCCTCATCATGGGTATGGACTCTGAGGCTGGCTACCAGAAGCTGCAGGCAAAGATTCCACTCAAGGAACTGGCAAACTACAGCATCTCGCTCAGCTCTATCACCGGCGGCCGTGCATCGTTCACAACCAAGTTCGCAAGCTACGAACTCGTTCCGAACGATATCCAGCAGGAGCTTATCCGCAAGCACGAGGAAGAGATGGCAGGAAAGGAGTAAATACTACCTCTGAATAAAAAGAAAAACTGATTGAACTATATACAGACCGAGAGTCTACGACTTGATAATCATCATCGTAGGCTCTCAGTATTTTTTTAAGGGCTGCTCCTGAAAACTGATTTTCAGAAACACCCCCTCTGTATGTGTCGTTGCCTTAGAATCTTGGTCTGCCTATACCGCCAGATCTGCCGTGAGGCGGCATTCCCGGTCGTCCGCCAAAGCCACCGGGGTTTCCTCCCGGATGTTGGAAGTTACCGTGCTTGTCGCGGAAGGCATCTTTGCCACCAAACAGATTAAAGCGATATACCACATGCAGCATGGCATAACTATTGACATTATTATAATAGGTATCCGTACGCTGCATAGCATTCACCGTGCGTGTGAAATTGCTCATATTCTGCAGTATATCATAGAACTGCAAAGACACGCTCAGCGAGTTTCCCTTCAGGAAGCTCTGGCTCACCTGAGCATTCCATATCAGTTCATTGGTATTTGCCGCACCTTCATATCCGCGCCTGCTGTTCTCATGCAGATCCGTGGCAATACTCATGTTCCACGGCAGATAGATATTCAGCGAACCGCCGTACGAGAACTGCCATGTTTCCAGATTATTCGTTGTCTGCAGCAGATTATTTGTGCGCATATAGTTCAGCGAACCGTCTACAGCCACATCAAGCCAGTCCTTGCGGTAGCCAAAGCTCAGTTTCTCGCTCAGACTTGTCGTTCTCGTAGTGTTCTTCTCCAAGAGCTTGGAGTCTTGCTGGTATAGATAGCCCACATAGTTGTTGTATCTGAACGTACTGAATGAGTTCACGTTCCACACTCCGGCAGAATCGATTGAGGTATTCAGCATCAGTCCCATCATAGCATCCCAGTTGCCGTTGATATTCTCCGGACGTGTGATTCGTCCACCCGTAAGCTCGTCGTAGGTCACGGCATTGCTCACACTGTTGCGCGTGTTGTTATAATGCATAAAGGTCATCACGGCAGTCTGGTGCGACTCGAGATAATTGTTGTAGAACAGACGCAGGCTGTTGGTAAACGAAGGCTTTAGCCCCGGATTACCCTTCTTTATGTTCAGCGGGTCGCTGTCGTCCGTTATGTCGAGCATGTCGGCAATCTCCGGCTGGCTGGAATATCCACGATAGTTTACGCGCAGCTGACTCGTCTTTGAGAACTTGTATTTGAACTCCATTGTCGGCGACACATTTACCACGTTGCGCACCGTATCGGTGCTCACACCGCGATACTCCTGTATAAACTTCGAGCGCTGCGGCTGCACCATCACACCGGCATTCAGACTGTAGTCTTTTCTCATGAGCTTGAAGCTGAGCTGGATTTCGTGCGCCAGGTTCTTGTATTCTGAGTATCTGCTCTGACTTCGGTCATAATAGTCGTCAAGCGAACCGTCGAGCAGAGAGAGATATGAGTTCCAGTTGCGGTAACCCGAAGCTACGCCGTCAAAAAAGTCCTCTGCAAAACCACGGCTGAAATCGTATGTCGAACGGTCGCTCTTCTTGTGGCTGTATGTCATCTTGTAGCTCATCTGCAGGAACGAACCCCTCCACCACAGCGGTTCACTGTATGTCAGCTGCACATCTGTAGTCCAGTTCTTCGTCGGTGTCAGATTATAGCGGTTTGTCTGGTATATGGAGTCATTGCCATAGATATCCTTCACTTGATACAGATGCACATTGGCAAGCGAGAGACTGTTGCTCCTGCCGTCGGAGTAGTTCACATTTCCCAAGAGTGTAATATTGCGTCCGCATGTGCCGAACTTGCGGTTTATCTGCAACTTCGTCCCTGCCGACTTACTTCTGGTGTAACCCACAGAGCGGTTGCTCCGCGTGTTGACCATCTGTCCCATCTGGTGCAAATGACTTACAGCCCCCTCGTCGAGTGGGTCCGACACATAGTCGTATGGATTATCCACAAAGGTTGCCGAACTGCTTTCCTGCCGCGAATCATTCGTTGAGAAAGAAAACTTCGGGCGCAGCAAGATATTCGTCATCGTGTCCGGCTTCCACTCCAGTCGCAGCCGCGCATCATAGCTATCGCTCCGCGTAAGACTTTTGCTTATACTGTTGGAGAATGCTCCGCTCTTGTTCACGAAATTCTCCGTGGCCTGCGTTGTCTGCATATCACCTCCGGAATGATTCCAGCGCACGCTTCCGTCAAGCTTCAGTTTCTTGCCGTCGTCATAGTTCACGTTCACGCCAACCATCTTCTTGGCATTCAGTCCTTGCAGCTGTCCGCCCCAGCGACCACCTCCGCCACCCGGGAATCCAGCATCATTCACGTTGTTAGCATTGCCGAATCCCATAATGCGTATTTTGTCGTAGAATCCTGCTCCCATCAGTCGTTCCGCATACCGGTTGTGGTTACCTACGGCAAAATCCGCATTGCCGAACAATCCCTTGTTCATGCCCTTCTTTATACCGAAGTCAAGCACGGTTTCCTCCTCCCCGTCGTCGATTCCCGTAATCTTTGCCAGGTCGCTCTTCTCTTCGTAGGCTTTCACCTTCTCTATTATCGACGTGGGGATATTCTTCATTGCCGTCTTCGTGTCGCCGGTCATGAATTCCTTGCCGTCAAAAAGGATTTTCTTCACTTCCTTGCCATTGATGGTAATCTTTCCGTCATCGTCCACCTGTGCGCCCGGCAGTTTCTTCACCAGCTCCTCTACCACTGACCCCTCTGGCGTGCGGTATGCAGCAGCGTTATACACGAAGGTGTCTTCCTTCAGCGTAACCTTCGCCGCCTGTCCGAGCACGGTAGCTCCCTTCAGCATTATGGCATCCGACTTGAACTGTATGTTTCCCAAATCGATTTCCTTTCCCGTTGACGGATCCACCTTCACCGCGCGCGTGATGCTCTTGTATCCCACACTTGAAAAGCGGAGCACGTATTTTCCCGGCTCCGCAACATCCACATAAAACTTTCCGTTCTCGTCCGTCAGCGCTCCCTTCACGAAACTACTGTCAGCCTTCAGCAGTTGGACCGTAGCCATATACACGCCTTCCTTGCTGTCCTTGTCGGTCAGCACTCCCCTGATAACCGTTGATGTCTGAGCAGACGCGATAGAAGCGGAAACGAGTAGGAATAATGCAAAAATTAGTCTTCTCATCTACTTTATATTATATTGTTTAAATTCAAAATTATATTATACAGATTCAATATTTCATTATTTAGAATTATACCTCCTATATATATACAAGATACAACACTTTCATAGAATTCAAGTATGTCTGATTTCAGTGATATTATTTTGACCCCAAAGTTAATAAAATGTTTAATGGGAAAATGAATAAAATAGCCATTTACCTTTATTTCCTCGCTATTTATAAGTATTTTTGCAAATATTTCACAAGTATAATTCTATTTTTCATTGATTATGAATCAACAAACGATATTCACACACGATATCTCTGCCTCTATCGACAACACTGTATTCGGCGATTCTTCCTACGACAGAATCTTTGTTCTCGTTGACGCGAACACAAAAAACATGTGTCTCCCCCTGATTGAAGGATGCACCGCCCTGCAAGGCGCACACACAATCACCATCGGCGACACGGACACATGCAAGACTCTTGAAACCGTAACCCACGTATGGAGCAGTCTGAGCAACAACGGATGCACACGCCATTCCTGCCTGCTCAACCTTGGCGGCGGAATGCTCACCGACCTTGGCGGATTTGCTGCCGCCACCTTCAAGCGCGGCATCAGCTTCGTGAATATCCCCACCACCCTGCTTGCCATGGTCGATGCATCGACGGGAGGGAAAACCGGCATAAACTTCAACGGACTGAAAAACGAAATCGGTGTGTTCCAGGATGCCGAAGCGGTGATTATATGCACGGATTTTCTCAAGACTCTCGACTGTGAGAACCTGTGCTCCGGATTTGCCGAAATGCTGAAGCACAGTCTGCTAAGCAGCAAAGAGCTATGGGCAAGACATTTATCCGTAGACCTTAACAATCCGGATTTCAAGGAGTTGTCTTCTCTCATTGAAGAAAGCGTAAACATCAAGAAGAGCATCGTCGAGCAAGACCCCCACGAACTGGGCATCCGCAAGGCTCTGAACTTCGGACATACCATTGGCCATGCACTGGAGTCATTCTTCATATCACGCGGCACCCCCGTGCTCCATGGCTACGCCGTAGCATGGGGCATAGTCTGCGAACTGTACCTGAGCACTGTATTGTCAGGATTTCCTACCACCATCCTGCGCCAGACAATGTCTTTCATACGCGAGAACTACGGCCGCATGCTCATCACCTGCGACGACTATGAACAGCTGTACTCGCTGATGCAACACGACAAGAAGAACACCGGCAACAGAATCAGCTTCACTCTGCTTTCCGACATCGGCAGCGTGAACATCGACTGCCACGCGCCGAAGGAACTTGTGTTCGAAGCCTTCGATTTCTATCGGGAATCATAAAACGAACCCTCCTCCATACGCGTTATAAAAATGCCATAAATATGCAAATGCTATGTTTCCACATCGCAAATGGCATATTTATGGCCTCTAAATGGTATGTTTGTTCGTCGTAAATGGCTTATTTAGGGTCTCTAAACAGTATGTTTGTCCGTCGTAAATACGGCATTTATGTTTGAAATACTCAGCCTTACTCCATCGCTACTGCGGAACGCACACGACTCAGCGTCTCCGGTGTCATCTGCAGATAGCTCGCGATATGCACCAACGGAACCTTCAGTATCACCTTCGGGTTGATTTTGCAGAGTTTCAGATAGCGGTCTTTCGCACTCTCGAAACGCAACAGGTCGGCACGGCGCTGTGAGATTATCAGGCTCTCCTCGAGTATCTTGCGATAGAGAATCTGTATGTTCACATTGTGCAATGCCACCTCCTCAAGTTTCTCCTTTGGCAGGGCAAATACTGTGGTCGGCTCCAATGCCTCTATGATGAGATGCGACGGCTCGTTGCGGAACAGGCTCTCAATGCACATCACTATTGTGCCGTCCACGGCAAGGTATTCCGTCACGTTCTTGTTGTTCTTGAAGTAATACTGGCGTACCATTCCCTTGTCGATATAGAATATCGCGTCACACACATCTCCCTCGTCCACGATTCTCTCGCCACGCTGGAATTTCATCGGCACAAGGATGCTCTCGAGTATATCAAGCTCATCATGCGCCATTGTACTGTAGCGGCGTGCAAGTTCGCGCGCAATATCTCTTCTCGAAACCACTTCTTTCATTCTCTCACCCTTTCATATTTTTTATTATTGTATTTAGTCAAGCTTCAGCACTGCGAGGAACGCCTTCTGCGGAACCTCCACGTTTCCAATCTGCTTCATCCTCTTCTTTCCCTTCTTTTGTTTCTCCAGCAGCTTGCGCTTACGGCTCACGTCGCCGCCGTAGCATTTTGCCGTCACATCCTTGCGCACACACTTTATCGTCTCGCGCGCCACAATCTTTGCTCCTATGGCAGCCTGGATGGCGATGTCGAACTGCTGGCGCGGTATCAGCTCCTTCAGTTTTTCGCATATACGGCGGCCGAACGTCACGGCGTTGTCCTGATGAGTCAGCGTGGAGAGGGCATCCACTGGTTCGCCGTTGAGCAGAATATCAAGCTTTGCAAGCTTCGACAGACGATAGCAGTCGATATGATAGTCGAACGAGGCGTATCCCTTGGATATGCTCTTCAGCTTGTCGTAGAAGTCTATCACTATCTCGCCCAGAGGCAGCATAAAGTGCAGATCCACACGGTTTCCGCTGATATATTCCTGCTTCAGCAGCTCTCCGCGCTTGTCAAGGCAGAGCTTCATTATCGGACCGATATAGTTGGTGTCCGTAATTATCGAAGCCTTTATATACGGCTCCTCGATATGGTCGATCATCGTCACATCGGGCAATCCCGACGGGTTGTGCACTTCCTTCGCCCCACCCTGCTTGTCGTATACCATATACGATACGTTGGGCACCGTGGTTATCACATCCATATTGAATTCGCGGTCCAGTCTTTCCTGCACGATTTCCATGTGCAGCAGCCCGAGGAAACCGCAGCGGAAGCCGAATCCCAATGCCACCGACGATTCCGGCTGGAACGTGAGCGAAGCATCGTTGAGCTGCAGTTTTTCGAGCGACGTGCGCAGGTTTTCATATTCCGACGGGTCGATAGGATAAACTCCGGCAAACACCATCGGCTTCACCTCCTGGAATCCGTCGATGGCATGCTCGCATGACCTCGTCACGTGGGTTATGGTATCACCCACCTTCACCTCCGTCGGGTCTTTGATTCCACTGATGATGTATCCCACCTCGCCCGTGGAAAGCACCTGACGCGGAATCATATTCATCTTCAGCACACCCACCTCGTCGGCAGTATACTCCATCCCCGTGTTGTAGAATTTCACTTTGTCGCCCTTGCGTATCTCGCCGTTCTCTATCTTGAAGTATGCAATGATACCACGGAATGGATTGAACACGGAGTCGAAGATGAGAGCCTGCAGGGGTGCCTTTTGGTCGCCCATAGGATGCGGCACACGCTCTATAACGGCACGCAGCACGTCTTCTATGCCCTCGCCCGTCTTTCCCGAAGCGCGCAGGATGTCGCTCCTCTCGCAGCCTATCAGTTCTATTATCTCGTCTTCCACCTCGTCGGGCATTGCCGACGGCATGTCTATCTTGTTTATCACCGGGATTATCTCCAGGTCATGGTCTATCGCCATATACAGGTTGCTGATGGTCTGCGCCTGCACACCCTGGGTGGCATCCACCACGAGCAGCGCTCCCTCGCAGGCAGCAATGCTTCGCGACACCTCGTAGGAGAAGTCCACGTGTCCCGGAGTGTCAATGAGGTTAAGTATATAGGTCTCGCCCTCATACTTGTATTCCATCTGTATGGCGTGGCTCTTGATGGTGATTCCGCGCTCCTTCTCCAGGTCCATATCGTCAAGCATCTGCCCTTCAACAATCTTTATTGTGTTAGTGTATTCAAGCAGTCTGTCGGCAAGTGTTGACTTGCCGTGGTCAATGTGTGCTATTATGCAAAAGTTTCTAATGTTATTCATCCGGAAATGCAATGTTATTTTATTGGCCTTTTTTCTTTATCTATTATGCAAATATACGGCTTTTTTTTTACACACACACTGTTTGTGCCGTTTTTTTTGTCTGCACGGTCATTTAGTCTGACATATTATAACCTAAAAACGGGGAACTGATGCTTTTTCCGCACCAATTCCCCGCTTTTTATAATATTTTCCAAGGCTTGCGCCTCAATACGCTTTTCGCCTATTCTTACTTCTCGATAGCTGCAACTCCAGGGAGTTCCTTGCCCTCGATGGCCTCAAGCAACGCACCGCCACCTGTAGAGATGTATGACACCTTGTCGGCAAGACCGAACTTGTTGATACAAGCCACTGAGTCGCCACCGCCAATCAGCGAGAATGCTCCGTTTGCTGTTGCCTCTGCGATAGCCTCTGCGATAGCCTTTGAGCCACCGGCAAAGTTGTCGAACTCGAACACGCCAGCAGGACCGTTCCAAAGGATTGTCTTTGCCACCTTGATTGCCTTTGCGAAGCTTTCGCATGTTGCCGGACCGATATCCAGGCCCTCCCACTCGTCGGGGATGTTGTTCACGTCGCACACCTGTGTGTTTGCATCGTTGCTGAAGTCATCGGCAACAATTGCATCTGTGGCAAGAACGAGGTTCACTCCCTTCTCCTTTGCCTTCTTCATCACGTCGAGTGCCACGTCGAGCTTGTCGTCCTCGCAGATAGACTTTCCGATCTTTCCGCCCTGTGCCTTCGAGAATGTGTATGTCATACCACCGCAAAGGATGAGGTTGTCCACCTTCTCAAGCAGGTTCTCGATGATGCCAATCTTGGTTGACACCTTAGAGCCACCCATGATTGCTGTGAACGGACGCTGGATATTGCCCAGCACCTTGTCTACTGCATCCACTTCCTTCTCCATCAGATAGCCGAGCATCTTGTGGTCCTTGTCGAAGAACTCGTCGATAACGGCTGTTGAGGCATGCTTGCGGTGTGCTGTGCCGAATGCGTCCATAACGTAGCAGTCAGCGTATGAAGCGAGTTTCTTTGCAAACTCCTTCTGCTTCTTCTTCATTTCTTCCTTTGCCTCTGCATATGCGGGATCTGCCTTGTCGATACCTACAGGCTTGCCTTCCTCCTCTGCATAGAAGCGCAGGTTCTCGAGCAGCAGTGCTTCGCCAGGCTTCAGTGTTGCCACCTCTGCGTCTGCATTTGCACAGTCAGCAGCGAACTTAACCTCAACGCCCAGTGCCTCTGAAACGTTCTTCACAATCTGCTTCAGCGAGAGTTTCGGATTAACCTTACCCTTCGGCTTGCCCATATGGCTCATCATGATAAGACTGCCGCCGTCTGCAAGCACCTTCTTGAGTGTCGGCAGAGCGCCACGGATACGGGTGTCGTCTGTTACGTTTCCATTCTCGTCCAATGGCACATTGAAATCCACGCGGACGATTGCCTTTTTACCAGCAAAGCTAAAATCTTCGATTTTCATAATTACTTTTATAATTTTGTCTTTATTATAATGTATTACCTACTGAAATATTTCTGTTACTCCTGAAATAATTTCCCACACACATAGCTGTGCATTATGCAAAAGTAATGAAAATGCGCGATTTGCACTATTCTTACTTTATTTTTTTTACTAATTTTGACACGCAACGTACACTTATGCTATACTGACGTTGCAATTCCGCACTATTCCTTTACGAGTTTTGCGTCTACAAGATTTGTTAGTTCCACAAACTGCTCTATCGTGAGCTGCTCCGGACGCTTGGTCATCAACTCGTGGCTATAGAACGGATCGGCATTGTCCAGTCCGCCCATTATCTGCCGCAGCGATACGCGCAGCATCTTTCGGCGCTGGTTGAACACGGTCTTCACAACGCGCTTGAACAAAGCTTCGTCGCACCCGAGTCTCTCTACCTTGTTGCGCATCATCCGTATAACGGCACTCTTCACCTTTGGCGGTGGGTTGAACACGTGCTCGTCCACGGTGAAAAGATACTCCACATCATACCATGCCTGGATGAGCACACTCAGTATGCCATACTGCTTGTTGCCCGGCTCTGATGCCATGCGCAAAGCCACCTCGCGCTGTATCATACCTGTGCAGCACGGTATGAGGTCGCGGTTGTCGAGCATCTTGAAGAATATCTGCGATGATATGTCGTACGGATAGTTGCCAGTAAGCACAAACTGCCTGCCGTCGAACACTTTGTCGAGATCCATTCTCAGGAAATCTTCTCCTATGATATTGTCGCGCAGCATGGGATATGCCTCGTTGAGATATGCCACGGATTCGCGGTCTATCTCAACCACTTTCACCGGGCGCTGCTTCTCTGTAAGATACTGTGTGAGAACTCCCATTCCCGGACCCACCTCCAGCACGGGTATGTCGGGACAGGCGTCAACGGTATCGGCAATGGCTTTTGCCACGTTCAGGTCTGTAAGGAAATGCTGTCCTAAATTTTTCTTGGGACGTACTAATTTCATTAATTGATCGTATTGTTTTATTATTTCTATTGACGGGTGTTCCTCGCCTTTCTAAAAATCCACAAAGGTGAGCGGCATAAGCTGACGGATGGAATCCATCACGTATACACCCTTCTTGCCGTAGAGCAATATGTGCAGCGGCTTTGAATATCGCTGCTCTATCTCCACCATTGCCTGCCGGCAGCTGCCGCAGGGTGCTATAGGCTCTTCCGTGTAGCCTTCTTCGTTCCGCGCAGCGATGGCTATGCTCTCTATCGCCTTTTCCGGATACTGTGCCTGGGCGGCAAAGATTGCAGAACGCTCTGCACATATCGTTACGGAGAAGGCTGCATTCTCCTGGTTGGCTCCTCTTATCACCTGACCGTCGGCAAGGCGTATTGCCGCTCCCACTCTGAAATGGGAATACGGAGAATATGAGTTCTCTGTTGCCTGCTTTGCAGCCTCCACAAGCGAACGGTCTTCCTGTGAAAGTTCGTCAAAACGACAGAACTTTATATCTGACTGTATATTCAGCTTTTCCATAATTGATATATGTTTTCTGTGATTTGTATTTTCAGTATTCTACTCTTTCGGCTCTTCCACAAACTCATAGCATCCGATATCGGGCTTGCTGTCACGCTGCTTGCCGTCGCGGTCTACTGGCAATCCGTAGCCTTCCTCTGTCATTGCTGCATTGATTGCCCTCGACTTGTCGGTAAGGTGGAAATCGAAATACTGACGCTGTCTGTCCACAAGCTTGAAGTTCTTCTCGCCTCCCGACACGGTGTCTACCTCCACCGAATCGGCACACTCCCAAATCACATCCTTCACAAGGTCATCGCTCTTTATCGAATCGGTGCGCAGAATAGAATTGTAGAAGCGGTATGTGTATGCCACTGTTGTGTCTCGCTGCTCTCCCATTACCACATCGTTTGCATAACCCGTCACGATACTGTTTATGCAGTCCATCTGCAGCAGCGGATAGTCGTGTTTTCCGCCGTTCTCGTCTACTTCTCCGTTTGTGAAGCGCAATGCCGCACCGTAGTTGGAGTCGAAAGGATAGAACTGTCCGATGGTACAATGCAGCAGCAATGCCGCACCGCCATAAATTGCCACGCAATCGTGCAGGGCATTGGTCAACTGACTGTTACGCACGTCCACCACACTGTTCACTGAGCGCAGCGCATAGCCCTGACAGTTATGCACCGTACTGTTGTACAGGTTCAGCTTCAAACGGCTCACATCCGAAGAGTCGCACACGATACCGTTGAACGTGCCGTGGGTGTCGGTGAAAAGCATCATATTGTCGTACGACGAACTGCGGAAACGTATGCCATTCCACTGTCCGCTGACCATATCGTAAGGCAGATAGTCGAACATCTTGTCTGTGCGGTCGCCACGGAACACTATTGGCTTTTCTGCCGTACCCATCGCCGAGAGCCTGCCGTAAACATCAAGTCCGGCACCTGAATGGAAATAGAGCGTCGTGCCGGGCACAATGGTTGCCGAAGCAAGACTGTCTATCCGCATAGTGCCGTAAACCACGATCGGCTTGTCCGACGAAATCGTCGTATCGCCCTTTATCACGAGATTCTTCACTATCTCCGCATCCCACGAGTAGGCATTCAGATTCACCTTCTGCTCCACGCCGCTCTCAAGACGGAACACGAGGTTGTCTTCGAGCAGCTGCGGACCGACCTTGTGGTTCATCGGCGAAGTCAGTTCCACATTTACGAAAGCACTGTCTTTGTTGCGTATCTCCAGATTCGACGTCTGATAGCCAGACTCCTTGCCGAGATAAACGCCGTCAACACTCACACGGAAGCCCGACTGGTTGCCGTTCGCAAGTCTCACGCTGGTGCAGCGAATGCCGTCGCCCGACTTATTGCATACCCAGAACCATCTTCTGCTGGTGGGCACACGCGAGAACACGGTGTCCATGCGGATTGTATCTGAAGTGAATGTAAGCAAATAGTTCGGCGATGTCGTGAATGAGTCATCGTCGGTACATGATACCGCTGCCACTACGGCAACGAGTATCAGGAATATTTGTTTCATATATTTCATCAGTTACAATAACGCTTTTTTACTGCAAATATTGTTTTTTGCCTCTTTCTTTTTATCATTCATCATTCGGTTTCAAAGTCTTTCCACCTCCTGAAGCCAGAGTGTGCTGTCGGCATCCGTTGGCATTCGCCAGTCGCCTCGCGGACTCAGGCTCACACTACCCACCTTCGGTCCGTCGGGCAGACAGGAACGCTTGAACTGCTGGTTGAAGAATCTGCGCAGAAACTCTCTGAGCCAATGCTTTATTGTTTCCTCGTCATACGTGTCAACTCTCGCGTCCGAACCGTCGAACGCCTTCTTCGCAAGCATATAGAGTTTGGACGGACGGAACCCGAAGCGCAGGAAATTGTAGAGGAAGAAATCATGCAGCTCATACGGTCCCACCAGGTCTTCGGTCTTTTGCGAAATCTCTCCGTTCTCGTCGGCTGGTATGAGTTCCGGACTTATCGGCGTGTCTATGATGTCGAGCAGTGTGGCACGTGCCAGTCCGTCCACTTCGTTGTCTGCCACGTGGCGCACCATAAATTTTATAAGTGTCTTCGGTATGCTGCAGTTCACGCCATACATGCTCATGTGGTCGCCGTTGTATGTTGCCCATCCGAGTGCAAGCTCTGAAAGGTCGCCTGTTCCTATCACCATTCCGCCGAGCTTGTTGCTCAGGTCCATAAGTATCTGTGTGCGCTCGCGTGCCTGCGAGTTCTCGTATGTCACATCATGCACGCTTGCATCATGCTCTATGTCTGCAAAATGCTGGCGCACGGATGCTGAGATGTTAATCTCTTTCTGTGTGATGCCCAAGCTGTCCATCAGCGTCACGGCATTGTTGTGTGTACGGTCGGTGGTACCGAATCCGGGCATTGTCACTCCTACGATTCCCTTGCGCGGAAGCTTCAGCTTGTCGAAGGTCTTCACACACACGAGCAAGGCGAGCGTACTGTCAAGTCCGCCGCTGATTCCCACCACCACGGTCTTGCAGTGTGTATGCACAAGGCGCTTGGCAAGTCCCATTACCTGTATGGAGAAGATCTCAGCACAGCTGTTGTTCATATCCGTAGCCACGGGGATGAACGGCAGGGGATTTATCTGGCGTTCAAGTTCAAACTGCCTGATATCTGTGGGCTGTGCATCCACGATCACTGCTTCCTTGCCTTTCTGACAATTTGCATAAGTGGTGTTTGCCTGACGCTCACTGCGCAGTTTCTCCACATCTATCTGTGCCACCACTGTCTGCTCATTGAGCGAGAACCGCTCTCCCGTTGCCACCATATTCCCGTTCTCGAATATCATGGCATTGCCGCCATATACCACATCCTGGGTACTCTCACCGAATCCGCAGCTACTGTACACATAGCCGCTTATGGTGCGTGCACTCTGCTGTGCTATCAGTGTCTCCAGATAGCTATGCTTGCCTATGAGTTCGTCGCTTGCAGAGAGGTTGAATATGATGTCGGCTCCTGCCAAGGCGAGCATATCGCTGGGCGGTACCGGTGCCCACACATCCTCGCACAGTTCTATACCGAAGTTCACGCCGTCGTAGGTGCGGAACACCACCGACTCTGGCGTAACTGTAACTTTGTTTCCGGCATATCTTATTTCGGTTGCCTTTATGTCGAGCGATGAGTCGAACCAGCGCTTCTCGTAGAACTCGTTGTAGTTGGGCAGATATGTCTTCGGCACGATGCCGAGCAGGGTGCCTTTCTGTATCACGGCAGCACAGTTGAGCAGCATATTGCCTACTGTCACTGGCACACCCACTATACATATTATGTTGAGGTTACGCGTAAAGTCGAGCAGCTTCATTACCGATAGCTCTGCCTCGTCGAGCAACAGCCGCTGACGAAACAGATCCTGACACGAATAACCCGTGACTGACAGTTCCGGGAACACGATTATCTCTACCCCCTTGCCTTCTGCCATTGCCACTGCTGTCTCTATCTGCTGCAGATTATACTGGCAGTTTGCCACTTTCACACCCGGCACTGATGCCGCTACCTTTACATATCCGTTCTGCATAATCTGTCTTTATGTATATGTTAGTGAATAGATGTCGTTTTATTTTATCCAGCCCATCATCAGTGGATTGTCACCTGTGTCGCTCCGTAGCCGTATTCCTGGAACGATGCGTCCTGATATGTACAGCTTTTGTACCTGTATCTCAGCTCATGGATGATGGCATTGCGCAGCACTCCTTCTCCCTTGCCGTGGATGAAGATTATCTTCATTCCTTTCTTTGCCTTGAACTCTTCGATGGTCTTGCGGAATGTATCGAGCTGGTAGTTCAGGATATCCGCGTGCGAGAGTCCTGCCGTCGTTTCGAGTATCTCTGTCGCGTGCAGGTCTATCACCACCGGTTCTCCGTCCTTGCCCTTCTCTTCCTTGCCTTTCTTGCGCGCTGGGGCTGTAATCTCGATTTTCTTTTTCTCCATCATCTTTGCCTTCAGGTCATCGGTGTCGATGGCAAGCTCGCGCACAGGCTTGCCGTCTCTCACTACCGGCAGCACCATTGCGTCTTCGTCGAAGAAATCATTCTCGCAGAAGGAATGGAGCTTGTAGAACTTCACGGCATCCACCTTCAGTCTCACGTCGAGTGTAGGCTGCAGACTGAACGGCTTGCCCACTTTGTAGGCATTGATCTGGAATGCACCGTTCTGATAGTCGGCTATCTCTTCTATCGAAACTTCGCCTATCAGCAGCTTTGTGTTAGGTTCCAGGTCATTGTGCGACTTCAAGCGCCACTCCTTGCCGTCGAACAGACTGTATGTGTACGACAGGAAATAGTTGCAGTCGTTGATCACGTAGAGCTGGAATTTTGTCTTGCTTATGTTTTGACGGTCTTGCGGCACAAAACCTATGTACAGTGCCACGCGGTCTGAATCGGCACGCTCCGTCACGTGCATTCCTGCATTTCCGTTTATCTTTTCGAGCACCTGTGCCTGATGTGCGGCATTGCTGCTCTCAATCACCGGCTTCTTCGGTTCGTCGGCAGGGATATTCAGTCCTGGCACGATACGCGACTGCTTGTCGTCGTTCACCACCACGAGATCGCTCACCTGTGTAGGTATCTGGAAACCATCCTCGTCTTCCACGAGGGCTATATTACTACCCTGGAAACCAGCAATGACTCCGCCTCCGGTCTCACTCAGGAACCTTACTTTATCTCCTATCTTCATTTTTTCTTGTTTTTCTGTTAAGTTATTATTTTGCAGTCTGTTGCTCTTTATGGTATCAGCAACGAACTGTCACCGTAACTCAGGAAACGGAAACCGTTGTCCAGGGCGTATCGGTAGATTGTTTTCCAGTCACCGTGTACGAAGGCACTCACCAGCAGAAGCAGTGTACTCTGCGGCTGATGGAAATTCGTCACGAGCATCTTCACTATTTTGTATTCATATCCCGGCACGATGATTATCTGTGTCGAGAAATGTATCGTGTTTATAGTATGCGCGTCCATATAGTCGAGGATGCTCTTTATAGAATCGACCACTGTCAGCTTCTCTGCATTCTCGTCATACGGTTCCCACTGGTTTATGTGCAGCTCTTCTTCTCCCGATTCGGGGTTGGCGTGAAGCTTCAGTCCGAGATAATAGAGGCTCTCGAGTGTCCTCACGCTTGTCGTGCCCACTGCAACGGCTCTTCCCTCGTGCTTTATCAGTTTCTCCAGTGTCTGACGATGCACGCTGATGTATTCCGAGTGCATATCGTGCCCGCCAATCTCGTCGCTCTTCACGGGTTTGAAGGTTCCTGCACCCACATGCAGCGTTATCTCTTCCCGGTCTACGCCATGCGCATCCACGTCGGCAAGTACTCTGTCGGTGAAATGGAGTCCGGCTGTAGGCGCTGCCACACTGCCTTTTATCTTTGAGTATACGGTCTGGTATGTCGACTTGTCGCTCTCCTGCGTCTCTCTGTTCAGGTATGGAGGTATGGGCAACTCTCCTACGGCGTCAAGTATGTCGGCAAAGTTCACGCTACTGTTGTTCCAAGAGAAACGCACAAGATGCGACGTGTGTTTCTCGCTCACGTAGTCTACGCTCAAGCACACTTCTTCTCCGTTCACGCTTATTGTGCGGTGCAACTGCTGTCCCTTCCATTTCTTCAGATTGCCCACAAGGCACAGCCATGAGCATTCACCCGTTGTCTGGAACATCTGCTCATAGTCGGCTGGCGCATAAGGCTCAAGCAGGAACACTTCTATCAGCGCTCCCGTGTCCTTGCGGAAGTGCAGGCGCGCCTGAATCACCTTGGTGTTGTTGAATATCATCAGTGCACCTGAAGGCAGATAATTGGAGATGTTGTAGAACTTGTCTTCTTCTACTGTTCCTTTTCTGTATACCAGCAACTTACTGTGGTCGCGCTCCTGAAGCGGGAATTTCGCTATGCGCTCGTCTGGAAGCGGATAATTGTAGTCGTTTATCTTTATATGCTTTACATCCATTCTTTTGTAATTTTCTGTTTCTTTTGTTTTCTATGCCGTTACGGTTGCGGCAATTATACTGAAGATATACATGGCGGCAAGTGTACACACCACGATGTCTATGCTCTGTATCGTATAGCCCTTCGACGTATACTGTGTCGATATGAATTCTCCTCCTGCCGAAAGGCGCGAGTACAGTCTGTCGTACAGGTAATACATGAATATGCCAACAAGGGCTCCCCACGCCAGTCCTACGATGATATCCGATGGATAGTGCATTCCCAGATACAGTCGTGTATAGCAGTTTGTCAGACTCCATATCAGCAGGGCTGTGAAGAATTTCCAGTTTCTCACGAGCAGCGAGAAGAACACTGTCAGACTGAAGGTGTTCGCCGCATGCGAGGAGAAGAAGCTGAAGTCTTTGGCTCCCACTCCGCTCACTCCAACTATGATGTCCAGCAAGTGATAATCGTTCAGTGGGCGCACTCTGCCCACAAGGGGCTTCACGATATAGTCGCACACGCCGCCTGCCAGCACCACGCACAATACCGCACAGCCCACGGCAAGCATTATCTGGCTCATCGCCTCACTATTGTTTATCAGCAGATACAGCAGTGCCACATACAGTGGTATCCAGGTGTATCCGGATGTGAGAAAGAGCATCAGCGCGTCCATAAACGACGAGTTGCTGCCATTGAACATCTCAAGCAATGCTATGTCTATATTCGCAAACATCTTCTATATCCTTTCTATTTGCCTTGCATGCAACCAGCCTTCTCTGTTGTCGCCAAGGCGTACGCACTTCCAGTCAGTCATCGTGTCGTCGATGATTTCCACCCTCGTCCCTTCGTGTATCACTCCGGCGTTCTCTGACTTTTCGTCGGGGGTGGTCTTCAGCTGAAGCGATGACACTACTACAACGGCTCCGCTGTTGTCTGCTGCCATTTCTTTCTGCTGCCACGCACAGACATTGCCCAGCACTACGACTACTACGAAGAACAGACTACCGAAGAAGCCAGCCTTGCGCAGTCCGATTCTCACCGAGAACAGATACATCGCGAACAGGGCGAAGGCAAGTACAAGACTTACTATCGAGCACCATGCCCAGGCATCTGCACTCTGCAGATTCACCAGTGAGTTGTACCACTGCACGAGGAACATCTGCGGCTCTGACACTATCTTGTCTATCGTCTTCGAACGCGCCAACTGCAGGTTGAAGGCGATGTCGCCGTCGCTCGGTGCAAGCTTGTGCGCTTTCTCATAACTGAGTATCGCACTGGTGATGTTGTCCATGCGGTAGTAGGCGTTGCCTAAATTATAGTATATTTCGGCACTCTCTCCTCCTTTCAGTATCTCGTTGTAGTCTTTTATTGCCTGCTGGTAGTTGCCTTTTCTGTATTCTGTATCGGCATTCTCTTTGGTAATGGCAAATGTCGGCACAGCCACAAGCATCAGCAGCAGCGTGAGCACCATTGCGTGTGCCGCTCTCTTGCGCTTCGGCTTCAGCGTGTTTTCTATCTTTGTTATGATATTCATTGCATCCTCAAATACGGTGTTCATATTGGCTGCCGACGATGTGGGCGAATAATGTTCCATCTCGCAGGTGTCGATGAGCTGCAGGTATCTCTGTGCCACGTCATCTGCCACGCCGTTCTCTGTCAGCATCTTTTCTATACTGCCGCGGTTCAGCTCGTCGCCTGCAAGGTTGAACTTCTCTCCTGCATAGCCCCACAGGGTTTTGAGCACTTCATCATAGAAGGTTGTCTTGTTGCCGCGCAGCATGGCGTCGTTTGCCACTCGCAGTCGCTTCAGTGCCACATGGTTGGCGCGTCTGGTTCTCTGCCCTACGGTATCTTTGCCCACGGCAATGTACTTGCGCATCATCAGCAGCAGGGCAATGCTCACTGTGATAATGATTATCATCAGTGTCCAGTATACTGCCGAACCGTAGAACATGGTATCGGCATTATGCAGCGTCGTTGTTCCTTCTTTTATCTTTCGGATGTCTTTGTCTTTCACGTCACCGTCATACTCGCTCACCGACGAGGTGTCGCCGCTGCCCTTCGTCACGGTAATGTCGAACTGTTGGGTCTTCACGGTCTTGTACTGATGGGTGTTTACATCGAAATACGTGAATTCTATTGCCGGGATGGTATACTTGCCCTGCGAACGCGGCACCACGGTATAGTCGTATATCATATTGCCCTCCAGTCCATTGGCGGTTATCTTTGTCTTGTCGGTCACTTTCGGGTCGTATTTGTCGAAGTCCTTCGGGAAGTTTACCACTGGCTTCTTCAGCAGTTTCATGTTTCCGCGACCACTCACTACTACACGCAGTGTGAACGGTTCGTTTGAACGTATCTCTTTCTGGGTGAGCTGCGCACTGATATTGAATACTCCCACACCGCCTGAATAGTTTGCCGGCTTTGTCGGCAGTGGCAGCACATCAAATGCGAGTCCGGGGGCTGTGATGTCGCGCTTCACTTCCACGTATGCTGAACCGCCATTGAATAACGCTTCCATCATGTCGATATTCCTGGTCTGCTGTCTTACAGATGCCTTGAACACGATGCTCGGCACTTTCAGCTTGCCGTGCATCTGTGGATACATGATATACTGGCTCCACGTCACGCAACGGTACTGACGCCCGTTGTGGTTTTCTATGTAGAACGACTTCTGGCGCGGAAGTGGCACTTCCAGTGTATGGAAACCTGTGAGGTCTGGCATCTTGCCATTCAGCTCAATCAGGTCTACGAGGGTGTATACCTTATAAGTGAGCACCACTGGCTCCTGCTCGTACACCTTGCTTTTGCTCGCACTCACTTTTATGAAGAGGTCTGAGCCTTTTATCTCTGAACCGGCGGCGCGCATACCTGGTTGGTCGTCCTGACTGCCGTGCATACGCGGTGCTCCGTGGGTCGTCGCACTCTTGCCCGTCACTTTTATGTGTATGGGGCGCGAGGTATGGCGACGGCCGTTTGCCACAACCGATGCTGCCGGGATAGTATAGGTACCGTTCTTCATCGCACAGAGGATGAAGGTGAAGGTGGTCGACGAGGAACTGCTCGCATGGCCGTTCACAACCTGATAGCTCGACTGCGACGAACGGTACGGTCCGGTTATTATCTCAAACGCATCGGGGATATTTCCTATGTGGATGTCACCGGCATCCTGTGTGTTGATGACATACGACAGTCGGAAATTCTCGCCCACTGAGATATTGCCAGGGGCTGAAACTGTCAGTCCCTGTGCATAGCTGTACAGTACGGCGAAGAATAATATAGCGTTGATTACTAATCTCTTCATATCTTGATTCTGTTTTTGTTCTCTTTTTCCTGAAAGACTATCTATTACCAGTTTTTATCCAGCTGTCTCGTCTGCTGCTGCCGACGGTTGCGGTTCAGCTTCTGCTGTGTCTCCTGCTCCTGCTGCATGGCGGCATTCAGCAGCTGGTCTATGTTGTCCTTGCTCATCTGCGGCTGCTGGTTCTGCTGCTGGTCTTTGCTGTTCTGCTTGTTGTCTTGCTTCTTGCTGTCCTGCTGCTTCTGCTGGTCCTTGCCGTCCTGGTCCTGCTTCTGCCTGTCGGGCTTGTTCTGGTTCTTTTTGTTCTTTCTCAACTTCTTGCAGAGGGCGAGATTGTAGCGCGTCTCGTTGTCTTTCGGATTGTTGCGGAGCGATTCGCTGTATGCCTTTATCGCTTCGTCGTACATCTTGCCCGACTGACAGATTACGCCCATATTATGGTATATCTTTGATTTCCTCAACTTGTTCGTCTCCAGCGATGCTGCCTTTTCCAGATATTTCGCTGCCTCTGATGCCTTGTTCTGCTGCATGAACGTGCAGCCTAAGTTATACAGTGCCTGTGCATTTTCCGGATTGGCGGCGAGCGCCTTGCGGTACGCCACTTCTGCCGCCTTGTAGTCCTTGCTCCTGAAGCTCTTGTTTCCGCTGCGTATATACGAGCGGTCGCTTTGCGCCATGGCACAAAGCGAAAGCAGGGCAAGCACGAGGGCTAACGCAACTTTTGATTCGAATCTTATCATCTTTGTCATTTCTTAAACAACTTGATCTTCTTAAACAATGGATTCTTCTTCTCCAGCACCACTGCCTCGATTATTATCAGCAGCAGGGCAAGGAGCACGAAGGTCTGGTACTGCTCGTCATACTCGCTGTATACGGCATTATCCAGCTCTCCTCTCTGTATCTTGGCAAGCTCGTCGTTCAGCGCGTCCTGTGCCTTGTTGGTATTGTCCACGTGGATATATGCACCACCGCCTGCCTTGGCTATCTGTCTGCACATATCTTCGTTGAGCACTGAGAGCACCTCATTGCCATGCCTGTCTTTCATATATCCTCCGCGTCCGTCGGGGATGAGTCCGCCCTTGGGCAGTCCGATACCGAGCACGAACACGTTCACTCCTCTTTTCTTTGCTTTCTTCGCAGCCTCCAAGGCTCCGCCTTCATGGTCTTCTCCATCGGTAATCACTACGATTGCCCGTCCCACATTGTCTTTTTTCGTGAAACTGTTCAGACAGGTGTTTATCGCTCCTCCTATGTCGGTTCCCTGGGTTGCTATAAGGGATGGCGAAAGGGTGCTCAGAAACATCTTGGCTGAAACAAAGTCGGTTGTTATCGGCAACTGCACGAATGAACTTCCGGCAAAGACTACCATTCCTACTTTGTCGTCCTTGAACTCGTCTATCATATTCTCTATCAGCAGCTTGCTCTTGTCCAGACGCGACGGTGCCACATCCTCGGCAAGCATCGAGTTACTGATGTCGAGTGCCACCATCGCCTCTATGCCGTTGCGCTTCTCGTTGCTTATCTTTGTTCCTGCCTGTGGGCGCGCCACGGCTATGATAAGCAGTGCAAGGGCTGCAAGGGAGAGGAAGAATTTCAGTGATGTGCGTACTGCCGAGCGGTCGGGCATCAGACAGTCCTGAAGCGACGCGTCGGCGAGTTTCTTCATCTTCTTCCTCATCTTTCTCTGCGAATGGAGCCATACCAGCACCAGCACCGGCAGCACGGCAAGCAGATACAAATATGTGGGTTCTGCAAATCTTAGCATTTTTCTTTCCTTTTGTTTATCTATTTATGAGAGACATTGTTTTCTTCTGTTGAAGTATCTTGGCCTGCTACTTCCCGCCTTGCCTTATGGCATACGGCGCAACACCGTCAACCGCAGCAGTATGTCGAGCAGCAACAGCAGTGCGGCAGCGGCGGCAAAGGGGAAATATGCCTCTGAACGCTTCGAGAAGTTCTTTGTCTTCATCTTTGTCTTCTCCAACTTGTCGATGTCTTTGTATATCTGCTTCAGCTCGGCAGTATTTGTGGCGCGATAGAAACAGCCGTCTGACATCTGGGCTATCTGCTTCATTGTGTTCACGTCTACATCGGCACGCAGATTCACGTATCTCACCGTACCTGCCACGCTCACTGGATAAGGGGCGAGCGACTTGCTGCCCACGGCTATGGTATACACTCTTATGCCGTACCTCTTGGCTATCTGGGCGGCGGTGAGGGGCGATATGTCACCCATATTGTTACTTCCGTCGGTGAGCAGTATCACACACTTGCTCTTTGTCTTGCTGTCTTTCAGACGTGCCACGGAATTTGCCAGTCCCATTCCTATCGCTGTTCCGTCTTCTATTAGTCCGCGCTCGGCTATGTCGGTCCTCACGTTCATCAGCATGTTCATTAGCGACTGGTGGTCGGTGGTCATCGGACACTGTGTGAATGCCTCGCCGGCAAATACGGTGAGTCCGATATTGTCGTTCTCGCGGTCGGAGATGAATTCTGCCGCCACTGCTTTCGCCGCCTCTATACGGTTCGGCTTGAGATCCTGTGCCAACATACTCGTCGACACGTCCATCGCCATCATTATGTCTACGCCTTCGGTCTCCTTTGTACCCCAACTGTTGGTGCTCTGAGGGCGCGCCAGTGCTATCACTACGAGCGCATACACTATGATACGGAGGAAATATGGCAGTGTTACAAGCCGACTGCGCAGACTCCTGCGCACGTTGTAGTAGGCAAATGTGTCTGCCACATGCACCGCCGGTTCGTTTTTCTTTCTGTACAGCATCAACCATAGCACATAGGGCACTATGAGCAGTAGCAAGAACAGGTATTCTTTATTTGCAAATTCCATTTCTCTACATTATATTAACGTGTACATTATATATATGCTTCCAACCAGCGCACACAAGGCTCCCACGGCAAGCACCACTACGGCTGCCTTCAGTGCCACGCGATTACTCCTTGCTGTCTTTTCTGCCTTGTCTTCATCCTGTACCACGCAGATTTTCTCTTTCTCATCGGTCTTCGTGTCGTTGATGAAGGCAAGGGCGTTCATCAGGTTGGCATCGTTCTCGTTGATGAGCACACTGTGCTTGGCAAACTTCACGAGGTCTGCCGTGCGGAACAGATTCACCACCTCGTCGATGGCTCCGTTGCCCTCGCTGCGCAGACGGTCGATGATTTCCGAACTGGTCATCTCCATTGCGTCGAAGCCGAATCTCTCCTGCATGTATTTTCGGAGTATCGAAGTGAGCTGGGTGTAATACGCTTTCTGGTCTTCTGACACCGACGCCTTTTCTGCTTTCAGCTTCTCTATTCCGCTGATGGCTTTTTCGTGCGGCGGAACGCGCTTCACCACTTTTATCGGGGTCACCACCGGCTTGTTCCTCTTCAGACGCACACCAAGCCAGATGCTCACTACGAGCAGCACTACGAAGAGCACGCTCAGCAACAGTGGCATCTCCCATTCTGCCCATGAGAATGGATTGTCCTGCACGTCTTTGGGGGGATAGAACTTATCGGCATTTACTGTATCAACGGGTACGGTGAGTACTTTAAGTGCCAAGCTCTTAGTGGGATATGCTTTTCCGTTAACTTTCACGTTCATCGACGGAATCATATACACATTCTCGTCGAACGATGTGAGCACGTATGATTTCGACACTTTTATGTTGCCGTCGCCAAGGTCTACGGTGTCGCCCTGGGTCTCGTCGAGCACTTCCAGTCCGGGCACCATGTATTTCTTCTCCTTGAACGTGGGCAACTGCAGACTCTGTCCGCGCTTGAATGCTGCCGACAGTGTCAGCTTTGCCTGGTCGCCGATCATTATCTGCACGGAGTCCACACTCTGGTCCACCTCTACCTGCGCCCCGGCTGTCATCACTGCGACTAATGTCAATATCAAAAATATAACACGTTTCATTTTGTCAAAATCTCTCTTTGTATAAAGGTTTCTCTCTTTATGCCCTCCTCTTGAAGAGCTGCATGAGACTCTTTACGTAGTCTTCGTTCGTTGCCACCGACACGTTGTCGGTGTTGGTCTTGTTGAAAAGGGCTTTCAGCGCCTCTTGTCTCTCCTGCCAGTAACGGCTGTGGGCAGCACGCAACTTCTTGTCGCTCGTGTCTACATACATCTCATGGCCGGTCTCCAGGTCTCTCACCTTCATCAGTCCCACGTCGGGCAGACTCTTCGCAAACGGGTCGTACACCTGTAGTGCCACCACGTCGTGCTTCTTGCCGCATATCATCAGCTCTTTTTCAAAGCTATACCTGCTGTAGAAATCACTGATAAGGAACACTGTGCTGCGGCGCTTCATGGCGTTCACAAGGAACCGCATCGCCCCGGAGAGGTCGGTGCGACGGCTTTCTGCCCTGAAGTTCAGCATCTCGTGTATGATATAGAGGATATGCTTGCGTCCCTTCTTGGGGGGGATGTATTTCTCCACCCGGTCGGAAAAGAACACCACGCCTATCTTGTCGTTGTTCTGTATCGCACTGAATGCCAACGTTGCGGCTATCTCGGTGACGGTCTCGCGCTTTGTCTGCACACGAGTACCGAAATCGAGCGATGCACTCACATCGATGAGCAACATCACCGTGAGCTCGCGCTCTTCCTCGAACACCTTCACGTAGGGGTGGCGCATCCTCGCCGTCACATTCCAGTCTATGTCGCGCACGTCGTCTCCATACTGGTAGGCACGCACCTCGCTGAATGCCATTCCACGCCCTTTGAACGCCGAATGGTACTGACCGGCAAAGATGTTGTTGCTGAGTCCGCGGGATTTTATCTCTATCTTGCGGACTTTCTTTATCAACTCTTGGGTTTCCATCAAGGAACCTCCACTTTGTTTATTATTTTGCTTATTATCTCCTCGCTCGTGATGTTGTCAGCTTCTGCCTCATACGACAGACCGATACGGTGGCGCAGCACATCGTAGGCGATGGCTCTGATATCCTCCGGCACCACATAGCCGCGGCGACGGATGAAGGCGTAGGCACGGGCTGCCTTGGCGAGGTTGATACTTGCTCGCGGACTTGCCCCGAAGGTTATCATCGGCTTCAGCTCCTGCAGTCCGTAACGCTCCGGATAACGGGTGGCAAACACGATGTCGGCGATATACTGTTCTATCTTCTCGTCGATGTACACCTGCTGCACCACCTGGCGCGCCTTGATGATGTCTGTCACACTCACTGCTGCCTCCACCTCCGGCATCGACTCTTCGAGATTCTCGCGGATAATGAGCTTCTCTTCCTCCAGCGTGGGGTAGTCCATCACTACTTTCATCATGAATCGGTCTACCTGTGCCTCGGGCAACGGATATGTGCCTTCCTGCTCTATCGGGTTCTGGGTTGCCATAACGAGGAACGGACTGGGCAGGTCGAAGGTCTCGCTGCCTATCGTCACCTGATGCTCCTGCATCGCCTCAAGCAGCGCGCTCTGCACTTTCGCCGGCGCACGGTTTATCTCGTCGGCAAGCACGAAGTTGGCGAACACCGGACCCTTCTTCACCTGGAAGTTCTCGTTCTTCTGCGAGTATACCAGTGTTCCCACCACGTCGGCCGGCAACAGGTCGGGGGTGAACTGTATTCTGCTGAAGTCGGAGTCTATTATCTTGGAAAGGGTCTTTATTGCCAATGTCTTTGCCAGTCCGGGCACGCCCTCAAGCAGGATGTGTCCGTTGCTGAGCAGACTGATGAGCAGGGCGTCCACAAGGTGCTTCTGTCCGATGATGACACGCTCCATCCCTTTGTTGATGTCCTCCACGAACGCACTCTGCTGTTCAATGATGATGTTTAATTCTCGAATATCTACAGCTTTTGCCATAATTCTGTTTTTTATGATTTTGTTATGTTTTCTTTTTTGTTACCGCAAAAGTACTACTTTTATATGCGTATCAAAAAAGCTACTGCCATAAAGAATCTTAAATTAGAAGGTATTGCCGCCTTTTTTAAGATTCTTTTTTACTCGTTCCTTTTTTCTTCAGCCTCAGTTTAGGAATATTTACTTTCTCTCCTTCCTTCACCTCCACCTTTTTGTTATATACTTGCAGGTAGCATTCCATTCCGCTGCCCAGATACTGGCGCGCTATGCTTGCCATCGTCTGCCCCGGTTTCACGCTCACTGTCTTGTCTGTACCTTCTATCACATAGGCTCCGGTCTGCACCATTCTGTCTGCACTGCGCAATGCCGCCGGAGCGTCGCCTGCAATGGCGATTGGCTCTGCCGGCTCCTGCCTTTCTACAGTTTCCGCCTTGACTGTCTGCACGGTAGTGTCTTTCTTTTCTTCCGACTTTACAACTGGCTTCGCCACTGCTTTTTTCTTCACCACTTTCTTCTGCAGTGCTTTCGGCGCGACTGCCTCTGTCTTTGCTCCATCACTACTGCTGCTTTCACCGAAATGGTATCCGCACCAGAACGCGAGACCTGCGAACGCAAGCATCACTACTCCTCCAAGCAGTGCTTTCCAAACGAAAGAGACTGGTTTCTTTTCCTGCTCTCCTGTCTCGTCGCCTTCTGTCTCATCGTCTTCTTCTATCGGTTGAGGATTGACTACCGGCTGAGAGACTTCCTCTGTCTGAATATCTTTCTCTGGCATGGATTCTTCCACCGTTACAGGTTCTTCCTCGGGTTGTGGTTCTTCCTCGGGTTGTGGCTCTTCCTCGGGTTGTGGCGCATCTTCTATCTGATGCACTTCTTCCGGCTGATTTACATAAATATCCTCCACCCCATCATCTTCTATAGAGGTGTCTATCTTTGAATCTGCATCAAGCTCAGCAGCCGCACCTGCCAGCACGCTGCCCACGCTTTCACGCATTTTGTCTTCCGGTGCGGCTTCTACTGCCGCTTCTGCCATTGTCGTTTCCGCGGCTGTGTCTTCCGCTTCCACCGACAGACTTACACTTTCTCTCTCGAAGTCTACGCCATCGTTCAGCACTACTGTCTCGAACTGCGAGAACGGCTTGTTCACGAGTTCTTTCAGTGCTGCATCCGGCACGAACGACATCTTGGAGTGACCGTCGATGACTACTCTCTCTCCTGTATTCACGTCCACGCTCGTACGGTCGCGCACGTCAACGAGCTTGAATGTGCCCAAGCCCTTCACCTTCACCACCTTATCTGGTATGAGTGCCTCTTTTATAAGCTCGAAAAAGGTGTCGATATACCTTTCGGCATCCTCCACCTTCATATTCTTTCTCTCCGCCAGGGCAACGGCAATTTCCCTGAGTCCTATCTTTGCCATCTACCTACTCTCCTCCTCCGTTTTTCAGTTTTTCCTTCATCGACGCTGCCGGTTTGAAACCCAACACGAGCTTCGGCGGCACAAGCATGCGTTTTTTTGTGGTGGGCGAGAGTATCACGCGCTCCATACGCTTCTTCACCTCGAAGGTGCCGAAACCATTCACGACTACGGCATCGCCCTCCTGAAACGCCTCGTTTATCACGTCCACAAGAGAGTAAACGAGCATCTGGGCATCGTCGTTCGACATTCCCAGACGGCTCGACAGTTCTGCTATGAAATTCTTGTTGTTCATATTTTATTCCGCCAGAGTTGCATACACGTCAAACTCTTCGGCTCCGTTTATTCTCACTTTATAGTAATTGCCGATGGTCAGCTCCCGGGCATCGTCGGCTTCTATCAGCACCTCGGGGTCTACCTCCGGTGAGGAGTATTCGCTGCGCGCCACGTAGTAGTCGCCCTCGCGCCTGTCCACTATCACTTTCAGCTCTCTGCCCACCATCTCTGCCTCATGCTCGGCACTGATGCGCTCCTGCAACTCCATCAGACGGTTCAGACGGTCTTGCTTCACGTCCTCGGGCACGTCGTCGCGATAGTGCTCCGCACTGTATGTGCCTTCTTCTTCTGAATAGGCGAAGGCTCCCATCCGCTCGAAACGCGCCCACTCCACAAACTGCATCAGTTCTTCGAAGTCCTGCTCTGTCTCTCCCGGGAAACCCACCATCAGAGTGGTGCGCAGGGCTATACCGGGCACCTCGCGGCGCAACCGCTCCACCAGTGCGTAGGTCTCTTCTTTTGATGTGTTGCGCAGCATTGCCGTGAGCATATTGTCGGAAACGTGCTGCAGGGCGATATCGAGGTATTTGCACACGTTGGGGTATCGTCGCATCACGTCGAGCAGGTCTGTTGGGAACTGGTTCGGATAGGCATAATGCAGTCTTATCCATTCCACGCCTTCCACCTGTGCCATGCGCTCCACAAGCTGTGCTATGCGGCGCTCGCCGTAGAGGTCCACGCCGTAATAGGTGAGCTCCTGGGCTATCACTTGCAGCTCTTTCACTCCTCCAGCCACGAGCTGTTCCACCTCAGCGATGATGTCTTCCATCGCACGGCTCTTGTGTCTGCCCGTGATGATGGGTATGGCACAGTAGGCACAATGACGGTCGCAGCCTTCGCTTATCTTCACATAGGCGTAATGCGACGGTGTCGTAAGGTGTCTTGCCGTCGTTCCCGGCTCACTGATGCTGCCGCTGTCGGCTCTGCCCAGCTCGTCGAGCAGTCCGTTGTAGTCGAACTTTCCGTAGTATTTGTCCACCTGCGGTATCTCCTGCTCCAGTTCTTCGCGATAACGCTGCGACAGACAGCCCATCACATATAGTTTGGCAAGTCTGCCCTCTTCTTTTGCCTGGGCGAACTCCAGTATCATGTTTATGCTCTCTTCCTTGGCGTCGCCGATAAATCCGCAGGTGTTGATAACGGCAATCTCGCCGTCGGGCTGCTCACTGTCGTGCGCACATTCGTAGCCGTATGCCTCGAACTTACGCATAAGGGCCTCGGTATCAACGAGATTCTTCGAGCAGCCCATCGTAACGAAGTCTATCTTGTTATGCTTCACTTTCTTTTCTTTTCTTTTCCTTTCCTTACTTCTTATTCTTTTTTCTCCTGGTTGAACAGGGAATCCACGAACTGGCGGCGATCGAACAGCTGCAGGTCGTCAACGCCCTCTCCCAGTCCGATGTATTTCACCGGCACTTTCAGCTGGTCGGAGATTCCTATCACCACTCCTCCCTTTGCCGTTCCGTCGAGCTTCGTGATGGCAAGACTCGTAATCTGTGTCACGGCGGCAAACTGCTTCGCCTGCTCAAAGGCGTTCTGCCCTGTGGAACCGTCGAGCACCAGCAGCACTTCGTCGGGCGCCGTCACCATCAGCTTCTTCATCACGTCCTTGATTTTCTTCAGCTCATTCATCAGTCCCACCTTGTTGTGCAGTCGTCCGGCTGTATCGATGATCACCACGTCTGCCTGGTTTGCTATTGCCGACGAGAGGGTGTCGTATGCCACGCTCGCAGGGTCGGCTCCCATCTGCTGTTTCACTACGGGCACTCCCACTCTCTCTCCCCAGATGCACAACTGTTCCACGGCAGCGGCACGGAAGGTGTCGGCTGCGCCTAAATACACCTTGTGTCCGGCGTTCTTGAACTGCTTTGCAAGCTTTCCGATGGTGGTGGTCTTGCCCACTCCGTTCACTCCCACCACGAGGATGACGTAAGGCTTGTGGTCTACCGGCAGCGTCCATCCTGAGGCATCACTCGCATCGTCGAGCAGCTTTGCTATCTCGTCGCGCAGTATACCGTTCAGTTCTGAGGTCGATACGTATTTGTCGCGCTCCACTCGCTCTTCTATCGCCTTGATTATCTTTATGGTGGTGTCCACTCCCACGTCGGACGTGATGAGTATCTCTTCCAGATTGTCGAGAACCTCATCATCTACCTTCGACTTTCCTGCCACAGCGTGCGCCAACTTTGAGAACACGCTCTGCTTGGTCTTTTCCAGTCCCTTGTCCAGCGTTTCCTTGTTCTTCTTTCCGAATAATCCAAAAAATGCCATAAGCTTATAATATTTTGGTACAAAAATACTCAAATTTCTCCATACCCACAAATTCTTTGTTGATTAGAATCACTTACTGCCAAAAAACCTTTCCAAACCCATACATAACCGACCGCCACAAACGCCAAAAGGGAAGAACGTCTCCGCTCTTCCCTTCTTTATATTTAGTATGAATCTTCTTTTTATTTAAAGAATTCCTTCACGTCCTCATTCAGCACCATGCGCTCGTCGAACACATATGCACCAGTCTTCGGGCTTCTCACCATCTTGATCACCTTTGTATAAGCGCGACCATCACTTGAACCCTCATGGAGGGTTGCGACTGCTTTCTTTGCCATTTTCTAATAGTGTTTAATTAGATTATTTTATTTCCTTGTGAAGTGTCATTCTTTTTCGGATGGTTTGTACTTCTGTGGGTGGTTATGATGATTAACCCGGACATTTTATCAACGAAAGCATTTGGGTTAGTCTTGTCGATTTCAGTTGTAGGAGAGATGATTCTCTCACTTGTTAAGAAAGAGCAATTTCAAAAAGAGGCGTTCTCTCCTAAAATCAAAATCGCGGCAGGAATTATGATCGTGCTATTATTGATACGATTGATTTTTTGAAAAATGGTGAAATTGACCCTGAAAAATTGTAGCAACACTTGAAGTGTTTGATAATTGCAAAAGTTGTTTTGTGGTACGGTTTTATCGGTTACTTATTTATATCAAAGGGCTACTAATCTTCAAGTCTGTTAATGGAGTAAAGTGGTACGAATGAAAAAGATACAGA
>OQVS01000175.1_pt1 | contig 38116 bp, 34 predicted proteins | sample 1691601 | NCBI WGS metagenome assembly OQVS01 (sample SAMN03418268, study PRJEB22391) | human gut metagenome | biome: human-gut; feature: organic feature; material: feces | host: Homo sapiens | place: Tanzania | collected 2013-01 | reverse complement strand
TCCGAAAAACAGGACAGAAATATGGACAATATGGATAAAAATAGCGTTATTGTCAAAACCAAACAAACTGATAACACACTAGATATACAGAGTCAAATCCGTATTATTGAGTGGGAGTAGTCCAAGATGGCTTGCAAACCAGACTAAGGTTAACGTAAATATCTTATACATTCTTCAGTCAATTGCTTCTTGTCCAACATATTCAGCATTTGTGAAGATGTTATCAAATAAAGGAGTTACCGATAAAGCCTTTTGTCATATATGTGGCTTCATACTCACATAAATGTAAATTACCTGGCAGATTGTCATTTGTATCCATTTGAGGATCTCATGTATATTCGTAAACCGTTAAACTAGGATATTCTCGAAAACCTCTTCACAGAATAGTATTGATTGTTCTCCTTTTATGGTTCTTCACGTTTTCTGTGTAGAGGTGCAACCCTCAGGGAGCTGCCCGTCGCTAAAAACGGTTATCCTGTCACCAGCTTCCGACATCCGTCAATGTCAGAATAGCATCGTCTTCCTCAGCTATGAACATCCTACTTCTGTGGGATGAAGCTCTGACGGAAGGGATCAAGAGGTACCTTACGAGGGTGAAGAATTACTCTTCGTTCCTGTAGCCGTAGCCGACCCTCTTGGCCACCTTGAACTTGTTGTTGAACCCTTCCAGCCTTCCTGTGGAGATGTTGTGCCTTGCATGTGCCACGAGCCCGTCGAGGCGCTTCTCCTTGAGCCTTGCGAACCGTTCGAGGGCGGGGATCCCTCTTGCCTTGGCGCCTTGGAACCAGGCCGTCCTTCAACGCAGGGCCTCGTCGGAGTCCCTGAGTTCGAAGAGCCTCGACATCTCCTCCTTCATGGCATAGCAGAGCGCAAGGTCGCTGTGGCCGTCCAGAATCGCATTCAGGCCTTCGACCTTCCCAAGAGGGAGGCTGTCCCCATTGGCAAGCAGAGTCCATCTTGCGCCCTTGAGGGTGGGGTACAGGTCGGCTTCATGCTCATCGACACGATCAGATCCCTCAAATGCGATGTGGAAATCATAGTCATGGGCCTTGCGGCAAGCATGGGAGCCGTGATGCTGATGTCAGGCACCAAAGGCAAGAGGAAGGCCCTGCCTCATGCAGGCATCCGACTTCGAGATCACCGCCAGGGAGATGGGACGGGTCAAGAAGGAGCTCTATGACTTCATCTGCACCTGCACGGGCAGATCCTTCAGTCAGGTTTCCGAAGACTGCGACCGCAACTTCTGGATGGATGCCAGGCAGGCACAGGCCTACGGCATCATCAATGGAATAGTTGCCAGAGAAGACAGATAGTAGGCTTTTTCAGTACAGAAGAATCCCTCATGCTTCCACTTGAAAAATTCCGGTCGAGGTTGATTTTGCTTCTGTTTGAAGGTATTTTGGAATCAGGATTGGAAGTCGCATTTTGCGACCTCAAGTCGGAATCCTTCGGATTATGATATGGCGAATGAATTGATTGTAGAAAACATCGGAAATGAAGATATAAGAAACATGATTCACCTCATCAGGGGTCAGTATGTCATGATAGATCGTGACCTGGCAAATCTTTACGGTGTTGAAACCAAGCGACTGAATGAACAGGTCAAGAGGAACATCAAGCGCTTCCCTTCTGATTTCTGCTTCCAGTTGACAGCAGCCGAAGATGATAACTTGAGGTCGCAGATTGCGACCTCAAGTAGAAAACATGGAGGCAGACGGTATTTACCCTATGTGTTCACCGAAGCCGGCGTGGCAATGCTTTCCGCTGTGTTATCAAGCGAAGTTGCAGTTGAGACAAGCGTCAGGATAATGAACACATTCGTGGAGATGCGCAGATTCATCGTCAACAATGCCGCATTGTTCGAGCGCATAAGTGCCGTGGAACTCAAGCAACTCGAATACCAGAAGGACACAGACAGAAAGCTGGATGAGATTTTCACATATATAGCCGACCATGCAGAATCAAATCAGAAACTGTTCTTCGAAGGCCAGATATATGACGCATTCAGCCTCATCACATCCATAATCCGCAAGTCAGGAAAGATGATAAGACTGGTCGACAATTACGTGGACATCTCCACGCTGAATATACTTTCGAAGAAGAATCCAGGTGTGTCTGTAACCGTATACACAAATCCGAAGACACATCTCACGAAGAAAGATGTGGAAACATTCAACGGACAATACCCGGATCTGACGGTAAAGTATACAGATGCATTCCATGACCGTTTCCTTGTTCTAGACGACCTGGAGGCTTATATAATCGGGGCATCCCTCAAGGACGCAGGAAAGAAATGCTTCGGCCTGATAGCCATTGATGACAGTGCTTTCAAGAAGAATCTGGTCGACAAACTGAACACGATTCAGTGAGACCCTTGTCCGATTTTTGTCTGAAAAAACGGCCCAGGGAAAAACCCAAGGCCGTTTTCAACTGCGCAGTAGCGCAAGAGACAATTCAAAGACTAAGAGAACTACTTCTCTTCATCCTTTTTGATGATGAGATGAAGCTCATCAAGCTGCTTCTGGTCCACATCGTTTGGACAATCGTCCATTGGAGAGACGGCGAAGCTATTCTTTGGGAAGGCTATGACCTCCTTTATAGATGCCTGCTCGCTCATGATCATGACCAAACGGTCTATGCCTGGAGCTATTCCTCCGTGTGGTGGCGGTCCAAACTTGAACGCATTGAGGAGGAATCCAAACTTCTTCTCCCCCTCTTCGTCCGAGAAGTTGCATATGCGGAAGATTCTCTTCTGAAGCTCCACATCGTGGATTCTTATGGAACCGGATGCGCATTCGTAGCCGTTCACAACCATGTCGTACAGGTCTCCACGGACCTCGCCAGGATTCTGCTCAAGGGTATCGATGTACTTGGCCTGCGGCATGCTGAACATGTGGTGTGCAGCCTCCCAGTGGCCCTCTTCCTCGTTGTACTCGAAGAGCGGGAAGTCAACGATCCAGCAGAACTCGAAGCCCGGCTTGATGATGCCAAGGTCCTTTCCAAGTTTGGATCTTACGGCGCCTGCGGATGCACAGCACTTCTTCCAGTTCTCGTGGGCGACCATGAGGATGACGTCCCCTTCCTTGGCTCCCATGAACGAGCACACTTCGCTCTCCATACCAACGAAGAACTTTGCAGCGCTTCCGCTCAGTGCATTGTTGGCTCCAACCTTGAGGAACGGCACGAACTGCGCGCCGTAGATTTTGGCTGTAGCGGCGATCTCATCCAGATACTTGCGGGTGAAATCGAAGCCCTCCGTCTTTGGAGCGCATATAGCCTTCACATAGCCCTTGTTTGCAAGGATTGTCTTGTATGCCTCGAAGGTGGACTTCTGAACGAGATCGGAAACATCCTTGATCTCGCAGCCAAACCTAAGGTCAGGCTTGTCGCAGCCGTATGTGTTCATTGCATCGTAATAGTCGATCCTTCTGAAGTGGGCTGGAAGCTCATAGTTCATGACCTCTTTGAACACGTGACCAAAGAGCCTTTCCATAAGGGAGAGGACATCGTCGCGCTTTACGAAGCTCATCTCCACGTCAAGCTGCGTGAACTCGAGCTGACGGTCGCCACGGGCATCCTCGTCTCGATAGCATCGGGCTATTTGGAAGTATTTGTCAAAGCCGCCTACCATGAGGAGCTGTTTGTACAGCTGTGGGCTCTGTGGAAGGGCGTAGAACTTGCCGGGGTATTTGCGAGACGGCACGAGAAAGTCTCTGGCGCCCTCAGGAGTGGACCTGATGAGGGTTGGGGTCTCTATTTCGTAGAATCCCTCTGTGTAGAGGTATTCCCTTATGGCCTTTATGAACTCGTGTCTGAGCCTGATTCTGTCCTGCATCCCGCTTGAACGAAGGTCAAGGAATCTGTACTTGAGCCTAAGGTCTTCGTTGGCTGCGTTCTCGCTGTCGATCATGAATGGCAGCGTTGCACACTTGGAGAGGATGGAGATCTTTTGGGCCTTGACCTCTATCTCGCCGGTAGGCATGTCGTGGTTTATCATGTTGTCAGGTCTTAGCCTTACAATGCCCGTCACCGCAATGCAGTATTCCATCCTGAGCTCGGAAGCGACCTTCTGAAGCTCAGGGCTCGCATCATCATCGACGACGACCTGTGTTATTCCGTAACGGTCCCTAAGGTTGATGAAATGGAGTGCTCCGTGGTTCCTGTCACGATGCACCCAGCCGTTCAGCACAACGGTCTTGCCTGCGTCAGCTCCTCTAAGCTGTCCGCATGTTACAGTACGCTGGTCAAAATTCATGCTAAGCACCTCTTTGCCGCCAATTGTAGCATTGAGCAAAATGCGTTTCAAGCATTTCACGTTCAGGAAGATGCATACATTCGCATACAATTTGCAAGAACGCATGTTTGCTGATAGAATCTAGCCATGAGCACAAGAAGCAGAATAAAAGCATTTGAGATATTCACGAAAGCACTCGCGCTCTTGGAGACGCAGGACAAGGAGCTCTTCACCTGGCCACGCAACCGCATCACGCTCACACATGCGTTGGCCGTCCACATCCACGACATCCTTGAAGACCACACATACTCCGTCGATCTCTATCCTGCCGCCAAGTCACGCCGCACATCCAATGCCGATATCCTTGTGCACAACCGCCAGAGCGGGCACCAGATCCTAGCCATAGTGTGCCGCAACGACTATCTGACAGAACAGGAGCAGAAGGATCTCTCGTCGCTAATGGAAGGAAACCCCCAGGAAGGTACGTCGTGCGACCTCGTGCTTGCCGTCTCCTTCATGCCACAGAGAAGCTATATGCTCATATACATAGCCAACGACGACGGAGTGGAATACTACCACTTCGACCGCAACCTCATGATAATGGAGCCCGTCAGACGTCGCACCATAGAGGAAGATTTCAACGATAAGGAGCAACCAACACTGGTTGCGATGAAAAGAAGCCGTCGCAGACGAAACCAAGCGGAGGAGGAAGCCCCGCAGGTCGAAACCTCAACCGAGGCTCCAGCGGAAAGCTCAGTCGAGAATGCAGAGGAGTCCCCGGAAACATGAGCACCAAGTACCAGCTTGAGACGATTCCAGTCTGGGATGGCATAGCAAGCCAGTCCGAATGCTTCATCTGCGACCTCATGCAGGAAGCCCAGAAGGACTCCATATCCTTCTACCTTGGCTCATCCGTCATGAACCCTGAAACGAGGGTCAAGGTCAACACCATTGGATTCTGCCCACAGCACACGTCAATGCTGGTCCAAAGCGGAAGCCCAAACTCAATGGCTGTCATGTGGGAGTCCCACTTCGAAGAGACTCGTAAACAACTGGAAAAGGTTCTGAACGAGCTGGAACATCCAAAGAACGTAGCCAAGACGGCTCGAAAACTGAAAGAGGCCTTGGACTTGCGCGAACACGGATGCCTTATCTGCGACCGCATGGAAGAAAGGCTGAACCGCTACTGCTTCACAATCCCCTATCTTTGGGGGCAGGACATGCAGTTCCGCGAGGCCTTTGCAAAATCCAAAGGTTTCTGTCTACCTCACATGGCAAGGATAATGGAACTTGCTCCTGAAGCTTTGGACGCAAAGACCGCCAAGGACTTCTCCTGCGCCATGGCGGAGCTTCAAAAGCGAAGCCTCGAGAGGGTGGCGCATGACCTTTGGTACATGACAGAGCACTACAAAAGCGAGAACCGCGACAAGCCGTGGAACGGATGCGAAGATGCGCAAAAACGCGCAGTCTACAAGGAGATAAGCCACATTACGACACGCTGAAATGCACACAAATCCCATTTTTTGCCTGTTTATAGGCATTTTTGTGTACACAAACCCCACTTTTTTGCGTTTTGTGTGCATCCAAAGCACATCAGCCAATGAATGAAAAGGGCCGTCGCAAACTGCAACGGCCCTTGGTCTCTTTCAAATGAGAATCCTTACTTCACCAAAGCCTCGGCCTTGGAGGCGATGTCATCGGCTGTGAAATTGAAGGACTTGAGGAGGTAGTCAAGCTTGCCGACCTCTCCAAAGCGCTCGCCAACGTTGACGAAATCCATCTTGGTAGGACATGTCCTTGCAAGGTGGGCGGCTATTGCCTCTCCTACACCGCCAGCATAGCGGGCGTTCTCGCAAACAAGGATGCGACCGGTCTCGCGGGCGGCCTTCTCAATGATATCGGTATCAAGCGGTTTGATTGTGTGAAGGTCGATGAGTCGTGCCTTGATGCCCTTTGCGGTCAGAATGTCGCAGGCCTTCTCGGCTTGGTCCATCATGGTCTCGCCGGTTGCGACTATGGTAAGGTCTGAGCCTTCACGCACGACGATGCCTTTCCCAAGCTCGATCTTCGTGCCAACAGGATAGCGGTGCGTTGCGCCTTTTCTGCGGATTCTGGTGTATGAGCTGTGGCCGCTTTCGTATGCCTGGCGCACAAGTTCATAGCAGCTCTGGGTGTCGGACGGATCAAGGATGATGAGATCCGGAATAAGTCTCATAAGTCCAATGTCCTCGAAAGGCATGTGCGTGCCGCCGTTGAGCTGGGCAGTGACTCCCGGGTCAGTACCAATGAGGTGTACGCGCCTCTTTGCATAGTTGACGGAAAGGAAGAACTGGTCGTAGGCCCTTCTTGAAGAGAATACGCCAAAGGAGTGTGCGAATGGAACGAATCCCATTGAAGAAAGACCTGCGGCAACACCAACCATATTGGCCTCTGCAATGCCGCAGTTGAAGGCACGATCAGGGAACTGCTTGAAGAAGTTTCCGCTTCCAATGCAGCTTACGAGGTCGGCGTCAAGAAGAACAACCTCTGGGTGCTCCGTGGCAAGGTCCGTTATGGCTGCGACCATGGCATCCCTCATGTTGGAAATTGTGGATGTATCTCTCATTTTGCACCTCCAATGAGAGCTTCGACCGCCCTCTCTTCGTCTTCGTGGCTTATGGCCATGCTGTGGTTGGCCTTGATTCCCTCGCCTGGGAGATATCCCTTGCTCTTTATCGTGTCGAGGATGATCATGCTAGGTCTGTCCTTGGCCTGCTTTGCACACTCTATAGCATGGGCTATCTGGTTGAAGTCATGGCCGTTTATGCGCTGGACATGCCAGTTGAAGCCAAGCCAACGGGTATCTATGTTGTCCATGTTTATGATGTCCTGGGTATAGCCGTCAAGCTGCTGGCGGTTGAAGTCCGTGAAGGCTATGAGGTTCCCAAGCTTCTGAGTGGAAGCGAACTCCGCAGCCTCCCACACCTGACCTTCCTGGCTCTCGCCATCGCCAAGAATGAGGTATGTATATGAGCTTTCACCCTTGAGCCTTTGTCCAAGCGCTATTCCAACGGCTGCGCTGGCACCCTGTCCAAGGGAACCTGTGGTGAAGTCTATTCCAGGGGTCTTGAGCATATCGCAGTGGCTTGGAAGGTTCGTACCGCCCTGGTTGAGCGTCATAAGCCATTCCTTTGGGAAAAAGCCCTTCTCCGCAAGGGTTGCATACACTGCAGGACCTGCATGGCCCTTGGAGCATACAAACCTGTCGCGGCCTTCCATGTGGGGATTGGAAGGATCTATGTTCATTTCATGGAAATAGAGGTATGTAAGGACCTCGATTATGGACATGGAACCACCTATATGTCCGTTTCCAAGATGAGCTATCTCATGGATTGTGGACACACGCAGATCCGTAGCCTTGGCCTTCAACGCCTCCAAAGTCTGGGTATCAAGCATAAACGTTCCTCTCTTTTCTTCGCGTTTGGCATAGAAATGCTGTCACTGCATTCAAAGCACGTGTCTGCTAATATATCACATTACATTGGAACATGCAAAAGTCATTCGCATATACCATCCTTGGTTTGGAATGTTGTATACGAAAGTCCATTCTGATAGAATAAGCCAGCTGTCCAGACGTCCATATCCAACACGTTCTTGAAGTACAGCAAGGAGATGCAAAGATGAGAATGAGCAGACTTTTTTCAAAGACCCTCAGAGAAGCCCCAAACGGAGCGGACTGCAAAGGGTACGAGTATCTGTTGAGGGCCGGCTATATAGACCAGCTGGCGACCGGAATATTCTCTCTACTCCCTCTTGGATTCAGATCCATTCAGAAGATATCCTCCATAGTCAGAGAAGAGATGAACGCATTGGGAGCCCAGGAGATCCTCATGCCAGTAGTCAACCCAGGAGACCTATGGAAGGAAACAGGAAGGTTCTACAGCATAGACCGTGAAATGAGCCGCTTCAAGGACCGCAACGACCGCGACATGTGCCTTGCAATGACACATGAAGAGTGCGCCACGGACCTTGGAAGGAACGTAATTGATTCGTACAAGAGACTTCCTCTACTTGTGTACCAGCTCCAGACAAAATGGAGGGACGACCCAAGACCAAGGGCAGGCCTCATAAGAGTGAGGGAGTTCACCATGAAGGACAGCTACAGCTTCGACAAGGACCAGGAAGGCCTTGAGAAGGTGTACAAGGCGCACTACGATGCGTACTTCAGGATCTACAAGAAATGCGGACTTCCTGTAATAGCGGTTGGAAGCGACAGCGGCATGATGGGAGGCAAGGTGGCCCATGAATACATGTACCTCTCACCAATTGGAGAGGACACAATCATAACGTGTCCATCATGCGGATACACTGCAAACCGTCAGGTCGCAAGGTTCCAGAAGGACTACTATCCAGAGGAACCAAAGGCAAAGGAGCTCGTTGAGACTCCAAACACCAAAACGATAGAAGACCTTACCAAACTCCTTGGCATACCCGCCCGCAAAACCGCAAAAGCCCTATTCATGGTTGGAACATTCATAAACGACGAGACCGGCGAAGAACACACGAAGCTCGTGGTTGGAATCGTGCGCGGTGACATGGACATTGAAGAGAACAAGCTCCAGAACGCAGCAAAGGCCAACTCTCTCAGACCTGCACACGAAGAGGAGATCCTCGAAGCAGGCATTATACCCGGCTTTGGTTCTCCAATTGGCGCAAGGGAAGGCACCATCGTAATAGTGGACGACTCAGTGGCCAAGTCCAACAACCTGGTCGCTGGAGCCAACAAGGAGGGCTTCCACTACATCAACACCAACTTTGGCGTAGACTATAATGGAACGGTTGCAGACATAGCAAGCGCCGCACAGGACTACAGATGTCCTGTCTGCGGAAAGCCTCTGAACTCCTCCAAGGGCGTTGAGGTTGGCAACATCTTCCAGCTTGGCACCCGCTACTCAGAGGCCATGAACTGCTACTACCAGGACGAAAACGGTGCACGCAAGCCCGTCATCATGGGCAGCTATGGCATTGGAATAGGCCGTCTTCTCGCATGTCTTTGCGAGGAATACAACGACGAACGCGGTCTCATGCTTCCAATCGCAGTCGCACCATACCAGGTCCACTTCATAAGCCTCATCAAGGAGACCGATGTCGCTGAGCGCATCTATTCCCAGCTCGAAGCAGCCGGTATAGAGGTCCTCTTCGACGACAGGAAGGAGACGGCCGGCGTCAAGTTCGCAGATGCGGACCTCATTGGAGTTCCAATCAGGATCACACTTGGAAACAGAAGCTACAAGGAAGGCAAGTGCGAAGTCAAGCTAAGAAGCAACGAAGACGAAACCATGAGCTTTGACCTTGACAACCTCGTTTCAGAGGTCAAGGACCTAATTGCCAAGATTTCTTAGGACTTTGAGAAATTTTCACTAGCGTTTTGCAACCTTTGTACTTTACACTTGACGTATAGTCAACTGCACGGCTTCCTGTGTTGAAGCCATTCAGTCAAACAAAGGGTAGAAAGAAAAACGAGGTGAAAAATGAAAAATCCAAAGAAAGTTATCGCAATCCTTGCAATCTTGGCAGTCGTTTGTATATCTGCGTTCGCAGTAGATGCGAAGCAGACCCCGGCCAATGCCAAAGACTCCGGTTGGAGCATAAATGCAGGAACGGCCTATGGAGTCTCCCACATTGGTACGTCGTACAATCTTGGAAGATGGGAGTTTGGAGGAAACCTGTATTCAGGCTTTCCAAACATCCTCATTCTCAGCTATCTGAACACCACGGAAGAAGACAGACCGGACTTCCTTGATGCATTGAAGCTTTCGTTCTCTCTTGCGTATGCAGGCAACGTAAGTGCCTTGTATGATGTGACCAAGGGCGACAAGTTCGATGTAGACCTTGGTTTTGCCTTGTCGGGACTGTACACGGAACTTTTCAAGGAAATGGGGCTCAAAGGAGGGATAATATCGCTTGATCTTGCAGCAAGGTTCAAGTACAACCTGAACAGGAAAAGCGGAATCTACGTTGCAACAGAGCTTCCTCTTGCCGGTATCGTGCTTACGAACCAGAAGGATTCTGAAAGCGGCGAGACGACGAATGAGGTCGTCCCCTTTGCTGTCCTTACGCCGGAGTTCTTTTCCGCATCCTTGGTCCTTCTCCTCTACACAACCAGGATAGGTTACGTGTACAGCTTCTAAACTCAAAAGCATCGGGCTAAAAAAGAAAGCTTCAAGGCCAACAACCTTGAAGCTTTTTTCGTGTATGATGGCGTTTCAGGCCATCAAAGATGTTGTCAAAGACCAAGCTGTTTGAGGATGGTGATGATGTAGGCGCGCTTCTCTCTGCGGGCGTATTCCATGACGTTGTGGCCCTGCCAGTCGCACATGTTCACATCAGCGCCACTGGCGAGGAGCTGTGAGAAAATCCTCGTGTTCTCATTTGACTGCACTGCCATGATGAGAGGGGTCTCGCCAAGGTAGTTTCGGGCATTGACATCGGCTCCAGCGTCTATGAGAGCCTCGACGACCTTTGGGTTTGAGCACTTGTTGGCTGCAAGGTGAAGTGCGTTGGACTTGTACTTTGGCTCCACGGCGTTTATGTCCGCACCTGCATGGAGGAGAGCCTTGAGCACGACGACATGCGTGTTGTACTGTGCAGCGAGCATTATTGGACTCATACCCCAATCGTTGGTGCAATTGACATCGGCGCCAAGCTTGACAAGGTCGTGGATCTCCTTGGCCTTGGTTGCGGACACTGCAGCAGAAAGAAGCTTCTTGTTCAACGTTTTTTGTTTATTTGTCATTTCCTTACCTTCTTATTCTTTCCAATAATGAAAGATACTAAAGCGGATTATTTCAGAAAAACCAATTAATGTAAACCTTTGGACCCTTCTTGGATGCTTACATTTCAAATGTTTTGGATGTTTTTCACTTTCCTACTCAAAGGGTTTGCACTATAATCAACCAAAGGCTTTTTCAGAAAGGTTTTCACAGGAGGAATGCGGTGATTCCACACGACATTATTGAAAGGGTTCCAAAAGTCGAGCTTCATGACCATCTCGATGGAGGCCTCAGACCTTCCACCGTCATAGACCTTGCACGTCAATATGACGTTTCAATCCCAAGCATGGACGAGAAGGAGCTCAAGCTCTGGTTCGAACAGGGCTGCAAGCTCAAGAGCCTTTCGTTGTATCTGGAGACATTCTCCGTCACCAATGCCGTGATGCAGACACCCCAATCGCTCACACGGGTCGCATACGAGGCGGTGCAGGACTGGCACAAGGAGAACGTGGTCTACGGAGAGATCCGTTTTGCACCAATACTCCACACGATGAACGGCCTTACGATGGACCAAGTCGTCCAAGCAGTGCTTGAAGGAATGGAACAGGGGAAAAGAGAAACAGGCGTTCACTACGGGGTGATTCTTTGCGCCATGAGGAACCAAAGCCCAAATGTTAGCCTTGAAGTTGCAAAGCTTGCAACCGCATACAGGGACAGAGGGGTCGTAGGCTTTGACCTTGCAGGGGACGAAAGCGGATTCCCTCCAAAGAAGCACATAGAAGCGTTCCAGTACATAAGAAACAAGAACTTCAACATAACCATACACGCAGGGGAGGCCTTTGGACTTGAATCCATTTGGCAGGCCATACAGGTATGCGGAGCCCATAGGATAGGACATGGTACGCATCTTGTTGACGACATGAGCCTTGACGGACTGCGTATAGAATCCATGGGGGATCTTGCCCACTTCATCCAAGACAAGAGAATCCCTTTGGAGATGTGCCTTTCCAGCAACATTGGAACAGGAGCCGCCAAGAGCTTTGGAACCCACCCCTTCATAGTGTTCTTCCGCAACCATTTCAGAGTGTTCCTCTGCACGGACAACCGTCTTATGAGCAATACCAACATGACAAAGGAAATGGAGATTGCCTGCGACAACTTTGGCCTCACCCTCAAGGACCTTGAGAAGATAAGCGTGAACGCAATGAAGAGCGCATTCGTCCACCACGACGAAAAGCTTGTGATAATCTACGAAATCATCAAGAAACAGTTCGCGGACCTTAGGAAGGAGTTTGGATACTCGGACTGGAACTGATCCATTGGACTCCCCTCCTGGGTCTACAGATTCTCCTTCCAAACCTGAATTGGATTGAGCCTGAACCTCACTAGGCAGTACAACCAAGCAACTGCAATGCTTGAAAGATGGATCAGATGCGCCACTCCCCCATTGAGCCCCACGATCTGGTCGAAAAGCTCAATTGCAATGAACACCATCACCGCAATTGGCATCTTCATTGGAATGAAGAAGAAAAGCAGCACCCTTGCCTGAGGAAACAGCACAGCAGCAAGGAAAAGCAACGCATATATGGAGCCCGATGCCCCTATGATCACCGCTGCAAGCGCCCCCTGCAGCAAATAGAACACGTAGCTTACAACGCCACCCAGAACACCGCACACGAAGTAGAACAGCAGGAACTCCCTTGTCCCCACAGCCTTCTCTATGAGATGTCCAAACATTATGAGCCCAAGCATGTTGAACAAAAGATGCGAAAAGCTGCTGTGCACGAACATATAGGTGAAGAACTGCCACACCCACCCCATATTCACGCATCCGGGTATCAACCCAAGCCAATATATGAGAGGCAATCCCTTTATGCGAATGTTCGCATAGTTCACGAGCATATAGACAAGCACATTCACCATGACCAAGTACATGGCAGCGTTGGAATATGTATACTTGAATTTCTTGTTGAGAAGTCCATCTTTGAGCATACAGTAAAAATAGGGATTGGACATGCTTAAGTCAACCTTATTACATTCTTCTTCATTTTAACTTTTTATGTAACAAATATAACATTTTGTGGAAGAAAATACATTTTACTCTTTATTTTATGTATTATTATGTGAATAATAGTCACAGAAATTGCATTCTCCAAGTCTGAATACATTACCCAAAAGTGCAAAGCACAAATCCAGGCACTTGCAGTTTCACAGAGCTGGGTTGGCTTTCTCTCCCATTCAACCAGCCAACCCAGCCTTCTTTCTTGACAATTGGTTCATCTGCTACGTCAGTTCGCTCGGGCCGTACAGAAAGTACTGTCCCTTGCTCCTATCCTTGCATATGAAACCAATTCTCTACGAAAGTTTTGCAAGTTGAGGGATCGGTTGCGAGCATTTTTCTTCATTTTGACGAATTTTGAGCGTTTAGGAAGAAAATTTTCTTCTTCTTTTACGTTTTCGAGGGTTTGTGAAGAAAACTACGCCCTTTCAATTTGGGCTATAACAGAGTATAACTTATGACATGGCGACAAGCAGAAGAGACACAGCCGATTCCTATACCCAAAGAGCCCACAAGGAGGGCTACCCTGCCCGCAGCGTCTACAAACTGGAGGAAATCCAAAAGGCAAACAACATCATCAAGCCAGGCGACACCGTCCTTGATGTTGGAGCCGCCCCTGGCAGTTGGACGCTCTATACCCACAGGATGCTTCTCAAAGGAAGAGGAACCATCATAAGCGTGGACCTCAACCCTTTGAACCTCAACCCGGTTCCTCCAACAGTGACGGCCTATGTAGGAGATGCGTTCTCAAAGGAAATAAGGGAGAAACTCACGAGCCATGGCCCTTTCGATGCAATCATAAGCGATGCCGCCCCAATGACGACAGGAAACAGAACGGTTGACACTACAAGAAGCGAGTGGCTTGCAGAGCAGGTCGTAATCCTGGCCCAAGAGCAGCTCAAACAGCATGGAAACCTCGTCATCAAGATATTCCAAGGCGGAGGCCAACAGCAGATACTCCAGACCATGCGCAGCATGTTCGCAAAGGCCAAGACTCTCAAACCAAAGGCTTGCCGAGTGGACAGCTTTGAAATCTACCTTATTGGCCTAAACAAGAAATAGTTGTCCTAAAACCTCCATTTACGAAGAAAAGGTGACATCTCTGTCACCTTTTCGTGCAAAACGTCGTTTTTTGGGCATCAAAGTACGGCCATGCTCGACCTGACACCGCAATGTCTTCAAAGAGCAAGGAGAGTGTGCAGCTTGCGAGAGAACTCAGCTGGATCCTTAGGCATCACACCTTCAGAAAGGAGTGCTTGGTCAAGCAGGACGCTTGCTGCGTCTGCAACAAAGGCATCGTCCGAGGAATCCATGATCTTCTTGACGAAAGGATCATCAGGGTTGACCTCAAGGATAGGGGCGCTGCCTTCGTAGTCTGACTGACCCATTGCTTTGAGAAGCTGCTGCATCTGAACGGATGGGTCGTTCTCGTCTGTCACTACAACGGCAGAGACTCCTGAAAGCCTCGTGGAAACGACAACGTCTTTGACCTTGGAGCCAAGGGCCTTCTTGAACTTCTCGGCGACCTTTGAGCCCTCTTCCTGGACTTTCTTCTTCTCATCGTCAGACATGAAGTCATCCATTGCACCGCTCTTGTTCACGGCTTTGAGAGGGATGTCCTCGAACTTGCCAATCGACGAAATCACGATATCGTCAATGTCATCGGTCATAAGAAGGACCTCTATACCCTTCTCCTTGTACGATGCAAGAAGTGGCGAATTGCGAAGTGTCTTCTCGTCTGAGCCCGTGATGTAGTAGATGCTCTTCTGGTCGGCGACCATGCGTTCCTTGTAGGCCTTAAGGGATGTGTAGCCATCCACAGCTGTGCTCTTGAAGCGCACAAGTCCTAGAAGCTCGTCCCTGTTTGCGTAGTCCTGATAGAGACCTTCCTTGAGAGGGCGGTTGTACTGTTCTATGAACTTTGTATAGAGCTCAGGGTTCTGCTCCGATATCTTCTTGAACTCTCCAAGAAGCTTCTTCACGGAGGCGTTCCTTATGGTCATCATGACCTTGTTCTGCTGAAGGATCTCACGTGATACGTTGAGAGGCAGGTCTTCGCTGTCTATTATGCCACGCACGAACCTTAGATAGGTTGGCAAAAGCTCCTTGTCATCGTCCGTTATGTAGACACGTTTGACATAGAGTTTCACACCTGGCTTGTAGTCCGCATGGTACATGTCGAACGGAGCCTTTGCAGGGATGAAGAACAACGTGGTGTACTCCGTGGCGCCCTCGGCCTTCGTATGGATGTAGAAGAGAGGGTTCTCGCTGTCGTAGCAGGTGTTCTTGTAGAACTCGTTGTAGTCCTCTTCCTTGAGGGAGCTCTTGCTGCGAGCCCAAAGTGCAGCGGCGCTGTTTATCTTCTCTACCTTATGCTCCGTACCTGTGACGTTGTATTTGTCATCGTATGTATTCTGGTCGTATGCAAGATAGATTGGATATGCAATGTGGTCGCTGTACTGCTTGACGAGGTTCTCGATCTGCCATCTGTTGGCATATTCCTTGCCTTCATCGTTGAGATAGAGCACGATTGTGGTTCCACAGCCCTCACGCTGGGCTTCCTCTATGGTGTACTTCTCCTTGCCGTCGCTGGACCACTTGAAGGCTTCGTCGCTGCCGTATGCCTTGGATGTGACCTCGACCTTGTCAGCCACCATGAAGGCGGAATAGAAGCCTACGCCAAACTGACCAATGAGGTTGCTGTCCTTGCGCTGCTCGTCCGTAAGGTTGGAGATGAACTTCTTCGTTCCGGAGCGAGCTATCGTACCCAAGTTCTCATTTAGCTCTTCATGGGTCATACCAATGCCGTTGTCGGCGATTGTCAGAGTTCTCTTGTCCCCTTCTGTGAACGATATGTCTATCCTAAGCTCGCCCTCAGGAGTCTTCCCATCGACAAGGGTCTTGTACTTGAGTTTGTCCAAGGCATCCGATGCATTTGAGATGAGCTCTCTAAGGAATATCTCCTTATGTGAATATAGTGAATGGATTATCAGATTCAAAAGCTCCGATACTTCCGTTTTGAACTGTTTGCGTTCCATTTTTCTTCCTCCAAATCAAAGAGGAACTTGCGTTCCTCCATCGTCAAAGTTAATAAAAACACCCTGCCACGGCAAGTGAACGGGAGAAAGGAGAAAGCTATTTACAGCAGGCCTTTTACATCTTCCAGGAGGGATGTCATGTACACCCAGGTGTCCAAGGCGCTTTCAGCGGCGGCTACCATGTTGGCTTTGTCTCCAAGGTTGGAACGTTCCAGGACAAGACCGCTGCACATGCCACGAAGCGAATCGAGCTTGGAGTCAGGTATTGTGGAGCCCTCACCTCCTATGACGACCTTTGACGAACCAACGACCTGTGAGGAAAGGACCAAACCGCGCGCCAATGAGGCCAACACTTCGTCATCCACTTTGTCCCAAAGATCCTTGAGATGTGCATCCATGCTGTTGGAGAGTGCCCATGCACTTGCAACGGCTTCAAGGCAGCCAATCTCCCCACACCAGCAAAGGCCTGTGGATGAGACCTTGAGATGCCCAAAACGGTTGCAGTTTCCAAAGACCTTGCCGTCCTCGACGAACGCAAGGTTGAAGCCATCGCTCCAATCAAGGTACATGATGGGTCCAACACAGTCCAAAAGGCCGCTGCCGTATGAGGCAAAACGCTCAGCAGCAACCAAAGCCGTGGTTGAGTTGCACACAACGGCCTTCAGCTTCAACACTTGGGAGAAGGCATCGCCAAGAGGGATGTTCCTCCAAGGAAGGTACGGACATTCGAGGACAACGCCACCATCAGAGGAGATACGACCGCCTACTGTGACACCAACACCCAGGATTCTTTGGGGATCAACGAGTTTCATGACCCTGATGCAGCTTTTTATGATTCCAACACAAAACTCCTCGACCTTGACGTCAACTATGGTTGGAATGCGTTCGAACTTGACAACGTTGGCCGTCATGTCGCACAGAGCTATGGAGGTGTTGCGCCTTCCAATGTCTACTGAAAGCACATAGCGCGCACTCGGCACGAGCTTCAAGGCTGTGGGCTTCCTGCCGTTGACGGCCTCCATCTTGCCAAGTTCCTCCACAAAGCCGTCGGCCAAAAGGGAGTCCACGATCTCGCCTACTGAGACTTTGTTCAGTTCAAGCAGGCGCGCAAGCTCCGCTTTGGAAAGGTTTTCACCCAACCTCAAGGAACTCAACACACGAGCGGTGTTTATGGACCTTGCAGACTTTGGTTGGGAAAGCTTCATTGAAGGATTCATAGGATCTCCTTGAGTTTGGAATTGAGTTTTGCATATATGTGGTCTACCACCCATCTTTCTGCTGGGGAAGGTTTTGTCAGGGCTTCGTCAAGTCCAAACCATGCAACAGCCTTGTTTTCGTCGGCCTTCACTTTGAGGGGCGCAGAGTCATCAGCCTCAAGGAGGTATGAGACATTGAGGTGCATATGGCTTGGGACGTAGAGCCCGTTCTTGTAGTGACCGTCCACAGGCAGCTGTTCGATTGAAAAGATGGAAGGGCTCACGGGAAGGGCCTCCACACCGGTCTCTTCACGGGCTTCGCGCATGGCCACGGCAAGAAGGTCCTCGTCACCATCGGCATGGCCACCGGTCCATGACCACGAATCGTATATCCTATGGAACACCATGAGGACCTTGGTGCGCGAGCGGTTCACAATCCAGGCCGATGCCGTCATGTGGGCCTTTAGATTGGATCTCAGAAAAATGTCTGGAGAGGTTCGAAGATAGTCGAGGATGACATACTTGTCCAAACGTTCCTGATCGTTGTACGGCACATAGCCTTCCAACAGGTCGGCAACCTTACAGGATTCACAGGACATTCGCCATCCTCGCCTTTTACAGGGTCTCAGCCCTGCGAGACTATCTTGGAGTACTTCTCGAACTCGGCATCGTCGCAAAGGACGAAGTGGCCGGGCTCCACCTCTCTGAAGGAAGGTGTGCTGTTCCTATAGTCATGGTCTGCAACAGGGTTGTAGACGATTCTCTTTCTGTTCTTCTCGTAGTTTGGATCAGGCTGAGGTATTGCACTCAGCAACGACCTTGTGTACGGGTGGAGAGGATGGCGGAAAAGCTCGTCTGACGGAGCGAGCTCCACCATCTTTCCGTAGTACATGACGCCGATTCTGTCTGAGAAGTATTTGACGACGCTTAGGTCATGGGCAATGAACAGAATCGTAAGACCCATGCTTTCCCTAAGATCGTTGAGAAGGTTCATGACCTGTGCCCTAATGGACACATCCAGAGCGCTTATAGGCTCGTCAGCGATTATGAGGGACGGCTCCATGATGATTGCACGGGCTATTCCAATCCTCTGACGTTGTCCTCCGGAGAACTCGTGAGGGTAGCGCGAAGCATGCTCCCTTACAAGACCAACAGTCTCAAGCATCTCGTAGACCTTGTTGTCTATGTACTCCTTGTCCTTTATCCCCTTTATGATAAGGCCTTCTGCAATTATGTCACGGACGGTCATACGAGGGTCCAGAGAAGCGATAGGATCCTGGAAAATCATCTGGATCTGGTTCAACAGGCTACGATCCACATTCTTGTGGTCGGCTTTGGCGCTCTTGATTGCAGCCCTGTTGTCCTCAATGACCTTGTTGAGCTCCTCGAGCCTTGCAGGGTCCTTGCAGGAGGACTTCTCCTTCCTTGCAGCTGAGATGGCGTCTTTGTATGACTGGATGCCTGCACATATCCTCTGGCCTTTGAAGTAGACGCTGCCGCTTGTGCAGTCGTACAGCCTAATGATGGACCTTCCCGTTGTGGTCTTTCCGCATCCGGATTCGCCAACCAGGCCAAAGACCTCTCCTTTGTGGATATCGAAGCTTACATTGTCCACGGCCTTGTTGACGGTGGTTCTGTCAAGCTTGAAGTACTGGCAAAGGTTCTCTACCCTAAGTAGGACTTCCTTGTTTGAAACTTCGCTCATTTGGCACCTCCGTTCATCCTTTCAATACGGTCGCGCACAATCTCAGGCATCTCAACATGCGGTGCATTTGGATGCAGAAGCCATGTGGCTGCATAGTGGGTATCTGTTATCTTGAACATTGGAGGCTGCTCCTCGAAGTCTATCTCCATTGCATACTTGTTCCTTGCCGCAAAGGCATCGCCCTTTGGAGGATAGATCATGTTAGGTGGCGTTCCAGGTATGGATTCAAGCTTGTTGCCCTTGCTGTCCAGATCTGGAATGGAGGCCAAGAGGGCCCATGTGTATGGGTGGGCTGGGTGATAGAAGATCTCGTCGGCCGTTCCATACTCCACAATCTTTCCTGCATACATGACGGCAATCCTGTCAGCCATGTTTGCAACGACTCCAAGGTCATGGGTTATGAAGATGACAGAGAGATTCCTCTCCTCCTTGAGCTTGTTGATGAGCTCAAGGATCTGGGCCTGTATGGTTACGTCCAAAGCAGTCGTAGGTTCATCGCATATAAGGATGTCAGGATTTGCGGTGAGGGAGATTGCAATGACGATCCTTTGTCTCATACCACCTGAGAACTCGAATGGATACTGTCTGTATCTCTTTCTCGCTTCTGTGATTCCCACCTGCTCCATGACCCTTATGGCACGGTCCTTTGCCATTGACTTGGTAACGACCCTTATCTCAGCCATTGCGGTGTCGCGCAGCCACAGCATGAAGGAGCGGCTTCTCTTGTCAAAGTCGAGCAGGGAGACATCTGAAACTCTCTTCTCGAACTGCTGCTGCATGTTGGAGAGAATCTTCACAAGGTTCTCCTGAACAAGCTTGAGGTCTGCAAGCGACAGCGGAGCAACCTTTGCCTCAGGAGCCTTTCCCTTGGCTTCCAGCTTTTCGTAGCGGGCCGTCTGCTTGAGGAACCTCTTCTCCTCAGCCTGGTTGCGGGCAATGTCGTCGTAGTATGTCTTCACGGCGCTGTCTATGCTTACGCGGAACGTGTAGGCATAGCTGTCCTTGACCGTTTCAAGAGGATCAATGGCCTTTTCGACAGCATCCGAAACGCCTTTGACGATCCTATCGACATCGGCCTTGTCCGGCATGTCGGACGAGAGCCTTCTCTTTGCCTCGGCAAGGACCTCCAACGCCTTCTTCATATCCTTCACGGACTTGTCTGACGTGTACTCCAAGGCCTTCTTGATATCGGCTATGAAACCGATTATGAAAGGACTTCCAAGGCTGGCTGCGGTCTTCTTGTTCAAGGCTGTTGCATCCTCGTCTCCAAGTACGTTGCCATCCAGCACCGTCCAGCATCCAAGGGCGAAGAAGTCAGGGACCTCCTCCTCTATGGCGGCCTTCAACAAGGAGCAGCCCTTCTCAAGAAGAGGGACCATCTCATCATAGTTGTGGGTCTTGGTGGCGCTACGTGCGGCCTTCATTATGGAGGAATACAGTTCTTTCACAGTATCCGCATCGTTGACGACGAATCTGTCAACTGAGGCCTTGAAGTAGTCCACGACCTCCTTTGCCTCTGAAACAGGATTTGCAACGGCCTCCTTCCTTATGGCAAGGAGCATGTCCTCAGCCGCCTTGAGACCTGCAACCGCATTCGAGTGTGCCTGAGAATAAGGGGCTTCGTACTTCGACTGTAAGCCAATTATCTTCTTGAACGTAGAGAAGCGGTCCTTGTCCTCATCGCATCCACTTGCCTTCATTGCATCGTCAAGGGCTGCAAGGGTCGCAGAGAGTTTCTTGTGGCTCTCCTTCCTGTTGGCCTTGTTCTTCAAGAGCATGGCCTCTGTTATCTGGTTTCCAATCCTCATGATTGGATTGAGTGACGAAAGCGGATTCTGGAATACCATGGAGATCTTGTCTCCGCGGATCTTGTGGTAGTCGTCCTCGCTTATCTTCAAGAGGTCCCTTCCGTCGTAGAGGATCTCACCGCTTTCAACTATTGTGTTTGCAGCGGAGATTCCAAGGATGGTCTTGCTGGTCGCGGACTTTCCGCTTCCGGACTCACCTACGATTGCAAGGGTCTCCCCTTTGTAGAGATCGAACGAAATGTCCCTTACAGCCTGAAGCTTTCCGTTTATGGTCCTGAACGATATGGTGAGGTCCTTGACCTGAAGTTTCTTTTCTCTTTCGTTGCTCATCACTCGTCTGCTCCTCTCAGTGCTGGGTTGAAAGCGTCCCTAAGGCCGTTTCCAAACAGGTTGAACGAAATCTCAAGCAGAGATATGAACAATGCTGGCATGAATATAATATGTGGATACGTTGCAAGGTAATCCTTTCCATTGGCGAGCATGGTTCCAACGCTTGTCATCGTGGAACTCTCAAGATTGATGATTCCAAGGTAGGTAAGGCTGGACTCGCTGAATATGACACCTGGGATGACGAGGACGGATCCCGTTATTAGCGTTCCAAGCGAGTTTGGGAATATATGCTTGAACATAAGCCTTCCGTTGCTTGCACCAAGCGTCCTTGCAGCAAGTACGTACTCCTGTCCCTTGAACCTATAGAACTGCATCCTGACGCGCGATGCCATGCTAATCCATCCTGTAAGCACGAATGCAAACAGGAGGCTCCACACAGGACCCACCTTCTTTGCCAGGTGCAGCTGGAACAGCGTAGCCACGACAATGAACGGGATGTCCACAAGTATGTCGCTTATCCTTTCCATTATGAGGTCGAGCGTTCCGCCAAAGTAGCCTTCCACGGCTCCGTACATTGAACCTATGAAAAGGTTGATTATGGAGATTGCTATTGCGAATATGAATGAGAATCTTGCACCTGCTGCAAGACGTGTGAAGATGTCCTGACCCAAAGCGTTGGTTCCAAAGATGAAGCAAGGTTCAAAGCCATATCTGTACTGGAAATATGTATACTTGAAGATACGGCACTTGTAGGAGACGGACGTAGAGTCGCCTGTGACCGTTGCATAGCGGTAGCGGTCCTTTGCCTCTGCATCCTCAAGGCCGGGGTCGCCTGCAATCCTCAACGAGCTGTAGTTGCCGTCGTTCCCGCTTGTCTTGTACACAGCCACGAAATTGCCGTTCCTATCAAGGGTTGCTACACCCTTCTGGTTGGCTTCGTACCAGATGTTCGCATCCGATACGTTCTTTGTCTTGATTGCAGGGTATATGACCTGTATGCCGGTCTCGTTCTGCCAAGCCTGAAGGGTATCATACTGCTCCTGCGAAAGGGTCATGTACAGAAAGCCGTTGGAAGTGTAGCTGTCGAGCTTTGCATCATAGAGGACCCTTCCGTCCTCTGTGGTCTCCTGACCGTAGACTTTGCGAACGACATCGAAGCCGGTCTCCTCCTCTATTGCCCTATAGTAGTTGAGGTTGTTCTCCGTGAGCTGGACCTTGTGGCAGCCGTCCCAGCCAAGCCACTGGAGGTGTTTTGTCTTTGGAAGGAGCTTGGTATACGTGAGGTATGTCGTATCCGTAAGGCTCTTGGAGTATGTGGTCTCGCAGAAGATTGGAACCACGATTGCATAGATCACGAGGATGAGAATGATTACGGAGGCTACGATGGAGCTCTTGTTCTTTCTGAAACGATGCCATGCATCCTCGAAGTAACCTATCTGCTTTGTCTTGAACTTTTCATCACTGGAGGAGCGGTTGTTGGTGAAACGGAACTTCTCGGCAGGGATGTTCTTGTAGTTGTCAGTATTTGCCATTTGCCTTGCTCCCTATTCTGATTCTTGGGTCGATGAATCCATAGCTTAGGTCAAGCAGGATTCCGGATGCCAATCCAATTATGGTGTAGAAGGCGGACAACAGCATGAAGAAGTTGTAGTCCCTTGCTGTGATTGAGTTTACATACAAAGGACCTACACCTGGTACGACGAATATGTTCTCGATTATGAGAGACCCTCCAATGATTCCAATGAACTCTGCGATGATCATTGGGAGGATGACGACCATGGCGTTCCTAAGGGCGTGCCTTCTTGTCGTCTGAGCCTTTGTAAGACCCTTTGTTCTTGCAAGAAGGAGGTATTCGCTCGTGAGGACCTCGGTCAGCTCCGCACGTGTGAAGCGAGCAAAGCCCGCAATAGAACCAAAGGCGAGCGAAATGACCGCAGGAAGCATGGAATGGAACATTGAAGCGGAGAAGTAGTTCGTTCCGCTGTTCATCACAAGAGGGAACAGCTTTAGCTTGAAGCAAAGGAAATACTGCACAAGGAATGCGTACACATAGCTTGGCACTGATACGAATATCATGACGCCCGTGGAGATCACATGGTCCTGCCACTTGTTCTTCTTGAGTGCGGCGTAGATGCCAAGAAGAAGTCCAAGCGGAACGGCGAACACCATGGCGTACACGTTGAGCAGAATCGTTGCCGGAAGCTTGCTCAGGAACACCTGCATGCAGTCCTGTCCAATGTAGAGCGATTCGCTAACGCCCCACTCACCCGTGAGAAGCGTCCTTGTTATGAAGTTCCAATACTGCTGGATCAGGGGGATTGCGTTTCCGTTTGCATCCACAAGTCCCTGTCTCACCCTTCTTTGCAGGACGAGCGACATGTCCTTTCCAAACTGCTGGGCTGGTATATTTGGCAGTAGCCTTATAAGGATGAAACACCCTGAAATGATTACGAAGAACGTCAGAAGCATGAGAAGTACACGCTTTATGACATATTTGACCATATTCAACCTCTCTCTATGGCAATGCGTAGGGACGCATATAGACCGATGTCTCTGTGCTTTGCATCGTCATGCATCTCCATGTATTGCCATATATTCAGAGCAAAAAAGCCTCACCGGCACCTTTTTGGGTGCCGATGAAGCTGCTCTTTCGAAGAAACTATACCCTAGTTGTACTTGAGGACATAGTTCTGAGAAGCACAGTATGCATCCCATTCTGCGTCTGTGTAGTTGTAGGTGTAGTACTTGATTCCACCGCGTCCCATACCAAAGATGTAGTTCTCGGTGTAGAACTTGATCTGCATACCCTTGAGGGAAGCGGATGCATCGCCCATGATTGGAATCTCTTCGTATGTCATTAGGACGGCCATCTCGAGAGCAGCAAGGATGTCGAGTCTTGTCTCAGGATCGTTGTCAGCATCACCGCAGGAGTACTCGATTTTCTCACCCTTTGCAGAGGAGATCGTGCGGGCCTCACCCATCATGATGTCGTTCCAATCCTTGACGGATGCCGTGTAGTCAACTCCGTGGATGTTGATCGTGAGGTTTTCCTTCGTGGTGTCCCAGCATGGATTGTACTGGTAGCTAGAGGATGTATAGGCTTCCATGAGTTTGTATGGATCGAGCGTGGAACCTGTCCAACCAACGCCAAAGAGCATGTCGACCTGGCAGTTCTTGAGTGCGTCTGCAAAGCCGTTTCCAAGAGTGTCGTCCCTTGTGAATCTGAGCTTGCCTTCGAACTTGGTTCCCTTGACTGCCTCTGTGTAGCAGTTCACAAGATACTCGTAGCCGTTGTTGTAGAACTTGGCTGTTCCGTTTGGAGTTCCAATCTTGATCTCAACGACATCGGTCTCTTTCATGAGTCCCTGTGCGATTGCCATGTCGTATGCTACATCATAGAGCTGCTTTGCCTTTGTGAGGTTGTAGCCAGTGATGGACTCGATGGCCTCGTCTACGTCTTCGTAGAGCTTTCCTTCGCCAATGTCATCCTTGAGGCCCCAGAAGTTGACGAGGACGTTCTTTGCCTGGTCAGTGGAGCGATATGGTGTTCCGTTCTCTGGGTCGCAGATGATGAGGTCTGAGTAGAGGCCAAAGCCCGGCTCGTTCGTTGGGCTCGTTGCAAGGCAGAAATCCGCTCTGTTGAGAGCGAAGCTCATTGCCTGCCTGAACTCAAGGAGAGTAAGGATGGTCTTGTTGATGCCAGCACCTGCTGCAGCCTGCATTGTTGCAAGCTTCTCTGGATCTGGGTTGAATGCCATGAAGAAGACACTGTCGCCTGGTGTGTAGTAGCAGTAGTCTGACAGTGAGTACGTCTTCATGTCATCGATTGTAAGTCCATAGCCATCAAGCTTTCCCTGGAGGAAGAGCTCAAGCCTTGTGGATGCCTCTGGGACGTAGTCCGTTACAATGGACGTTGTCTGGTAGAGGTCTGGTCTGTCGTTGAACAGATAGTAGTTGTCGTTTCTCTCGAGTACGAACTGCTTGTCTGCCTGGAATGATGTGAGCTTGTATGGGCCGTAGGAAGGTGTCGTCTCTGCGGATGTGCAGTATGTGTTGGTGTAGACACCATCGACGATGCTCTCGCATGCATCATAAAGGTCTATCTTGACAAGGTTTGTGCTTGTGAGTGAGTACAGGAGGTAGAAGCCCTTGAGAGGCTTTGTGAGGCAGATGAGGATCTCATAGTCGCTGAGAGCCTGGTAGCCGACCTCTGACCAATCAAGTGGTGCGTATGTTGTAGCGTAGACGAAGTAGTTAGGAACATCGTCCTCTGTCTCGCCCCAGTTTGGATTGCCTGTCGTTACAGGAACGAAGAGAGCGTAGTTCTCGTCTGTGAGAGGGATGAGTCCCTTGTCGTCAGCCTTTGCCATGAGGGCTTCCCAGTTGGTTGTGTCGAAGTAAGAATCGCCATAAGCACCAACGTAGTCTGCCAATGTGTTGTTGTTCGTCCAAGCAAGGGCGAAGTCAAGGCCAATGTAGACAGGCTCTTCGTTTGCGGAGTAGTACTGTCCGTCTGCACCCTTGTGGAGGTCAGCCATCGTGTAACCTGCGTTTGCACCGTTGTCGAGCTCGACCGTCTTGCCCTGATAGAGGTATTCCTTTGCATTGTAGACGACCATGTTGCCGCTGTAGAGGTTGTCAGCACGGTAGTTCTGTGCAACTGGGTTGAGAAGTCTCTTCTGGGATTCAACGAAGTCGTATGCGTTGATTGGCGTACCGTCGTCCCACTTGAGGTCCTGTCTGATCGTGATGACATAGGCCTGGTTGACGGAGTCCTCTGTGATTCCATATTTGCCAACGTACTCTGCCGTTACATCCTTAGGCTCGCCCACAGCGATTGCAGGAACGACCTTGTAACCGGTCTCGTCCTCGTTGTAGTCGAATGTGTAGAAACCGTCCTGGATGTAATCACCAATCTCAGTCTCGGTGTTGGTCTCATAGGTATGAGTGTTCCAGTTGGTTGGGAAGACAGAAAGTGCCTGGTTGAATGTATATGTTGCAGGCGCTGCAGGAGCAGTTGTCTCTGTCTTTGGTGTCTCTACTACTGTTGCAGTGGTTGCTGTAGGAGCCGCCTCTGTCTTTGCAGTAGTTTCCTTTTTTCCACAGGAAACACAAAGGAGCAGAAAGACAACCAGCAAAGCTATAGTCAGTTTTTTCATCTTCATTTCCTCCATGAAAATTTTTTCCATTGCTATATGACCAAAATGGCTCGCCGAGCCGTTCTGATTAATCATTTGGATGGCGTATATTTTAACAGTGCGGTGGCTTTCTTTCAACCACTTCCATCCAAATGCGATTTTTAACAGTCGTTGTTATTCATTGAAACAAAAAGTTGCAATGAAGTTCCAGCCAAGGCTTAGATGTTGTTGTATACCAGCAGCAAGACCACGGAAACAACTAAGTAGACACCCCCTGAAATGAGAAATTCCTTCACCGTTCCCTTGTTCTTGTGCTTGCGTTCCCTATAGGCGCTGTAGGATTCCCTTTCGTTGGTTTCGTAGTCCTTCTTCCTTAGGTTAAGCATGGTCCTTGCTGAATATGTGAGGCCGTCCGTTATTCCGTTGTCGAACGTCCACACAAGGGCCCCTGCTACAAGAAGTATGGCTCCAGCGGCAAAGAAGGCATCGCACACTATGCGCGCGGTATCCTTTGCATCCTGGGTGTCGAACACGCCCTTTGCAAGCAGCAGAGCCAATGCTATGACGGCCCCTACTGCAAAGCAGACCAAAAGCTTTTTGGCTTTTATGGCTTTGCTTGGAATCTTTGTTGTTTCATTGGTTCTTTCTTCTATATTCCTTGTTTCCTTGTCTTCCACAATGGCTCCTTTTGCTGGTTTTTCGTGATTCAGAGACATCGGTCTAATGGATGATGGCCCTGCCTTTTGGTCTGCGCTTTCCCAGCGACCGTCTAAAGTCGTCTAGGAAGGCCTTGCCCTCCGGCGTGACGGGACGTATCCATTTGCCGGTGTAGAGATGGATCGTCATGAGAATGTAGCGCACGATTTCATCGCAGTAGCACAGCGAGAACACGATGAATATGGGTTGGTTGAATTTGAGGCCGGCAAGGCAAACTGCAGGAAGGACCATGACGTACATGAAACCCATTTCGAGAGCTGTCCCCGTGAAGGAGTCGCCTGAGGCTCTGAATGTGTCGTTCATGGACCAGTTTCCCATTCGTATGACGGCGGCGCAGCTGTAGATGAGAACCAGAGAACTGCAGATTGCAAACGACTGTCCTGAAAGTCCCATCGCCGTGAAAGCGTATGGTTTTATGAGGTTTACGACAATGCCTTCGATGAGGATGCAGATCTGGCACATTGGTATTAGTCTTTTGGCACGCTCGTATGCAAGCCTCAGATCCCCTGCTCCAACGCACTTGCCTACTACTACGGACGCCGCATTGGAAAAGCCTGAGAAGAACCCCACTATGAAGCCCTCGAAGGTCCTGAACACTGCAAGTGCGGCTATGGCCTGCTCGCTCTGCCTTCCCAAGACCATGTTTATGGTAAGGTTGCCAATGCCAATAAACACTTCGTTGCATATTATTGGAAAGCTCTTTCTGAAGAATTCCTTGACTTTGTCGCCCTTCCATGCGAAATGGTGCTTGTACATGAAAAGGTACGGATACTTCGCTGCCGCAGACAAGATCATGATCACTATGACGTTTATGGCAGAGGCGCATACCGTAGCCAGGGCTGCTCCACGCACCCCCATTGCAGGAAAGCCCCAATGCCCTCCAATGAGTGCCCAATTCAGGAGGATATTGCTAAAAACACTGCATATTGCGGCATATAGAGGTATCTTTACCCTTTCAGTGGCCCTTAACAGAGCACTCATGGCTATGGCCGTCACCTGGAACGGATACGCATAGCCTATGACCTTGAGGTATTCGATGCCTATCTCCTGGATGACTACTTTGTCAGTGTACATTCGCATGATGGTCTGAGGAGCGAACAATGCAAGGCCTCCAAAAATGAGGCTCACCGTCATCATGCATGCCCATGTAAGTCCAAAGCTATGGGCTATGCCCTTGTGATCCTGGGCACCCCAATACTGGGAGAAGAACAGCATTCCACCACCAACGAACCCCCAGTATCCTGCAAGCATGAGAAGCGCATACTGGGAGCACAGACCAACGGCCCCCACCGCATTCTCTCCAAGGGGAGCTATCATCATGGTGTCCACCATGGTCCCCGTGGTGGAAAGAAGGTTCTGAAGCGCGACCGGCACAGCTATGACGGCCACCCTCTTTATGAAATCCCTGAGGTCGAAACGTTGAGGTTTGGGCAGTGTGTCAATAGCTGTTTCTTCTGGAGTATCAATCGAGTTGTCCATGACTGGTATAATATCAAACGACATTCCTTTTGTCTGTATTCGAGCACCATATGTACTTTCATGTGCATTTGTTGCATTTACTCCAATTCCTTTTTGCGTTGTTGTGTTTCTGTTGTATAATTCAAATGTGGTTGTCCCTTTTTCGAGGCAGGGTTTTCAATGAGACCCAAAACGAGCAAAAGAGGCAAAAAGGGCAACCGAGGAGGCAACAATGAAACGCTGCAGCATCATAATCCATAGCACGAACGGAAACTGCTTTACAATGGGCTCCTACCTCAAGGAGGAGCTGGAGAAGAGAAACGTAGACGTAAGGTTCTACAGGGTCGAAGACCCAGACCTCCACATCCTTGCAAACGAATCCGAGACCGTGAACAACTGCTACGAAGACATAACGGCGCTTCCAATCGCCACACCTGAAAAACTCGTCAAAAGCGACATGATAATACTTGGCTGCCCAACCGTCTTTGGCAACGTCACAGCAGAGATGAAATCCTTCATAGACAGCACCATTGGCATGTGTGACGACAAAGCGCTGGCCGACAAGTTCTTCGCCTGCTTCACAGCCTGCCGCAACTCGCTCTGCGAAGGCACTCGCACACTGGACACGCTCATCTACTGGTCGCAGAACATGGGGATGCTCCACATTCCATTTGGAATCCACAACGAAATCCCACACTGCAACCAGCCAGTCCAAGGCATCGTCCACTGCGAGGGCAAAGACGGCCTGATCTCCCCTGCCCCACAGATAGGCCTTGAACTCGCCGCCTATGCCGATGACCTTGCATCCTATATCCAAGAATAGACTTTTCGATTACGCTGATCCAAATCAAATAGACTGGGTGTTATGTCACTTTTTTTCAACTTTCCTCCGTTTTGGTGACATCCTTGATTCTTTATGTTGCAAGAAGACGAGAGTTTTTCTATTTCAGTTCCGCTGAGGCGATGTAGACGGTGTCAATCAGGGCGGGGATGTCTTTCAGGTCTACACTTGAAAAGGCAAGTCTTATGTGGTGGTCGTCCAAACGGATTACACCCGTGCCGTACTTGTCCAAAAGGAGGTGACGCAGCTCGTCTGCATTGCAGGAACATTCAAAGCTCATGAAGTAGCCGCTGTTGAATGGAAGGGGAATCATATCCTTGCGTTCTTCATACTTGGACAAAGAGGCCTTCAATGCATCGTATCTGAGCTTTATCTTCCCAACAGCGTCCGACTTCTCCTTGTAGTACGAAGGGTCAGTCATTCCTTTGACCAGTATGTTCTGGGCTGACGTTGAGCAGCAGGAAAGGGTTCCCCTCAAAGCTCCCATGGTCTTTTGTACCAAAGCATCGTACTGCTCTTCAGAAAAGCCTTTGCATCCGTATGTTATGAAGGCGACCCTAAAGCCCCAGACCATCTCCTCTTTGGTAGCGGCATCGCACTTGACGGCAAGGAGGTTCTCGCTGCAGTTGCAAAGCCTTGCAAAAAGGCTTTCCTTGTATACATCTTCTTCGAAGAATAGCCCAAAATAGGCATCATCTGTGATAACTACAAGCTTCTTCCCTGAATTGGAGTATCGTTTCAAAACCTCCACAATCTCCAGAGCCTCTTCGTTGGTTGGAGTGTAGCCTGTTGGGTTGTTTGGGAAGTTGAGGATCACAACCGCCTTATCGCAGGTTGAAGCCAAAGCAGCGTCAAGACCGGAAACGTTGAATCTGGCAACGCCTTCCTTTGAGAACGAGAAGTTGTCGAACAGGACCTTCTTAGCCTGACGCTGTTCGTCCAATATAAGGTCGTAGTTCTCCCAGTACATGTTTGGAAGGACCACACTGTCCCCTTCGTCAACGAAAAGGGAGCAGACCAAGCTCAAGGCGTTGGTAAGACCTGCAGCCACAACCGGCGTGGAAATGCAAGCACCTGCCATGGAAGGGTTCTTTTCAAACATACGCTCCTTCCATAAGGATCTGAGGGCGGGAACTCCACCCATTGGAGCGTATGGGAAAATCTCGCCAACCTTCAAGGAAGGAGAGAAGAAATCCTTTATGGATGAAAGGCACATGGCAGAGCCTTCCTCCAAAGCCACACCAATGGTTGCATTGAAGCGGGAGGCCTGCTTCTTGGCCTCAGCGGACTGCACGATTATGCCTTTTGGAACATACATGCGTCTGCCATAGTTGGACAAAAGCCCTCCTACACAAGTCGAATCCAAAACAGCGTTCAGTTTTTCAGCCAACTGGTTCATGCAAAACCTCCAAAACAATCAAGATGCAATCAATGCAAATATCAGAACAACAGCCCCTGATCCAGAGACACAGGCCTTCTGTTGTCAGCCAATGTCCTTGTCATGTACTCTCGGTTCAACGAAAGCTCGTTTACGAACCTTACAAGCAAATCCTCCGATACAAGGTTCTGCTCATTGAAGAGGAACATCAAAGCCTTCTCCGCAATGTAATCGGGCTTGAGGGAGTTGAAGTATATCTCCTCGTTGGGGTTGCCTTTGTAGCGGTTGCAGATGTTCTTGTACAGCTCGCTCTTCTTGATGTTGTACTTCAGGCTTTCGATCTCGGACCTCAGGCGCTTCACGTTACCTTTGCTGGCCTCCTCAGCAAGAGGCTTCAGATTGAAGAACGTATACTCCTTGCCGGGGAGGAAATGGTGCTCGTCACAGCGCGATGCATAGTTTGGGTTGTCGGAGCCGGTCTTGGCGCCATCCCCTCCAACGACGATTAGTGGGTCGAAATAGAGAGCCGGACACTCGCAGCCGTCCACATCATAGTACCTGTACGTATAGAAGGCATCCTTTATGCAGTCACCATGTTCGCAGTAGGCTGTCAAAGGGATCACGTCCGTTGCTATGTCAAGCATGAGGCGTGCGGACGAATTGAAGATATCCCTTCTGAAGTTGAGGATGAGCGTTGGGAAGATGAACATGACTCCTCTCTCAACGCTTTCGTTGCGCACGACGTATGCAAGACGTTCATCGAAGAACGATGCTTCGTCTATTATGTAGGTTCCAACGTTTGGATTGTCCTCCACAACCTTCTCGAAGTCGAACGAATCCCTTATGCGGGCTATGTTCTCTCCACAGCGGATATAACCGCTTCTGAACGCCATGGCATCCTGCGGGTAATCCTGAAAACGCGCACCATCCAGCTGGCTTCTTATGAAGAAGACGTTTCTTCTATCCACATCGCCCGTGCTTGTAAGGGCACGGACCTTTGCACCCTTCTTCTGGGCCACTGAGGCATCACGCCACACGCGGGCGGCGAACTCGGTCTTGCCCGATCCCATGGGCCCAATGAGGAGGACCCTTCTTCCAGGACGCGTGAAATCGAAATGAGAGAACGACTTATGAACTTCAAGCGTTGGGAATCCCAAGCTCTTCAGAAAATCCTCGCTGGATCCTACAGTATCGACAGAAACCATAAACCCTTCCTGTTATCGTCTTTCATCAAGGGGCATTCAACCCCATTCGCTTCTTCGTTTGCCTACTTTGCGGCCTCTTCGCCCTGCACTATTGCAATGCCGGCGCTGCAACCCAAGCGGTTGGCACCAGCCTTGACCATCTTGACTGCATCCTCGTAGGTTCTGATTCCACCAGCGGCCTTCACTCCAACGTTTGGACCAACGGTCTTTCTCATGAGGGCCACATCCTCTTCCTTGGCTCCCCACTTGGAAAAACCAGTGGATGTCTTCACGAAATCAGCACCGGCCTTGACGGAAAGCTCGCACGCACGGACTTTCTCCTCATCAGTGAGCAGGCATGCCTCGATGATGACTTTGAGGTGCTTGTCACCACAGGCCTTCTTGACCTCACGGATATCGTTTTCCACCAAGTCGTCCTTACCATCCTTAAGCCAGCCGATGTTGATGACCATGTCGACTTCCGTTGCACCCTCTTCCACTGCGCACTTGGCTTCGTAGGCCTTTGCCTTGGTGCACATTGCCCCAAGGGGGAATCCAACGACGACACACACATTCACGCCGGTGTCCTTGAGCTGCTGGGCGCAGAACTTCGTCCAGCATGTGTTCACGCACACACTTGCGAACTTCCACTGCTTTGCCTCGTCACAAAGTTTCTGGATCTTCTCCTGCGTTGCATCCGCAGCGAGCACTGTATGGTCTATATAGGATGCTATGTTGCTCATATCAAAACTCCTCCTGTTTGCTTTTGGCTTCAATTATCCCAAGTTTTCCACAAGCTTATCCCAAAAAGCGTGGAGAAACAACGCTTGACTTGCACTTATTCGAACAATACTGTTGATTCCATGACCACTGTACAGGAACTCGAAAATAAAGATGAAGCCTCGTGGACTGCAATTTGGAAGGATTGGAAACCCAGCTGCGTATGCACTGTATGCTACATCCTTGACGGAAAAGGCAACGTACTTCTCATAAGGCGCAAGAAGGATGGCTTTGGCAGCGGCAAGGTCAGCGCCCCCGGCGGGCATCTGGAGCTTGGAGAGACCGTTGAGCAGTGCTGCATAAGGGAGACGTTCGAGGAGGTTGGTCTTATAGTGGAGGACCCTATCCACGTTGGACTTCTGAACTTCAAGATTCCAGGAAACGATATGGAGGGGCATGTCTACATTGCAACCAAGTTCTCAGGGGTCCTGAAGGAGTCGGAGGAGGCTCAGCCTTTCTGGAACCCGGTAGAGGACCTGCCCTTTGACAGGATGTTCTCAGACGATGCAGTGTGGCTGTCCCATGCGTTGAATGGCGAATGCTTCGTATTGGACGCTCCATGCGATGAAGACGGCACTATGCTTTCCTATAGATTCAGGCTGTGCAAAAGCTCCGAATGTTTTGGAAGGTTTGGCAACAATGGCCCAGTTTTGAAGATATGAGCGGTTTTGTTTTTGGAACATGGCAATGTGCGCCATCAGATGGTTTTTGGTGCAATCAGGACCCACTTGAAAGCGAAAGGCTTCTGGGTCAAGCCGTGCGTATGGGGATACGATCCTTCGACACAGCACAGAGCTACGGAAAAGGCCGTACAGAGCAGCTTTTGGGAAAGGTTCTGTCTCGCTTTCCTAACGAAGGCTTCAGGATAGATACCAAGATTATGCCAAACACAAAGGATCCTTTGGATCTTGTCAGGCTTAGCCTTTCAAGGCTTAGGGTGCAGCGTTTGAACAGGCTCTACCTCCACTGGCCAAGAACAAGCTTCAATGCTGCAATGTTCATTGAAGGGATGGCTAAGTGCAAGGACATCGGTCTAGTGGAGAAGGTTGGAATATGCAATGCGCCGTTGGATTATCTTGGAAACCTGTGTAGAGAGCTTGCAGAGAGGAGCGTTGCGCTTGATTGTCTGCAGGTGCCGGTGTCGCTGCTTTGGACGAGGGATTTGGACGACACGCTTGCGTTTTGCCATGACCATGGGATTGAGGTTATGGCGTACAGTCCAATGGGAATGGGATTGTTGTCTGGAAAGTATGAAAAGGCATGCGACCTTGAAGATGCACGGGCGAACCTCTTCTGCTTCAAGGAACCATGCTTTGCTACGTATGGAAGATTGTTGGGGACGTTGAAGGAAGTTGCCTTTGCACACAACGTTTCATGCTCGACCATAGCGCTGGCCTGGACGGCTTCGTGCGGTGTGGATTCTATAATTCTTGGAGCCCGCAGCTTGGACCAACTCAAGGCGAACGTCTCTGCATTGGACATGCACTTGGATGAAGGAGAGTTCCTGGCTTTGAAGCAGGCTGGAGACGAGCTTGCTACGTGCAGCCGTCAGGTTTGCGACAACATCTTTTCATACAAATGGTAGTTGGGTTAGGATTCGATTTGTCTTAGTGTTTTGGAACGAGGGTTTGAATGAGGGTTTTGAAGGAAGAGCGCACGGTTGAGATTGTGGTGAAGAAGTCTCGCTTCATAGCAATTGCAAGGACATGCACCTCCCCTGCCCAAGTGAAAAGCCTTGTGGATGAGACACGCTCAAAATACGAAGGGGCGACCCACGTTGTACATGCAGCGGTCATGGGAAACCAGTTCTCCTTCTCTGACGACCACGAACCAAAGAACACTGCGGGAAGACCTGTATTCGAGGTGGTCAAGGGTTCTGGAATCACGAACATAATTGTGCTGGTTGTCCGCTACTTTGGAGGGACCTTGCTTGGTACAGGAGGCTTGGTCAAAGCATACGGAGACAGTGCAAAGGCAGTACTCGATGGCATAGAAACGGAGGAACTCGTACAAAAGACAAGGTTCTCCATGGAGATAGGCTACGAATTGTACGAAAACATGAAAAGGCTTCTTTCTTCTTTTGATGCGGTAGTGGATAGAGAGGATTTTGGAACGACTGTAGTGTTGGGAGGATTTGTACCTGCAGATGTCTTGGACAAGTTGCGGGCTTGCGTCGCAGACATGACCAAAGGCAGGTGCAAAGTGGAAACTCCAAGTCAATCGTAATGCCAAACCATTTGACAATCCTCGATGCCGTAATGTCTTGTAGTCTATTGACAAAGATTCAAAGTACCATTATCGTTTTAACGCTATGGATGGATGTCCGAGAGGTCGAAGGAGGCGGTCTTGAAAACCGTTGAGGTGCAAGCCTCCGGGGGTTCGAATCCCTCTCCATCCGTAACTTGAATATTGGAGCGATGGCCGAGCGGTCGAAGGCGCTTCCCTGCTAAGGAAGTATACTGGTAACGGTATCCGGGGTTCAAATCCCCGTCACTCCGAAGAATGAGATCGTAGCTCAGTTGGATAGAGCATCAGATTGCGGATCTGAGGGTCAGAAGTTCGAATCTTCCCGGTCTCAAAGCAAGAGGGGCTCCAAAGAGAGTCCCTTTTTTGACCAACTCTTCTTTATGGTGCACGATGACATAAAAGTCCTTCATTTCACTGTTTATGTGCATTCCTTTGCCTAGAAAAGAGGTTTTTTGCTGTTTTTATGTCATTTTGGACATGCATCTGGGGCAGGATTGCCTCTCAAAGCCTCAAGCTGAGGATGCTTTCCAAAGAGAGAGGCCGTGTCATATCGCTTTACCGCCACACTCTGAAAAGTCACATCCAAAGAGGTTCCTTCATTGAACTTCAAATCAACTGCTTTGTGAAACATCTTTCAATTGAAAGGTGGAAGCTTTGTGTATTTCTCCGTCTCCCACATCTCCTCCAGCTCCTTTTGGTACTTTTGAATGGAACAGCCCTTTCACAGCACAGCATTCATGTAGCTTATGGCAATGTGGCAGGGTGCGAATATGACAGCACCTACAACCAATGGGTAGTTCCTGGTTAGTATTCCGCTTTCCAAAAACAGCAACGAAGGCAGAATAGACAACGCAAGGGCCTTGCGGACGGAGCTCTCGTTCCAGAAAGCGATCCATCCCAAGACATACAATCCAACCAGAATCGAACCAACGATCAAATAGGAGCTCTTGGCACCATCGAACAGCCATCCTCTGCATAGTCCTGGAATGGAGATGAACATGAAAAGGAAGCACGAAAAACGGCCTATTTGCTCTAGAACCTCAAGTTTTTTATTGGAAAACTTATTTACAAAGCCATCGGCATTGGTTGCTGCGAATACAATATTGGGGACGAGTATCACAGCCACGAACAGTAGGCCATACCAATTGAGCCATTTCATGCAACGGCCTCCTTTCCTCCATCGAAACCTTTGAAGAGATATACTCCCAGGACCGCATTGAAGCCCACGGCTGAAATGGTGCTGAACCGCTCCACAACACCAAAATAGCCACTTGGCACGAGATTCACGCCAAGGCCTCCAAACATCATCATTGCCAAGGCAACCGCAGCCCAGACCGATAATGAACGGCACGCCCTCCCCTTGAGGCCGCCGGCAATAATGAGTGCCAAGGAAACTATAGAAAGAAGTACGACGAACGCTGTAACCACAAGGTGCATGGTGTTCTGGAATCCAGAAGGAAGCCCTGCCGCCGTCAACGGGAACATTGCATATCCAACAGCGCTTGTCCAGTTCATTATGGCAAAGAGATAGACGCCAAGCCTAAGGGTCCTGTTGTAGCTGTGCCTTATGGCGACACAGCACATCGTGCAGCATACAATCCCGCAAGGAGAATACAAAGCGGAGAGCTTGTTCCAAAGGACCCTTGACGGAGCACTGTCTGCTGAAAGGTCGCTCACCGCCTGCGCCAACCAGTTGTATCCAGGAAAAGCCAATGGCGCAAAGCACATGGCAGCCATATACGAAAGCATGCTCACGATTCCAAGCAGCCCCAAGTAGTTTACGAGAGTTTTTTTCATGCGTAGTGGCATACACCCAGAGGTGCTATCGTGTCAAGGAATGTTATGACGATAACATTTAATACTGTCTTTTCATTGATTGCTTTTATCTACCTTTGCCTTGAAGGTTTCGTGGTCTTCTTTTGCACACTCCAAAGGCCAATTGAACTTCCCCCATTTGGAACTGGCGTAACTGTAGTTCTTCATATAATCCAAATCATCCACTCCGCAAACTTTAAACAATTCCAAGAAAAGGAAATAGGGCCAACCTTTCGTCGATTCATCCAAGGAAGTGAAGATATCGGTATACCCATAGGCCTTTGCTTTCTCATAGGAATCGATTTTGCCATCAAAAGAACCAAATGATTTCTCACCTTTGCATTCATTTGCATATCTTCCAGTCATGTAATCGAACACGACATTAAAACAATTATGAGTGTAGTGTTTCTCCATTGCCTGACCAATATGAATGCCTACATATTCGGAATACTCTTCAAAGCTGGTTTTCCTATATTCGGAGTAGGAAGAATAACCTCCAACGAATTCTTCATGGTTTGGGTCGTGCTTTTTAAGATCGTCCACATTCTTGTAATAGATAGGGAGCAACTCCCAGCAGAAGGACATGTTGAACCTTGCAGCCTCTTTGTCCGTATCAATCAACAGGTCACCGGAATGGCAAATACTTCTAACAAGCTTTGAAACAGACTCGTTGTCCTTCAGGGGCATCGTTCCAGTAGTGATTTCATTGTCGGCGTGGACAATGGACAAAAAGTTCTTCAGCGGTAAACAACCACTCATTGTTATTGGTATAAGCACTGTTTACGTTGATGAAGTCGATGAACCCGTTCTTCTCAATCTTTCCATCAGCACCAACATTGCCAATAGAGTAGAAAAGTGAGCCATCCTTCATCTCAACCTTCACATCATCGTACTCAATGACCATGACAGCAATAGGAGCTTGGGAATACGAGCCATTCACCTTCAAGGTCAAAGCCATCACTTCTCTATAAGTGAACATATGCTCTTCGAAGTTCCAATAGTAATCGAAATATCCAATCTCACCTGACTCACTACCATAGCCCTTGAAATCCGGTTCGATTATTCGGTATCGCAAATAAACTCCATCTTTGTTTCCCTTCCAAGCTTCCAGCACTGGCGATACAGTCAGTCCAAAAACTTTGTATTCAATGTTGAGTCTGCTTTTCAAAGAGGAAACCGTCAGCCCGTCCATTTTGGAAACGCCAAAGAACATTGGGAGGTTTTGAATGCAATAGGCCGCTCCCCAGAAATCGTCACCAAAAGGAGACCCTTCAGGTGTCAGGTTGTGAAGACCTTTTGAACCTTCTGCCATAGAACCAGACCCAAAGACAGGAACACACATACTAAAGGTTTCTTCTGAAGGGTTCTCATCCTCCGGCTCGTTGACAACAGGCTGTTTGTCCATATCACATCCTACGAACAGCACACACAGAAGA
>OQVS01000172.1_pt1 | contig 38238 bp, 32 predicted proteins | sample 1691601 | NCBI WGS metagenome assembly OQVS01 (sample SAMN03418268, study PRJEB22391) | human gut metagenome | biome: human-gut; feature: organic feature; material: feces | host: Homo sapiens | place: Tanzania | collected 2013-01 | reverse complement strand
TGATCAGGGAAAAGCAGCTTATTTGATTGATTTTCCAGATACCCCAATAGAGAAATATAGTCAAGGACAAAAAAATTATATTGAACTTGGCGAGAAGAATGGTGATAACACGGGATATAAATGTAAAATCAGAGAGAAATGGTATCAAATACCATCGGTATGGGTGCCGGATGCTTTTTTCCTTCGTAGAAATAATCTATATCCCAAATTCGTGTTGAATTGTTGCGATGCTGTTTCTACAGATACTATGCATAGGATAAAGTTTAATAATGGTATTGAGCCAGAGAGAATAGTTTTATCGTATTATAATAGTATTTCTTTTGCTTTTACTGAAATCTGTGGACGTAGTTATGGTGGCGGGGTATTAGAAATATTGCCGGGAGAAGTAGGAAATGTATTGGTTCCTATTTTGGATTGTGTTCCAATTGAAAAGGTTAAGGAAATATTATATCAGGTAGATGAAATTGTGCGTAATGGAGAGAATATCGAGAAGGCTTTGGATCTTGTAGATAATAGTATTTTAGGCGAGTATTTGTATGTTAATGAGGAGACTTGTTCTATGGCGAGGGGAATATGGAAGAAGATGCAGCATAGGAGATTAAAAAGAGGATAAAGTATATGGCAAGAAGCAGGGATGCAGTAGATACAATAAAAGGATATTATTATCAGTTTGACTATTTTATTTTTCAATTAATAAGTTTAGTAAATGAAGAGGATACTGTGACAATAGAGGGAATAGAAGACGTTGATATTCTTGAAGAAAAAGAAATGGTTGCCGTACAGTGTAAGTATTATGCAAAAACAGAATATAATCATTCGGTTATTGCAAAACCAATTAGGTTTATGCTTAAAGATTATGTCAATAAAACTCCAGAAAAAAGAAAAATACGATATAAACTGTATGGCAAATATCGATCGGGACAAGAAAAATATCCAGGAATGTTAACTGTAGAATTTGCAAAAAAGAATTTGTTTACATATACTGAAAAGAAAGTGGTACATGTGTTACATGAGGAACTAAACTTAACTGATAAAGATATAGAGGAGTTCTTGGATAAGGTAGATGTTGATATCAATGCGGAAGATTATCAGGAACAGCAGGATAAAGTAATAAGTGGTTTAGAAAAGATTTTTGGATGTGATAGATTTGAGGCAGAATATTACTATTATAATAATGCTCTTAGATTAGTTAAAGAAATAGCTGTACAACAGAAAATGTGTGAGCGAATTGTGAGCAAAAGAGAGTTTTTGGACAAAATTAACAATAAAAAAATGTTGTTTGATAAATGGTATTTACAGTTCAAGGGAATACGAGGTTATTGTGCTGATATACGGAAACAGTATTTTTCCCAAAGAAATGTGTCTCCATATGAAAGATTTTTTTTGATTGAATGTGATACAACGGTAAATGATGCACAAATTGTTTCACTGATTGCAAAGATATCAAAAAATTGGAGTAAACTATCCAGAAGGGAAACAAAACCATTTTGTCCATATGTTTATTTGAATGGAATTAGTCAGGAACGATTAGTTGGTTTGAAGAAAAAATTACAACGAGAAGATATACGGTTATGGGATGGACATGATTTTTTAGGCGCAGAATTTATGGTTGATTCTATTATACGGAGGGCAAATTACGTAAATGACATAAAGGTGAAAATAATTAATCATATTGAAAATTTGGATGATATTTTAGAAAAAGCAACAGGAACTAAAATGATTTATCAATTCTATTTGAAAGAACCATTTTATGAAAGTAATCAAAATCTTTGCTATGGAATACAAATTTCTAAAACAGAAGATATTAATATGATGATTTAGGGGGAAGAACGATGGAAGAAAACGAAAAACTTAATGCAGAAGTTATTGCAGTTCTGCCGAATAAGGTAAAAATATCAGTCGATGATTTAGAAAATTTTCAATTAGCAGAAGAAAAACTTAAGGTAGGGTCATATCTTCGAATTGCAGATAATGATAATGCGGTATTGATAGCAATTATTGAAAATTTCAATATTGAAGTCGGAGTTAATCAAAGTGGAGATGCAAGTAGAACATATATATTGGAAGCGAATCCTTTAGGCATAATTCGAAATGGGAGATTTGAACGAGGCGGAGATACAATTGCAATCCCCCCAAAAAAAGTTGAACCTGCCAAAAAAGAAGAAATTCAAAAAATCTTTGAAGAATCATTAGAAGATGAAAAAAAGTTTAGTTTCTCAACATTATCTGCAGATAGAACTATTTCAGTGCCAGTAGATGGAGATAAATTTTTTAATAAGCATATAGCTATTGTTGGTTCAACAGGATCTGGAAAATCTCATTCTGTAGCAAAAATACTTCAAAAGGCAATTAGTTTAAAAAAAGAACATATCAAGGGTTAAATAATTCACATATAGTAGTTTTTGATATTCATTCGGAGTATCACACTGCATTTCCGAATGCTAATTTTATTGACATATCTAATTTAGTATTGCCGTATTGGCTACTAAACAGTGATGAATTACAAGAGCTTTTTATTGATACAGAAGCTAATGATCATAATCAACGTAATGTATTTAAAGAAGCTGTAGTTGCAAGTAAAAAAAGATGTTATTCAGGAAATGAAGAAATTAAAGAGAAACTGCATTTTGATTCGCCAGTTTTATTCAAGATAGATGATGTTTTAAAATTTGTTAAAGAAAAAAATGAAGAAATGATTGACGGATCAAAAGGGAAAAAGGCAGGACCTTTGAATGGCAAATTATCTAATTTTGTGAGTAGATTAGAGAACAAAATTGGAGATAAACGGCTTGAATTTTTACTTGGAGAAAATACAAAAAAAATCTCGTTTGAAGATACTCTTAAACAATTATTGGGATATACAACAAATGGGTCTAATATTACTATAATAGATTTAAGCGGTGTGCCATTTGAGGTTTTGAGCATTACTGTTTCATTAATATCAAGGATTTTATTTGAGTTTGGATATTATTATAAGCGTCTAAGGACCCTTGATAACACAGAAATAAAAGTAAATAATGATATACCTTTACTGTTGGTATATGAAGAGGCACATAAATACATGCCAAATAATGATTTGACCAAATATAGAGCTTCTAGAGAATCGATCGAAAGAATTGCAAAAGAAGGGAGAAAATATGGTGTTTCATTATTGTTGGCTAGTCAGCGTCCTTCAGAGATATCTGAAACAATATTTTCTCAATGTAATAATTTTTTGGCCTTGCGTCTTACTAATCCGGCAGATCAAAATTATGTAAAAAGATTATTGCCAGATACACTAGGAGGTATTACGGATAAGATGCCGTCTTTAAAAGCGGGAGAATGTTTATTAATTGGGGATGCAGTGGTGCTGCCATCAATTGTTCAAATTGAAAAATGTGATCCAGAACCTTCTTCTAGAGATATTCCATATTTGCAATTATGGAAAGAGGCTTGGCATGAATTAGAGAGTGAAAAATTGATAAAGTTATGGGAACGATAATAATAGCAAATTTTCATTGTTTGAAATGAATATATATGTTAATATGAGATTATGAAGAGAAAGGAAGGTGCAGTGGATGAAAAAAGTATGGGAAAAGCATAATTTGCCAAAATCGGATACTCAACAACCAAGTGAGAAAAGTAATCCTACTTGTAATTTGCGTTTATCTCAAGCAGGATATAAAGTAAATGGGCAAAAGATCGATCAAACCACTTACTTTCGGTACGAAGTATTTTCAGAATGCGAATGGGAAAAAACTGAGAAGGGAGAAAAAACGTACATACCTGCTGAACTTGAAATAAATGGTAGATCATATGGAAAACATAAATTAAAAGTGACACATGAGCTGCATAGAGAGTCTAATCAAGATAATGTTACAACAATTCTTCATTGGGGAGATGCAATTTGGGCTTTAACAGAAAATGATGTTACGGGAGAAGATTTAACATTTGAAAAAAGTGATGATGGTTCATATAAAATTAGCATCCACTGAAAAAGCAATGGAGTATGTTTAGTAAAGAACAATTATAAGAGAATCTGCTGGCAACAAATTGGCAACAGAAAATCAGCGAGCCAAAATAATATATGCAACTGAAATAAAATAACGGCAAAAAAGACGCAAAACTTAAACCAATATATTTAAGAACATCTTTAGATTTGCCGAGTTCGAGTAAATAGCATAAAATCCCTATAAAGTCTGTATTTATGGACTTTGTAGGGATTTTTTAGAAATTAGCAAATCCATCTAGCGTTTAAAAATGCGTAAATAGATTGATTGACACCATATATGACACCATATATAATTTAATCAGGAGGTATAACAAATGTCAAAGTGGGATAAACTGATAGCACGTATATGCAATTTATCCAAATACCTCCGGTTTGATACCAAAGCATGAATCAATCAAGAAAGTATATGTAGAAATGGTAAGGCAGATTGTAGAAAGTGAGGTGCAGAGTGATGAAGACGCTGAATGATTATATGGCAATGTCTTATCGCATGGAAATTGTGGAAGATAAAGATGAAGGCGGATTTGTGGTTTCTTACCCGGATTTACCCGGATGCATTACTTGTGGTGATACAGTGGAGAGTGCCGTAGCAAATGCACTAGATGCAAAAAAAGCATGGATTGAAGCTGCGTTGGAAGATGGTGTTGAAATTCATGAGCCAGATAGTCTTAAAGACTATTCAGGGCAGTTTAAATTAAGAATTCCTAGAAGCCTGCACAGATCCCTGGCAGAGCATTCTCAAAGAGAAGGTATTAGCATGAATCAATATTGTGTATATCTTCTATCCAGAAATGATGCAGTATTCTCTACATAAATGGTGTTAAACGTTTTTTGCTAGTTATTAAATTAGGAGGTGGGGAGATGCAGGAGATTAAATGCCCAAAATGTGGCGAGGTTTTTGTGGTTGATGAGTCTGGCTATGCTAATATTGTGAAGCAGGTTCGGGATAAGGAATTTGCCAGGGAACTACAAAAAAGAGAGGAAGAGCTGAAAGACGCCCAGCAAAAGGATTTGGATTTAGTTCGACTGGAACAGAAAAATCAATTAGATAAAGCTCTTTCGGCCAAAGATTCAGAGCTGTCCGAAAAAGATAAAAAAATACAGGAATTAGAGGCCTGTATTAAGAACAACGATATATCTAGGAATTTGGCAGTGTCAGAAGCTGTAAACGCAAAGGAAAAGGAAATTTCCCAAAAAAACGATGAAATCAATGCTCTAAAGGCGGATTATATTGCTAAGAACATGGAGCAAGATAAAGAAATTGCAAAACTGCAAGCACAACTTGCTAATGGTGAAAATGAGAAAAAGATGGCAGTTTCCGAAGCACGGCAGTTAAAAGATAAGGAATTGGCAGAGAAGAATACAGAAATTATCCGTCTTAAAGACCAATTATCTAATAAGGATACGGAAAAACAGCTAGGAGAGGAATCCTTGAAACGGGAATATGAGGCCAAGCTGAAGCATAAGGATGAACAACTAAAGGAAAAGGACGAGCAGATTGATTACTACAAGGATTTCAAGGCTCGTCAGTCCACCAAAATGGTGGGAGAAAGTCTGGAACAGCATTGCCTGACACAGTTTAATTCCCTGCGGATGACGGCTTTTCCGACAGCCTATTTTGAGAAGGATAATGATGCCAAAAGCGGCAGCAAGGGGGATTTCATCTTCCGAGAAAGCGTGGAAGGCACAGAATTTATTTCCATTATGTTTGAAATGAAAAACGAGATGGATGAAACTGCTACCAAGCATAAGAATGAGGATTTTTTCAAGGAGCTGGATAAGGATCGCCGGGAAAAGAAATGCGAATACGCAGTTCTAGTATCCCTGTTGGAAATGGACAATGAATTATACAACAATGGTATTGTAGATGTTTCCTATCGCTACGAAAAAATGTATGTAATTCGTCCCCAGTTTTTTATTCCCATGATTACTCTGTTGCGGAATGCGGCCCTTAATAGCCTAAAATATCGTCAGGAGCTGGAGGCAGCCAAGAATCAGCAGCTGGATATAGCCCATTTTGAGGAAAATATGAATGCCTTTAAACAGGGCTTTGGCCGCAATTATGAAATTGCCAGCAAAAAATTCAAAACTGCCATAGATGAAATAGACAAAACCATCACCCATTTGCAAAAGACCAAGGATGCGTTGCTTTCCTCTGAAAACCAGTTAAGGTTGGCCAACAATAAGGCGGAGGATTTGAGTATCAAGAAGCTGACCAAAAACGCCCCCTCCGTGCGGAAAATGTTTGAGGAAATATAGCTAGGGAAAATTTGACAAGGAAGTAAAAATTATGCTAAACTATATAAGCTGATGTGCGGGCGTGGCGGAACTGGCAGACGCGCTGGACTTAGGATCCAGTGCCGCAAGGCGTGGAGGTTCGACCCCTCTCGTCCGCACCAAATTTTATACCACAAAGACTGTGAAGAAGAGGAGTACCTGCTCCAGATGAGTGTAGAGAGAAAGGCGGTTGGTGAAAGCCTTTATTATCCAGCAGGGAAGGTAGCTTTGGAGTTGTCTGGCTGAAGGATTGCTGGTAGGCTGGAACGCTGGACGGCGTTAGGTCTTGAGTGTGCACATAGTTCATGTGCAAATTTAGGTGGTACCACGGAAGATATGCTCTTTCGCCCTTGCTGGGCGGGAGAGCTTTTTTGATTTGAAATAAAGGAGTTTGAGAACATGGAAGAGAATAATATCCCCAAGGTTTATGATCCCAAAAGCTTTGAAAAGAAATGGTATGGCTTCTGGGAGGAAAACAAGCTGTTTCATGCTGTTGTAGAGGAAGAAAAGGAACCATATAGCATTGTTATCCCACCTCCAAATGTAACTGGCCAGCTTCACATGGGCCATGCATTGGACAACACTTTGCAGGATATTTTGATTCGTTGGCGCCGTATGCAGGGCTACAATACCCTGTGGATGCCTGGTTGTGACCATGCTGGTATTGCTACTCAGGCCAAGGTAGAGGGAGCTCTGCGGGCAGAAGGCACCAATCGCTATGAGCTGGGCCGTGAGAAGTTCCTGGAGAGAGTCTGGGATTGGAAGGAAAAGTTTGGCAGCCGTATTATGAGCCAGCTTCGTTCCTTGGGTTCCTCCTTGGATTGGGATAGAGAGCGTTTTACTATGGACGAGGGCTGTTCCAAGGCTGTCCGTGAGGTTTTTGTCAGCCTTTATGAAAAGGGCTTGATTTATCAGGGAACCCGCATTACCAACTGGTGCCCAGATTGCAACACCGCTATTTCTGATATTGAGGTGGAGCATGAAACTGAGGCCGGTCATCTGTGGCATATTCGCTATCAGATTAAGGATGAGGACAAATACGTTGAGGTAGCTACTACCCGTCCTGAAACTATGTTTGGTGATACTGGCGTAGCTGTAAATCCTGCTGATGAGCGTTATACTGAGCTGGTAGGCAAAACTCTGATTCTGCCAGTAGTAAATAGAGAAATTCCTCTCTTTGCTGATGAATATGTTGATTCTGCCTTTGGTACTGGTGCCGTAAAGGTTACTCCTGCCCATGATCCTAACGACTATGAAATGGGACTCCGTCACAATCTGGAGCAGATAAAGGTTATTTCCAATACTGGTAAAATGACTGAGGGTGCTGGCAAATATGAGGGTATGGATCGCTATGAGTGCCGCAAGGCCTTGGTGAAGGAGCTGGAAGAGATTGGTGCTCTGGTATCTGTAGAGGATCATGAGCATGCTGTTGGTCATTGCTCCCGTTGTCATTCCACCATTGAGCCAATGATTTCTACCCAGTGGTTTGTCAAGATGGATTCCTTGGCTAAGCCTGCTGTAGAGGCTGTCAAGACTGGCAAAATTAAATTCGTACCAGAGAGATTTACCAAAATCTATTGCAACTGGCTGGACAATATTCGTGACTGGTGTATTTCCCGCCAGCTGTGGTGGGGCCATCGGATTCCTGCCTGGTACTGTGATGATTGTGGCGAAACTACTGTTTCTCGTACTGATATAGATGTATGTCCAAAATGTGGCAGCAAGCATCTCCATCAGGATGAGGATGTACTGGATACCTGGTTCAGCTCTGGCCTGTGGCCATTTGAAACTATGGGCTGGCCAGAGAAAACTCCTGAGTTGAAACAGTTCTACCCAACCAGCACCTTGGTTACTGGTTATGATATTATTTTCTTCTGGGTAGCCCGCATGGTTATGATGGGACTGGAATTTGGCAAGGATATCCCATTCAAGACCGTTTACATTCATGGTCTGGTTCGAGATGAACAGGGACGGAAGATGTCCAAATCCTTGGGCAATGGTATTGACCCAGTAGAGGTTATTGACCAGTATGGCGCTGATACCTTGAGATTTATGCTGATTACCGGCAACACTCCTGGTAATGATATGAGATTTATCAATGATCGTGTTGTTGCTACCAGAAATTTTGCTAACAAGCTGTGGAATGCCTCCCGCTTTATGCTGATGAATCTGGAGGGCTTTGACAAGTCCTTTGTACCAGCAGAGGAGGATTATACCCTGGCTGACAAGTGGATTATGTCCCGTTACGCCAAGACTGCTCAGGGAGTTACTGCCAACCTGGAGAAGTTTGAGCTAGGTGAGGCAGGCCGTCTGATTTATGAATTTATCTGGAATGAATTCTGTGACTGGTATATTGAGCTGGCCAAGGCTAGACTTTATGACAAGGAAAATCTCCGCCCTCGTCAGACTGCTCAGTATGTATTGGGCTATGTACTGGAGGGTACACTGCGTCTTCTGCATCCATTTATGCCATTTATCACTGAGGAAATCTGGCAGCATATTCCTCATGAGGGTATCAGCATTATGGTATCCCAGTGGCCTGGCAATGATGAAAAGGCTTTGTCCCAGCTGATAAATGATGGTGATGAGGCAGCCATGACTGCTATTATGGAGTCCATTAAGACTATTCGTGCTCTCCGTTTGGAAGTAAATGCAGCTTCTGGCAAAAAGAGCGAGGTCATTTTGAACTTTACCGATGAGTCTCTCCGTCAGGTATTTGCCGACAATGAAGGCTATCTTACTGTACTGGCTGCTGCAGAGCCTGTTACTATGCTGGCTGCTGGTTCTGACAAGCCAGAAAATGCTATGGCAGGTGTGGTCAATGGCGTAGAAATCTATCTGCCATTGAAGGGCTTGATTGATGTGGATAAGGAGGTTGCCCGTCTGAACAAGGAAATGGCTACTCTGGAGAAAGAAGTTAGCCGTCTGGAGAAAAAGCTGGGCAATCAGGGCTTCCTGGCCAAGGCTCCTGCCGAGGTAGTTGCTGGTGAGCAGGAAAAGTTGAAGGGCTATCAGGAGAAGCAGGCTGCTGTCAAGGAGCGCCTTAGCTATTTGGCAACTCTGTAAATTTAAATAAAAACAATGATCGTACCATAGATGGACCTCAAAGCAGGTCTGCTATGGTACATCATTTTATCTGGCAGAATTATTTTGAGGAGGGAAGGATATGAATTATCAGGAAGCTCTGGAATATCTGGAGGAGCTGAATGTATTTGGTGTAAATCTGGGTTTGGCAAGAATCCAAAGGCTGATGTTTCTTTTGGGAGATCCCCAGAAAAAATATAAAACCATTCATGTTACAGGTACAAACGGCAAGGGTTCGGTAACAGCTATGCTGGCTTCCTGCTTGCAGGCGGCAGGGATTCGGACAGGTATGTATATTTCTCCCCATCTTTCCTCTTATACGGAAAGAATGGTTATTGATGGCCAGCCTGTTTCTAAGCAGCAATTTGCCGAGACTCTTAGCGTAGTGCGGGATATTTGCGAATTTATGCAGGGAGAGGGAGATGAGCATCCTACCCAATTTGAAGTGCTTACCGCAGCGGCTTTTCTGCTTTTCCAGAAAGCTGGGGTAGAATATGCAGTTATTGAAGTAGGCTTAGGGGGCCTCTTGGATTCTACCAATGTTATTGTGCCAGAGGTGTCGGTAATTACCAATGTAACCTTTGAGCATGCAGATAAATGCGGCGGTACCCTGGAGGGCATTGCTACCCATAAGGCTGGTATTATCAAGGAAGGTGTGCCTGTAGTAACCGGGGCAGAGGGTGAGGCTCTGGAAATTATTGCCAAGGTGGCTCAGGAAAAAAAGGCTGACCTGTATGTGGCGGGCAGAGATTTTGCTGCTGAGGCTATGAAGCCTTTGGGACAGCTGTCCATACCACCAAATCTTGGGGCTACCGGCTATGGTGTGCAGGATAGAGCTTTGACAGATATGCAGATGGAGGCTCTTTCCAAGCTGCATTTGGATTGCAATGAATGTGAGTCTGGTCAGCAGTTGGTGGCCTTTAATGGTAAAAATCCTCTTTTTGCCAATATGAATTACAAACTGTCCTTGCTGGGATTGCATCAGGTGTCCAACAGTGGTTTAGCAGCAGCGGTCTTTATGGTGCTGGCAGCTAATGATTTGCGTTTCACACAGAAAGCTTTGAAAAAAGGTATGAAGCAGGTAATCTGGCCTGGGCGGTTTGAACTGCTGTCAGGCTATCCATATAAGGTGCTGATTGATGGCGCCCACAATCCTGCAGGTATCAAGACCTTGCGGCAAAGCCTTGATTATTACTTCCCCCATGGCAAGAGAATTTTCCTCCTAGGTATTCTCAAGGATAAGGATTATAAATTCATGTTGGAATATCTTCTGCGGCCAGAAGATGTGGTGGTTATGACCACCCCAGATTCCCAGCGGGCAGCAGAGCCAGAGCAGCTGCTGCCCTATGTAGTATCTGAGGCCAAGGAAGCAGTACCAGAGCCAGCAAAGGCCTTGAAACGGGCCCAGGATTTGGCAGAGCAGGCAGGCAATCCAGAAGAAACCATACTGATATGCGCAGGCTCCCTGTATCTGATAGGAGCCTTGCGGGAAATGCTCATAAAAGAATAAATTGTCAAGATGGAGCTATGGAAAGCAGTGGCTTCATGATTGATAAATATAACCAGTGTACTTGTAATATAGCAGGTATGCTGGTTTTTTGTTGCATTTTTTTAGATGAAAAATGTAACTTTCATAGTGGAGGGCTGTGATGTTGTATGGGGTAGGATTTTCACAAGACATTTGATTCGAATTTTGAAAAAATTCGCTCTAATGTCTTGTGGGGGGGGGCATTTGTGATAGTATACTAGACAGTGTGGATAAGTTGAATAACTTTGCCTTAAATAAACACATTGGAGCGAAAATTTTGGGAGATATGGGATTTAGTGAATTGGAGAATGAAAATCGGGATTATGTAAAACGAGGTTTGGATTTGATTATATGCTTGTCAATGCTTCCATTGGTGTTGCTGATAATGGCATTGGTTGCTATATGTATTAAGGTAGAAAGTCCAGGCAAGGTATTTTTCAATGACTATCGTATAGGCAAGTCAGGCAGAACATTTTTGTGTTACAAATTTCGTTCTATGTATATAGATTCGGATAGAATTTTGCAGGAGTATTTGGAGCAAAATGATATAGCGCGGAAGGAATGGGAGGAGTTCCAGAAATTGCGGGGATATGATCCTAGGGTGACAGCTGTGGGAAGATTCATTCGCAAAACCAGTTTGGATGAACTGCCACAGGTCATTAATGTGTTGCTTGGTGATATGAGTCTTGTTGGACCTAGGCCATATCTTCCTAGAGAAAAGAATATGATAGGTGATTATTTGGATATCATTTGTCAGGTACAGCCTGGAATTACAGGTATCTGGCAGGTAAGTGGCAGAAGCGATGTGAATTTTGCAGGCAGATTGGAGCTTGACGAATGGTATGTAAATAATCATTCAATTTGGGTTGATATAAAATGCTTGCTGAAAACTGCGCAAATTGTGCTTTTCAGCAAGGGAGCATATTGAGGGAGATTTTATGAAAAAAATAACAGCATTGGCAGCGGGAATATTGCTGGGTATGAACATAGCTTTGACAGGAGGAAATATCCCTGTGACTCAGGCAGAGGAAGCACCAAGCATGACCGCTGTTGAAAGCAAGGATAATACAATTTTCAAGGTAGCTCAGTTGCGGCCAGATTATATTATGGGAGAATACAGGCTAGCCAAATATGATGTTATCAATATTATGGCTCTGGGGCTTACTGAGGATATTGGTGAGAATGATATTACCGTTGGTGTGGATGGTATGGCAGCATTGCCTTATGTTGGCAATGTTAAGCTGGCAGGTCTTACCATAGATGAAGCTAGAGCAGCCATTCTAACAAAACTGGGACAGTATTACAAATTACCTGAGCTTAGTGTCAGCATCAAAAGTTATGGAGCACGCAAGATTTATGTTATGGGCAATGTAAACAATCCAGGTATTAAGGAAATGAATGTAGATAATATGAATGTCTATGCAGCTGTTTCCAGTGCCGGCGGGGTGGATAAGCGAGGACGCTCCAAGCATATTCAGCTTATACGACAACAGGATGGAGTTCTTTATTATCGTGAAATCAATATAGATGCCTTTGTCAAAAAGCATGATTTAAGTCAGAATATACAGCTGGAGGATGGAGATATTGTCTATGTACCAGATTCCGGCAAGATAATATTCAATGAAGATATTGCACCATATATCAATATTTATGCTACCTATCGCGCATTGACCAAGGATTAAGACATTGAATAGGTCGAGTAAAGTTAAACTACAAAGGGAGAGAACATGGAAAGAGAAGAAGAGACTATAGATTTAGGCAAGCTGTTTGCCATTATTATGGATAAGAAAAAACTCTTTGGAGGCATCGTAGCAGGCTGCACCCTGCTGGCATTAGTGATTTCTATATTATTGCCAAAGGAATATACATCACAGGTAACAGTGCAATCTTCCTCCAGTGGAATTGATATAGGTGGAGCAGCGGCAGCTATGGCGGCCTTGACAGGAAATAGCGGTCTGACTGGTGGTAAAGCTACTACCTATATAGAGATGATGAAAACTAGAGTTGTTTTGGATCCGATTATTGAGCAGGTTTTTGATGACAAGGAGCCTGAGGATAGACCTGATGCAGAAATGTTTGCCAAGAAAAATCTCAATATTGCTAATACCAAGGGCACTCAGTTAATCAGTGTGGAGGCTAAGGGAAGAACACCTGAGGAAGCAAAATATATTGCCGACAATGTGGTGAACAATTTCTTGGGGCTTATGACTACACTTAACAAGGAAAACAAATCATTGGTAGTATCCTTTCTAGATGAGCGCATTGATATAGCTAAAAAGGAAGCAGATGATTCTGCCAGGGCTTTGGAGGAATTTAGCAAGGAGCACAAAATCTATGGCCCTGAGGAGCAGACCAAGGCTCAGCTGGAAAAATCTGCGGCCTATGACAAGACTCTTGGGGAATTGCAAGTAAAGCGTATGGCAAGTCAGGCCAGCTTCAACAGTGCCAGCACTCAGTTGGGAGAGCAGAACAGTGATGCTATTCGCTATAGTATGACAGATAATGCTGGTGTACAAAAAGTGCGTAATCTGATTATTGATAAAGAAGCAGAAATAGCCAAGTTGAGGACTGTTTATACAGAAAAGCATCCAAGTGTGGTGCAGGCTAAAACAGAGTTGGAGGCTCTCAATGGCAAGCTGCAAAACGAGGTACGCAGTGCAGTATATTCCAAGGGAACAGCTATTAGCGATACTCAGGCAGAACTGCAATTAGCGAGATATCAGGCGGCTACCTCTATGGCTGTAGCAGAAGCCTCTGAAGCAAAGGTGAAGGCTCTGCAGGCCAAGGCTGATGAAGAAATGTCCGGCATGGCTGATGATATTCTGGAATACAACAAACTCTACCGTGAGGCAGAAATAAAGGAAACTGTCTATGAAAATCTCACCAAGCAGATAGAGCAGGCCAAAATCCAGCAGACTATGGAATCTATGGATATACAGGTGGTAGACCCAGCCAATCTGCCAGATGAAAAAAAGCCATCAGGGCCAAGAAAGAAGCTTATCACGCTTGCTGGTTTAGTAGTGGGTGTGTTGTTATCGCTTGGATACAGTTTAGTATTGTATAAGAAAATATATTGATTTCAGAGGTCGTTATGTATGAGGGAACGTAATAATCCATTGATGAAAAAATTGGATAAATGGCTTGGTTGTCCCTTATTGTTTGGCTTGGGAATGTTTCATAAGAAATCTCCTAAGCCTGATATTAAGACAATTAACTCATTGCAGATAGCTATTGTGAAGACATCAGGTATAGGTGATACTATTGTACTTAGTGCAGTAATTGATGAAATACGACACCAGTATCCTCATGCGGAAGTAGTCTTTATTTGTGCAAAAAACAATGCAGGTATGGTTAAGGCACTACATAATATTGACTGTATTTATGAATTTGATATGCACAAGCCTTTACAAAGTTTAAGAAATGTTTCTAAACTTGGACATTTTGATTTGGCATTGGATTTTGGTCCATGGCCAAGAATAAATGCAATTATTTCATACTTTATAGATGCTGATTATAGGATTGGATTCAAGAGAAAGAATCAGTATAGACATTATATATATGACGCAGTAGTAGAACATTCTGATGATTTACATGAAATAGAAAATTATCGGAATATCATCAGAAGAGCCGGCTTCAGGGTAGATGGATTGTTACCAGATTTGCATTGTCAGAGTAAATTTGCAGATTATAAAAATTATGTAATATTTCATATGCATGCAGGTGGAGCAATTCCTTTTTTGCGGGAATGGGATGATAAAAATTGGATAGCTTTGGCAAAGCTTGTATATAAAAAATATAAAGTTAAGATTATTTTTAGTGGTGGTAAAGCAGATTGGGATAGTGTAAATAAAATTGTAATTAGCCTGGAGCAATGCAATGTAGAAGCCTACAATATTGCCGGGGAGTATTCCTTGGCTGATATGGCGGCTGTTTTGCAAAATGCGAAGCTGCTGGTAAGCGTGAATACAGGTACTATGCACTATGGTGCTGCTGTTGGTGTGCCTTTGGTAGCTATACATGGTGCAAATCCCATAAAAAGATGGGGACCATTAAGCAAGAACTCAATTTCATTGGCAAGCGACAGAATGTGTTGTCCATGTGTCAGCCTAGGATTTGAGACGGAATGTACAGAAGCAAAATGTATGCAGGATATAAGTGTGGATATGGTGATGAGAAGTATTGAGAAAATAATATTGTAATGTAGATTATTATTTTTTATGAGGACGTGTTTAGGTGAAAAGTATAGTAATTGTAGCATCTACATATAGGCAAGCCGTTTTTTTTTCTAGGTTTAGGAATGCTTTATTGATGTTAAATATAAAAATGATAGTTATTGTTTTACAATATTCTGCTCTCAAATTCCTACGAAGTAATCAAATAGAAGCATATATGCCAACAAAATGCGATAAATGTAATATGAATGATAAAGACTTAAAATTCTATGAAGTATATACAGGTAGACTGTCTTTTGAATCATGTATCAATCTTTATTATGGTACGCAAAAATTAGCAATAGATATCGTAGAACATAATAATGTATACGCTATTTTTATTTTCAACGGTGAAAATGTAGAACAAAAGGCAGTATCTGACATAGCAAAAAAATATAATCTGCCGACATTATTCTTTGAAATAGCAAATATACCAGGGAAAATTTTTGTTGATAGATTTGGTACAAATGCACATTCTGAGTTATATGCAAATCCTGAAATTTTGGATTTATTGCCAGATTGTCATGAAGAATATTTGAAGTGGAAAAGTAGCTATTTGCTACAAAAAAGAAAAATAAATTATATACCGCAACGAAGAAGTAAATATTCTGACTTATCTGTAAAAAATATACAAAATTTATGGGGAATGATTCGTTATAACAATTTAGGTTATGATAAACAGTATGTTAAAAAAAAGATTTATAATGCGGTCATAAATTTATTTGGACATTTTGATTTTGATGAATTTGATTATACAAGCAATGAATATATTTTTTTTCCAATGCAAGTGACTTATGATACTCAGGTCATGGTTAATAGTAATATTAGTGTATTTAAAGCATTAGAATACGCAATAAAAAAAGCTGAAAATGAAGGGAAAATACTTGTTGTGAAACCTCACCCGCAAGAGTCAGATACCTACATATTAAGCGCTTTGAAAAAGCTAAGACAAAAAAATAATTTTTTTATTGTAAATGACAATGTTTTTTCGATTTTAGATAATGCCAGTGAGGTTGTTACTATTAATTCTACCGTGGGGTTAGAGGCTATGATTTTGGGAAAAAATATAGATGTTCTTGGTAGGGCAACGTATGTAAACTTTAATGAAAGTAGATTAGAAAGGTATATATGTGGATATTTAGTGGATATTGATTTTTGGAATGATAAGTATATATCTGAAGCTGATATAAAAGGTTTGATAAAGAGAATTTAGCTTTTAAGGTATGGTTTGAATGAAGAACATATTGGTAATAAGTTACATTCCTGTTGTAAGAATGTACGATGAAATTTTATACTCAGTTCCTAACAGCGATGTTAAATGTGTTGAGATTTTTGGTAAGTATAGTGTTATTCGTCGATTGTGTATTTTATGTTTGTGGTTATCCTTGGATAGATTAATTTTTTCAATAGTTCTTAAAGACATAAATTTAAAAGAATATGATTTAATTGTTATTAACGAAATGAAATATTCTGATAAATTAACTAAATGGATAAGACAATATACGAATAGTCCTGTTGTTTATCAGCTATGGAATACAATCAGTAAAATACCAAAATCAAATTATGTGTTTTTTAATATTTATTTACTTTCAAAAAAATATAATGTCAAGATATACTCATCTGATAAAAATGATTGCAAAGAGTATGGATTAAATTATAAGAAACAGTTTATACCATGGTTTGCTTCAAAAATAAAAAATGATGAGTATGATATGTTGTTTATTGGACGTGACAAGGGAAGATTAGAAGCGTTAATAGATTTGAAGAATGAAGTAAATAGATTGGGTATAAAGTGTTTGTTTTTAATTTATGACGATGCAGGTATTTGGAAAATATATAGTGATTATTTCATTGATATAAATATGTTGTCAGGATTTATGTCATATGAAAAAGTAGTTAGCTTTATAAAAAAATCAAGAATTATTGTAGATTTAGTTCAGCCTGGTCAGAATGGCTTAACTTGGCGACCTATAGAAGCCATGATGTATGATAAGAAATTAGTAACAAATTTTATCAGCATAAAGACGGAAACTTTTTACAATAAACAGAATGTGTTTATCATAGATCATGATGATATTGAATCTTTTCGAGAATTTGTATCTTCTGATGTATTACCTGTGGATGATGAAATAAAAAGGGAATATACCTTTACCGGATGGTTAGAAAATTATACTAAAAGTTAGGAGAAGTATATCAAATGGGGTATATTTGTGTTTTGATAGTATTGTTCATTTCAATATATTCCGTAAAATGGGAATTTTTTAATAGCAGATATGTTTTGTTTGGGATATATATGTTGCTATTGTTATTGATAGGTTTTTCCTATGGATTGCCAGATTATAGTATGTATGAAAGATTTTTCTATGGTGCTGTAAACTTTGATTTTCGTAATATATTCGGTGGTTATGAAATTACAATTGACAGTGAATATAGTAGAGATTTTGGGTATACTATTTTATCTTATTTATTTAGTAATTTTGGATTTAATTTTATAGAATATAGATTTTTCCTATATTCGCTGGGGATGTTGATAATTTTTTTTGTTGCCTGTAAAAAATGCAAGAATCCAATATTGGTCATAGGCTTATATGTGTTATATCCATATGTAATGGATGCTATACAACTGCGAAATTATATGTTGGAATGTGTTCTTTTCGTTGCTTTTTTTGTATATTCTATTCAATATAATGCTTCATTTAAGAGAAGTGTTAATTGGATTGCATTAATACTTTTAGCAGCAACTTTTCATAGTTCAGCACTGCTTTTATTGTGCTTTTTTATATTTGACATTGCTTTGGATACTAAGCTTAAATATATTGTTTATTGTTTTATATGTGTTGGAGTATTAATGCCATTGTATGCAGACTATATCCAATCGAATTATATGCTTATAAAATTATTGTTTACAAATATGGATTCGAGTCTGCGTCATTATGCATTTTACGCTGAAAAAACTGTGATTAGGAAGCATATTACCTGTTATTTATTCTTAATTTCTATGTATATTTATATGCACTTTTTAATATACATACAGGCAAAAATGCATCAATTAGGTATGTGTTTTAATAGAAATTACATATTTAAAGCAAAAAGGTTTATTATGTATAATTTTTGTTTTGCACCACTATATCCTATTTTTTCTGATCTAGCTATTAGATTTCCAAGAAATTGTCTGTTGATAATGTATATGTCTACTGTGTTAGTTATAGATAATTCACCTTATAGGATAAAAATTTTATTATTAGTAATAGCTAGTATTCTAGCATTGTCGATGGGAAGATTGGATTTATACGCACCAGTTTTGATTGATAATGTTGATTTGTTTATGAATAATAATTATTTGTTTGATTTGTAAGGAACATCAAAATGAAAAAGATAACATTTATTTTACCTTTTTATAAAAAGATATCAGGCGGACATAAAATGGTGTATGAGTATGCTAATAGGATGTCTGAAGATGACTATGAAATAACTATTTTAATAGATTGTAAAAAGATAGAACAAAAATATAGAATTATTCCAAAAAAATTAAAATATGCAGTATGTAAATATTATGTTTACAAAACAAAGACTTGGTATAATTTAAAACACAAGGTTGGTCTAAAATGCATACTTGGAATAAATGACGATACCGTACCAGATGGAGATGCTGTTGTTGCTACTGCAATAGACACAGTAAAAGGTGTTTATTGGTTATCTCAGAATAAAGGAAAAAAATTGTATTTTATACAGGATTACGAGGCTTGGGGAAATTGGACGGGAGAGCAGGTTAATGAAACTTATAACTTGGGGATGACAAATATAGTTGTTGCCCAGTGGTTAAAGGATAAGGTTTCAAAAGCAGGAGCAGATGCCATTGTTCTAAAAAATGCCATAGATACAGATATATTTTACGTTAGGAATCCTATAGAAAATAGGGATAGATTTCATATAGCAATGATGTATCGTAAGGAAAAAGTAAAAGGTGCTATTTATGGTATAGCTGCTTTAAAAAAATTAAAAGAAAAATATCCAAATTTACAAGCAACTTTGTTTGGACCATCATCACGTTCGAAGGATATTCCTAAATGGATAAAATATGTTCGTGCTGCAAATCAACATGAGTTAAATCATATATACAATGAAGCTTCCATATATATGTACCCCTCTATCAAGGAAGGATTTGGTCTAACTGGTGCAGAAGCTATGGCTTGTGGATGTGCGTATGTCTCTAGTGATTATGGCGGATTGCATGAATATACGATTTTGGGAAGAAATGTGCTACTATCTGCACCTAAGGATGTACAGGGATTAGTTGATAATGTATCTTATTTGGTAGAGCATGATGATAAACGAATTGAGCTGGCAAGTAATGGCTTTCACGATATTCAAGTTTTAGATTGGCAGAAAAATATAATAAAACTAGAATCTATCATAGATTCCTTAGAATGATTATGGAGTATTAAGAACGATTATTTTTGTCATGAATAAAAATAGTATACTCATGATCATGAAATAAAAAAATAAGATTCTTATCATTGAGATTTATGAGGTAGAAAGGGGAGTAAAATGGAAAACTTAGTAAATTCAATATCAAAATACCAATTAGCCATTAATCTTATACCAGGCTATATTTTTGCTATATTATTGCAACGATATGCACATATTGTCTTGCTGGAGGGGGATGTATTGCAAGATGCGTTTGTAAGTTACTTCTTTGGATTAGTTATAGGCAGGATAGGATCCATTGTCGTTGAGGGATTGATGAAGCGTTTTAATAAAACATATCGATTTGCTCCTAGCTATTACAAAAAGATAATGGCTGAGCAAATAGACCATAAAATAGAAACTTTAGATCGTCAATGTACGATATATAGAAATTGTTGTGCGGGATGCTGTTGTGTAATAATCGGAATTTTAATCAATTGTTTATTTGGAGATGGTTCGTTTTTTAGTTCGAGAAAATACATTTTTATTTTTTTGATATTGACCGTACTATTAGTCGTGGCTATGGATAAACAGTGTAATTATGTAAACCAAAGGATAGAAATAGCGACGAAGTGATATCATGGCATAGAGTGTGGGATGTGTAATGGCAAGTTATGGTGGTGCGGTTTAAACTTTGTTTACAATGCATATAGAGAAAAATAAAATCAAGTTTTGTGTAAATTAAGGAAAGGTTGAGTATGAAGAAAATAGGTATCATTACATTCCATCGAGCAGATAATTACGGTGCTGTTTTGCAGGTAGTAGCTTTGCAGAGGTCAATTATAGGGCTAGGTTATGGTTGTGAGATTTTAGATTATGATGCACGAGCAATATCCCAGAATTATGATGTAATAGTCAAAACATCTGTGGCAGAAGCAATTAAATCTTTGCTTGTTTTTGATGAACGAAAACGCAAGAAACAAGTTTTTGCTGCCTTTAGAAGGAAGAATTTGATACTCTCTGCACCGGTTGCTAAGGGAGAACTTTCTGATATTGCCACACAGTATGACAAATTGATTACAGGCAGCGATCAGGTATGGAATTATCATCTGACAGCATCAGATGGTTCATATTTTTTGGATTTCGTAGAGGACAACAATAAAAGGCTATCTTATGCGGCTAGCTTTGGCATAGGAGAAATACCGCCAGAAAAGCTCGAATGGTATAGAGAAAAATTAGCGGGATTTGCTCATTTCTCTTTGCGTGAAAAAACGGGAGTGAATTTGCTTAAGAACGTTTTTGGATGTGAAGCTGTAAATGATGTAGATCCTGTATTTTTATTAAAAGCAGATGAGTGGAAGGAAATGATAACTTCTAGGTTTGCTGAAAAAAAATATATATTTGCCTATATGTTGAACAGAGAGTGTGCAGATTATGTACAAAGATTGGCTGTGGCAAAAGGAATGGAAATTGTAAATCTTGCTTATAGCAAATCTTATAGGCATCCAGAAATCAATGTTGGAAATTGCTACATTGCCCTATCGCCAGATGATTTTATTTCTTGCATATACTATGCGGATTATGTAGTAACAGGTTCGTTTCATGCCACGGCATTTTCAATTATTTTTAATAAACAATTTATGGTGAGCGTTCCAGATAATGTTGGATCAAGAATTACAGGTTTGCTTGTCATCATTCTGGTTGAAAAAAAGGCAGAGATCTTTTATGAATTGGGGGATTTCTTCGTATGAAGGTGGAGTGTGGACGGTTTCGTGTGTGATGCCATTTTCCACCACAACATCATTGTTTGTTCTAAATCTGCCTGCGTCTTCGGGTGACTGCATCGTGTTTTCAGTCATTAGGCGGTGTACATGTAGCAACAAGTCTTCCGTTAGAGGCTCATTTTTATGGGCTATGATGAATTGGATAGTTTGATAATTGTTGTGAATCATCTGTTGTGACTTGTCTTTTGGCGCAACTTTTTTTCTGAGCATTTCCTTTGCCACTTTCCGTGTTGTGGAAGCACCCTCCATCATACTTGAATAGATGGCTTCTTCCATTAGCGAACTGACAAGGTACTGTTCTTTTGTTTTGCTGTCAATGGTTGCGTCTGCTCCCCAACTTCCTCCCCAGTTCATATCAATTTCGTGGCATTTTTTTTGCATGTTGTTGGTAAGGCTTAAACTGACGCCGTATTTTTCCCAAACAGTGATAGCACTTTTAATTCTGGCCGCTTTTACATACGTCCATAAATCGGTGGGTGTGCATTCCGGAGGGCACTTTTTGTATTTTACAGTGTCCCAATACTCAAAATCGATATTGATTTTTTCCACCATTTCTTCTATTTTTCCTTCAGGTGGATTAAGTATCGCGCTGGATAGCGCTGTTTGATTGATTCGTGGTGACTGTTCTATTGCCATAAGAGAGAAAATTTTTCACAAAACTAATCAATTCTTTCCAGTTTTGCAAACATTGGAAAGAATTGGAAAGGATTTTTTGGGAGTGGCCGCCTGTCGCTTAGGTAGAAGGTGGTGGATTGCGGCGCTTCTAAAATGCAGAAGAAATGCGAAAGGCGGCCCTTTTTGTTTGGGGTCGCCTTTCGCTGTCGTTGGGTATATAGGTGGCTTTGTGGGGGTTAGCCGAAGCTGATGGTGCCTGTGCCTTTCTTTTGCTCTTGGGCTGTGCCTTGTTCGGGGCGTGGGGCAGGAGTGGCGTTGCGCTTCTCTGCTACCATGCTTTTGAATTTCTGGTCGCGGTTGTAGGTTGGTGTCTTTTCGAAGAGGTCGATGATTTCGTCGTTGTCGAGGTCTTCGGGTTTGAACACAAACACCTTGGCTTCCGCACGCTCGATTTGAACTTGCGCCGCCTTGCCGCCATATTCGTCTTCTAAGCGCTTGCGAGCCTCTTCGTCGGCATCAGTCTTGACTGGACCCTTTGGCTGGCCCTTAGGGGGCGTTTCCACTTCGAGCGACACATCGAAACCGGCGGCGAGAATGGTGATTTTCACCTTGTCGTCGAGGGTGTCGTCGTAAGCCACACCCCAAATCACGTCGACTTCGAGGCTGAAGTTGGTCATGAATCGACTCATTTCGTCCACTTCCGCCATCTTGAACGACTGCTGTGCCTGGCGAGAATAGTAGATGTTGACCAGAATGGTCTTAGAGCCATACACGTCGCGGTTTTTCAGCAATGGAGAGTTGAGCGCGTCTTCGATAGCCTTGGTCACACGCTTTTCGCCCTCGCCGTAGCCCGTGCTGATAACAGCCACACCACCATCACGGAGTGTGGTGTTCACGTCGTTGAAGTCGAGGTTGATGCGGCCCTCGGTGGTGATGAGTTCCGAGATGCTTCGTGCTGCAATCGAGAGCGTGTCGTCGGCCTTGCCGAAGGCATTGTCGAAGTCGAGGTCGGGGTAAATTTCGGTGAGGCGCTCGTTGTTGATAATCAGCAGCGCGTCCACGTATTTCTGCATCTCGTCGGCACCGGCGAGTGCCTTGAGAATTTTGCGTTGGCCTTCAAAGAGGAAAGGAATGGTCACGATACCGATGGTGAGGATGCCCTTGTCGCGAGCGATTTTCGCCACCACAGGAGCCGCACCCGTACCGGTGCCACCACCCATACCAGCGGTGATAAACACCATCTTGGTGTCGTCGTCAAAGAGTGCGCTGATGTCGTCGGCGCTTTCAAGGGCGGCTTGCTGTGCCACCTCTGGCTTATTGCCGGCACCCAAACCGTTGGTGGTCTTGGGGCCGATGAGCAGACGCTCCGGCACAGGCGAATTGTTGAGTGCCTGGCGGTCGGTGTTGAGCACCACAAACGAAACGCCGTTCACGTTTTGGGTGTACATGTGGTTGATAGCGTTGCTGCCACCGCCACCCACGCCCACTACCTTGATGATGGTGGGCAATGCGAGAGAGCCGGATTTCCCCATGGCTGATTGGTCGAATCCTGAATCTTTGTCAATCCCGTCGAAAATATTGTCGTTGTCAATCATTTGAATTATCTTTTTGAAAGTGGTTATTGCTGTGATGAATTGTATTATTCCTCGGATTCTTCTTCGTCCTCGGTCATGAGTTTGTCGAGTGCAGTCTTGAATCGGCTGAACATGCCCGGCTTTTTAGGCTTTCTATGCACTTTTTCCTCTTGCTCTGGCTTGGGAGCGGCGGCGGTGTTGATAGTGGGGTCTTCAGCTGGTGTGAACGAGTGCAGAGCCACGCAAGTGGAGCCGTCGGCAATGATAGAGGCAGCCTTGTCGAGCAGAGAGAACACTTGGATATGCTCGAATTTGTTGATTTCGTGATTGAGAATGTTGATGCTTGGAGGCGTGGTGCCCATGCGAGTCTCAATCTGTGTTCTTTCCTTAAATTCGGCTTGCAGTCCCTTCAACTTGGCGGCACCGCCCACGAGCACGATGGTCTTCACGTCGGAAGACTTGAGATGCGCATACTCGATTTGCTTGTTCACATTGGTGATAATCTCGCTGGTGCGCGAAATGATATAGTTGATGGCTGATTTGGAACTGATGCCGTCGATAAGCAGGTCGGTAGCCTCGATATTCAGAGGCTCGGCAATGTTTTTCTTCACGGTCTCAGCCTTGTCCTCGGTGGTGTTTTGCAAGCCGTTCACCAAGTCGCGGGTGAGGTTGCGGCCGCCGAAAGGCAGCGTTGCCATATAGTTGAGCGTGCCATTCTTGAAGATGGTGACGGTGGTGGTTTCGGCACCCATATCCACGAGCATACAACCCAAGGTGCGTTCCTCCTCGGTGAGAATGGATTCGGCCATCGCCAAAGAGGTGACGAGGAACTTCTTCACCCTCAATAATGCGCCCAATGCGCGCTCAAGGTTGAGCTTGAGTGTGGGTTTAGCCACTATGCGATTAAACTTGATGTTGATGCTACCGCCGCAGCAGCCCACAGGGTTGGGTTGCTCCTTGTTGTCGACATAATAAGTTTGTGGCACAATATCGATAGGCTCATACGAAGCGATAGGCTCTTTGAATGCGCTATTCTTCAGATTTTCGATATTCTGCTTCGTAATCGACTCGGCAATGTTGAGGTTGCGGTCGATTTCGGTGGGTACAGAATGGAGAGATCGTCCGTTGATGCCTACATACACATCGGTGATGTCGCCCTTGATTTTGTTCTCAAGTTTCTTCACAATACGCATGATAGCGTTTTTAGTGTTCTCCACATTCTGCACGCAGCCGTAGCGCACGCAGTTGGTAAGCTTCTCTTCTTCGAGGTGGTTCACGCTCAGGTAGCCCGAAACGCTTTTCTCGGCAATGGCACCCACTATTTTGGTGCTGCCGATTTCAATCGCCACGATATGTTGGTTATTCTCCATAAATGTAAGTGGTTATATGTCGTTGTTATTATTTCTTTTTAGTTTTCTCTGATTTCTCAGCCTTTTTCTCTTGCTTCTTCTCCGCCTTCTTTTCCTGTTTCTTCACCTCTTTCTTTTCTGCTTTTTTCTCGGCTGGCTGAGGCTTTTCGGCAGGCTTTGTGGCTGCTGGTGCCGTTTCCGGCTTTTCGGGAGGGGCAGAGCGTAGCACATCGTCGTCGGGGCGGGTGTTCTCGTTGTTGTCGAAGCCAGTGGTGTCCACTTGCTCCACAATCACCTTTTTGCTGCGCAGGTTGCCCACCACCTGGTGTCGCCACTTCACCGAAATGGTGTCGTAGGCTGTCCATCCCTTTTCGGGCATCACCTTCTTGTAGAAGAGCAGGAGTTTTTTAAACTTGTTTTCAAATCCAGAGGCATCGCCCAAGTTCACCACATGTCCGGTGATGTTGGGAATCATGTAGATGTTGTTGGAATCGCGGTACTCAAACATTGCCACCAGCGCATTGAGTGCCGAGTCGCCACTCACATAGTTGATGAGCGGAATGAGGCGCTGTGGTGGATATGCGGCGGTGAAATGCCCCTTCACGATGGGCACATCGCAGCTGAACGAGGTGGAGGCAGGCATTTGCTTGCCCTCGCGGTTCACGTAGTACATGTTGTCGCCATCAATCACGCGCATCACAGGCACCAGTTGGCGCACCTTCACCAGCAGCACGCCATCTTCGCCCTTCACACACTCGCCCGACTCAAGATATGGCGACTTGGCAAGCGCCTGTTCCACTTCCTTGAGGTCGATGTCGGCCATAGGGGTGCCTTTTAGGCGCAGGTGGCACTGGTCTAAGTATTGCATGATGCCTTCAGGGTTGACGAAAGTGGAACTGTCGTAGTTCTCTACGCGAATATCCACCTTCTGGCACACCTGTTGGCCTGCTTTACCTTTAGCCCAGAAAATGCCCCACACCAGTAGGCTTGCGAGCAAGATGATGATGATGTAGCGAGCGTATTTCAATGCTTCTGTTTCTTTACTTCTTCACAAATTTGAGGCAGCAGGTTGATAATATCGCCTGCACCAGCGGTCAATAATACCTCAAAGTTAAGATTTTGTATTGAGTTGAGCAAGTTTTCCTTGCTGTAAATCTTTTTGTTAGGGCAAGTTACGTCCTTCAGGATAATTTCGCTGGTCACGCCCTCGATTGGCTGTTCGCGGGCTGGATAGATGGGCAGCAAAATCAGTTCATCGGCAAGCGAGAGCGCTTCGGCAAACTGAGGAGCGAAATCGCGGGTGCGGGTGAACAGGTGAGGCTGGAATATCACGGTCAACTTCTTGCCGGGATAGAGGTCCTTCACCGAACGGATCGACGCTTTCAATTCGTCGGGGTGGTGTGCGTAGTCGTCGATGACTACCTTGCCGTTCTCCTTCAGCCAAAACTCGAAGCGGCGCTTTGGACCCATGAATGTGCCGATAGCCTTCTTCATGGCTTCGCTTGGCACCTTCACCAGCCAGCAAGCCGCCATGGCAGCCACGGCGTTTTCGATATTGATGTCAACTGGCACACCGAGGTTGACGTCGGTGATGGTTTCGGTGGGAGTCACGAAGTCGAACACAATTTCACCATTGCCTTTTCTCACGTTGGCGGCATGGAAGTCGCCTTCGTTGAGCGAATAGGAGTAGGTGGCTACGCCTTCCTGTGGGCGTGGCTTCAGTGCCAAGCCAGTGTGCACAATCAAGGCACCACCGGGGCGCACGAGTTCGGTGAAATGGGCGAAACTTTCGAGGTAGTTTTCGTAGTTGCCGTAGATGTCGAGGTGGTCGGCATCGGTTGAGGTGATAACGGCAATATATGGGCTCAACTGGTGGAATGAGCGGTCGAACTCGTCGGCCTCAATCACCGAGAATGGGCTGCTGTCGGAGAGCAGGAAGTTGCTGCCGTAGTTGCGGAGCACACCGCCGAGGAAGGCGTTGCAGCCGATTCCCGACACTTCGAGAATATGCGCCGCCATGCTCGATGTGGTGGTCTTGCCGTGGGTGCCGGCGAAGCAGAGGCCCTTGCTGTGCTCAGTGACCACACCGAGCACCTTGGCGCGCTTCACCACCTCGAAACCCTCGCTGCGGAACCAGCGCAAGCCAGCGTGGCTGTCGGGAACGGCAGGGGTATATACCACCAGCGTGCGTTCCTTGTCGCGGCAGTATGATGGAATGAGGTCGGGGTTCTCGTCGAAGGCGATTTCCACGCCTTCAGCCTCCAGAGCGCGTGTGAGGTCGGTAGGGGTGCGGTCGTAGCCAGCCACTTTTTTGCCTTTAGAGAGGAAGTAGCGTTCGAGGGCAGCCATACCTATACCGCCTGCGCCCACAAAATATATGGAATCAAAATCTTTCATCTTAATCTAAATTTATGTGTCGTTATTTTTCGTTTTCGTTGATAATTTTCTCCACCTCATCTACGATGCGCTCGGCAGAGTTGAGCAATGCCATTCGCAGCACATTGGCGCTGAGCGAGTGGAGTTTGTCCTCGTCGTTGACGGTGGCGAGCATGGTGTCGACCAGTTTTTCGGGGGCTTCGGCATCGGTGACCATGATGGCTGCGTCGCGGTTGGCGAGGGCGAGGGCGTTTTTGGTCTGGTGGTCTTCAGCCACATTTGGCGAAGGCACCAAGATGGAAGGCTTGCCGAGCAACTGCAATTCGCTGATGCTGCTGGCGCCGGCGCGCGAAATCACGAGGTCGGCGGCACGGTATGCCATATCCATATTGCTGATGAATGGCATTTGAATCACATTCTTCACGCCCGACTTTGCAAGGGCTTCCTTGCACTGCTGGTCGTAGAATTTGCCGGTTTGCCACACCACCTGCACATCGTCGGCCGCAGCGCCGAGTTTTTCGAGTCCGCCGATGATGCTCTCGTTCATGGTGCGTGCGCCCAGGCTGCCGCCAATGATGAGAATGGTGGCTTTCTCCGGGTCGATGCCCATGGCTTTGCGTGCCTCTTCCTGAGTGGCGTTGCACTCAAGCAGATTGCGGCGCACAGGGTTGCCTGTGAGCACGATTTTGTCTTCAGGGAAGAAGCGCTCCATGCCCTCGTATGCCACGCAGATGCACTTGGCGTTTTTGGCAAGGAGTTTGTTGGTCACGCCAGCGTAGGAGTTCTGCTCTTGGAGTAGGGTGGGGATACCCTTCTTTTGGGCAGCCTTCAGCATAGGGCCGCTGGCATAGCCGCCCACGCCGATAGCGATATCGGGTTTGAAGTCTTTCAGAATCTTCTTCGCCAAGCGAATGCTCTTCCAGAGTTTGAACAGCACCTTCACGTTGCGCAACAGGTGCTTGCGGTCGAAGCCGCACACTGGCAGCCCCTTGATTTCGTAGCCAGCGGCTGGCACACGCTCCATTTCCATGCGTCCTTCCGCACCCACGAACAGGATTTCAGCCTCAGGGTATCTGCGGCGAATTTCATTGGCTATTGATAAAGCCGGGAATATGTGACCGCCGGTACCACCGCCGCTCACGAGATAGTGTTTGTTATTTCCAGACATTGGTGTAATTTATAAGCAGAGAAGGATTTTCTGCCCTCAAGTTTTCGGGCAAATCCTGATCCTCTTGATTTGCGTTTTGTTTATCAGTTAAGCCTGCCACGGTGCGGCTGATGCTCAGCAGAATGGCAAAGGCGAAGTTTATAATTATGATTGACGTACCACCTTTCGATATCAGTGGCAATGGCTGGCCCGACACAGGGAACACGCCCGTGTTGATGGCCATGTGGAAGAACGCTTGCAGCGTGATCATCGACGCGGTGCCTATCACGATGAGGGTGGGCAGCGTGCGTCGGCATCGGCGTGCAATCATTGCCGCGCGAGCGAGCAGGAACAGGTAGAGCAGCACCACACAAGTGCCGCCGATAAGTCCGGTGTCCTCCACGATGATGGAGAAGATATAGTCGCTGAACGCCAATGGCAGACGGCTGCTCTCGCGCGAATTGCCGAAGAACACGCCCGTAACGCCACCATGGGCTTGCGCCATGCGTGAGAACATTTCCTGCGCATTTTTATCGTCGATGCGGCGATACACCAGCGAATCGTTGTACCACCAGTCGTGCAAACGCTTCTTACGCAAGTCGCTTCGGTCAATTTCTTTGCTTTTCGCGGGCTGTTCGGCGGTGAGATACGCTTCTTCGGTGGCTTCACCCTCGTCGATCACTCGCTCGCCGTTTTGCTTGGCGGCAAGTTGGATGTTCTCCTCCTTTTGCTCGTTGATATGGTTGATGTATTTGAATCCACCACCCAAAATACTGAATGCCAGAAGCAAAATGCCGATTTTCTTAAACGAAATACCGCCAACCACCATCATAATCAGGCTGATGCCCACCAGCAGAAGGAAGTTGGTCAAACCGCTCTTGAAAGTGAAGAGACTGAAAACGCCTACCACAGCCACGCAGCCCCACAAGCCGATGTTGCTCACGCCATTTTGCTTCTGGGTGCGCGACAAGATGAGCGAGAGGGAGGTGACCACCGCAAGTTTGGCAAACTCCGACGGCTGAATGGAAATGCCGAAAAGCCTGAACGAACGGCGCGCGCCATTCAGAATCTCGCCAAAGAACTGCACGTACACCAGCGATACGAGCGTGATGACGAACAGCCCCACGGTGATGCCGAAAAGGAACGCCTTGTTGTTGTACGGGATTTTGTGAACGAAGAAAAGCACAATGCCACCCAGGAGCAGGAAGAAACAATGCTTCACGATAGGCATATACACACCCATTGTGGCCACTTCGCGGCTCGATGCGCTGTAAGTTTCCACAATAGAAATGAGCACAAGCATAAAGTAGATGCCCCAAATCCATGGGTCACCATACTTTCGCGTCATTTCTTCATAGCGGTTTGCCTTGTCGTTAATTTTGTCCATTTTATTTGCCATGTGTTTTTTTAGTTTTAGTGGTTAATTGAATATTTTGGGGATTGGAGCACTCGGAGCATTCGGAGCATTCAGAACTATCGGAACTATCGTCTTAACTTCTTCAACTTCTTAACTCCTTAACTTCTAAAAATCTAATTTCTAACTTCTAATTTCTAATGTCTCTTACTTTTCTTCTATCGCTCTTACGCCTTCCTTGAATTGCTCGCCACGGTCCTCCATATTGCGGAAGAGGTCGAAACTGGCGCAGCATGGTGAGAGCAGCACGGTGTCGCCCTTTTGTGCCAGTTCGGTGCACTTGGCAAGGCAATCCTTCATATTGTGCGTTTCGGTGAGAACAGGCACTTTGCCCTTGAAGAAATTGAGAAGTTTGGTGTTGTCGGCGCCGAGGCACACGATAGCGCGTACCTTAGTGCTCACAAACTCCATCAGCTCTTCGTAGTCGTTGCCTTTGTCCTTGCCGCCGAGAATCAGCACCACAGGGGTGGTCATGCTTTCGAGGGCATAGTAGCAAGCGTTCACGTTTGTGGCTTTTGAGTCGTTGATATAGGTGATGCCATTCACGGTGCGCACAAATTCGAGGCGGTGTTCCACAGCCTCAAAGTCGGCAAGCGCACGGCGAATCACGTCGTCCTTGATGTCGAGGCAAGAAGCCGACAGACCTGCTGCCATTGAGTTATACACATTGTGCAATCCTTTCAGCGAGAGCTCGGCGCGAGGAATGCTCCATTCTCTGCCGTCGATATTGAATTTCACCACATCGTTGGTGTCAACGTATGCCGCGAGGCTTGCATTGTCGGTAGCGTCGAAAGCGAGCATCTTGGCCTCGGTGTGCATGTGCTTGAGTTGCGCATCGATGATAGGGTCGCCCTGCCAGTAGATGAACGCATCGTTTGCGTCCTGGTTCTGCATGATGCGGAACTTCGCCGCCACATAGTTCTCCATCTTGAAGTCGTAGCGGTCGAGATGGTCGGGGGTGATATTGAGCAGCACAGCCACATTCGCCTTGAATTGATACATGTTGTCGAGTTGGAAACTGCTCAACTCAATCACATACACATCGTGGTGCTCGGTAGCCACTTGCAGCGCGAGGCTGTTGCCCACGTTGCCAGCCAGTCCCACATTCAACCCTGCTTTTCGCAGAATGTGATAGGTGAGCATGGTGGTAGTGGTCTTGCCGTTGCTGCCGGTGATGCACACCATCTTGGCATCGGTGTAGCGACCTGCAAACTCAATTTCGCTGATAATAGGAATATTCTTTGCGGTAGCCTTCTTCACCATTGGGGCGGTGGCAGGAATGCCAGGGCTCTTGATGATTTCGTCGGCGGCGAGCACTTTCTCTTCGGTGTGCTTGCCCTCTTCCCATGCTATCTCGTATTTGTCGAGAAGTTCCTTGTATTTCGGTGCGATGGAGCCCATGTCGCTCAACCACACGTCCATACCTTTCACTTTGGCGAGCACTGCGGCACCTGCGCCGCTTTCGCCACCACCTAATACTACGATACGTCGATTTGATGTCATGCTTTCTGAATATTGAGGAAGTTTAACGAACCTTTAATGTCACGAAAGTAATCACTGCCAAGAAGATAGCCACGATGAGGAATCGCATCACGATTTTCGATTCAGGAATGGCGTTGACAGGCTTTTGCCACAGTGCGTCCACCTTGCCGGCAGGCACTTGGAAGTGGTGGTGGAGCGGTGTCATCTTAAACACGCGCTTGCCTTCGCCAGTCTTCTTGCGGGTGTATTTGTAATATGCCACCTGTATCATCACCGAAATGTCTTCCACGAAGAAGGTGAGGCACAGGATAGGAATCAGGAGTTCCTTGCGGATGAGGATGGCAAACACGGCGATGATGCCGCCAAGGCAAAGGCTGCCAGTGTCGCCCATGAACACTTGCGCAGGGAATGAGTTGTACCACAGGAAACCGATGGTGGCACCGATAAATGCGGCGGCATATACCACCAGTTCACCGCTGTCGGGTATGTACATGATGTTGAGGTACGATGAGTAAATCACGTTACCTCCCAAATAGCACATGATGGCGAGTGCCACGCCTATAATCGCCGAGGTGCCCGTGGCAAGTCCGTCGAGTCCGTCGGTGAGGTTGGCACCGTTGCTCACTGCCGCCACCACGAAGATGGTGACGAGGATAAACACAATCCAACCGCCAGTCTGTGCGTTGTCGCCCATCCACTTGGTGAGCATCGCATAGTCGAAGTTGTGGTTCTTCACAAACGGAATGGTGGTCTTGGTCGATTTCACCGTTTCGGTTTTGTGTTTCACCACCATTTCGCTGGTTTGCTTGTTCTCCACCGTCACGTTTTCGTTCATCACGATGGAAGGGGAGAGGTACATGGTGAGGCCCACAATCAAGCCGAGGCCCACTTGACCTACAATCTTGAATTTGCCCTTCATGCCTTCCTTGTTGTGCTTCTTGATTTTCAAGTAGTCGTCGGCAAATCCGAGCGCGCCACACCAGATGGTGGCCACAATCATCAGCACCATATACACATTGTCGAGTTTGCCGAGCAGCAAGCAGGGAATGAGAATGGAAATGATGATGATGATACCGCCCATGGTGGGGGTGCCCTTCTTCTCCATCTGACCTTGCAAGCCGAGATTGCGCACAATCTCGCCCACCTGCATGAGTTGGAGGCGTTCGATGATTTTTTTGCCGAATACGATGGCGATAAAGAGCGACAGCACCAAGGCTAAACCTGAGCGGAAGGTGATGTATTCAAACAGCCGTCCGCCTGGCAGATCGTATTCTTCTAATGCGTGGAATAAGTGATAAAGCATACCGTTTTACAATTATTTTTCGTCGTTAAATATGTCGGCAAGCACCTCTCTGTCGTCGAAGTGGTGCTTCACGCCTTTAATTTCTTGATAAGTCTCGTGTCCCTTGCCTGCCACAAGCACCACATCGCCCTTTTTGGCGAGGCGGCAAGCCACTTTTATGGCTTCGCGGCGGTCGGTGATTTTCAGCACGCGTGAGCGGTTGCTGTCGTCGAGTCCAGCCTCCATTTGGCGGAGAATCTCTTCAGGGTCTTCGCTGCGTGGGTTGTCGCTGGTGAGTATCACCTGGTCGCTACGGTTGGCGGCTTCGGCAGCCATCATAGGGCGCTTGCCGTGGTCGCGGTCGCCACCACAGCCACACACGGTGATTACCTGTCCCTTGCCGCACACCACATCGTTGATGGCGGTGAGCACATTCACAAGGGCATCGGGGGTGTGGGCATAATCTACTACGGCGATGTAGCCGCGGGGTGAGCGCATGGTCTGGAATCGGCCCGACACGGGTTTGAGCATACTGATTTTCACCAGCACCTCGCTCTTGTCGAAGCCGAGCAGCAGGGCTGCGCCATACACGCTGGCGAGGTTATACACATTGAATCTGCCAGTGAACAGCACTTCCAGTTCCTGACCGTCGAGGGTGATGGTGGTGCCGTCGAGGCGTTCCTCAATCACTTGCGCCTTGAAGTCGGCAAGCGTGCGGAGCGAATAGGTGTAGTGCTTTGCCTTGCAGTTTTGCACCATCACGCTGCCCACCTTGTCGTCGGCGTTGACCAGCGCGAAGGCATCGGCTCCCAAGCCGTCGAAAAACATTTTCTTCGCCTTGATGTAGGCCTCCACCGTCTTGTGGTAGTCGAGGTGGTCGCGGGTGAGGTTGGTGAAGATGCCGCCGGCGAATTGCAGACCGTCGATGCGGTGCTGCGCGCAGGCGTGCGAACTCACCTCCATAAACGCATATTCGCAACCGGCTTCCACCATTTCGTGGAGCAGACGGTTGAGCGACATGTGGTCGGGGGTGGTTTGCTTGGCTGGATATTCGGTGCGGTCCACCATATTCTTCACGGTGGAGAGCAGTCCTGCCTTGTGGCCGAGCGACTGTGTGAGCTCGTAGAGTAGGGTGGCGGTGGTGGTTTTGCCGTTGGTGCCGGTCACACCCACCAGTCGCAACTTGGTGCTTGGGTGGTCGTACCATGCGCTGGCGAGGTGCGCCAAGGCGATGGTGCTGTTAGCCACCTGAATATACGTTACCGTATCGTTCAAATTTTCGGGTAAATCTTCGCACACCACCGCGGCGGCACCTGCTGCCACCACTTGTGGGATAAACTTATGTGCATCTATCGCCACACCTTTCACGGCTATGAACAGCGCGCCGGGCTTTGCCTCACGCGAGTCGTTGGTCACCGAGGTGATTTCCACTTCGGCGTTGCCCACCACTTTAATGGCTGTGATGTCGGCGAGTAATTGATTTAACTTTTTCATCTTTTTAGCTCTTTAATAATGTTAGATGTGTTCACACACTATATATTATGAGTTGTTTGCTTTCACCATTCTGGGGTTGTTCGACAGGTGCAGTCTGATGCTCGTGCCACGGTGATAGGCGGTGCCTGGTGCCACGCTTTGACTGGTGACGATGCCCACGCCCTCACATTCCACGCGCACTCCGATTTTCTCCAGTCGCATCAGAGCGTCGCGGAGGTTGAGCCCCACCACGTTTGGCACGCCCTTGTTTTGCTTCTTCGGGGTGGCGCCGTGAATCAGCTTTGAGCAGCCCACCGCTTGCTTGATGTAGGAGAATCGCGATGGCTGGTCGCTGGCGGCGGTAATCATCGTTGACTCGTGGGCAGCCGATCCGCTGTTGCGGTAGTCGGCGGCGTTGCCGAGCAGACCCTTTGCGTAGAGCTTCAGGGCTATATTTTTCACCACGGTGCCGCTGCCGCTTGCTGCGCTCTTGTAGCCGCCGTAGATGAGCACCATGCAGCTATACATGGGCTTTTCGTAAGGGAAGAAACCGCAGAATGCGAAGCGGCGCACGTTGCTGTATCCGCTTTTGCCGCTCGACACGTAGGCGGTGCCTGTCTTGCCGGCAAGGTGCACCAGGCTGTCGCGGAGCGAGCGTGCGGTGCCCTGTCGCCATACCACACCGTGGAGCAGTTCGCGCATTTTTGCCGCATTTTCGGGCGAGCAAACTTGGTTGCGCACATAGCTCACTGGCACGATGGAATCCTGTTCGCCCTCTCTCGAAAGTTTCTTGATGAGGCGTGGACGCACGAATTTGCCGTCGTTTGCCCATGAATTATACATGGCAAGGGTGTAGATGGGCGGGATATACACGTCGTAGCCGAACGATTGGCCACGGAGCGTGCGTTTGCCTTCCTTGTTGTTCTTCAAAATGCGGTAGGTGGGTTGGCGTTCGCCGGCGATACCGGTGTGGAACGGCTCGAAAAATCCCATGCCTTCGAGGCGTTGGCGCAAGCCGTCGGGATTGTTGCCGTATTTGCGCCACATGATGCGAGTCATACCCACGTTCGACGATTTTGCGATGATGTCGCGGAGATTGAACGATGCGGCGCCATGCTCGTCTCTCACCACGATGCCGGGTTCGAGGGTGTAGTTGCTGCCTGTCACAATCACTTCGTCGAGGTTGCTCACCACGCCATCTTCCAGCGCCACCATCATGTTGATGGGCTTCAGCACGGAGCCTGGCTCGTAGCCGAGCACAGCGTGGTTTTCGCCTTCGGTGTATTCGCCGTCCTTATTGCGGTCGAGGTTGGAAATCGCCTTGATTTCGCCGGTGCTCACTTCCATCAGAATGGCGCAGCCCCACTTTGCCTCGCTTTCCTTCAGCATAGCCATCAACTCGTTTTCCACGATGTCTTGGAGTTGCACATTGATGGTGGTGGTCACGTCGTAGCCCGGAATGGGGTTGCCGCCATAGTTGGCGGTGTTGGCGTTGAGTGCCACCTTCGGAGCCTTCACTGGCACGCCAAAGAGCAGGCTGTCGAGAAACATTTCCAATCCCGAAATGCCGTGGCGACCGCTGACCACGTTCTTCTCCAGCACGGAATAGAACATGCTGCTGCTCTTTTTCAGGAATGGGAGCGTGGCGAGTTTGTCGAGCACATCTTTTCTGATGGGCTTCTTCAGGAACTGGAAGTTGGTGCTGTTCTCCTTGCGTCCTTCGGTGAAAATCTTTTTCCACTCTTCGGCAGGAGTGCGCTTGAACATCAGCGCCAAACTGTCGCAAAGGGCAGGGAGTTCGCGTTCAAACTCGCGTTGGCTGAATGCCTTGTCTTGCCAGTTGATATAGGTTTGGAAATATAAAATCGGGTCGCTCACGTTGCCGATACTGCGTGCCGCCATTGAGCCGAAAGGCTTCTTGCGGCGCATCAGTCGCTCACCGTAGAGGATTTTGTTGCTTTCCTTCAGGAATGGGAAATTGGAGATACGCTCAAATTCGCTGTGGGTGACCATGTGGTCGATGAGTTTGTAGCAGTGGCTTTTCTGCTTTTTCGCTTTCAGCAGTTCCTCTTTCCATTGCTCAGCGGTTTTTGAGTTGTCGAAAGCGGCAAGGCTGTCGCAGAGGGCAGGGAGTCCTTTTCTGAATTCCGAGTCCTTGATGCCGCTGAAGCCCCAGTCCACACGCACGGTGTAGAAATACATGTTGGCGGCGAGCACACTGCCGTCGTCGGCAAGGATTTTTCCTCGCTCGGCGTTGATGATGGTGGTGTCTTGCCATGCGCTGTCGGCCTTGGCGTTCCACTCCGATGCTTGGGTCACCGTGGTCTTAAACAGTCGCGCCACTATCGTGCCTGAAAACAGCAGGAGTACGAGCATTACAAACATGTAACGGCCAAGAATGCGCTTCTTGTTGGTCTGGAGGGCTTTGTTTTGTGTTTTTTTCATTTTTCTGAAAGTTTATATGGTGGTTGATCGGGGGTTAACAAATCGATGTGACAGGTGTCGATAAGTTGCTTCATCTCGCTTTCGCGGATTTTGGAGTTGAACTTCGCGCTGGCGTTCACGCAGTCGGTGCGCACGTCGTTGAGCTCGGCGTTCAGGTTGATTACCTCTTGCAGGCAGTCTTGATATTCATACTTCTTGCTGATATTCATCATAATCAGCACCGTGATGCCGATGATGTAGAAACCGTTGCGGCGGAAAAAGTCGAGCGTAAGGAAACTGCGCCCCTGGGCCCATCTTTTGAAAAGTCCGTTGTTGGTGCCGCTATTTTTATTCTTTCCTTTAGCCATGTTTGCCGGAGTGCTGTTAGATGAATTGCTATCTTGTTGCTATTTTGCGTTATTCGTTTTCTATCTTGTAGGCGATGCGCAGTTTCGCGCTTCTTGAGCGAGGGTTGCGTTCCACTTCCTCGTCGCTTGGCGTGATTACTTTGTTGTTCACCAACTTCAGCGGGCAGTTCACTCTGCCGAAGAAGTCTTTTTCAATTTTCCCTTCAATGTTGCCGCTCTTCATGAAGTTTTTCACCAGGCGGTCTTCAAGCGAGTGGTAGGTGATAATCACCAGTCGTCCGCCGGGCTTCAGCACCTCAAGGGCTTGCTGCAACATTCGCTTGAGCACGCTGATTTCGTCGTTTACCTCGATGCGGAGTGCCTGAAACACCTGCGCCAGTTCCTTCTTCTCTTGCGAGGGCTTGATAAACGGCTTCACCACATTCAACAGCTGGTCGGTGGTGACGATGGGCGATGCGCTGCGTGCCTTCACAATGGCGGCTGCCATGCGTCGGCTCTGCTTCAGTTCGCCGTAGAGGTAGAGCATGTTGGCAATCTCCTCCTCGCTGTAGTTGGCGATAACCCACGCCGCATCGTGCTTCGCGTTGCGGTTCATGCGCATGTCGAGGTGGCCGTTGAAGCGGAACGAGAAACCGCGCTCGCTGTCGTCGAAGTGGTGGAAACTCACACCCAGGTCGGCAAGCACGCCGTCCACACCCTCCACGCCGTAGTAGCGCATGAAGTTTTTCAGAAAGGCGAAATTTCCGTGTACAAATGTAAATCGGCTATCGTCGATGCGGTTGGCGTATGCGTCCATGTCCTGGTCCATACTGTAGAGCCTTCCGCTCTCGCCCAGATGCTTCACTATCTCACGGCTATGGCCGCCACCGCCAAAAGTCACGTCCACATAAGTGCCGTCGGGCTTGATGTCAAGTCCTGTCATGCACTCGTTGAGCAGTGCCGGAATATGGTATGTCACTTGTTCAGCCATCGTCGGAAAAATAAATTTTCTTATATAAGGTGTAATCAGGGTGTAAAGTTACTTATAATTTCCAATAAATTTACAAATTTAAACCACTTAAATTTTGTAAATTACAGAAAAAGTTATTAACAACCGCCGAGAGTGCGCTAAATCGCCGATTGTTCCGTCTCTCCCAACATTTGCACTTGTAAATTTCCCCACCTCAGAGGAATTTGAACTGGGGGAGTGGGGTGGTGGAAAAATACTGGGGGGCTGAAACAAAAACATAAAAAACAGCCTTTTGGCGAAGCCAGTGCTTTGCACCTGTCGTTAGTGCTGTGGCATGTCTGATTTCCAAACCAAAGGGACGGTTTTGGTTTGTATATGCCAAAGGCATACCAAAAGTTACTATGTTTGCAGTGGAAATGTGGTTTGGGGTTGGAGATGGCGTTGAGCGTGGACGCTCGACGGGGCTCTGCCCCTTGCCGCTGGGCGTTCCCCGGTGTGTTATT
>OQVS01000171.1_pt1 | contig 38395 bp, 21 predicted proteins | sample 1691601 | NCBI WGS metagenome assembly OQVS01 (sample SAMN03418268, study PRJEB22391) | human gut metagenome | biome: human-gut; feature: organic feature; material: feces | host: Homo sapiens | place: Tanzania | collected 2013-01 | reverse complement strand
GAGTAAGCCTACAAAACTGTAGCTTATAAACTTTTTGTAGATCTAAAATAACGGTGGATTGATGGCTTGGTTTAAACGCAAGTAGTTTAAATGCAAACGGTTAAAATGTAGTCATACTAAGTTAAAAAAATAAGGTAAAAATTACAAGCAGGTTGCAAGGTAAAGAGTGCAGTTTTATGGCTAAGCATGCTACAATAAGGTCACTACAGTAGTTTTCCTTTAGACTTTATTCCTTTTTCCCTCAATATGATAAAACCAGATAGCGCAGAAAACGGTGGGCGTCTTTATGCTTGCATCGATTTAAAAAGCTTTTTTGCCTCGGTTGAATGTGCCGAGCGGGGGCTTAATGCGTTTTCTGGAGGGTTAGTGGTCGCCGATCCTGAACGGGGCCCGGGTACGGTTTGTTTGGCGATTACTCCTGCGTTAAAGGAACAAGGCATTCGGAATCGTTGTCGAATGTATGAAATCCCTCGCGGCACTTGGATGGTGACTGCGTCTCCGCGCATGCGTCTTTATATGCGCTATTCGGTTGATATTTTTGCTATCTACTTAAGGTATATCAGCCCAGAAGATATTCATGTTTATTCTGTCGATGAATGTTTTATCGATCTTACGCCATATTTAGGCGTTTATCATTTAACTCCGCGTGAATTTGTAAAGATGTTGACGCGGGAAGTCTATTTAGAAACTGGCATTTGCGCAACTGCTGGCATTGGGACCAATTTGTTCTTAGCAAAAGTGGCTTTAGATATCCTTGCGAAACATGCTTTTGACTGTATAGGGGTATTAAATGAAACTGAGTTTTTTAAAGTACTGCGGCATCATCAACCGATAACAGACTTTTGGAATGTGGGGCCTGGGATTGCAGAGCGGTTAAAAACTAAGTTTCATATCGTAGATATGGCCGGGGTTGCAGCGTGTGATGAACAATTATTGTATCGGGAATTTGGCGTGGGAGCTGAGTTTTTAATCGATCATGCGCATGGACGCGAGCCTTGTACTATTGCTGAAATTAAAGCTTATAAACCAACCTCTAGTTCTGTAGGTAATAGCCAGGTGTTATTTTCCGATTACGACCGAGCCGGGGCCTTTATTGTGATGCGGGAAATGGTAGAACAAGCTTGTCTTGAACTTATAGGACGTGATGCTTCGGCTAGCGGTATTATGCTTGGTGTAAGCTACTCCCGCGACCAAATACCACACCTAAGTGTGTCTAAAAAACTAGATGCGCCTAGCGATTCTTTTACTGATATTCTAAAAGTCTTTAACCAAATTTATGAAGTGCGAGTTGATAAAAAAGCTCCGATAAGAAAATTATCGGTGGCATTAACTGGGTTGTTACCGACCGCAATGGTGGGTTTTCAGCTGGATTTATTTAGTGAGCACCAAGATCCACTTAAAGAACGTCAAGTCCAGCGCACGATTATTGCCATTAAAGATCGCTTCGGGGGTAGTTCTATTTTTAGAGCCTTTAGTTTAGATCCACGGGCTACAGGGCGGATGCGTAATCGCTTAGTAGGGGGCCATAAAGCGGAATAACCCAAAGCGGAATAAAATGAACAAGCTAGGATTAAAACATATTGGAACTTGATGGAATGTTACTTGGTACTTGGATGTTACTTGGATTCTACTTTGGATAAAAACAACTAAATCCAACCAAATTCAATTTGCTTCACCCGACTTATTTCACTCTAATTCAACCTAATTCAACTTTTTTGACTTCTATAATTGTATTCGCCTCAACATCTAGATAAATACTTTGCGCTTTAAGCTTTACAAAGTCTAAGTTAGAATAATGGTATGAACGTTGGTTTGGGCTTAGACTCCAAAACAAAATTAAAATCTCAGCACCTTTTACTATGCAGAAGTTAAAATCAAAAGCCAAAGATTTTAGGTAGATTTTTACATCAAGGAATTTAACTAAGGCCCCAAAACCTGTGGTAAAACGTAGAGGAACTTTAAAATGAGTGAGCGCGCTAAACAATTTTTATCCTTTGCGGCCCTAAGGGGGTATTACGACATGGTGCGCGAAGGCTCTAAGGTGATTGAACCTAAACGGAGCTTAAGTGATGAAGAGTTGCAAGCGCTTAATGAAGCTGCGGCCAAGCTAAAAAAAGGCGTGCTTATTTCCATCGTCTTTTATGAAGATTATGGATATACGACTTTAGAAGGGCGAGTAGATGAGTTTTGTCCTGAGTTTAGACGTTTAAAGATTGGAAAAAAGCGCATCGATTTTAGTGAGGTTTTGGCTATTCAAATTTTAGGCACCACGCCTAAAGATGAAGATTTAGCCTAAGGCTAAACCTAAGCACAAAAAACACCAAAAGAACATTTAAAAACACCCCAAAAAATAACGGTCAAAGACTACGAATAAGGACTGAGGATTTATAGGATCTATGGATAGAGATAATAGAATTAAATGGCAAAAGTCCGGTTATGATGACGATGATAACGATGACTATGGCGATGCCAAAGCGCAACAAAGAGCTGTTGAATTTTTAAAGCGGAACCAAAAGATGGCAAGTCGCTCTCAATGGGGGAAAAAAAAGGTGCCTTCTGCCCAGCGGGCTAAACGTAAACTTCCTCTTGGCCGGTGCCGAGGCACAATAAAAAGCTATAGTGTGTGGCAAGATTTAGGAAAAATTGTCGATGCGTATGGACAAACGTATTTCTTTCACCAAAATTCTTTAGCTGATGTCTTTTTACCGCAACCTGGGGAAGAAATTTCATTTACGGTGCGCTTAGTTAGAGACCAAGTGGTTTATGCCGGAAACATTAGACGCATAAACTGGTATAGCAATGTAAAAGACCGGACACAAGTGCCAACTTGTCCGTTTTGTGGCTCTAATCATGGCATTCGCTTCCAATATATTCCAGAGCTTGAAAACCCTGAACCTAGTGCGGTAGCTAATCAAGAAAATGAAGTTCCGTATGCCCAAATTGGTTCTCCGGAAATGGCTGCATACTGCCACCAAATGGAACAAGAATCGCCAGTTGAATCCGAGGAATTAGGGGAAGAAGATAGAGTTTGGGTTTGCGCAACTTGTTTACGTGAAGTGCCACGAACCCCGGAAAACGAAATTGGAGCGCGAGCCGACTTAAAAGCTTGTCGCCAAGCTTTAGAAATCGTACACCATCATGGACCATTGATGCGCGTAGCGCCTTATGCTGAAGTTATGGTTTTAATCTTACTTTTGACTTGGGTGGCGAGTACTAAAAGTTTTCCGGCTTGGGGCGTTGCCGTTTATCTGGTGGTAGCTATTTTAGGGCTCATGGTTTTGGCGCATTATTTAAAACGTAAAACGGCGCAAAAAGCTCCTATTCTTAGGCAGGATTCCCCGTTTTTATACCTCTTAAGTGGCACGGGCGCCTCCAAGCATAGTAGCGTTTATCAAGAACGAGCTGAAGCCTTGTTAAATAACACCGCCTCAAACATTAAATTGTTAGCGCAAATTAAAGAATGAAGGGCCAAAAGTCAAAACTAAAATAAAAAACCGGTAAGTTGCACTGAACTTGCCGGTTTTATTTGGTGGGTAAATTTAGGAGGCTACTTGATGGTAGCCGCTCTGAGCTCTAGTTAAATTTGAGCTCTAACTAACTTAATTTAAAGAAGCGCGTACTTCCTTTACTGCAGCCATCATGTTAGCAAGAGCTGGCAAGCATTCTTCATTCTTACGCGTCTTAAGACCACAATCTGGGTTAATCCAAACTGAGCTTACAGGTAGAACCTTAAGAATACTTTCGATGCGTTCTTTGATGGCGCTGGTTTTTGGAATAACTGGAGAGTGGATATCGTACACCCCAGGGCCGATTTGGGCCCCAAAACCTTCAACCTTTAAGCTTTCGAGGAGGCTTAAACCAGAACGCGCTGCTTCAAAGGAAATTACATCGGCGTCCATCGCATCGATCCATGGCAAAATATCTCTAAATTCGCTATAGCACATATGGGTATGGATCTGAGTATCAGCCTTTACTCCGCTTGCTGTAAGGCGGAAGGCAGGGACTGCAAATTCAAGGTAATCGACTACTTGACGGCTCTTTTTAAGAGGAAGCTTTTCACGTAACGCAGCTTCGTCAATTTGGATTACTTTAATGCCGGCTTGTTCGAGGTCTAAAACCTCATCGCGCACCGCTAAAGCTACCTGGTACATGATGGTCTTAAGGTCGAGGTCTTCACGGAGGAATGACCAGTTACAAATGGTAACCGGGCCGGTCAACATGCCTTTAACTGGTTTTGAGGTTAAGCTTTGGGCGTAACAAGCGGTTTCTACAGTAATTGGATTTTTACGTGAAACATCACCCCAAACTACAGGAGGCTTAACGCAACGGGTCCCATAAGACTGAACCCAGCCATTACTAGTGAAGATAAAGCCATTTAAGTGTTCACCAAAGTATTCCACCATGTCATTACGTTCAAATTCACCGTGTACTAAGACGTCAAGGCCTAGTTCTTCTTGGGTTTTGATGCAAGCTTTGATTTCGTTCTTAATGCCAGTGTTATAAGCGTCTAAGCTAATGTTACCTTGACGTAAGTTACGACGCAAGGCACGTACTTCGGCCGTTTGAGGAAAAGAACCGATGGTGGTGGTTGGTAGCACAGGAAGCTTTAAAGCGAGCTGCTGCTCTGCTAATCTTTTGGCTCTCGCTGGAAGACGGGTAAAATCGCTATCCTTTAAGGCAGCTACTCGAGAATTAACGGCTTCATCTGGAGTTGTGCGTTGTTTACTTAAAAGTTCGCGTCTAGCGTTTAGTAAAGGCGCGGCTTCATCAGGAGAGCTTTCAGCTAAGCTAAGCACAGAGAGTTCTTGAACCTTTTCTTGAGCAAAAGAGAAGTAAGCGGTATATGCTTTATCAAGCACAGTTTCGGTTGCGGTAGTTACTGGTACATGAAGAAGTGAACATGCGGTCCCAAGCACAGCATTTGGGGCAAACTTCCTGATTTCCTCAAAGCGTGCAAGCACAGCATCGTAATTTGCACACCAAATACCACGCCCGCGGATTAACCCTGCAAATAAAGTGGTGCTAGCCGGAAGAGGATGCTGCTTTAAAAGCTCAAGGTTGTAAGCGCCTTCATCAAAATCAAGGCTGATCCCATCTGGAGCTACGGCGCAGATAGTATCCCAAGCGTCACGAATATCCCCAAAAGAAGTACGAATTAATACCTTTTGCTTACGGTTGGCCAAGATAGGTTCATAAAGATAGGTTAAAAGCTTCTTATCTTCAGCGCTAAGGTCTAATACAAGTGCTGGTTCATCAAAAGCAAACCAAGAAGCCCCTGATTGAGCTGCATTTACAAGTAATTGTTTAACCGCTAAAGCTAAAGCAGGCGCTAGTTCTTGGGCGGTTCTATTGTCACTATAGGAAGTTAGCTTTAAAAGGGTGAACGGACCAATGATGCTTGGGATGGTTTCGATGCCAAGAGCCTTGGCTTCTTGGTAATACTTGATTGGGCCTTGGCCTCTTAAACTAATTTGAGTTGAAGCGTCACATTCAGGTACGAGATAGTGGTAGTTAGTAGTGAACCACTTTCTTAAAGCTAACGCTACTTTGCCTTCAGTCCCGCGCGCTGGAGCAAAAGCACTTGCTACATCGTCCGCCAAAACATCCGCGAATCTTTCAGGGAGTAAGCCAAAGAGAATAGAAGCGTCGAGGACGTTATCGTAAAAAGAGAAATCGCCTGATGGGATATAGTCAATGCCGTTTTGGGCTAGAAGTTGCCAGTTGTGGGCTCTAATGTCGGCCGCTACCTTTTGGAGTTCTTCTGCGCTTAATTTGCCCGCAAAAAATTGTTCAGTGGCAAATTTAAGTTCACGATGGGCACCGATACGTGGATAACCAGAAACGAATGTTTGCATTATTTGCTCCTTAATATGGTCCGCTTAGGCTTAGTTCAGTCGTAAAATTCGAGCACTAAACAAAACTTTTTAACTAGTCTTTCGTAAATTTGGATCTAAGGTGAGATCCATATTGAAATCCATATTGAGCTTCAAACTGAAATGGAAATCGCAAAAAGCTAGGTTCTAAAAAGGGCGGAGCCATTTATAAATTAGGTTGTAAGTAAAATTTTAATTTATGGGGGAGGAACCATAGGTTCCATATCTTACGTAAACGCTGGTACCTTGTAGGGTTTAAAACGTAAGCATTCGTCCTACGCGTCGTTGGTAAAAATTATAATTAAACCGCTTGATATAGTAAAATCATATATTCTTATGGCATGGTATAGTATTTTCCTATATCAATAAAAAACACATAGTTTGCGCTCATGAGCAGAGCCTTAAAATTCATAGCCTTTGGCGCCTAATTTTTGTTTAGGAATTAAAGCCAAAGAAATAAAGAAAACAAAGGAAAAAGTAACCAAAGAAAAAAGAAAAAAGAAAACAAAGAAAAAAATAACCAAAGAAAAAGAAAGAGAAGCAAAAGGGAGGTGGTAGTCAAAATCAAGCCTTAGCGCACAGATGAAAGAAAAAATCTATATGGCTATATAAAACGATTATAATTAACCGTAATTATAAAAAAAATACTATGAAAATAGGTTCGAAAGCCTTAGTAACTATAGCACCAAAGCCTTAGTAACTATAACACGATGAAAATCATGGGATGGAGCAGCGTATGTTTGAGCGAAAATTTAGCCAAAATTTGAGTAGCAAAACTATGCTAAGCCTCGCTTTAGGTGGAGTCTACTGGGCTTTAATGGCATTTAGCGCTGAAGTTTACGCGCGCGATGATGAACCTGAATGCTTAAAAACGGAGCTAGGGCGAGCCTGCGTGCAAGAGACTGGATTATAAGATTTATATCTTGTTTTTGCAGAAAATCTGCAAAAACAAGATATAAATATCGACCCATACATTTTTAACTGTTATAATATTGACTGAAAATCCGAATACTGAGAATGGATGGAGGTGTTCATTTATGTTGATTCAGTTTACAGTAGAAAATCATAGATCAATAAAGAACAGTACCGTAATCAGCTTTGCGGCCTCTAAGGATAAGTCATTCGAAGAATATTTGCTTCATCCTGACGAAAAAAAGGCATTGTTGCCTGTACTTGCTATTTACGGTGCCAATGCGGCCGGAAAAAGCAATGTATTGCACGCAATGATGACGATGAAGGAAATGGTTGTGGGAAATGCAGCAAAAGTCTCTAAGGGACAAAACCTGCCTTGGGAACCCTTTGGAGCAACAAAGGAACCTACCTCCTTTGAGATGGTATTCATTTTTCAGGGAGTTCGCTACACATACGGCTTCTCTTTTGATGCAAAGAAGATTTACAGAGAATATCTTTATTATTGGCCTAATGGTCGTGAAGCCTTAATTTTTTCCAGAGAAAATGGAGTATATGAGTTCCGTGAAAATGTAAATGAGCAGGGAACTCTTAGCAATCGAACACCGGACAATAAGCTCTATCTGGTATCCTCTAATGACTGGAATCTGTCTCAGACGGAAAATGCTTATCGGTGGTTCCTGGAAAAGTTGACCTTCCTGATGGATGAAGAGCCTGCCACATCAGAAACCGTTGCGGAGATTGTCAGCGGTGATGATAAGAAGGCTCGAATCTTAAAAGAATTGCTGCTCGCCGATCTTGGAATTACCGATGTTACAATCAAGAACACTTCTGGTAAAATACCGGTCATTACAACAACACATCGAATTATTAACGAGGACGGCACAACAGAATACTTCCAGCTTTTAATGGAGCAGGAATCTGTTGGTACGCAACACTTTTTTGCCCGCATTGGCGGATGGCTGCAGGCACTTGAAAATGGAGCTCTTTTAGTTGTTGATGAAATTGAAGATAGTTTGCATCCTCTTTTAACCAGACGATTGATTGAAATGGTGCAGGATAAGGCCATCAATACAAAGGGAGCGCAGCTGATTTTTACAACACATGACGCAATGCTGCTCGACCTGAATTTCTTCCGTAGAGATCAAATCTGGTTTGCTGAAAAAAATGATGAGACTTGTGCGACAGAGCTTTACTCGTTGGCATCTTTTTCGCCACGAAAAGGTGAAAATGTACGGAAGGGGTATCTCCAAGGGCGTTTTGGCGCAATCCCTTTTATCGGAGGTAATGCCCGATGAGTAAGATGCGAAAAGAGTATGATCCGAACAAAGTTAAGCGGCGTAAGCGTAAACCGATCGTTTATATTATCTGTGAGGGTAAAGAAACTGAGACTCTTTATTTCAAACACTTTCGTTCACGGAACTGTTTGGTAGACATTATTCCGATTTCATCAAAGCATAAGGCAGCGGAACATTTGGTAAAGCACGCAAATGCTTTGATTTCTCAAGCAGATTTTTACCCAAAAGACGGAGATCAGCTTTGGTGCGTATTCGACTGTGATGATAATAAAGACTCAGAGCTTCAGGCAGCATTTTCTTATGCAGAGAAGCATGGGTACAAAATCGCATATTCCAATCCGGCATTTGAATATTGGTATCTGCTCCATTTTGAGAAACGGAATGGATATTTGAAAGATTCTGCCACGGTAATTGACATCTTAAAGAGCAAAGGCTACCTGGAAAACTACGGCAAGAGTGTGGATGTTTTTGAAGAATTACAGAAACATCAGCCAGAAGCTATCCGGTACGCAAAGGAACGAGTGGAACGATTAACCAGAGATCAGGTTGCTGTAATCTGTCGAGATAGTAATCCAGTAACAACAGTCTATGAATTGGTTGAATTTTTGAATAGCAAAAGAATATAGGAGTACTTACATAGCCGGAACTGACTGATCATCGGTTCCGGCTATTTTTCTGCCCTTCTTCGGTTGCAGGTGCACATGCGGTCTCGGGAAGGGCTTTTTCTATCCACAAGCTTCATTACAAATGGTCCGGTCATCCGCAAATAAAACTTCGGAACCGGGCAAAGAAAACAAAGAAAAAAATAACCAAAGAAAAAGAAAGAGAAGCAAAAGGGAGGTGGTAGTCAAAATCAAGCCTTAGCGCACAGATGAAAGAAAAAATCTATATGGCTATATAAAACGATTATAATTAACCGTAATTATAAAAAAAATACTATAAAAATAGGTTCGAAAGCCTTAGTAACTACAACACGATGAAAATCATGGGATGGAGTAGCGTATGTTTGAGCGAAAATTTAGCCAAAATTTGAGTAGTAAAACTATGCTAAGCCTCGCTTTAGTGGGAGTTTACTGGGCTTTAATGGCATTTAGCGCTCAAGTTTACGCGCGCGATGATGAACCTGAATGCTTAAAAACGGAGCTAGGGCAAGCCTGCGTGCAAGAGACCGGATTAAATAATGTTTGCCGTGAAGCCCTTGATGGTGAAGGCAATGGTGATGCTATGGCGTATCTTGCTTACGAATACGGCCAAAAAAACAATGTAGAGAAGCAATACTATTGGGCCTTACGGGGAGCAGAGCTTGGGAGTAATGGAGCGCGCACCATGTTAGCGGCCATGCTCCTTAAAGGCAAAGGCGTGCATAAAAACGAACATGAAGCTGTACGTTTATTAAAGTTAGTGACGAGTGAATCAGATTTATTAGAGCCGCGCATGTTGTTAGCTAGCTTTTATCTAGAGCAAGCGCAACCAACTCCCTTAGAACTAGATACGGCGGTAAAGTTGTTAGAAGCTTGTATGGCCCAAGGTGATGCCGGTGAAGCGGCATTGTATTTAGGAATGCAGTATTTGTCAGGCACTAAACTTGAACTTGATTACCACAAAGCTGCTAAATTGTTTGCGCGTGCTATCAAAGATGGTGAACCTAAAGGGCTAAAGCCTTTAGCACTAGCGTTACTCATGGGGGAAAACACTCCACAAACGCTCGCTAAAAATGCGCACCGGGCGTTAATTTTACTTAACATGGCGGGTGAATTTGGCGATTACGAGGCGTATAAAATTGCCGCTGATATTTATAAGCGTGGTGTAGGGGTGAAAGCAAATTCTGAGTTTGCAGCTAAATATTTAGCACGTGCTGGGCGCGTGACCCAAGCCATGGCTAATTTAAAAAGGGATGAAGAAAAAGTTTCTAATGGAGCTAGAGCTACAGATGGGATTCAAGATGAGCTAGAGAACCAAGCCGGTTTAAAGCCTAAACGTAGAATTATCATATCAAGCGGGCGCGATCATTCAGATGAAAATACCTCCCAAATAATGCAAATTAATGAAGAGATTCCTAGCGACGACCCGAGTTTAGGTAGTGACGCAAGTGTGGCTAGCGCTGACGTTGATGAGGCTAGTATGGTGGAAAATACTTTCGCTTCGGAAAATGTCGCTGCTAGTGAGGCGCTAACCACTAATTTTACGCCAGAAGAAAAACGAGCCTTAGCTGGAGATCAAAAACTCGCTCTTAAATTTGCGCATAAGTACTATAAAGCGCAAGATTACGTTAAAGCGCGAGAATTCATTGAATTTTTAGCGCAAGGCGGGGATGCGGACGGCAAACTACTTTTAGCTCGCTTGTATCGTTTTGGGCGTGGGGGCTTAAAACAAAAGCCTGATGTGGCCCGGGTAAATTACGAATTTGCGGCAAATAAAGGACAGCAAGAGGCTAATACAGAACTATGCTATATCTATGCAAGCCATGAGTTTGGTGAACCAAACTACCATAAAGCTGCGCATTTATGTGAAACGGCAGCCTTAGCTGGTAATGCCTATGCGGCCCTATATATGAGTAGAGCCTTTAACTTAGGGCATGGGAAACCACAAAACCCAACTTTAGGCTATGCTTGGCTAAAGCAGGCCGCTTGGTGCTTGGATAAAGCTCGAATTTTACTAAGCCAGGTAGAAGCCAACTTGAGTGCGACTGTTAAGATAAATGGGCGTAGCGCAGCGAAAAAATTACGCCAAAAAATAAGCACTTGCCAAGAGGAAATCGATTTAGAACTACCAAAAAGTGTGGTTAGTGAGATGTTTAAATGATCAAAAAACCGTAATTTGCCCACGGAAAAATTGCCAAACTCGTGATAATATATAAGCCATCGAGTTCTAAGAGCGTCTATTTTTATAGCCAAACGCCTACTTAGAGCCAAAGCTTTTTTGACGGAAAATTTTAGAGTTCCGTCTGATGGAAAGTTAAATACCAAGCTCAGGTGAAAAAAAATTATAACGAGTGAATGTATAACTATGAATAACAAATTTCCTGCGATTATTAAGACTGTTAAGAGTAGCCGTGAACTAAAGCTTACTTTAGATATCACTCAAAATTTAAGTTGGTTTCAAGGGCACTTTGATACAATTCATATTTTACCGGGGATGGTTTTAGTATATTGGGTTGAAGAATATTTGCGCATTTACTATGCGCCCAACGTGTCATTTCGTTCGGTTGATAATCTGCGTTTTTCGCATCCGATTTTCCCAAATACTAAAATTGATTTGACTATAACCTTAGTGCCAGATGAAAAGTTGGTTACCTTCTTCTATAGCGATCCAACTTCGCCTGCACTTCGCGTGTTAGCAAAAGGTCAATTGAGAATTTAACTGAACTCGGCAAGAAGCCCCCCTCCCCCTCTATAGGTGGGGGAGGATATCACATAGTAAGCTAAAAGTTACAAGCTGTAACTTGTGAACTACTCACCACCTAAAGAGGAAGGAGTCTTCTTGGAGATTTTAGATAAAACCTAAACTAAAAATTCTATAACCTAAAAAATATAAGGAGTATCGAGGTCCGGCATTGTCTAGGGCCTCTTTTTTTGTCTAAAGCGTTTTACCAATAAATTGTTCCTTCGGGTGACAACCACGGAAACAAATTATTAACGTTTGTTAAGAAATTGAGCTTTGATCTATAATCAAGTAAGAATCAATAAATTTAATAAAGAACTAATGATTAAGTCAAAAGTTTAATATATTTAAGCTTTGGTAACCGCTTGGTTGGCCTTAATTCCTAGCAGTAATAGGTGCGTGTAGTGAAAGATAAAATGTTCAGATGCTTTTTTACGGTAATCTTGTTTAGCGTGGTGGCCGTAGCTTTAGGTTTGGCCTCTTGGCGTTTATGGCAAATTAATACGGAATCTCAAGGTGATCCTAAGGCTTATTATCAGCTTATCAGCTATGAGATTTTACCGACTGTGATGCATGGCACCACAGAAAGAAGAAGGCTTTTAGATCTTAACCGTCAAAAACGAAGCGAGTTTTTTTTAGGGCTTACGGGGACTGATTTGCCTTATAGTGACTACCTTACACTGGCGCAAAAGCTGTGGCAACTTGAGGGAGTTTATTGGTATACCGGTAATCCGCAAGATAAAAACAATTTAACGTATTTTGTGCGGACCGAATCTTATTACTTAGGCCGTACTGAAGGGTTAGATGAATTTGCAGCTAAGCTCAAACCATATCTCACGCAAGAATTAAAACACATGGCGCAAATGGGGATTGATGTTCCTAAAACGGTCGCTGCGGATCCCTTATTGCTACGCTGGCATAATGGCAATGAAATAGGCTTTTTAAACAACGATGGGATGTTTGAGGTTGCAGATGCTAAGGGGCTATGCGGGGCTAAAAGTTGCTATATGCTCCATGGCTCTTTAATGTCTGGTTATAGTGGGAACGAATTGCGCCTCAAGATCGATGAGTTGGCACAAGAATTTAGGGCTAAAGGTGGAAAAGTTAATGTCACCAGTGGCTTTGCGATAGCGGAAAACATTCGTCAAAGCATGTGGCTTGATGCGATTACGCTTTTAGGCACGGGGCTTTTAATCAGCCTTATCGTGCTTTTAATCATGTTTAAAAGTTGGCGTCCTTTTGGGCAAATGCTACTTCCATTTATACTAGCCATGGTTATAGGGGTAGCGGCAGTAATAGGTTATTATGGCCGTTTTCATGTCCTTACGTTCGTGATTGCCGCTCCCGTTTGGACGCTTCTTTTAGTCTTTTACATGAACTTTGTGACTACTAGACTTGCGGTCAATGATCACCGGCCACATTTTACTCCGGTTGGTTGGTCTCTTGTTATTGCCACCTTTGCTTATGGGTTTTTAGCACTAAGTGCGCGAAGTATTTTTGCGGAAACGGCGCTTTTTGCGGTGACGAATCTTGTGGTCTTTACTTCTTATTTATACGGGGTAGCGGCTAAGTTTGAATATTTGCCATTAAAGACTCATCGCATATTTCGGTATATGGCGTCCTTTAAGGGGAGCAAATTGGTGCGCTTTGGGGCGGCCACCTTATTTATGGGATTGGTTTGGTTCTCAGGGGAACACTTGTTTTCCATGATACAATTAACTAATGAAGTGCATTCTAAAGATGAAGCTAGCCATGCCATTGGACTTGATGTAAAAACCTTTAGATCGGCGCTTGGACATGAGGTTGATGCTAGAAGCTATACTGTGTCAGGGGATACCCCTGAAATGGTGGCCTCAAAGCTTGGAGCTGTGGAACGCTTTCTAAAAAAACTACAGTCTGAAGGCGAAATTAAGAGCTTTGTTAGCTATCGTGGCATGCTTGTAACTAACGAAGAAGCCGATAAAAACTTCGCTTTTTATGAAAGCTTACTTCCTATTGCGACCAAGGTTTACCAAGAACAAGGGGTTAATTTACCTCAAGATGGGTTAAAACTTGAACGTCCGGAAATTTATCCATTGGCTTTCTTTACGGCCGGAGGTTTTAGTCGCTATTCACGCCAGGTATTAGATTTATCGGTAAATCCGGCGGTGAGTGTGATAACAGTGACGGGCATTACTGATGAAGGGGAAGCGCGTCTTTTAGAGAAAATCCCTGGGTGTCACAGTACTGATATGGTAGGTGAACTTACTACGGTTCTTAATGATTTGGCGATTGAACTTATCAGTGTGCTTGTGATCTTTATGGTTGGTAGTAGTTGTGTGATTTTTGTGGTCCGGGGTTTAGGCGGGCTTTTATGTTTAGCGTGGCCGGCAATTATTGGGACCGGGAGTGCAATTGTGGCAGTGCGCCTCCTTGGACTTCAATTTACCATTTTTACGGTAACAGCATTGGTTTTAGTGTATGGCATTGGGCTGATTTCCGCAGTGTTTTTACGTCGTGTGCGCCGTTTAGGCGAGGATCGAGTGATGTTTTGTGCCACCTTGGCCTTTATCATCAGCCTTGGAAGTTACGCTTCACTTTTAATGTCTAAGGCTCACGGTGTGGTAGATATGGGGATTGTGTTACTCTCCGGACTTGTTTGTGCCACCTTTAGTGCTCTTTTTGTGGATATTGTGTTGGCTCCGAAGCTTAAAGCCTCACGATTTGCCCGACTCTCAACATTTATGCGGAAGAATAAACAAAAATCCAACATGAATTAGGCTCTTTGGCCAAAAATCGCAGTTTTTTGTTGCCAAATCCTAGTGGTTAGGCGGTATAATCTTGTGCATTGCACAACAATAACGCCCCAAATGCACAGATTTAGGGCGACACGAAAAAAAATGTGCTAAGATCAAACAAAATTACACATTATTGCCGGCGGAGCCGGCAAAAACAACAACTGGAGCAGTATTAAATGACCATCAGAATTGGTATCGCCGGTTACGGCAACCTCGGCCGCGGTGTTGAACTTGCTATCGCTAAGAACCCAGATATGGAATTAGCAGCAGTATTTACTCGTCGTGATCCTTCTTCCCTTAAGACTGTAACTGGGGCTACTACCGCCTCTATGGACGACTTGGAAGCATGGAAAGACCGTATCGACGTTATGATCCTTTGTGGTGGTAGCGCTACCGATTTACCAGTTCAAACTCCAAAGCTTGCGGCTATGTTTAACGTAGTTGATAGCTTCGATACCCACGCTCACATCCCTGAACATTTTGCTGATGTTGATGCCGTAGCAGGCGCCGCTGGTAACGTAGCTGTAATCTCTGCTGGTTGGGATCCTGGTATGTTCTCTCTTAACCGTCTCTACTCTAGTTGCATTTTGCCTGGTGGCCATGATTACACTTTCTGGGGCCGTGGGGTAAGTCAGGGGCACTCTGATGCTATTAGACGTATTCCAGGTGTTGCTGACGCAAGACAATACACTGTACCTGTAGAAGCTGCTCTTGAAGCTGTTAGAAGCGGTTCTAACCCAACTTTAGCGACTGGTGATAAGCACACTCGCGAATGCTACGTGGTACTTAAGGAAGGCGCTGATGCTGCTAAGGTTGAAGAAGCTATTAAGACAATGCCTAACTACTTCGCTGATTACAAGACTACCGTACACTTCATTTCTGCTGAAGAATTAAAGCAGAACCACGCTGGTCTTGCTCACGGCGGTTTCGTTATCCGTACTGGTGAAACCGGCGCTAACAATGAACATAAGCACGTAATCGAATACTCTTTGAAGCTTGATTCAAACCCTGAATTTACTGGTAGCGTGCTTGTAGCTTGTGCTCGTGCAGCTGCACGTATGCAAAAGGAAGGCATGAAGGGTTGTAAGACCTTATTTGATATTCCACCTGCATACTTAAGCGATAAGAGCGGGGCTGAACTTCGTAAGACTATGCTCTAATAGCGTAGCTCTTAAAACATCTGTTACGAAAGTCCTGATTCAAACAGGTTTATACTTGTAACTCTAAAGCCAAAAATGGTGTACGATTTTACAAGCTACACTTGGTAATCAGAACCCCCAGGGCTTGTCCGTGGGAGCAGTCAGTGCATGCGCTGAGGAGATGTCCTTGGCGCATTTTTTGTGATTTGCAATCGTGTTTAGACTTGAGCACAACAGGTTGTACAGAGCAGTGATCAATATCTAAGATTTGCAAAAAACCAAAAAAAATAAAAAGTTTGTCTAAAAAACAACACACTAAAAACTTTTAATAAAGTGTAACTTAATGTAATATTACATAGATTATAATTAATTTTTCTTGGCTTAACTAAAAAGTTTTATCCTTAAAGCTTTTCCATGGTAAAAGCGCCTAAAAAAGTAAGTAGAGGCATACATCATGATGCGCAGTGCGAAAGCTACATTCCCCATGCCGGTTGACGGCTTAGTTCCTTATTCTCCACCTGGGCTTTTAGTGGATACTCTTGAAAGTGTGACTCCTAATTCTGTAGTTTGTGGAGTGACTGTAGGTTCCCGTGACAGTGTGGCTTATACAGAAGATGGTGAATTGCCAGTTATGTGCTTGTTAGAGCTTATGGCGCAAACCATTAGTGTGTGGAATGCATACTGTGGTAGCCGCGGTAACCGTAAAAATCGTTTTGGGCTCTTAGTTGACGTTGATCGTTTTATTGTGACGCGTAATAGCGATCTTCCAAAAGGCATGCAACTTCGCATTACCGCTCAAGTTGAATTAAATGAACGTGGCTACGTTAAGTTTAGCTGCGATGTTAAAGACGTATACGAAAACGAAATTATTAGTACCGCCCGTTTAACAGGGGTCGTGCCATCAGAACGTCAGATTCACGATCTACAAAAGAGAACTGAATTGTCAGCGCTCTAAGCATAACTTTAAAGCCTTTTAAAGGCAGTGCAAGAAACCATGGTTAAGCGTTTAAACCGTGGTTTTTTTTGTTTATAGGGGCTATAGGTGGGGTTTGCTCATAAAAATCAAGGAGGCTTGGAGCTTTAAAACACAAAGTTTTTTCTCTTTTTATTTGTTTTTATACAAAATGTAGGTTAATGTCGGTTAAAGTTCTTTTTATTGTGACCGTTGTTGCATATTTATCCAAAAAATTAGGTGATAATTTTCCTTGAAAAAATTTGCCGGATATTTTTTGATTATTTAGTATTCAGTTAAAAGTTGCCTTAAAAATGATTTTCTCAGGTGACTCTAGCAGGTAAAGCCGGTTTTAAACGTTAAAAAAATATGAATATCTGTGCTTGATTACTATTATAAATAAAGCAGGAGTATGCCATGACGGCCATTACCAGGGAAACCAAGCTCGCCATGTTGTCTAATTTGTCGGTGCGTTTACATAACGCTCTCATTGCTGCCGACATCCTCACGGTGGAAGATTTACTGAGCTACACGAGCGTTGAACTGGAACACATACCTAATATAGGCAAAAAAACTTTTACCGAAGTTCGAGAACTTGTGCGTGAATTACAGCGGTGTCTTACCGATGGTGGGGTCGGAGCGACTCAATACCTCCCGCAGACTCCGGCTGAAATTTGTAAACCCCGTAACGTTGGGGAAAGTGTAAGCTTGCGTGAACGCCGTAATGCAGAGCAAGCTAATCAATGGGATAATTATAAATTTTGGTTAGTGTCAGCTGGCGCTGAGCTTTCATCACGCGCCCATCGCTCTTTAAATGAGGGGGGTATGCTTACTTTAGGCGATGTCGCAGCTCTAACTAAAGACCAGGTTTTAGCGTTACCTCATGTCGGTAATCGTACGGCTGAAGAAATTCTAGATTTTGTGCAGTACATTAGGACGCATACTGACGACATTATAAAAGAACTTGGAGCCGGAAGCGATGGTTCGTACTTTATTCTGAAGCGGGCGGACTATTCGGCAATCGGTTTAGATGTTGACCATTACACCATTACGCTTTTTAAACGTAACGGCTTTTGCTACAAAGATTTAAATTTAAGTGAACTAGGGTTGTCGGCTCGAGCCATAAATACTTGTAATGAACGTGGGATTACGCTTTTATCGGAATTACTAGGTTATACGCAAGATGATTTTGCACAGTGGGGTAAGCTTGGGACTAAAACCATTACGGAAATTTTAGACCTCATTAGTAATTCAGTTGAAACTCATTACCTGGCGCCTACCATTTTAAATAAGATTAACCTTGAGCTTCTTGAGTACGAACATCGCTATGCGACCGAGCTACAGCTTATTGCACGTGGCATTATCCAGCGTTTAAGTTTCTTACTTCGTGATACTCCTGAAAACAGTCGTAACATCGTGTTAGTAGCTGGTTGTTTCTTAAAGGAACGCCCGGAACCTGAATTTGATCCTGAAAGTCTACGCCAAGGACCTGAGTCTATAGAAGCTCGGGCCGCCATAATGGTACGTGAACTTCTAGCTATGACTGATTTTGTTGACTTTTTAGTTAGCGCGTTACAAATCGAACCTTTAATTCTCTCAACGGTCGTTGATATTGTCGATCGCGAATGCTGGGGGATGACCTTAGAGGATTTAGCTAAAAAGAGTCCGCGCGCTTTACAGGGCACGTGTGCTTGGAGCCGCGCCATCAATGAATTTAGACATTTAGGCCCGGCTTACGTTGTGGTTGAAAAGAAAGCTGATGGGACTGAAGTATGCCGTTTAGCGCGTGATTCAATCTTTGAGCTGATTGAAAATATCGTGGATGCTAAACACCGTGAAATGCTTAAACGCCGTTTAGATGGGGATACCCTTGATGAAATCGGGCGTACTTATGGCGTTTCACGTGAACGTATTCGTCAAATTGTGCAACTTGAGTTTTCTCATATGCCTCCATGTCGCCAAGACCGCTATGTGAAGGTATTTTCTACTTACGATTTTAAGAATGAAGAATTTTGCCAAGTTTTTCAGGAAACGCCAGAGGTTTATAATTACCTCGATTTTAGATATGGCCGTGGTGAATTGCCACTTCGCGACTTCTTAGCTGATGATTCTATTTCCGTTGAAGTCAGAAAACGGGCGGAAGAAATCGTATACCGTAACTACGTCATCATGCCTGATGGGGTCCGTATTGAATGTATTAGACCTAAGGTTGTAATTTGGGCGTTACGTCATTACGCCGTGGAAGAATGTACTTATGAAGACTTTTTGGAACAATACTCTAAGCTCTTAGATGAATTAGGGTTAGGGACCAACGAAGCTTTAGTGATTAAGCATTCGCAGCGTTATGAAAACAATATTAGTAGTTTCTCTTGCGTTTTGTGGAAGACGGGGCGTTTACTGCGTTACTATAACTACGGGGCGTATGATTTTACGGAACTTTTGACGTCTCTAAATCTTGAGCAATACCATGATGTAGAGTACTCCACCGAACGTTTCTTCTTAGATAACACCGACCTTATGGCCCGTTACGATATCAGAGATAAAAACGAATTACATAACCTGTTACGTAAGATTTACGAAGCGCAAGGTAATACCTATATTAGGTTTAGACGCATGCCGACGGTAGAGTTTGGGCAGGTTGATAGAGATCTCCAAGTGTACCGTATGCTCGAACAGTTAGCGCCAGTTTCGGCGGATGATTTTGCCAGTTTTTATAACGCGGAATATGGTTTTGATATTCAGGCGATAAAAGCAAACTATCTCTTTGGTATTTCAAAGTACTTACACGACGGCTTATACCAATTAGACCAAGAATCTTTGCCACCAGAGCAGTTAGCTGTCTTAAAACGCTTGCTTAAGGCCGATTGTTACGATATCGACGAAGTCCGTAAGATTTACCTTAAGGCGTTCCCAAAGGGGCAAGCGGAAGACATCAATACTTTAGTGTTGCGTGAATTAGGCTTTAAGGTCTACATCTCTTATATTATCCGTAACTCTTACCAGAGTATTACCGATTACTTTAAGAAACTTACCGATTGTGAAACTATCGATATCACGAGCGTGCAAGAAAAGATTCTCCTAGGTAACATTGCGGAACTTAGAAACTTAAGAGCCAGTTACCGCTTGATTCAGTATGCAGAAAAGTGTTACGCCGGCCCACGTTATTTGTTACCACGTGGCTTAACCGCTGAATACATCGAAGGCTGGATAAATAATGTCGCTGATTCATTAGAAGAAGGTGAAGTCTTTACGGTGGCGTCATTACGTCGTAGTGGGAGACTGCATCCGTTTGATAATGTGGAATTTGGCGACATGTTCTACGTATCAATTCTTAAGGAAACGCCTAAGTTTGGGCATGCCGGGATCGGAGGAGACTGTTTCTTCCGTTATGGTGGTGGTCCGCGTTTTAGTATGAGTGATGCCGTGCGTTACGTCGTAGAAGCTCATAACGGAATTGCCCTTAATGAGTTAAGTGATTTGATTGAATCATCATATTTAATCAAGATCGATAAGTACCGTTTGGCGGTGCTCGCAAAGAGTGCGGGCTTATATGTAAGCCGTTTGACTAAGCAAGTTTATATGGAACGCCCAGAAGAGGAAGAAGTATAAGTTTTTAAGGCTAAAAATAAAACCTTATTTAGGAGTTTGGGCAAGTTCTTTAATGGTACTTAGGAAATTCTTGGAAACTCTTAGGAAATTATGTCGGAAAAAGGCTAGATTTTTAATCCAGCCTTTTTGTTTATCTCATAGATGTGCGGTTAAACGTTAAGCTTGTGGTTGGGCAGGGCGCGACATGTCCTAGATCGCCAATGGAGCCTAAAAGCTTTAAAACTTAAGCCTAGCCTTGGACATTTGCTTCGACTTAAGCCTTGTGCGCATCTGGGCGACTACGTCTTTGCGCAATCGGAGCTAAATGGCCTGGGGTTGGAATATTGGGGCGCGGCTCGGGGGCTTCGCGACTTATGGTATAAATGGTGTTCATAATATGTGTCTCCTGAGTGGCAGTCAGTTAGGTGAGCGTTAAGGCTACTTGGTCCAACTTTGGTTCTCGGTTGGCTGTTGTCCTGGTATCAATGGTTTGATACCGTTGCTTGAGGAGAGGTAACCTGGTAAAGACAGCTTAGGGACCTTATGACTGTTGGTTAATTTGGGTTTAAGTTAAATGGTTGAACTAATTTACAAATGGCGTTAACAAGAGTTAATTACACCATTCATGTTTGGCTAGCTAAGCTAGCTTCTCTTTTTTACTTTATTTCTATTAAAATACTGCCTGCTAATTAGCAGGCAGCGCATTACTAAATTACTTAATTGCTTACTTTACATAAGAAAAGTGGTACCTGCGGGTGACCGGGCGACGGCTGTAGCGCAGAATTCTTCATGTGAGAATAACTTTTTCATAATCGTATCTCCTAAGGTCTGCATTTCATAAGTGAATTTAATCACTTGGCTGTCTAATTTGGTAAGCCGGCTTTATTCCGGCTTACCGGGCTTTAATGCACGCTCGTGCGAAGCTATTTCTTACCCGATGTAGGAAAAGTGGTACTTACGGGTAACAGGAGCGAGGCGAGTAGCGTCATCATCGTGCTTAAAAAATACATTTTTCATGATTGTATCTCCTAAATTTACCTTAAACCATGAATCGTAACTAAAGGCTTAATACCAGTTGGTAGGGCTTTAGTGTTGATTCTACCTTTTCCGGATAACCGCTTGGGTTTACTTAACCTTACGTTGTTACTTCACGTAAGAGAAGTAATACTTACGGGTTACCGGAGCAAGTGAACGTTCTTCTTCACTTCTTAAAAATAAGTTTTTCATATTTTTCTCCGTTGTTACTTAAGCGCCGAGGCTCTTAAGTCAGAATTCTTAAATCGTTTCTTGGGGCTCGCCGTGGTGTTTTGGCGCTCTTAAACTAAACTTACTTAACGTAAGAGAAGTTGTATTTACGAGTTACCGGGGCGAGGTTGTCAGCGTTAAATTCATTTCTTAAAAATAACTTTTTCATCTTCGTATCTCCGTAGGCTAGGCCTTGATGTTTGGTTTGGGATTTATCCCAGGTTCTTCGCTGAACCTTTGGTTAGGTTTTTAAGCTTTAAGCTTAGGTAAACTTTTAACCTTGGTTCAACTTGTTATTTAACGTAAGAGAAGTTGTACTTACGAGTAACTGGTGCAACTGTTTCAGTGTTAAATTCGTTTCTTAAAAATAACTTTTTCATAATCTTTCTCCTAAGTTAGAGCTTTGGGTTTTGCTACTTGTTTAATCTAAGTTAGAGCTTAGCTAGGTTATTACTTAACGTAAGTGAAGTAATACTTACGAGTAACTGGAGCTAAGGTGGTGCTTTCTTCGCTTCTTAAAAATAACTTTTTCATTTTAGTTACCTCTTAAATTTCATTTCTTATCATTTGGTCTTGCGACCTTAAGTTAGCTTGGATTTGAATTTTTTGGTTCTCATCTCTGCTTCCATGATTACCATATTAGTGATTTTTATCACGCATTGCAAGCGAAAAATATAAAAATATTACAAAAATATGTCATGAAAATATTTTCAAATTCTTGAAACTGTTTTCTTGCATTGTGAAAATATTTTCAAATTGGTCTTTTGTTGTCCCAAACAGGGTTAAAAACATGGGGTATGTCACAAATTTATGGGTTTTAGGTCTCTAAAGGTTTTTTGAATATAAAATTTGGGTATATTTGAGTGTTGTAAAAACTGTAATAAAATTACATGAAATGTAACTCGTGGTTACAAAACTTCAATTTTAAAGGTTATTGGGGTGGAGCTTGGGAATGGTGAAATAAGTAAAATGGAAAAGGACGAAGCAGACAAGGAGGAAGATGAATAGGTCTTATGTTTAACGACAGGGGCGGTGGGTTTAACGATGAGGTTAATGTTTAATGGTAGATTTAATAACGGAGTTTCGTTCTTTAGAATTTTTACCTCAATTAAGGACAACCTAACACCTCATATCCTATATTAATAGATAAGATAAAAAGCGAAGTTGTATCTATGTTAAATTACGGTAAGACTTAAAGAAGTAAGAGGAATAATGCGGCTACAATGAGGTATTCTATTAATATGGTAATGACGGCAGGAAAACAATTTAGGAATTACTGTCTGGCTTGGTAATGGGGGCGTTGGTTTTAGGAATAAGAGGCGGTTTATTAAATTAAGGTTCAGATTGTGAGAGGATTTATAAAATTTTAGAAACTTTGTCTATAACTCACAAAATTATATGTAAGTTCGAAGCGTAAAGGTTTTGCTTGGTATTAGTATGGTACTATATTCCATGTGTGTTGCCTTTTTTTGACCAAAAGTTTTGATGCTATATCAAAACTTAGTTCAAAGTGATAAGATGGCTATACATTCATAGATAAACTATCTATCACCACAGCTAAGATATTAGCATGAAATGAGTTGTCAGCTCTTTCATACATTGATGACCAGGCCTTCACATGGTAGTGATTGTTTAAGCCTTGTAGCTAAACTCCTAAGGATAGGGATAAAACGTTGGTTTTGTTTTGGCGTGGAATGGATTATTATGATTAGGAATGAATTAAAGGCGTAATTTAAGTTAGCTACCTAATAAAACAAAAAGAAAAGTAGCTTTGGTTAAGAGTAATAAATTGCGGACAGACTCAAGTTCTCACGTATTTGTTGTTTGTCCAAAAACTAAAATAAAGAACAACAGCCAGCTTAAATGTGATGTAAGAGCTTACACTACAAACTTATAAAACTTTAAAGTATCAAGCTTTACAATGAAAAAGCGCCAGCAAAAGAGGTAAGATTACATGGTGACAGATTCTATATCAAAAGTAACCCATGAGGTCGTTTACCGGATTGCCGAAGTAGAAGATACAATTTCATCCTTAGACGGTTTCGGCTACTTTGTTTATTACCCTGAGCCTGATGTCATTTGGGCTCCGCCATCAAAGGCTATATATAATGCTGATTGCCATTACCAAAGTCGTGATCAAGCGTTAATGCGTTATGCCTCCAAAGATACTATTCCTAAACTCGAGCAACTCTTTAAACGAATTAAAGCTGGTGAAAAAAAAGCAGAAGGTGAGTTTTTATCTAATATCTCTCAGCGCTCCTATCGCATGAGCCTTTCTACGGTCAAAACTGATGCTAATGGTAACCCTCTTGCCGTTGTTGGGCATGTAAGTCTACTCGATCTCAATGATCTTCAAAATAAAACTGCCCAAGCAGAAATGAACTATTTACGTGTAGCTTCAGAAATTGCGGCCGGAATCTCAACTCTCTTTTATGCTATTTACTACATTTGGGTTAGGCAAGGAACCTACATTTGCTATCAAGAACACCTCAACAATATTGAAGAACATTTAGGCAAAAGTGGTAATTGTGTCGATGCTTGGCATAAATACATTGAATATTGTGTAGTACCAGAAGATCGGGAGCGGATGCATAAGTTTACCGATTTTAAGACTCTTACTAGTAGACTAACTCATGTACCAAGTATTTCTTGTACTTTCAAACGTGTGGACGCCGGTTGGGCGCGGGCGATGTTTGTAGTGGTCCGTCGTGATGACAATGGTCACCCTGAAAATCTACTCTACGTCGTAACTGATGTTAATTCAGAAGTTGAGGCTAAACAAAAGTATAAGGAAGCTAAACGTAATTCTTTACATGATGGACTTACTCTAATTAAAAATCGCCTAGCTTTTGAAGAAGAAGCTGAAAAAGGTGGTTTTTTAGCACCAGGAAGTGCTTTGGTGCTCATAGATATCGACCGCTTTAAAGATATTAATGACGTTTTTGGTCATGTTTTTGGGGATAAAGTACTCGTTAGAGTAGCTAAAGAACTAACCATAGTCTTTGGCGAAGAAAACGTCTTTAGATTCGGTGGGGATGAATTTGTCGTCTTTTTACCGACCTTTAAAACCCGAGAATGGGAACTTTTTTGTAATTTAGTCCATGAAATTCATGTGCGTTTAAACCAACATTCAGAAAGTGGTTCAAGTGTAACTCTTTCTTATGGGGTTGCTTTAGCTGATACTTCTTTAGTGCAGACCTTAAAGTTAGCTGATTTAGCCCTTTATGAAACCAAACATCGAAGTCGTAGTGGTTGCGCTTACTACAATAGATCAAATGGTAAGATTGAATGCTGGACCGATAATATCCATGGCGCCGACATGTTCCGTCTCATGCAGCAACAAGATATAGCTTCTTGGAGTTTAGCAATAACTCCTAAAGGCAAGCGTATTCTTATTGGCGACAGCATGATGAATGAAAAACTTGGTTTGCCAGTTAATAACACGCCTGAACAAATTTGGGATTTTGTGCGGTCTAGACTTTGCGGTAAATCTGTTTTTGCGATGGAACATTTCATAAGTGATATGAAACGTGGGCGCTTAGCCGAAGTTACTTTGCAATGGGATCATCCATTTAAGGGGAAAATCTCCATTAGATGGGGTGGAATGCTCGACAAATCGGTTCGTCAAGGTCATGAAAGTTCTATTTTTAAAGGCTACGTTTATTTGCTCGATGGCGTGCATATTATTTCAGGTTATGACGACACCTCGGGGATTAGAGCGGCGTTAGGTGAACAATATTTTTGTAATTACTATATTAGCTTACCGGAACAATCTTTTTTAACGTACAAAGAACAAGAGGACATGAAAATTTCCTCTGCAGCTGCCGGAATCACTGATCTAATGCATCATTTTGTGAAAGATTTAGTGGCGCCTAAAAGCAAAGCGGACATGACTAAGTTTTTAGCGCAAGATACTTTGGAAGAGCGTTTAAGTAAATCTGACTATATCGACCAAGAATTTTTATGTACTAATGATGCTTTGGGGTGGTGCCAAGCGCGCTTCATTGTGGTGGAGCGCGATACTGAAGGCAAGATTCTAAGCTATTGTTTGGTGGCAGAATCAGTGGCGGAAAGCCATGCGCGTCGCATACAAGAACGGCAGGAACATTTACGTCGAACTCTTGTTCTGGAAAAAATGGTTGCCATGTTGTCTAAAGGGACCTTGCTTGCAATGGGTTTCAGAGAACCCGATGGACGTTTAATCTTTAAAGAAAGCCGCATCGGTTATAGCCTCGGTGAGTTATCACGTGAAGAGTTCATTGCGCGCGAAGCTTCATTTATCGATGAACGGGGTCGAGAAGAGTTTATGTCCCATATGGGTATAAGTAACCAGTTAAATGAAATTAAGACTCAAGGTTACTTTAGCTATTCAACTATGATGCGCCGTGAAGATAAGGTTTGTCGCATCGTGAATTATCACGTGTGCCGGATTAGTGAAGACTCTGATCGCATCATGTTCTTGATTGAAGATATCACTAGACCTTCATCTCAAGATCCAGTTTCAGGGGTGTTAAATCGTGAAGGCTTCATGTTAAAAAGTGACGAGATTATTGGGCGCGTGAAAGCAGGTGAAGACCTTTGTTTGGTTGACTTTAACATCTGTAACTTCCTGGGAATTAATACTGTTTATGGTTATAAAAGCGGGGACCGCGTTTTACGTGGGGCAGCGGAACATTTAAAGCAATCAGCGGTTGAGCCAATCCTCATTTGTCGTAATAAAGATGATAGATTTTTCTGTATCGTTAAAACCGCAAAAACTACCCCGGAAATCCTCAATCAGTGTCGTAATTTCCAAATTCGCCTTTGCGATGGGATGCATGATATCGAGTTTTTCTGTGGGGTTAGCCATATTGATGCCGATGTTCCATCCTTAGCTGTTTGTGCGGACCATGCCATGGCAGCGGTACAACGTGTGAAAGCTGAAAACATTAGAAGTGGGATCTGCGTATTTAACGACGAAATGGAAAAGCGCTATCGTGACCGGGTGTATGTACTTGAAAATCTTGATGCCGCGATTAACGAACATCAGTTCGTAGTGATGTATCAGCCGATCTATGATTCCTATACTAAACAACCGGTTTCTGCCGAAGCTTTGGTAAGATGGCATAACCCAGCTCAAGGGATGGTGTCTCCTGGTGTCTTTGTACCGGCGCTTGAACAGTCCGGGCTTATGTATCGCGTGGACCATTACGTACAGCAACAAGTATTAGAGTTTTTATTAAAACGCTTAAGAAGTGGCAAGCGCGTAGTGCCTATCGCAGTCAACGTTTCTCGGGCGGACTTGTTTAATGAAGAGTTTATTCGAAAAACGCAAGAACTCTTACAAACTCCTGGTTTTGTGCCTTCACTTTTACGCTTTGAAGTTACTGAATCTTGTTTTGCGGAATTACCGCAAGCTGGGGTTAAATTCTTAGATGAACTCCGTAAACTTGGCTGCCGGATCTTAATTGATGATTTTGGGATTGGGGTTTCGGCGTTACGTACAGTAGCAGAAGGCGACTACGATATCTTAAAAATCGATAAGTCATTTATCGATTGTATTGGTGTATCAAGCAAGGTTGAAACGATTATTGCTTCAACCATTGGTTTAGGTCATAGCTTAGGCTTAGGGGTAACTGCCGAAGGGGTGGAACAAGAAAGCCAATACGAATATTTGCGCGACATTGGGTGTAATTATATTCAGGGTTATTTCTTCTCTAAACCGGTTTCAGAAGATGCTTTTGCCACTATTTTAGATAATATCGATGATGGCAAGGTATCGACAGGGCCGATTATTTTAGAAGCTAATGCTCAGGCTAAAATTGCCTAAGACTAAACCTAAAACTAAATAAGAAAAACTCGTAAAAACTTCGTAAGAAAGCCCAATAGAATGATGCTATTGGGCTTTGTTGTTTTAGTTTTCGTTGTTTTTTGTTAGGTGGCTTAGCTAAGGTTTAACCAAGTTAAACTTTAGTAGTTAAACAAAATCCAAGTCAAAGAAGCTGAACCGATAATGAGCCATAAGATTACCCCTTGCACTAATACGCGTGGGCCTGTCTTTTTGAGTTTGGCTAGTGTAATGCCAGAGCCAATAAGGAACAAAGCCCCAACGATAGTACGTTTAGCGATTTCTGAAATAAAGTGATAAATTTCAGCGGAGTTGATAAAGCCAAAATCGAATTTTACGTAGCTCGTGATAAGCACCGCAATAATATACATCACGATAAAAAGTGGAACTCTGATTTTACGGGCGGAACCACTAAAGATCATGGTGGAGATAAGCGCTACAGGAACGATAAAGAGAGCACGGGCCAATTTTACCGTGGTGGCAATCTCTAAAGCTTTTTCACTATAGGAAGCGGCAGCCCCAACTACGGAAGATGTATCGTGGATGGCAACAGCGCTCCAAAGCCCAAACTCTAAATCGCTCATATTTAATAAGTGCCCGATAAGAGGGAATAAGAGCAAGGCAATGGCGTTTAAGGTAAAAACAGTGGCTAAAGCTAAGCTAATTTGTTCATCTTTAGCGTTGATAGCAGGAGCTACAGCCGCAATAGCGCTCCCACCACAGATGGCGGTGCCTGAACTTACTAAGTAAGCGAGCTTTTTATCGAGTTTTAAGCATTTGCCGATAATAACCCCAAAAACTAAGGTGCAGGCGATAGAACCGATGACTAGGCCGATCCCGTGTTCGCAGGCGTTTAAGGCGGTTTCTACGGTGATGCCACAACCTAAGCCCACAATAGACCATGACAACATCGATTTAGTGATAGGGCCAAGCTTAATTTTAGTTGGTACTAAACCAACAGCTGCAACGATAAAGCCACCTAAAAGCGCTGCCCACGATGGGACGAATGGACATAAACACAAAATAAATAGTATTACGAAAATCCATAGACAGGCGTTGCTATCCTTAAAAGCGATAGTTGGGGGATTGGGGGTGACGGTTGTCATATTAAAACCTTGGTTAATGAAAATATTTAGTCCAAACTCTGTCAAAAATCAAAAGTTGCTACAGCCTAAAGCTATGAACTTTTAAAACCTGGAGAAATTTGCCATGAAGCTATAATTCTAAAACTTTAAAAGTGCAAGTTAAACGCCGGTAGCGGGGCCTTAGAGAGTAGTTAATTTCTAGCATGTTTGGATCTATCGAGACCTTATTTTAAAAGATCAAGCTAGATTAAACAAGTTTTACCAAAACATGTCAAACCTTCACTGCCTGACAGAGGGGTGATAAAATTATATTTACGACTTTAAGGATGGTAAAAATTTTGAGCGTAAAAACTTGTGCTTCTTGTTTATTAACCATCTTTTTAGTTAAGAATAACTTACGCCTTACTTAGGCGTAATAAAATTTTTGAGTTAAAGTTAAAAATGAGTTTGTATTTTGCATACGGCCGTGAAGCGGTTGAACATCTCCAAAAAAAGGATCAGAAACTCGCCCTTGTGATTGAGCGAGTGGGTCATATCAACCGTAAAGTCGATGAAGATCTATATTCATCTGTAGTGCACCACATTATTGGTCAACAAATTTCTAGTCGAGCGCAGCAATCTATTTGGGAGCGCTTAATAGCTTTAGTCGGGGCCGTAAAAGCGGAAACCATTTTGCCTTTAGGACGAGAAAACCTCCAAAAGATCGGTATTACCTTTAAAAAAGCAGATTACATTTTAGCTTTTACGCAAAAGGTGGTCGCCAAAGAAGTAGACCTTGAAGCGTTACCTCAGAAAACCGATGAAGAAATTTTAAGAATCTTATCATCATTAGATGGAATTGGAGAATGGACTGCACAAATGATCATGCTCTTTTGTATGAATCGCATGAATGTTTTTCCATTTAAAGATTTAGCGGTCATTCGTGGTATGCGCATGGTTTATCGCCACCGTAAAATAGACAGGACCTTATTTAAAAAATATGAAAAACGCTTGGCGCCTTATTGTTCGGTGGCAAGTTTGTACTTTTGGGCGGTAGCAGGGGGTGCAATACCGGAACTTACAGATCCGGCGCCAACTATTAAAAATGACAAGAAGAATCCTAAAACTAAAGAGGATCCCCAAAAGCCTAACGCTTCAAAATCCTAAAAATCTGTTAAAACTAAAGAAGCTACTCAAAATCTAGCTACGGCTTAAGAATGTATTTTTAAAGCCATTCTAAATTACCATTCTAATATGCCAAATATTAGAAACAAGAAATGGAAGATATGACCTATGACTTTATTTATCGGAGTCTATTATGCATTACACCAGTGAATACGATTCACCTTTAGGAAAAATTCTCTTAGCGTGTGATGATGTTGGTCTTACAGGGGTTTGGTTTGAGGGGCAAAAGTATTTTGCTTTTAATCTTGATAAAGAGCATCAGCCTCAAGATAACCAAATCTTTACCACCACCAAAAAATGGTTAGATATCTATTTTTCAGGTCAGGAGCCTGATTTTTTGCCACCATTACACTTGGTTGGTACTAAGTTTAGAACTGAAGTTTGGAAGATTTTGTTGAGGATACCTTATGGGCAAACAATGACCTATGGGCAAATTGCCAAACTTATGGCCACTAAACATGGCCTAAAAACCATGTCCGCCCAAGCTGTTGGTGGGGCTGTTGGGCACAATGATATTTCTATTATTATCCCTTGCCACCGCGTGGTTGGAACCAATAGCTCCTTAACAGGCTACGCCGGTGGAATTGATCGCAAGGTAAAACTATTCCAATTAGAACATATGGATTTAAATAAGTTTATCGTGCCCACTAAAGGTACGGCTATATAGCAAGTGGTTACTTGCTTAGATTATATAAAAGGAGCAATGTTAGTTGCTCCTTTTTCATATTTTATCTTGTTCTATTGGTCTTATTTTTTCTTATCTTGTCTTTTCTAACCTTATTTGGTCGGGGTTTCCAGGGGGCTTTGGGTTGTTTGGTTAGAGTTTTGGTAGGCTTAAAACTTTTGCCTTTAGCCTTTTAGCTTTTACAAATCAGTAGTAGCCTGCACGTTTAAAAGCTCCCGCGCATTAGCAAGCGCCGTTTCCGAGATATTAGAACCCCCAAGTAAGCGGGCAATTTCGTACATCCGTCCTTCAGCATCGAGTTTACGAATGGAACTTGAGGTGATGTCGTGATCGTCAGTTTTTAACACTTCAAACTGGTGATGAGCCGAAGCTGCTACTTGTGGCAAGTGGGTTACGGTAATAACTTGCGAATCTAACCCAAGCTTACGCAGCAAGGAGCCGGTCACGGCGGCGGTGTGGCCACTAATACCAGTATCAATTTCATCGAAGATCAAAGTTGGAGCTGAGATCTTGTTGGCGGTAAGAACTAAGATGGCAAGGGCAATACGCGAAATTTCCCCGCCAGAAGCTGTGCGAGAAATAAGATCAGGTTCCATCCCTAAGTTAGCGCTAAATAAGAAGGTTACGGCATCAAGACCATTGTCTTGAGGTTGAGTTTCGCTAAACTCAAGCTTAAAGACGGCATTAGGCATGGAGAGTTTGCGGAGCATAGAAGCTACTTCGGTAGCAAATTCATCAGCTGCTTCATGGCGTTTTTGGCTTAATTCTAAGGCCTTGGCGGTGAAAGCGGTTTTGGCAATTCTAACGCTTTCAGTGCACGCTTCAATTTCATCTTTAAGGGAAGTGTAGGTTCCGGCCTGTGTTTGGAGCTTATCTAAGGTTAAATAGAGTTCTTGTGGTGGCACGGAATATTTACGCGCTAGGGTAGTATATTGTTCTAGACGTTCATTAAGCCAAGCGGCACGTTCAGGATCTAGTTCCAAGGAATCACTGTAGTGTTCTAATTCTGAGGCGGTGTCTTCAATGGTAAGACGGGCGCCTTCTAAAGTGTCGGCAATGCTTTTTAAAGAGGAATCCATCTGAAGCAGAGTGTTGAGCTTATTTTGGACGTTATTAAGGCCGGCCATAAGACCGTCTTCCGCATTTAAACGGCCAGTAAGTTCAGTGGCACCATCGATAAGAGTACTAATATGGTTGAGCTTATCGGCTTCATCAGAAACTGCCTGGTATTCACCTTCTTTAGGGGCAAATTTTTCGAGCTCAGCGATTTGATAGTGCAGAAGTTTATATTCAGCAAGACCGGCATTTTGACGCTCGGCTAAGACACATAATTCCTTTTTTAGGGAGCTATATGTATGAAAAAGGGAGCCGGTTTTACTAACAAGCGGGCCTAAAGAGGCAAAAGCGTCTAAGTAGGCGATTTGATGTTCCGGTCTTAGTAACAATTGCCCATCATGCTGTCCGTGAATGTTGACTAACATGGAGGCTAGTTCTCTTAACACGGTGATGTTTACTGTTCTATCATTTATATAAGCCCGAGAACGACCATCTTTAGAGATGCTACGGCGAATAATGCATAGATCGTTATCATCGTCGGAAGCTAATAAATCTTTTTCTCGCAAAAAGGCTAAAGCCCGCGGTACGTCAGCTAAGCTAAAAACGGCGCAGATGGAAGCAGCATTAGCGCCTGTTCTTACGCTACGTGCATCGGCGCGACCGCCTAAAGCTAATTCTAAAGCGTCAATAGCAATTGACTTACCAGCGCCAGTTTCCCCGGTGATAGCACTCATACCTCTTTCGAGTCGGAGTTCAGTTTTTTGGACAACAGCATAGTTTTCAACAGTGAGGGATTCAAGCATGAAAAATACTCCGCAGTTCTTGCGACGACGCCCTAAGGAATGTAGTAGGGTTGTTAGAAATTTATGGTGCTATTTTACACCATTGTTTTGGTTTCTACCTTTGTAAATAGAACAGCTTGCCAAGTGACTCTAATTTTTATCTTTAATTTTATCATACTCAGATCATGAGAATAAAGGAAAAATGAATGAAGTAGATAAGTAGGGGGAAGTAAGAGGAAAATAGGGATAGAAAGGAAGGTGAAAAAGAAGGGAAAACGAAGGAAAAAATAAGAGAAAATGAGGGAAGAAAATGGTGGGTAAAAAGCTGGTTTTAAGAAGTCTAAAGTAAAACAAAATGGATAAAACACTTGGGGAAAATTAACGCCTTTAACGAGGATAAAGGTACAAAATTTTTGTGTTTTATGGCGACTCTTTTGAACAGGTTTTGAACCTGATTTAAACCGCTTAACTAGCCCAAAAATCGTCAAAAATATCGTTGGTTTAAAGGCTAAAATTAGGAGGTTAAAAATGGGTTTTACCGTGATGCAATCAATAAAGGGTGATGAAAAAAAACAAGGTTTAAATTAGTAAAATCTTAACTTAGGGCCTAAAGATAACCTCAAAAACTTTTAAAAAAACTCAAAAATCGTAGAACCAAAGTAAAGAAACAAACGCTAAAAAGCCACTAAAAACTCCCTAAAAACGATGATTAAAAAATATTAATGTGCAAAAAAAAGCCAAATCTAGGGGGTAACTTTAGTAGTCATTTGAATTCTTGGGTTTGATAGCGCTTAAAATGGTAAAAATAAATTAATCATAAAAAAGCATCTGAGATAAATAAAATTGTAACAACTCAAAAAATCGCAAGATAATAATTAAAAGCATGATAATACAAAGGTTACATAATACATTAACCGTAAATAAAGCGGTTTATAAAATGATTAATGTTAAAGAGTTTACTTAGGCTGTAAAAAATATTAACGTTGATTTCGTAGCTCTGGAGCTAAAGTTTTTTCTATAAAAATTGTCAAAATATATTAATATATCTCTAATAATCATTAAAACCGCAATGTAAAAAATAATTCCTTTTGAAAGTTTAAAGGAGTGTGGCTTGAGTGTTTTTTAAATTAATAGTGAATGTGCGTAGTCATATGACGTTATCGTTTATAAGAGTAAAAGTGTCTTGGGATAACTTGTGAAACCAGTTCCCTTTTTGGCCCCTAGCTCAATTTACCAAAACCCAAAAATTATCTTAAATGGACTTTAGTTTTAATGAGAAGCATGCGCTTTATTGACTTTAATTAGGGGGACGGAAATGATAAAAGAGAGGGTAAAATTAGAGCCAAAAATCCCCTTGGTTTCAAGAAATATCGAGATGATTAAAAAGACTATAAACTTCGTTTTAAAAGATAAATAATAAACTGGGGCTTAAGGTATAAAAACCGCCCTAAAGCGGTCAGAACGAGGGCGTAAAAGTGGACCTTAAAGGTCAAGCTATGAGAAAAATAAGAGAAAAAGGCTTCTTAGTGAAGCCTTTAGGTTAAGTTGTTACCTTAGAATTTTAGCGCCAAAATCTAGTTTAGAGCGTAAAGTTTCGAAGTAATCATAAGATAGCGGATGGCAGATCTTTAAAATCAGCGGGCTCTTTTTGATTACCACTTTGGAGGTTTCACGCGCTTCAATATGGACTTGACCATCACAGCTTACAGAAATGTTTTCAGGGTTGCGGGTCAAATTAAAAGTCATGGCAATGTTACAATCGGCTCTAAAAATCAAAGGGCGACAATTTAAAGATTGCGGGAACATTGGAACTAAGCAAATAACGTCAAGCGAAGGCTCAATAATAGGGCCACCAGCTGAAAGATTATAAGCAGTGGAGCCTGTCGGCGTGCTAATGATAAAGCCATCGGCTTTTTGGCTATACATAACGCTATCGTTGACTGCGATAGTAAAGTTCATCATATGCGCAGTTTGATCGCCATGGATGACAATTTCGTTAAGCGCAAGGCCGCTACCGATTTGTTTACCGTGTTCTTCAACATAAACCGCTAACATAAAGCGTTCTTCTAAGGTGTATTCACCGTTTAAAACAGGAATAATTTTGTATCTTAGTTCATGAGGGTTGATATCAGTTAAGAAACCTAAGTGACCACGATTAATCCCAAGCACGGGAATGCCTGCACTTGCGAGCATTCTAGAAGCCCCAAGCATCGAACCATCGCCACCTACGACAATAACTAAATCTGCTTTGCCGGCCATTTCGGTATGGTGCAAAACCGGTAATCCACCATGAAGACACGGATCTGACTCGGCCGCTAAATATGTCTGTATGCGTTGTTCAGCTAAAAGTCCTTTGAGCTCTTGAATAGTATCATATGCTCCTGGAGTAGCATTACGGCAACATAGCACTACACTTGATATTTTTTTGGCCACGGTTATTCCTTATGGTGAATTTAATATTTAAGGCACTTCAAGTTTAAAAAACAAAAACACGTTGCTTCATAACAGTACTAACGGCATTAAGTTTCACCAAAAACTGAGGTGTTTTAAGTTAGAGTTTTATGTTGCTTCTAAGCTTGAACCGTTGAAGTTTTAACATATTTGGATGTTAGGTTGGTTCATGCTTAGTTTTTTAGCTTTATGGGTAAGTTTTAAACTTGGTTTAAAATGCCTTTCATTATACGGGAGGCAGATTGTTCTTGCACGGATTAATCTAAGTTGAGTCCTATTCATGAGAAATGAGGCTAAGTTTGGGACGATTTGGTTTCTAAAGCAGAAAGTAGGCAGTGCTTAATTCATTGATGTAGTGCATGTAACCACGTTGTATCAAATGAAAACATTTACATTCATATTTAAACTTTATGTGCTCTACTAAAATTCGTGTAAAATTTTTCTATTTTGTAAAAAAAATGTTGTAAACTATAAATGACGTGAGAGTTCTGTCTTTGTTATGTAGCAAGATTTAACTAAATTCAAGGTCTTATTAAGATATAGTTTCTTGGTTCGGTTTTAATCTAAGTAACATAACAAAAGCAGTCAAAGTTTAAGTGACGTCTAAACTAGAATTCTATCCTAATACCTAATAGTAATGGATATAAATAGCTTTAACTTAATAACAAACGTTTGTTTACTTGTTAATGTTTAACGTTTTGTACGTTTCGTTTAGTTCATTTGGAATGTCAAAGCTAGTTAAGAGTAAAATTCACTTTCCTCGAAAGCTTAACTCTTTAATTCTTGCGCTAACTGATTAATACAAAAATATATAATAAAAACTAATTTGAAGTTTTCATCGTCGGTAGATGTACTGTTTACAGTATGTTTAAGGACAATGTAAGGCCAAGAGTCGTTTATTTTGGAAACTTTTTAATTAGATCGATAAAAGAACGAAAATCGGGTTATAAACATGAAATTTTGCAAAGTTATTGGAATTTCACTCTTGTCTGCGGCCGTTTTAACCGGTTGCTTTAGCAAATCCTTTGAAGATGGGGAAAAAGCTTTTAGCGAGAGTGATTTTCAAAGTGCTAAAGAAATCTGGATCGATGTGGCTAATAAGCAGTCTGACGATAATTCTATGTATGGCCTTTACCGGATTTATTTACGCCATCCTGAAGTAGTTCCTTACGAAGAAGCAATTGGTTGGTTACAGCGAGCAGCTGATGCCGGTCGCCCTGACGCTGAGTACGAATATGGTATCTTTTTAGCTGAACACGGTCGTTACGAATTAGCTTACGCTTACCTTGATAAAGCAGCCATTTGGAAGGAAGAACGTGCGCTTAGATATCTTGAAGTATATGACCAGATTCGCTATGAACAAATTAAAGCTGAAGCAGGCGATGCTCATGCTATGTATGAATATGCTGTGTGGCTTTTAAATCGTAAAGATGAAAAATCTATTGAATTAGGTTACGAATGGGCCCGTAAGTCAGCTATGGCAGGTGATGCAGATGGTCAAGCTTTGTATGGCACTTTGTACTTTAACAAGCAAGATTACAATGTAGCCCGTACTTGGTTTGATAAATCCATGCTTCAAGGTAATGCCACAGCTGATTATTACCTTGGTATTATGAAGATCAAAGGTCTGGGGACTACTCGTCGTGTAGCTCAAGGGATCGAACATTTAAGGAAAGCAGCTCAAAATGGTAGTGGCATGGCTTACTTTGAACTCGGTCGCATGTACCAAAACGGTGACGAAAACGCCGGTATTAAGCCTGATTTAAAACTTGCGGTTGAGTATATTGGTAAAGCTGCAGCGCAAAACATGATTGAAGCTCAGTTTATGCTCGCGACTTTCTATGAAAATGGGATTGGCGTGCCAGTTGATTACCGTCGTGCCATGGCGCTTTATCGCTTAGCAGCTCTTCATGATCATAACGAAGCTGAATCAAAACTGGGTAAGCTTTATGTACTTAAAGGTAATGAAGCAGAAAAGAAAGAAGGTGTTAAATGGCTGAATAAAGCAATCAAAGACTTCGATAGCGCTGATGCTAAAACTTATCTAGCCTATGCGTACAGCAAGGGGTTCGGCGTTAAGCAAAATGATGAAAAAGCTTTTTTCTGGTACCGTGAAGCAGCTGACGTTGATGTTGCAGTGGCCCAATTTAATCTAGGGGTCATGATTGCCAACGGGCGTGGTGAAGAACGCAACATGATAAAGGCTGCGTATTGGGTTGAACAAGCTGCCTACAACAACCTTAATGATGCTATTATTGCGTACGCTTTGATGTATCAATATGGGGTTGGGGTTGATAAAGATAAGAGTAAAGCTAAGTTTTGGTTTGATAAGGTAAAGGGTTACGATACTCCACAAATCAGAAAGTCTATCACTCAGCTTTTAGGGCTTGATGCTGATAGCCAAGCTAAGAAGTAGATGTTAGCTAAAACCTGTTGGCTAGAGTCAAAAATAGATATGGACGCAAATTTAGAAAATTAAATCCAAATTTTTGTCGAAAACCAAAGTCTAATATGTAATCATTAGCGCGGTTACTAAAACAAACAAGTGGCAGTCATAAACGTTCATAAATGTTGTGCACTGCCACTAAAGCGATGTATGGCGAGCCTTACATCGTTTTTTTTGGTTTAAGGCGACAAAAGAAACGCCGAAGTTGTAAGGATGGAACTGACAATGGCTTTAAAGACGGTGAAATTTTTAGGTACGACGCTTACGGCGCTTGCGTTAGCTACAGCCCTAAATGGCTGTGCTTCAGTCAGTGGGCAAACGACTTTAGAACGTGATTACGATTTTACTCGCATGCAAAACATGACCATGGTTTTTTACCGCGAGTTTTTGTCTAATGAAAAAATCACCAACAACTTTAAAAAAGAATTACGTAACAGTGAATGTGTTATGCGTTCGCTAACTCGAGCTATACCTGGAGCATATGCGGGGTTACGTACGGAATGGACTGTCGATGTGCTACGCGAATGTAGCTTTAACGCGGCGGTGTTAAATACAGGGACTTTAGTTCTTAGTAATTGCACGGCTGGCCTTGTTACCTCACAAGACGAATTAGCTTATTTAGTTTCCGTGGCGTTTGCGCACTCCCTGCTTGAGCATGACAATGAACGCGTCTCTATCTTATTAAAAGGTAAAAAGTTCACTGATGACGAGTTAAAGACCTATATTCGGTCAGATGAAGGCTATCAAGCCTTTATGCAAGCTTTAGGGCTTGAAGTTAGATCTGTAGCGCCAATTCCATACACTAAAGAACAAGTGCGGGCAGCTGATGAGCTTGCAATCGCTACCATGAGTGCTGCGGGCTTTAATCCATCAGCATCTTTAGTCATTTGGCAAAACTTAAAGACCGTTAATAATGCGCGGGCGCAAAACTATGTTTTACTCCATCCGCATGATGAACAAGACATGCAAGCTTTATCTGATCTCGTACAAAAGTATATGCCTAATTACCGTAAGGCTCGTACCGAGTATGGGAGGGTTCCTTTGTGTCGATAGTTATTCGTATAGCGGAAGCAGGAGACGTCGGTCGGATAGCTGCGATGCAATTTCGTTCAGAAAGTGAAGTTGAATTTGTCGACATGCCTTATCATATTCGCACGATGATATCCCTTTCGGTTATTGGGCTAGAATCGGTGTGGGCTGAACGTGTTTGTGCAGATGATTTTAAAGCGATTATTGCCATCGATGATGACAGCTCTTTTGTCTGCGGGGTTATTGGACTCTCAGTGTATAAGGGCATAGGGTATATAAGATCGCTTTATATCGACCCCGGTTACTTGCGCTTAGGAATTGGGACAGCTTTGATGAAAGCCGGACTTAATTACTTATTGAAAGAAGGTTGCACCATCTTTAGGCTTGAAGTATTACAAAACAATGTGCCGGCTATGATGCTGTACCGTAAGTTTAACTTTAAGTTTAAACGATTCTTCTTTCCCGAGGAATTAGGGGGCACAGCCCAAGCTTTATTCCCTAACAATGAATATCGAATCCGCCAAATGCAAACAGATTTGGCTGGTTTACGGATGCCAGAGTCATCTGATTAATTGAGTTGTTAGGAGTGGAAAGGCTTATTAACCTGTTCTTTTCTTTGCTTTTTAGTGCTTTTAACTGAACTCGGCAAGAAATCCCCCACCTCTAAGGTGGTGAGATGAATTGCCGAAATCTACTTGACAGCTTTCT
>OQVS01000167.1_pt1 | contig 38704 bp, 34 predicted proteins | sample 1691601 | NCBI WGS metagenome assembly OQVS01 (sample SAMN03418268, study PRJEB22391) | human gut metagenome | biome: human-gut; feature: organic feature; material: feces | host: Homo sapiens | place: Tanzania | collected 2013-01 | reverse complement strand
GAAGTTTACGGGGTGCAGCGACACGAAAAGCCTTGTGAAGAACGCGGCGGCGGAACGTTGTTTTCGGTGAAATCGCTGTCTTATTGCGTGCGCCCGCCGTTCTATTTCCGGACGCTGTTTTCGCAGATGGTTGAAATCGGATTTTATTCTCTGCCCGTCGTCGCGCTGACGACGATGTTTTCGGGACTGGTCATCGCTTTGCAAAGCTATTCGGGACTGTCAACGCTGTCGTCCGAAGGCGTTGTCGCTTCGGTCGTCGAATTGACGGTGACGCGCGAACTGGGTCCCGTGCTGGCGGCGTTGATGGTCGCGGGACGCGTCGGGGCGGCGATGGCGGCGGAATTGGGAACGATGCGCGTGACGGAACAGATCGACGCCTTGACGACCCTTTCGACCAATCCGTTCAAATATCTGGTCGTGCCGCGTATTCTTGCGGGAATGCTGATGTTGCCCGTTTTGGTGTTGATCGGCGATGTGATCGGCATTTACGGCGGGTATCTGATTTGCGCGTACAAACTGGATTTCAACGCGATCAACTATTTGCGCAACACATGGAATTTCATGCAGGCGGTTGATATCACGTCGGGCATGACAAAGGCGGCGGTGTTCGGTTTTATCGTCACTTTGATGGGGTGCTACAACGGCTTTTATTCCAAGGGCGGGGCGGAAGGCGTCGGCAAAGCGACCACAAACGCGGTCGTGTCGTCGTCGATTTTGATTTTGATCAGCAACTATATGCTGACGGAACTGTTCTTTTCCAAATGACGGGGGCGGCGATGGGCGACGATATCAAAGTGAAAATGACCGACGTTCGCAAGGCTTTCGGTAAAAAAGTCGTTTTGGACGGCGTGACGCTGGAGGTTAAAAAAGGCGAATCTCTGGTGATTATCGGCGGGTCGGGGACGGGAAAATCCGTCACGATCAAGTGCATTCAGGGACTGTTGACGCCGGATTCGGGATCGATTCAAATCGACGGACGGGAAATCGTCGGACTGGGCGCGCGGGAAATGGAAAAAATCAACGCGCAGACGGGCATGCTGTTTCAGGGCGCGGCGCTGTTCGACAGCCTGAATATTTGGGAAAACGTCGCTTTCGGTTTGATTCAGGGCAAAAAGATGAAACGCGCGCAGGCGCGGGAAATCGCGATTAAAAAATTAGCGCAGGTCGGATTAAGCGAGGACGTTGCTTCGCTTTATCCCGACGAACTGTCGGGCGGCATGAAAAAACGCGTCGGTCTGGCGCGGGCGATCGCCGCCGATCCGGAACTGATTTTCTTTGATGAACCGACAACGGGGCTGGATCCGATCATGTCGGACGTGATCAACGATTTGATTCGGTCGTGTGTCACGGATCTGGGGGCGACGGGCATCACGATCACGCACGATATGTCTTCGGTGCGCAAAATCGCCGACAAGGTCGCGATGCTGTACAAGGGGAAAATCATCTGGTACGGCGGCGTTGATGAAATCGACGATTCCGGCAATCCGTATGTCGAACAGTTCATCAACGGTCGCGCCGACGGTCCTATTCAAATGGAAGTGCGCGGCTGATGGCAAAGAACACTTCGCGTTTCGTGTGTCAGAACTGCGGCGCGGTTTTTCCGCGCTGGGCGGGCAGGTGCGAGGCTTGCGGCGAATGGAACACGATTATCGAAGAAGAAACCGCCGCGGCGTCCGCGCCGAAAGCGACGGGCGGCAAAGGCGGGCGAAAGATCGAATTTGTCGGTTTGGACGGCGTTCCGGAAACGTCTTTTCGCCTGAAATCGGGGATTAAAGAACTTGACCGCGTGTGCGGCGGCGGGTTGGTCGCGGGGTCGGTTCTGCTGATCGGCGGCGATCCGGGAATCGGCAAATCGACGTTGCTGTTGCAGGTGACGGCGGCTTTGTCGGCTGTGTGTAACGCCAAAGGCGCGCCCGTGCGATGCGTCTACATCTCGGGCGAGGAATCCGTTGATCAGGTGTGTTTGCGCGCCGCCCGTCTGGGGCTGGCGAAAGCGAACGTCGAACTGGCGAGCGCGACGAACGTCCGCGACATCATCGCGACGCTGGATTGCGGCGAAGCTCCCGATGTCGTCGTCATCGATTCGATTCAAACCATGTTTGTCGATACGATGGATTCCGCCCCCGGCACGGTCGGGCAGGTGCGCGCGTGCGGCAACGAACTGATCCGGCTGGCGAAACGGCGCGGATTCGCCTTGTTTCTGGTCAGTCATGTGACCAAAGAGGGGACTTTGGCGGGACCCCGCGTTTTGGAACACATGGTTGATACGGTGCTTTATTTCGAAGGCGACCGCGGACATCACTTTCGCATTTTGCGCGGCGTGAAAAACCGTTTCGGCGCGACGGACGAAATCGGCGTTTTTGAAATGACGGAAAGGGGACTGAGCGAAGTCCCCAATCCTTCGGCTTTATTTCTGGCGGAACGGCGCGGCAACGTGACGGGCAGTTGCGTTTATGCGGGAATCGAGGGATCGCGTCCGATGCTGGTCGAAATTCAGGCTTTGGTCGCGCCCAGCGGCGGCAACCCCAGACGCGCGGTCGTCGGGTGGGATTCGTCGCGGCTGAACATGGTTCTGGCGGTGCTGGAAGCCCGATGCGGCTTTCAGATGTCGGCAAAAGACGTGTATCTGAACGTCGCGGGCGGGATTCGCATCACCGAACCCGCGGCGGATTTGGCGGTGGCGGCGGCGTTGTTGTCGTCGGTCGCGCAAATTCCCGTTCCGGCGGACGCGGTTGTTTTCGGCGAAATCGGTCTGTCGGGTGAAATCCGCGCCGTGCCGCAGCCGGATCTGCGGTTGAAAGAGGCGGCAAAACTCGGCTTTGCCCGCGCTTTGCTTCCGCCCGTCCGCGTTAATAAAAAATCAGGAAAAGAGTCGGATACTGCGTTAAGGCTTATTGAAATCGGGCATTTGAAAACTTTGACGGAAATGTTCGGTTTGTCGGACAAACAGGATTCGTGATGGAAAATATTTACGGCGTTGACGTGTTTATCGCGGCGGTGGTGCTGGTTTCCGCCATGCTGTCTTTTTCGCGCGGTTTTATCAGCGAAATGCTGGGCATCGGGTCGTGGCTGATCGCGACGATCGTCGGGTTTTACGCGATGCCGTATTTGGAACCGTTCGCGACGCAATACCTGCCGAAACCGTTGCTGGCGAACATCGCGTCGCTGGTCGTCGTCACGATTGTCACTTTGGTCGTTCTGACGCTGATTTGTTCCAAAATCGAAAAGAAAGTCCGTCAAAGCGTTTTGAACCGTTTGGATCATTTTTTGGGATTCATTTTCGGCGCGGTGCGCGGCGTCGTGATTTTGGTTCTGATCTATTTCCTGCTGATGACGCTGATGCCGAAATATCTGGCTCGGCAACAAAAGGAAAGCCTGCTGTTCCCGTATTTGGGGCGCGTGACCGAAAACGTCAAGGAGCATTTGCCCGAGTCCCTGTTTGACAATCCCGCCGAAAAGGAGGGAAAACAAAAGCCCGATGAAATCGAGGAATTGATTGAAAAACTGAACGCGCCCGCTAAAAAAACGGTGAAAAAATCGAAAAACAAAAAACGGGAAGCCTCCGCCGTTCAAGAGGAAAAGCCCGTCGATCCCGAAAAAAAGGAAAAGGATCTGTTCGATTCCCTGAACAATCCGCAGGTCGGCGAACGGAAGAAAAAACAGACGCAGGGATATGACAAACGCGAACGCGAAGAGCTTGACCGTTTGTTTTTGGAAAGCATGGACGAAACGGATTCCGTCGTCGAATAACACGGGGCAACACGCATGACGCCGATTGCTGACAATATAAACGGCATTTTGCTTTTGACGGCGGCGCTGTCCGTTTTTGTCGGCTGGTCGCGCGGTTTTTGCGACGAAACGGCGCGCTTTGCCGCCTATGCCGTCGCGGGGGTGTTCGGGTGGCTGTTGATTCCCGTCGTCAAGCCGTTGGTGAAGATTGAAAACGAAGCCGCGCAAACCCTTGCCGCGCTGATGATATCCGCGCTGGTTGTGTCCATGGGGATCAGACTTTTATTGTCTTCGGTGATCAAACGCGTGAAAAACGGCGAATACAAACGGATTGATCAGACGGGCGGCGCGCTGTTCGGCGCGGTTCGCGCGTGTTTCTTCATACTGGTCGCCGCCGCTGTTTGCGCGGTCGTTCTGCCGCGGGCTGTTGAAAATTCGGGCGCTTTGCAAATCGCGTATCAGGGGGCGCGCAACGCGACGCTGAATCTGACGGGCGTCGAAGTGGCGCAAAAGGTTGAATTTGACGAAACGACCGATGACCGAAATTGGAAAAAAAACGCTCTGCGTTTTTTGCAAACGACGAAAGTTTATACGGAAAAAGGCGGAAAGCCTTTGTTTGATTACGCTTGCGCCTATGCGCGGCGCGAATACGTCCGGCAAAGCAAGCAGCGGATTTCTTTTGACGATTTTTGCGACGCGTTCCGTATGACGCTGGAAGGAAAATCGCAGGACGAAATTGCCGAATATCAGGCGCAAAAGACGCTGGACAGAATGCCGATGACGGCGTATGAACGCAGAATGTTGGAAAAATTGAGGCGGGAAAATGCGAAAAATACTGGCGATTGATTGCGCGCACGGAGATTGCTCCGCCGCTTTGAGCGACGGGGAAAAAATCATTTCCGAAATCGACGAGCAAATGGAACGCGGGCAGGCGGAACGTCTGATCCCCATGGTTCGGGACGTTTTGAAACAAGCTGACGCGTCGTTCGCCGATATCGATGTCGTCGCCGTGACGACGGGACCCGGATCGTTCACGGGGGTGCGTGTCGGGCTGGCGGCGGCGGACGGGATCGCGATGGCGGCGGGGCTGCCGATGATCGGCGTTTCCGTTTTGGACGTTTTGGCGCGGAAAGCCGCGCGGTGTTTTCCGGAAATAAAAAAACTCTGCCTGATTTTGGAAACCAAGCGCGACGATTATTATGTTCAATGTTTTGAAAACGGCGTTCCCGTGACGTCCCCCGCCGCCTTGACCGCCGAAGAAATCAAACCGTTCGTTGAAAACGGGTATGTGTGCGCGGGAAACGGCGTTGAACGCTATGTCGGGGAAAACGGCGCCGTCGAAATTTGCGCCGTAAAAATGCCGACGGCGGGGGACGTCGCCCTGTTCGCCGTTGACAAACAGCCGCAAGACGCTTTCCCCGCGCCGCTTTACTTGCGCGAGGCGGAGGTGACGACGTGTCGGAAATAAGAGTTTGCGACGCGTCGTTTGCCCGAATGTACGCCGACATTCACGCCGCCTGTTTCGCCAAAGGTTGGAACGAATCTACCATGCGTCAGATGTTGCTGATGCCGGGGGCGATGGGATTGATCGCGTATCACGGCGATCGTCCGGCGGGGATCGCCGTTTTCGCGTACAGCGTTGATCAGGCGGATATCGTAACGTTCGGCGTTCTGCCGGATTTTCGCGGCAAACACGTTTCCGACGATTTAATGGACGAGGGATTTAAAAACCTTGCGAATCAAGGAATTTCCGAATTGTTTTTGGAAGTCGCCGTCGACAATCCGCATGCGATCGCCCTGTATGAACGCCATGGATTCGAACGGGTCGGGAAACGTCCGAATTATTATGTGCGCGGCGATGTGAAAACGGACGCTTTGGTGATGCGGGCGGCGCTGTAGTTTTTGTTTGATTGCGGAACGAGCTTTTCTTTGCGGACGGTGAAAACGGAAAACGCGCCGCCGGTCGGATTCAGCGCCGTCAAAACAAAGTCGACCGTTTCGGCGATTTTGCCGTCAAAGGGCAGGTAAAGCACGTTTTGCCGTTTTGAAAAGGAAAATCCGCCGTGCGCCGACAAAGCCCGAAAAACGGCTGACGGTTTCGATTGCGGAACGCCGTTGATGCGGAATCGGAAAAACGCGTCGTTTTTGATTGTCAGCAGGAATGCGCCGTCGGGTTTTAAAACGCGGTAGGCTTCTTTGATTAAAAAATCCCGCTTTTCATAAACGGCGTTGTTGGTTTCGGCAATGAAAACGGCGTCAAGCGATTGCGCTTCGCCCAGCGAAAAAATCGGGGATTCGTCGGGCGGGACGTCGCGCCGCAGAACAAAATCGGGTCTGTTTTTGGAAAAGACGCCGTCGAAAAAAGCCGAAGATCCGATCGCCGCCGCCCGAATGCCGTTAAATCCGGCGACATCGAAAACGGTTCGAAACCGTTTTGCCGCGCGTCGTCCGGCGTGCGAAAACCAAAAACGGTCAAACGTCTGAAAAGCTTTCATTTCGACCGTCCCCGTTTTTGACCAGAATTTCGCGGCGGACAAGGGGCGGCTTGATTTCGCCTTGTTCGACAAGGCGGCGGATCTTTTCGTTGACGCTCCATTGTACGTCCCAAAATTCGCTGTTTTTCACCCAGCCGCGCAGTTCCAGACGGGTGGAATCGAAATTCAGCTGTTTAACCAGAATTTGCGGCGTCGGATCGTCCAAAAAACGCTTTTCGTCGCGAACGATGCGGCGCATGGCGTCGACCGCGCTTTGCAGGGAATCGAAATAAGACAAATCGATGCCCGCTTCGACACGGCGTTTTTTGTTGCGCGAATAATTGACGATCGGAACCGTCCAAAACAGATTGTTCGGCATGCAGACGTACACGCCGGCAAAAGTTTGAAGCCGCGTCGTGAACAGACCGATTTCTTTGATTGTTCCCGCCGTCGATCCGATTTCGACGGCGTCGCCGTTTTTAAACGGGCGCAGAAACAGCAGCATCAGTCCGGACGCCATATTGGAAATCGCGTCTTTCAGCGCAAAGCCGATCGACAGTCCGCCGACGCCGATCAACGTGACGATGCTGGCGGTGTTGATGCCGAACAGGTTTAAAATGAACAATCCGCCGATGCCGTACACCCCGTATTGAATGATCAGCGTCGCGACGGGCAGAAAAGTGTCGTCGACGTTTTTGATTTTGTGGACGCCCTTGTCCAGCGAAACCGCGATAAAGCGCGATACGACGGACGACGCGAACAAAATGCCGCCCGCCAGCAGGACTTTGTACAAAATAGGCAGCAGGAAAGACAAATGCTGGTTTAAAAAAGAAAACATCGCGCCTCCGTTGTTTTTTTTGCACGATTCAAGATAGCACGCCGGACGCCGGACGTCCATAAAAACGCTTTACGGTCGCGGTTCGGCGGGAACGGTCGGGGGCGGTGTCGGGGCGGCGGGCGGCGTCGAAACGGTCTTTTCCGGCAAGGCGCGGCGTTTTTTCGCGTTCGTGTTTTTTTTCTTTGCGGGAACGGGCGTCGGAACGGCGGCGGCGTTTTCTTTTGTTTGTGTTTTTACGGTCGCGGCTTTGGCGGCGGCGAGGGCGGCTTTTCTCTTTTCTTTTTTGCGGCGGGCGGCGGATTCTTTGGCGGCTTTCAGCTGTTCGAAACGGCGCAGTTCCAAATCCATCAGGCGGCAACGGTGGCGTTTCGCGTCCCAGGTGATGTTCGCCGCGCGGCAGGATTCGATGGTTTGGGCTTTGTCGGTCGCGGGCATGAACAGATTGACGCTTTCTCCCGCCGCCCACAGGAACACGACGACGAACGGCGCGATCAGCCCGCGGCGCAGTGTTCTTTGCCGGATCAGCAGTTCATAGCACAAAAATCCGCCGATAACGAAAACCAGCGTTTCAAACGACAGCGCGAACCAAAACTGTTTTTCGGCGGAAACTTTGTCGATAAATTCCGGTTCGGTCGGAAAAGCGGCGACGATATCCCCGAAGTCAAACGGTTCGTTGATCCATAAACGGACGGTTTTGGCCCCCAATCCGGCAAGCAACGCCAAATTCCCCGCGAACAGCAGGTTTTCGATTGCCGAAACGCCGATTTTTTTTATTCGCGAAAACAAACCGCCCCGCATCGTATTTCCGTTACCACACTTTTCTTTTTTAGCCGTTCCGGCGCGAAAAGAAAAGAATTTTCGGCGTTTTCAAAAAAGCTTGTCGAAAGTGCGGCGGCAGTATATTCTGAACCCGAATTTTAATTTAATCCAGAGAGTATCTCATGCTTTTCAATCGTCAAGATTTCCTGCTGAACGCCTTTGCCTCTTATGTCCGTCAAACGACAATCGCGACAAAACGCGCGGTTTTGCAGGCTTATCGGGAAAATCCCGAAATCACGGAAATGTTCTTGCGCTATTTTGACGCGAAATTCAATCCGGTTAAAGCCGCCGATCGCGAATTCGAATCGCTGGAACGCGAAATCGACGCCGCAATGCCGAAAAACACGGCGTTAAAGGCGGTTTGGTCTGTTTTAAAGGCGATGCTGCGGACAAACTTTTTCCAAAACGGCGGCGGCAAGGATTACCTGTCGTTCAAGCTTGCGTCGCGTGAAATTCATCATCTGCCGAAACCGAAACCCATGGCGGAGATTTTCGTTTATTCCGACGACGTTGACGCCGTTCATCTGCGCTTTGGAAAAATCGCGCGCGGCGGAATCCGCTGGTCGAACAGAAAAGAGGATTTCCGCACCGAAATTCTGGGACTGGTCAAGGCGCAACAGGTTAAAAACGTCGTCATCGTCCCCGTCGGATCCAAGGGCGGATTTTTTCCGAAACACCCGCCTGAAAACGGCACAAGGGAAGAAATCCGCGAATATGCCGTGAACGCTTATAAAACCATGATTCGCGGGCTGCTGGATCTTACCGACAATATCGTTTCGGGCAAGGTCGTCCCCCCGCGCGACGTTGTGCGCTATGACAACGACGATCCGTATCTGGTCGTCGCGGCGGACAAGGGAACGGCTGACTTTTCCGATATCGCCAACGGTTTGTCGCGGGAATACGGCTATTGGCTGGACGACGCGTTCGCTTCGGGCGGTTCGACGGGGTTCAGTCACAAAGGCATGGCGATTACCGCCAAAGGATCGTGGGAAAGCGTCAAACGCCATTTCCGCGAAACGGGCGTCGATTGCCAGAAACAGGAATTTACCGCCGTCGGCGTCGGATCCATGGCGGGCGACGTGTTCGGAAACGCGATGCTGTGTTCGCCGTATATGAAATTGATCGCGGCGTTCAACTCGTCGTCGATTTTCATCGATCCGAATCCCGATATGACCGTGTCGTTCAAAGAACGCGAACGTCTGTTCAAAGCCGAAGCGGGTTGGGTCGATTACGACCGTTCGCTGTTGTCCGCGGGCGGCGGCGTCTACAGCCGCAAGGAAAAGCTGATCACGATTTCCAAAGAGGCGTGCGCCGTTTTGGGCGTTTCGCAAACCGTTTTGACGCCTGACGATTTGATCAAGGCGATTCTTTCCGCTCCCGTTGATTTGCTGTATTTCGGCGGTATCGGAACTTATGTCAAATCCGATGCGGAAACGCAAATGGACGCCAAAGACGGCGCAAATGCGAACTGCCGCATCGACGCGCCGCAAATCCGCGCGAAAATCGTCGCCGAGGGCGCAAATCTGGGTTTGACGCAAAAGGCGCGCGTTCAATACGCGATGAACGGCGGGCGGCTGAACACGGACGCCGTGGACAATTCCGGCGGCGTTGACTGCTCCGACCACGAAGTCAACATCAAAATCATGCTGAACATGATGGTGGACGACGGCAAAATGACGCGCGCGGAACGCGACAAACTGCTGAAATCCATGCAGGACGACGTGTCCGAACTGGTTTTGCGCGACAACTATCTGCAAACGCAGATTATTTCCTATATGCGGCATCGCGGCGCGAAAAGCGTCCCCGGCAATAAAAAGCTGATGCGCGAGCTGGAACGGGACGATCGTTTGGATCGCGCTTTGGAATCTTTGCCGCAGGACACGGAACTGGACGTCCGCTTTACGCACGGACAGGGCTTGACGCGTCCCGAATTGGCGGTTTTGATGGCTTATGCGAAACTGAGCCTGCACGACGTCGTTTTAAACAGCGATCTGCCGGACGATCCGTTCGTTGAAAACAGCCTGTTGCCGCTGTATTTCCCCAAAGTGTTGCGTGAAACGGCGAAGGAATACATTTCGAAACACACGTTGCGCCGTGAAATCATCGCGACGATGATCGCCAACAACCTGATCAACCGTGTCGGTGTGAATTTTATCGGTAAAATGCGGGGGGAAAGCGGCGCGCCGTTCGTTTCCGTCGTCAAAGCCTATCTGATTGTGTCCGAAGCGTACAAAACGGAATCCCTGTTTTCGATGATCGAAGCCAAGGACGGCGCGATCCCCGCCGACAAACAGTCCGACGAAATGCGCCGGATTGTCGCCGAAATCGAAAACATGACGCTGACGGTTCTGCGCAACGGCATGGACGAGGACGATGTCGCGGGTGAAATCAAGGAATGGGAAAAACGCCAAGACGAAAAGTTCAGCGCGTTGCGCGACGATTTTTCGGCTTGATTTCAGGGGGAAAACGATGAAAAAAACTTGGTTGGCGACGATCGGGCTGACATTGCTGGCGGCGTGCCGTTTGGAACCGCTGGACACGGACGCCGTTCGTCCGATGAGCTGCGCCGAAATCGCCAAATCGGTTAAAATCGTCTTCGAGGACGCTGACGTGCTGGTCGTGAACAAGCCGTCGGGCGTTCCCGTTTTCGCCGCGAAAGACGGCAGGGAAAATTTGAACGTTCTTTTGCGGCGCAAGGCGGTTTGCGAAAATGCCGCGGCGGAAAAAGCTTTTCCCGTCGTTGATGTCGATTCTGACGCGCACGGATTGGTTCTGTTCGCAAAAAACGAATTTCAGCGCGATTTTTTGCGTGAACAGGCGGCGAACGGCGGTATCGAAATGAAATTCCGCGCGGTTGTCGAACGGACGTTTCCCGTCGAAAACGGCGTTATCGACAGGTCTTTGACGGTCGGTGAAGACGGCAAAACCCGTCCCGCGCCGTTCGGACAGGGCGTGAAAGCCGAAACGGAATACAGGGTGGTCAAACGTCCGGGGCGGTCGAGTTATGTCGACATTTATCCGAAAACGGTTTTCCCGCATCAGATTCGCGCGCATTTCGCCTATATCAAACACCCGCTGTTCGCGGACGCGCTTTACGGCGCGACGTACAGCCGCGAATTTCAAAACAATGCCCTGTTGCAGGCGTATTACCTGAGATTTAAAAAAGGCGATTCGAAAGAGGTGCTGGAAATCGAACTGTCCCCGTCCGAACAAATCATGCGGGCGTTTGATTTTGCCGAACGCGAACAGGCGGAAAACGCCGGATAAATCGTATCGGTTTAAAAAAAGATGACTTTTATCACTTATTCCTACCCAAAAGGCGGAATTTGTGGTATAAAGATCGTATCCTTCGGGGAAACCTTAGCGTTTCCCTTTATTTTACGATCGGGCGTCGCGGGACGGTTCGCAAGATCGGGAAAAGATCCCGTCGCGCGGTGTCAGGTGAACTTTGAAAACAGGATACTAAAAAATGGCAAAGGAAATTTCTTTTTCGACCGGTGATTTCGTGGTGTACCCGACTCACGGCGTCGGTAAAGTTTTGAGCATTACGAAAGACACCGTGGCGGGGCAGGAATTGGAACTGATCGCGGTTCATTTCGACAAAGACCGCATGACGTTGCGCGTCCCGATGGCAAAAGCGAAAAATTCGGGGTTGCGCAAGCTGTCCAACCGCAACATCATGGATACCGCGTTGGAAACCTTGCGCGGGAAATCCAAATCGAAACGCGCGATGTGGAGCCGCCGCGCCCAGGAATACGAAGCGAAAATCAATTCGGGCGATCCCGTTTCGATCGCCGAAGTCGTCCGCGACCTGTACCGTTCCCCCGCGGCTTCCGACCAGTCTTACAGCGAACGCCAGATCTACGAACAGGCGTTGGATCGTCTGGCAAACGAATTGGCGGCGGTTGATAAAATCAATACGCAGGAAGCCACGGTCAAATTGCACAATATTCTGAAAGAGGAATGAAATTCGTTCCCGAATCGTTGAAAAGAGGGCTGTTCCGCCCTCTTTTTTATATGAAAAAATCCGTCGAAAACCGGCGGCTTCGCCGAATCGTTCAAGATTCCGAACGCGATGGCGATGCGATCCGTCGGGCGTGCGGAAAAAACAGGTCTTTATTCTTATGAAACTGCATCAAAGCGACGACCGCCAAGATCGGCAACATCATTTCCAGAGTTTCCTCGGCGATTTCAAAGACGCCCTGCAACGCGCTTTCTTTGGGCAGATCGTAACCCGCTTTACGCAGATTTGACGGAATCCGGTCGATGATTTTGCACATCGCCCCGCAACTGAGGAAAGTGATAATCGTCCACGATCCGGCGTACAGCTTGAACAATCCTTTGAACGCCGGAAACAGGTATGTTTTCATCGCATAAACGAACGCCGTCAGAATGGCGATCAGACACAGCGCGGAAACGATTTTTTCGGAAACGGGATTGTTCGGATTGGTGAAGAATCTGATTTTAAACGCCGTCGTGTCCGTTGACGTCAGCCAATGCTGGATTCCGGCTTCGCGCAGAAAAGCCGTAGCGGAAAAAAAGCAAAACAGCTTGAATCCCCGTCGTTCGTCCGTCGCGGCATAGTCGGCGCGGTAACAAAACAAGGCGATGAACAACCCCAGATAACAGGCGTACGTTGTCAGATCCGTCACGCCCCAACCCGCCGTGAACGCCGTCAGATCATTTGCGTAAAATAAAAATCCGATGCCGTAGGACAACGCCAAAACGGCGATTGTCAGAACCGGAGAAAACCAAAAACGGTTAAGCATGATCCACCTCTATGATATTCGAAAGTTTTAGCCAAAATGGACTTTTGATCCGCACAATGCAAACATTTTTTTTGCGTTCACATTTAAAATGATGCCGTTTTTTTAATTTTTATTTGTTAAAATAAACTCTAAGACACAATGAAAACAAAGCATAAAATTCTTTAAATCTTTTTTATGAAAAATCTGCATCGTGCCGTTGTGGGGAGAGGTGCTTAAAGGCGCTTTCTGAAAGGGTTGGCTTTTCTGTATATTTTTTTATTTGTCGTCATTATAAAAGTTACTATATCAAATATATTTTGATTTTTATAATTTTTATGTCATTCTTTATAAGACAATATGATGAAAGGGACGAAATGCGGCTGAAATGTTTGAAATGCGGAAGCGAGGAAGCCGTTAAAAACGGTTTTATCGGCGGATTGCAACGCTATAAGTGTAAAAGATGCGGTTACCAGTACACCAAAACAAAGCCGCACGGGCGGGACGATAATGAAAAGCGGGTCGCCGTGATGCTGTATGCGGCGGGACTGTCAATGAGCGTCATCGCCAAAATCGTCGGGGTCAGCGTGCAGACGGTTTCCCGCTGGGCAAAGATTTTTTACGCCAAACGGCGCGATGAAATTCCCGCCGTCGACCCGATGCGACGCGTGACTTTGCGGCGGATTCGCGATTATTTTTCGGATTTGGACGAAGATGCTCTCGACAAAGAGGTCTTTGTGCTGACGTCGAAAATGCCTTCGGGCAGCGAATTGCGGCTGATTGTCGACAGTCCGAACAAAGTCGGGCGGAAACATAAAACCGACGGTTAAAACGACGCCAGTTTGCGTTTGACTTCAATCAAATCGCGCCACGCTTCTTTTTTTTGCGCGGGTTGACGCAGCAGATAGGCGGGGTGGAAGGACGGCATCGCGTCGATGGTCGTTCCGTCGTGTTTGTACGCCAGCCAGCGACCGCGTGTTTTGATAATGCCGTCGCCGATGTTCATCAATGCCGAAACCGCACTGCCGCCGAGCAAAAGCAGGACTTGCGGTCGGATCAGCGCGATGTGGCGGCGCACGAACGGCGTCATCAGGGCGGATTCCTCTTGCGACGGTTTGCGATTGGCGGGCGGACGCCACGGCAGAATATTGGTGATGTACGCGTCTTCGCGTTTCAATCCGATCGATTGCAGCATCTTGTCCAACAAATGACCGCTGGCGCCGACGAAAGGCAGTCCCTGCCGGTCTTCCTCCGCCCCCGGGGCTTCGCCGACGATCATCAGACGCGCATGCGGATTTCCCGCGCCGAATACGGTTGAACGCGCCGATTTTTTCAAAGGACAGCCGTCAAATTTTTCGATGATTTCACGCAGTTCCGGCAACGATTGCGCGCGATCCGCCAACGGTGCCGTGTCCGCGACGACGGCGGCGGCGGGGGACGGAACGAAAGTCCGCTGTAAAGCGGGCGCGGGAACGGAGAAAGCGGATTCCGCGGGGAGGTCGAAACGGTTGACGGGCGAATCCCCGATCGTTTCGTCGACACCCGCCGAAACGTACCACTCCAATATGGATTCGGGCGAAATATCGTTCATGGCGATTACCGTATCATATTCGGCGCGGCATTTAAACTTTTTCTTGCAATCGTAGAGCTTGATTTTTAAAGGAAAACGGAACAATAATGAAAAAACTTTTTCGGGAAAGGCGGAAATGAGCATTCGCACCATTATAGTTTTGTCTTTTTGTTTTCTGGCGGCTTGCGTGCCGCACAACACGGGCGCGGCGGTTTCCGGAACGCCCGCCGCCGCTTTTGTCGCCGAATCGGAAAAAAACGTCCCCGTCGACAGCTATCTGCTTTATTTGCAGGCTCGTCAGAACAACGATGCGAAAAGCGCCGTCAAATTTTTGAAACAGGCGATCAAAGGCGATCCCGATAATAAAAATCTGCGTTCGGAAATGTTCGCCCTGCTGACGGTCGAGGGACGTGTGGACGACGCTTTTCCGTACGCCGTCGATGAATTGAAATCGTCGCCCGATTCCCTGTTGGCGTCGCTGGTCGTCATCGCCTACCATGTGTCAAAGGGCGATTTTGACGCCGCTCAGCGGCAGATCGACGCTTTCCCCGCCAAAGCGGACAACGCGTTCCTGTATCCCATGCTGGAGGTGTGGACGCAGGCGGGGCTGGGAAATCGCAGAAAAGCTTTGAAGGCTTTGTCCGAACTGAATAAAAAGGGATTGGAAGCCCTGTACTACTTTCATGCCGCCCTTTTGTACGATTTGTGGGGTGACGACGACAAGGTCGAGGAAAATTACGGCGCTTTATTGCGCGAACCGGGGGGGCTTTCCCTGCGCGCGGCGCAGGTGTACGGCAACTGGCTGTTGCGGCGCGGTGAAACGGGCAAGTTCCGCGCGCTGCTGAATGCGTACCGCAAAGGGGCGAAAACCTATCCGTTGATCGACGAAACGTTTTTTACGGCGGGCGCGGCGGTCGCGGATAAAAAAGTGCCGAAAAGCGTCGGATCGGCGAAAGCCGGCGTCGCCGAGGCGTTTTTTGACATATCGGGCAGTCTGGCGGACAAGGGCAGTCCGGAAATTTCGCTTTTCTTTATCCGGTTCGGGCTGGCGTTGGATCCGTCTTTGTCGCTGGCGCGCGTCCTGTTGGGCGAAGTGTACGAAAAACAGCAGCGTTGGGACGAAGCTTTGGCGTTGTACGCCGAGGAAAAAGAAGGTTCCGAAATGTATTTCGCGGGACAAGTGCGTACCGCGATCATTGACGCCAAACGCGGCGATTTGGAAAAGGCTGAAAAACTGTTGCGTTCGCTGGCGGAAAAACGTCCGGATCTGGCTTTTCCCTGGCAGGAGCTGGGCGGCGTGTTCCTGACGGCGCACCAATATCCCCAAGCCGCCGCCGCTTATACCGAAGCCGTCAACCGCATCGTCGTTCCCGATCGTTCCGACTGGGGGCTTTATTACAGTCGCGGCGTGTCGTATGAACGCGGCGGACGGTGGGACTTGGCGGAACAGGATTTGTTGCAGGCTCTGGTGTTGTCGCCCGATCAGCCGGCGACGCTGAACTATTTGGGCTACGCGTGGATCGAACGCGGCAAAAACGTCGAAAAAGCCAAGGAAATGCTGGAGCGCGCGGCGATTTTATCCCCCCGCGACGGCGCCGTTGTCGACAGTCTGGGGTGGATGTACTATCTGTTGCGGGATTATCAAAAATCTTTGACGATATTAGAGGCGGCTTTGACGCTTTCACCCGCCAGCGGCGTGATCAACGATCATTTGGGCGACGCGTACTGGCGCGTGGGACGCAAACGCGAAGCTCGCTATCAGTGGGCGAAAGCGCTGAGCGTCGACGATGATTTCACGGGGGGGGATCGCGCCCGCGTCAATGAAAAGCTGGACAAAGGGCTGGACGTTGTCGGCGATAAAATCGTCGTGAAAACCGCACCCAAAAAAGTCAAATCCAAAAAGGTGAAAAAATCGAAATGACGTTCGTTTCCGTTAACGCTCCCGCCAAAGTGAACCTGTATCTGCACGTCACGGGAAAACGCGCCGACGGTTATCATTTGCTGGACAGCCTGTTTGTCTTTGCGGCGGACGGCGATGTCGTCACGGTCGGCGATTCCGATGGTTTGACGCTGGATATCACGGGAAATTACGCCGGATCGTTGTCGAACGGCGAGGATAACATTGTCATAAAAGCCGCGCGCGCACTGGCGAAAGCGGCGGGGGTGCAGCAAACACAGCCGCGGCAGTTTCGGCGCGGGCGTCAGCCGTTCGCCGACGCCGGACACGCAAACGGGTTTTGCCGCCAGACAAGACGGCACGTCCGCGCCCAAAGCCAGCGCGATTTCCCGCATTTTCTCATCGGGCAAAGCGACGTTCCACAATCGCGACAACGCCTTCAGCGTCGCCGCCGCGTCCGTCGACCCGCCGCCGATTCCCGACGCAACGGGCAGATTTTTTTTCAGTCCGATCGCCGCTTTCGGTTCGACACCCGTTGCTGCTGGTCAATCCGAACCGTCCCGTGTCGACGCCCGCCGTGTTTAAATCGCGCGCGCCCGTCTTTACCGCCCCCGCGCCCTTCACGCGGGAAATGACGGATTTCGCCGAGTTCGTCGACGAATTGAAAAAACGCCGCAACGATTTATGCGATGCCGCGCGCGCTTTGGAACCAGCCGTTTCGGACGTGCTGGACGCTTTGGAATCCGATCCGCTCTGCCGTCTGGCGCGCATGTCGGGCAGCGGCGGAACGTGCTTCGGCGTGTTCGAAAGCGGGGAAGACGCGTCATTATGTTTGCAACGGCTGAAAAAAGACCGCGCGGACTGGTGGTTTTTAAATACGGTCGCGTGACAGAATCCGCTTGTAGAAAGCGGGCGTTTTCTGTATAAGAAAGGGTTGATTGTCCATAGGACCGTCGTTCGTGTGAACCCATGTCGGGAGATGTTTGTATGTTGAAGAATCGTTCTTTGTCGTTTTTTGTCGCGACGCTGGCGTCCGTTTTGATGTTGAACGGCTGCTGGAAGAAAAAGGAAACCGCGGTGCAACCCGTCCAAAAACCCCACGTCACGGTGGAACGGGCGGCTTACAAAACCTATACCGAACGCTTTAATTTCCCCGCACGGGTTGACGCCGTCAATTCTGTCGTTTTAAAAGCGCGCGTCGCCGGATTCCTGAAAGACCGCCTGTTTGAAGAAGGCGATATCGTCAAAAAAGGACAGATGCTGTTCGCTTTGGAACGCGAACCGTTTGAAGCGAAAGTCGCCGAAGCGGCGGCAAATCTGGCAAAAGCCGAAGCCGACGCCAAAAACGCCAAGCTGAATTACGAACGCGCTTTGGAATTGCGGAAAACGGGCAATATTTCGCAATCGACGGTCGATACGCGCGAAGCGCAGAATAACGTCGCCAAAGGGGCGGTTTTGCAGGCGAAAGCCGCGCTGAATCTGGCTAAACTGGATCTGAGCTACACGAACGTCAAAGCGCCCTTTACCGGAAAAATCGGACTGTCGGATTATTCCGTCGGCGAATATCTGCCCGCCAATTCGACGCTGGCGACGATTGTCAGCTATGATCCGATGTATGTGATGTTTTCCGTTTCCGAACGCGAATTTTTGAAAATGCAAAGCACGGGCGCGCTGAAAGCCGACGGCGACGATATGGCGATTTCGCTGGTGATGGGCGATTCTTCCGTCTACCGTTACAGCGGACGGCTGGATTTCACCGACGTCGTGGTGGACAACTACACGGATACGGTTAAAATGCGCGCGGAATTTCCGAATCCCGCGAAACAGCTGGTCGCCGGTCAGTTCGTTTCCGTTTTGATGGAATACGAATCCCCCGTTGAAAAAATCGTTATTTCGCAGGCGGCTTTGATGTCTTCGGCGGTGTCGAAAAACGTTTATGTCGTCAACGCGCAGAACAAAGTCGTCAACAGAATCGTCACGGTCGGAACGGAACAGGGCAAAAACATCGTTATTCTGGACGGATTGGAAGCCGGCGATCGCGTGATTGTCAACGGATTGCAAAAAGTCCGCCCGGGGGTCGAGGTCGTCGTCGATGCTCCCGCCGTTAAAACAGAAGCCGCGCAGAAAGCCGACAAGCCCGCCGCCGAAAAGCCCAAAGCCAAAAAGCACGTTCTGCGCAAAAGAACGCAGTCCAAGCCCGTCGCTTCCTCCGCGAATGCCAAGAAATAAAGGATAAACGCCGATGTTTTCCCGCATTTTCATTAAAAGACCCCGTCTGGCGATCGTTATTTCCTTGGTGATTACGATCGCGGGGTTGATTTCGTTGAAAACGATTCCCGTGGCTCAGTTGCCCGACGTCGTGCCGCCGTCCGTTTCCGTGTCGGCGACCTATCCCGGCGCGTCCGCGGAAGTGATTGAACAAACCGTCGCGCAGGTGATCGAATCTCAGGTCAACGGCGTTGACAATATGCTGTATATGGAATCGACCAGCTCCAACAACGGATCGTATTCGCTGACGGTGACGTTCGCTTTGGGAACCGATCCCGACATGAACACGGTTAACGTGCAGAACCGAATCAATCAAATTTCGACGAAACTGCCGACCGAAGTCCAGCAACAGGGCGTGACGGTCAAGAAAAACACGTCGTCCATGCTGATGGCGTTTTCCCTGTATTCGCCCGACGGGTCGCGCGCCGCGAACTTTTTGGCAAACTATATGACGTCGCGCGTCAAGGACGACTTGGCGCGTATCACGGGCGTCGGCGAAGTCAACACGTTCGGCGACATCGATTACAGTATGCGTATTTGGATCGATGCCGAACGATTGGCGAATTTGGGATTGACGAACAACGATATCATCGCCGCCGTTTCGTCGCAGAACATTCAGCCCGCCATCGGATCCGTCGGCGCAAACCCCGCGCCGAAGGAACAGCAGATGCAGTTCACGCTGAAAACGGCGGGACGTTTGAATTCGGTCGAAGAATTCGGCAACATCATTTTGCGCGCGAACAAGGACGGCGGTTTCCTGCGTTTAAAAGATGTCGCCAAAATCGAACTGGGGACGACGACGTATTCGTCAACCATTCAGTATAACGGGCGTCCCGCGTCCGGAGCGATGATCAACCTCGCCCCCGGCGCGAACGCGATGAACGTCGCGACGAAAGTCAAAGCCGAACTGGAAAGAATGAAACAGTTTTTTCCCGAAGGCGTCGACTATGTCATCATCTTTGACACGACCGTTTTCATCGAAGCGACCGTCGACGAAGTCGTCCATACGATTTTCGAAGCGTTCGTTCTGGTTTTGCTGGTCGTCTATCTGTCTTTGGGAACGTGGCGCGCAACGTTGATTCCCGCGATTGCCGTTCCCGTTTCGCTGATCGGCACGTTCATTTTCATGGCGCCGTTCGGCATTTCGGCGAACACGATTTCCCTGCTGTCCATCGTTCTGGTTATCGGCATCGTGGTTGATGACGCGATTATGGTCGTCGAAAACACGGAACGCGTGATTGACGAAGAACCGGATTTGTCCGTGCCCGACGCCGTGGCAAAGGCGATGGGGCAGATTACCGCGCCGATTATCGCCATTACGCTGGTTATTTTGTCCGTGTTCGTTCCCGTTATCTTCATTCCCGGCATTACGGGGCAGTTGTACAAACAGTTCGCCGTGACGGTGTCGTGTTCAATGTTGATTTCGGCGTTGAACGCGTTGACGTTGTCGCCCGCTTTGTGCGCCGTTTTACTGCATCGCGAAGAAAAAAAACGGAAAGGATTGGTGCCGTGGGTGATGCGTCAGATCGACAGGGGGCGCGACGGCTATTCCGCCGTTGTCCGCCGTCTGGTGCGTCATTCGTCGCTGTCCATTTTGATTATCGCGGCGGTGATTGCGGCGGCTGTCGGCATGAACAAAATCACGCCGTCGGGATTTTTGCCCGATGAAGATCAGGGCGTCGTGATGGTTGACGTTCAGTTGCCCGAAGGCGCGTCGCAGGACAGAACGATTGAAATTTTGAAAGAGGTGTTTGAAATCGTCCATTCCCACCCCGCCGTTCAAAACGTGATGGGGGTTGCCGGTCACAGCATGATCGGCGGCAGCGGCGCGAATTTCGGCATGATGATCGCCGGTCTGAAACCGTATGAGGTTCGCGAGGACAAATCCATGCAGATTCAGGCTTTGGTGGCGTATTTGCAGCCGCGTCTGGGACGGATTCAGGGCGCGTTGGTGCGTTCGTTCAACCTGCCCGCCATTCCCGGCATCGGTTCGGCGAGCGGTTTCGATTACCGTTTGCAAAACGCGCAGGGCGAAACGCCGCAGGAAATGGAAAAGGTCATGTTCAAGCTGCTGGGCGCGGCGAATCAAGACCCGATGCTGAACATGGTGTACAGCACGTTCAACACGTCTTCGCCCCAGCTGTTCGCGTCGTTGGATCGCGACAAGGCTCAAATGCTGGGCGTCGGCATCAAAGACGTGTTTTCCCAGTTGCAGTCGACCTTGGGCTATGCCTACATCAACGATTTCACGTTGGCGGGGCGCAACTATGAAGTCAACTTGCAGGGGCAGGAGGGCGACCGCAGCAAGGAAGCCGACATCTTCCGCATTCACGTTCGCAACGACAAGGGCGAAATGGTGCCGATGCGTTCCCTGCTGACCGTGAAACCCATTCTGGGACCTCAGCAGCTGACGCGCTACAACAACATGATGACGGTTAAAATCAACGGTTCGTCCGCCGCGGGGGTCAGTTCGACGCAGGCGATGGACGAAATGGAAAAGCTGTCCAAACAAATTCTGCCCAAAGGGTACGAATACGAATGGACGGGCATGTCCTTGCAGGAAAAAGAGGCGGGCGGTCAAACGTCGGTCGTTTTGGTGTTGGCGTTCCTGTTCGCGTATCTGTTTTTGGTCGCGCTGTATGAAAGCTGGATGATTCCCGTTACCGTTCTGCTGTCGGTTTCCGTGGCTTTGCTGGGCGCGCTGATTTTCCTGTACGCATTCGGTTTGGTCAATAACGTCTATGCGCAGATCGGTATGATTCTGCTGATTGCTCAGGCGTCTAAAAACGCGATTTTGATTGTTGAATTTGCAAAGGATTTGCATGAAAACGGCGTTGAAACGCAAGAAGCGGCGGCGCAGGCGGCTCATTTGCGTTTCCGCGCGGTCATGATGACGGCGGTGTCGTTCATTTTGGGGCTGCTGCCTTTGGTCATCGCGACGGGCGCGGGCGCCATGGCGCGCCGTTCGGTCGGATCAACCGTGTTCGGCGGCATGATCGCCGCGACGGCGTTCGGTATTTTTGTTATTCCGATGCTGTTCGTCGTGTTCGTCAATCGGCGTGAAAAATTCCATACGAAACGCCGCGCGAAGATTGAAACGCGTGATGCGAAGTACAATCAATCCAAAGCGCAGGCGGCGTCGCCGACTGAACAAAGACAGCCGCCCGCCGGACAGTCCGACGGATAATGGCGGAAAGAAAAAAGCCTCCGTTCTGATTGATCGGAGGCTTTTTTTTCGCGTGTCGGAAAAAGTCCGTTATGGTGAAAAAAGACGCCGCCGTTTGCCGATGTCTTTTTCGCTTGACTTCGACACGGCTTTAAGTGCCAAAATCGTTTAATGAAAGCAAGGGGGCGGTCATGATTGTCAAACAGGATTTTTTCTTTTCTTTCGCGGGTGAAAACAGACGCTTGCACATTTATCTGCCTGACGATTACGACGCGTCGGACGAACGCTATCCCGTGATGTATATGTTTGACGGACACAATCTGTTTTTCGATTCCGACGCCACTTACGGCAAAAGCTGGGGGCTGAAATCGTTTCTGGACGGTTGGGAAAAGAAGATCATCGTTGTCGGATTGGAATGTTCGCACACGGGCAACAATCGTTTGCGGGAATATTGTCCGTATCATTGGGATTCTTTCGTCGGACCGATTGACGGCACCGGACGCGAAACGATGGATTGGATTGTCGGGGACGTGAAACCCTATGTCGACCGCCGTTTCAGAACATGGGCGCATCGCGAGGCGACGGGAATCGGCGGCAGTTCGATGGGCGGGCTGATGGCACTGTACGCGGCGGTTTGTTATAACGGCGTTTTTTCAAAAGCCGCTTGCGTGTCTTCCGCCATTTCGTTTTGCGGACGCGAATTGCGCGCCGCGATCGCCGGACACGATTTGAATCCGGATACCAAAGTGTTTCTGAGCTGGGGAAGCGCCGAAAACGGTTCTCCGCGCGGCAAAGCGATTGCGAACGCGTGCAACAAATCCGTCAACGACCGCCTGTACGCCAAAGGCGTTCAACCGTATATGTACCGCCAAATCGGCGGCAGACATTGCGAAGCCGATTGGGAAAGGCAGGTGCCGCTGTTTATGAATTGGTTGTGGCTGAATCGCGGTTAAGGACTATTTTGCCGTTTCCTGCGCCAGCATTTCCAGCTCCAGCCAGCGGTTTTCCTTTTCGTCCAGTTCCGATTTCGCTTTTTCCAGTTCCGCCGCGCTTTTTTCAAATTCGGCGGGTGATTTCGCATAAAAATCCGGACGCGCCAGTTTTTCTTCCAGCGTTTTTATTTTGCTTTCCAAAGCGGCGATTTCATCGGGCAACATTTCCAGTTGCCGCTTGTCTTTGTACGACAGACGCGGGGCGGCAGGGGATTTTTCTTTTTTAGGGGCGGAGGGAGCGGTTTTTTCCCGTGTTTTTTTAGCGGCTTCTGCGGCTTTTTGCTCTTTTTCTTTTAATTTTCGCATCAAATCGGAACACGAATCGACATATTCGACGACTTTGCCGTCGCCCGCCATATACAGCAGCGATGTCGCCGTGTTATCCAGAAAATCGCGGTCGTGACTGACAATCAGAACGGTTCCTTTGTAAGCTTCCAGCGCGTCCCGCAACAGATCCAGCGTGTCCATGTCCAGATCGTTCGTCGGTTCGTCCAGCACCAGAAAGTTTGACTGTTTCGCCAGATCGCGCGCCAGCAACAGGCGGTTTTTTTCTCCGCCGGACAGAACGGAAACGGGCGTGTCGGCTTGGGCGGGGGAAAACAGAAATTCTTTCAGATACGAATAAACGGATTTCGGTTCGCCCTTGACGAACACATGGTCGCCGCCGTCGGGGCAAAGCGTCTGTTTCAGCGATTTCGTCAAATCCAGTCGGTCGCGGTGCTGATCGAAATAGACTTCCTGTACGGTTTTGGATACGCGCACGCGTCCCGCATCCGGTTTTAAACGTCCCGTCAACATTTTGATCAGCGTCGTTTTGCCGACGCCGTTCGCGCCGACGACGCCGATTTTGTTGCCCTGCATGACGCGCAGGGTGAAATCATCGACAATCACGCGGTCGCCGAAGGATTTTGATATGTTCTTCGCGTCAACGATCAATTTCGATTGCACGGAACCGTCGTCGATATTAAAGTCTACCGTTCCGGTTTTCTTTATTTGTTCCTTGCGTTCATTACGCAAATCGAACAAACGGTGCAGACGTCCCTGATTGCGTCGCCGCCGCGCGGTGACGCCTTTGTGCAACCATTCGGTTTCGGCGTCGATTTTTTTGTTCAAGCGTCGGCGTTCGGCGTCTTCCTGTTCATAGACGGCGTCGCGCCAGTCTTCAAACGCGTCGAAACCTTTGTTCAGTGTCCGGACGATACCTCGGTCAAGCCATAAAATTCCATCGCAGACATGTTTTAAAAACGCGCGGTCGTGGCTGACGACAATCAGCGCGCCCGCGAATTTCGCCAAAGCGTCCTCCAGCTTTTCAATCGTCGCGATGTCCAGATGGTTGGTCGGTTCGTCCAGCAGCAGAATGTCGGGATCGTTCACCAAAGCGCGGGCGAGGGCGGCTTTTTTTCTTTCCCCGCCGGACGCCGTTTTCGGATCGGCGGCGGCGTTGATTTCAAGCCGTTCGATCAATATGTCGGCTTTGTAGGATAAATCCGCCCCGCTTTCGCCCAGTCCCGACAAAACGGCGTCGCGCAACGTGGCGAACCGCGACAGGTCGTCGTCCTGCGCCATATAGGAAACGACGGTTCCGGGCTGCAAAAACGCTTCGCCGTCGTCGGGGGCTGTTTCGCCCGCGATGACCTTCATCAACGTCGATTTGCCCGATCCGTTGCGTCCGACCAGACAATATTTGCGCCCTTTGTTCAGATACAGCTCCAAATCCGTGAACAGCGGATGTTCGCCGAATTGCAGACGGGCGTTTTGCAGAGTGTAGATCGGGGCGTCAAAGTCCATTTTTGTCTTTTTTCTTTTTGTCTTTGTTTTTCTTTTGTTTATCGGCTGATTTTACGGGCGCGGGCGGCGGAACGTCGTCTTTGGTTTCGTAATCCAGTATTTTTTCCAAATGTTCGCATAACAGGCGCATGGCTTGGATTCTGCCGTATTTTTTGTTGTTGTCGGGGACGACGAACCACGGCGCGCGTTTGGTGTTCGTTTTTTTCAGCATGTCGTCGAACGCTTCGTCGTACTGATCCCATTTTTCGCGGTTGCGCCAGTCTTCGCCGCCGATTTTCCATTTTTTATAGGACGTTTCCTCGCGCGCTTTGAACCGTTCCAGCTGTTCGTCAGCCGAAATATACAGCAGAAACTTGACGACGATGTTGCGCCCGTCCGTCAGTTGTTTTTCAAAGCGGTTGATTTCGTCGTAAGCGCGTTTCCATTCGGCGTCCGTCGCGAAATGTTCGATGCGTTCAACCAAAACGCGCCCGTACCAGGTGCGATCAAACACGGTCAGCAGTTTCTGGTTCGTCAGGCGTGTCCAGAACCGCCACAGAAAGTTGTGGTTCAGTTCTTCTTTGGTCGGGGCGGCGATCGGAAAGATATTGCAGTCGCGCACGAAAATCGACGACGCCAGACGGCTGATCACGCCGCCTTTGCCCGACGCGTCGGGTCCCTCGAACGCCAGCACGACCTTTTTGTTGCGTTTTTTGACCTCCGTCAGCAACGCGTTCAGCCGCGCGCGCAAATAGGGCAGCTGTTCGCGGTATTCTTCTTTGGACAGCGACGCGTTCATATCCAACGATTTGACGAAATCGGGCTTTTTGGGCTTTTCGGGAGAAGCGGGCGCGATTTTTTTCTCTTTTTCCTTAGCCTTTAAGAAAGCGTCGATTTGCGTTTCCACGCGGGTGCAAAAAACGTCCAAAGCCGTTCGCAGACGTTCCGTAAAGCTGCCGGTGTCGATTTCAAACCACGGGGCGTAATCCTTGTCCGTGTAGCGAATCAGTTTTTTTGTCGCCGTTTCGAATTTTTCCGCCATGCAGCAATTTTTCCAGTCGTCGGGCATGATGCGCCATTTTTCATACGGGTCGTCGTCCAGCGCGCGCAAAAAGTCCTGCTGTTCGTTTTTGCTTTTATGAAACCAGATTTTGCAGAAAATGACGTTGGAATCCGCCAGCATTTTTTCGAAATCGTTGCATTCGTCCAGTCGTTCGTACAATTCGTCGTCGTTGATTTTGCCGTTCGCGTGGTTGACCAGCGGGTCGGAATACCACGAACTGACGAAAATGCCCGTTGTGCCGTTCAACGGCGTGTCGCACCAATAGCGGCGAAATTCGACGGGATCGTTTCTGATGTCGCGGCGTTCGTATGCGTGCAGATCCAGCCGCCGCTGATCCAGCCAGTCGCGCAAAATGCCCAGCGCGGCGTTTTTCCCCGATCCGTTGACACCGCACAGCAATACGATGACGGGGACGTTCGCTTCGGCGATCTTGTCTTGCAAAGTGATCAAACGGGTGCGGATTTCCGCTTCCTCTTTGTTGGAAAAGTTCGCTTCCAATTCAATGTCGTCTTCTTCGGAATGAGCCATGATTATTGTTCCTTTTTGGCTTGGTTCAGGGATTTCCTGACGATTTTCTTTTGTTTTTTGACGGGCGTTTTTTTGACGGTTTTCGCGGCGGCTGTTTTTTTCGCGACGGGTTTCGGCGCGGCAAGCGGTCGGGCGGGGTCGCGTTCTTCTTTACGGACGGCTTTTTTCTGGCGGGCGACGATATCGCGCAACTTCGCGGAACCGCGACCGGACAGGCTGGGGTGCGTCATGAAAAACTGGTGGCAGGAAAACGCTTGCGGACTTTCGGACACGCGGGTGTAGGTCATGTCGGGGTGCAAAACCCAGCTGAGCGCTTCGTCTTTGATGTTGCCCTGCATGATCTGTCCCATGATTTGTTCGTGGACGGTTTCGTTTTCGATCGGCACCAGCGTTTCGACGCGGTGAATCGTGTTGCGCTGCATCCAGTCAGCCGAAGAAATGAAGACTTTGGCTTTGGGCGACGGCAATTTGTTGCCCGCGCCGAAACACACGATGCGCGCGTGTTCCAGAAAACGACCGATGATGCTTTTAACCTTGATGTTGTCGGAAAAGCCGGGGATACCCGGACGCAGGGCGCAGATGCCGCGCACGACCAGCGTGATTTTCACGCCCGCCTGCGATGCGCGGTACAGCGCGTCGATCAGCTTGTCGTCCAGCAGCGAATTCATTTTCGCCCAAATGTTGGCGGGTTTTCCTTTTTTCGCGTATTCGATTTCCTTGTCGATCAGTTTTAACAGTTTGTCGCGCAGATTGATCGGCGCGATCGACAGCTTTTTCAAATTGTCGGGTTGCGCATATCCCGTCAGATAGTTGAAGACCAGCGCCGCGTCGTTGCACAAATCCTTGTCGCAAGTGAAAAACGACAGGTCGGTGTACAGGTTCGCGGTGATTTCGTGATAGTTGCCCGTGCCGAAATGCGCGTAACTTTTCATTTTGCCGTTTTCCTTGCGCGTCACCAGCGAAATTTTGGCGTGCGTTTTATAGTTCATCAGCCCGAAAACGACGTGAACCCCCGCCTTTTCCATGTCTTTCGCCCATTTGATATTGGCTTCTTCGTCGAAACGGGCGCGCAGTTCGACGACAGCCGTCACGTCTTTGCCCGCGCGCGCGGCGTCAATCAACGCCTTGACGATCGGCGAGTTTTTGTTCGTGCGGTAAAGCGTTTGCTTGATGGAAACGACATCGGGGTCTTTGGCGGCTTGGCGCAGGAATTTGACGACGACCTCGAACGATTCGTAGGGGTGGTGTATCACCATGTCTTTTTTGCGGATCGCGGCGAAATGATCGCCTTTGAAATCGCGGACGCGTTCGGCGTGGCGGGCTTTGTACGGCTTGAACAGCAGATCTTTGCGGTCGGACGTGATCAGCGCCGACAGCGACCGTACGCCGATGATGCCGTTGCGCCGAACGACGCCGAAGCTTTCGACGTCCAGTTTGTGCGTCAGATAGGCGGCAAGCTCTTGCGGCATATCCTGATTCATGACCAAAGCGATCACGTCGCCGCGTTTTTGTTCCGCCAAAGCCGTTTCAAACTGGCTGACCAGATCTTCGGCGCGTTCGTCCACCTGCAACAGACTGTTGCGCACGATTGAAAAAAGCCCCGAATGAACGACCCTGAAATTTGGAAAAATCGTTTCGATGAACTGCATGACGACGTCTTCCAGCGCGATAAAGCGCGCGGGGGTTTTCGTCAGGCGGATAAAACGCGGCAGTCCGGCGGGCAGGGGAATGATGGCTTTGCGTTCCGTGCCGTCTTTGTCTTTCATTGAAAAAATCAGCGAATGCGACAGGTTCGCCAGCCACGGGAACGGGTGCGCCTGATCCAGCGCGATCGGCGTCAAAACGGGAAAAACCGATTCTTCAAACACGGACTTCAACGCTTTGATGTCCTGTTTGGACAGCCGGTCGCGGGAAATCAGGAAAATGTTTTCCTTTTCCAGTTCTTTTTTTAAAACGTGGAAGTATTCGTCCTGCTTTTCGCGCAGGTCGGCGACGCTTTCGTTAATGGCGTCCAACTGTTCCTGCGGCGTCAGTCCGTCGTCCGAACGCGTGTTGATGCCCGCGTAGATCTGCGCCAGAATGCCCGCGACGCGCACCATGAAAAATTCGTCCAGATTCGATCCCGAAATCGCCAGAAAGCGCAGGCGTTCCAGCAAAGGATAGCGCGTGTTCACGGATTCTTCCAAAACGCGGCGATTGAACGCCAGCCATGACAGTTCGCGGTTGAAAAAACGCGACGGCGACGTCATGGAAACGGGTTGCGAAAACACGGACGGTTCGGACGGCATGGCAGATGACCTTTCAAAAGACGAAAACCTTTTCATTCATAATATTTTTTCAGCCGAAAGGAAAGCACGAAAACGGGTTAGAACGATTGAACATCTGTCTTTTGCGATGCGGATTCCGTATCCTGAAATCAATCAAACAAAACAAAAGGGGGCGTTATGAAAACAACGACAAAAGCAACGCGAAAAGAAACGGAAAAAAAAGAATCGCAATCCAGACACCTGTATCTGATGCGCCACGGCAAGGCGCCGAAAAATAAAAAGAAAAACGACGTTTTGCGTCCGATGAGCAAACGCGGCAGAAAAGACGTCAAGAAAATCGGCAAGTTATTGCGCGAAAAACACGTTTCGCCCGATCTGGTGCTGTGTTCGCCCGCCGTGCGAACGTTGGAAACGCTGGAAAAATTGCGAAAAAGCTTTGATATGGCGGAAATCGTGTTCGTTGACGATTTATATATGGCTGACGCGGCGGACATGATGAACATTCTGCGCCGCACGGCAAACGACAAACGCGAGGTGCTGGTCATCGGACATAATCCGGGACTGCGTGATGTCTTGCCGCTGATCTGCGACGCGGACGCTGACGAAGCCGATTCGCACAACCATAATCTTTCCGAAGGATTTCCGACATCGGCTCTGGCGTGTTTGGAAATAGGACAAGACTGGAACAGGCTGGGATCCGAACCCGTCCGTCTGATGAATTTGATTTATTCGTCCGACCTTTAAATTTTTTTCAACAGATCCGACAGCGTTTGCGCCGCGATGGCGCACGCCTTGGGCGCGTTTGTTTCAAAATCGCCCATCGTGTGTCCGCGGTTGTCGGAAATCGCGCGCACGACGGTGACGGGAATGTTCCACATCGTCGCGATCTGGCAGACGGCTGCGCTTTCCATGTCGATGCAACGGGCGTTGAACTTTTCTTCCAAAAACGCTTTTTCCGCTTCTTCGGCAAAAAAGTCGACGGTCGCCAGCGTTCCCGATTCGCAGGTCGCGCCCAGCCGTTCGGGCAGGTAGGCGGTCGGCGAATACCCCGGTTTGCCCGTGAAAAACTCCGCGCCGGATTCCGTAACGTCCGTCGGACTGTACGCGTCGCCGAAACAAACGTCCCCGTGGACGACGCGGTTGGGAACGATGACGTCGAACACGTTCAAATTTTCGGCGATCGCGCCCGCCACCCCGCAGACAAAGATATGGTCGGGTTCGTACATCTGAATGATTTTTTGCGTTTTTGCCGCGGCGAACGTCTTGCCGACGCCGCAACGCGCCAGAACGACGTCCAGTCCCGCGAAATCGAATTTCTTTTCTTCAAAAACGGTTTCCAGAGTTTCGCCCAATTTGCCGAACGATTTTTCAACGGCGGAAAATTCCATGGGCATGGGACACAATACGGTGATGACGGGCTTCATAAAACGACCTTTCGATACGAAAAACTGACGACAACATAACGGGTGAAAACGGTTTTGTTAAGCCTTTTTCAGTAAAAACAATCCATAATATCCCTTAATCTTTAAAACGCGGGAGGTTTTTTTATGGATAAATGGCAGAAAAGATTTTTCGATTTGGCGCGTCTGGTCGCCACTTGGTCCAAAGACCCGTCATCGCAGGTCGGCGCGGTGATCGTTGACGATAAAAAGCGGATCGTTTCCGTCGGTTTCAACGGCTTGCCCATCGGAGTGGAGGACACGAAAGAACGGTTGGAAAACCGCGAAATCAAGTATGAATTGATCGTTCATGCCGAAGCCAACGCCATTCTGACCGCGCCGAAATCGGTCGCGGGCTGTGCGATTTACGTCTATCCGTATCTGCCGTGTTCCCGATGCGCGGGCGCGATTATTCAATCCGGCATCAAACGCGTTGTCGTCGAAGATCGCCCCATACCCGAACGCTGGCAGGCGAATTTCGAACTGGCGAAACGGATTTTGACCGAAGCGGGCGTCGAGATTGATATCGTCCCCGTTGACGAATAAAAAAGGCTGCAAGCCCGACAATCGGAAAAAGGCGTTTTCGGTGAAAAAAATCCCCTTCGTGTAAAAGCAAAGGGGATTTTAATCGCCGTGAAGCGCGCGTTTTTATTTCGCGACGGCTTTCCCGTTTTCAAACTTGACGGGCGTTTTGACGATTTTCGCTTTTTTACGCAGTTTCGTCATGGCTTCGTCAATGGTTTTCGTTGCCTGCGCCTGCATCAGTTCTTTTTCGACATCTTCGTATTTGGGCGGTTCCGCCAAACGGCGCGGACCGGCTTTGATCACATGATAGCCGAATTTCGTTTTGACGGGTTTTTTGGAAATTTCGCCCTCTTTCATGGCGAAAGCCGCTTCGGAAAATTCGGGCACCATCAATTCGCGCGAGAAATATCCCAATTCCCCGCCTTCGATTTTGTTAATGGATTTTTCGTTGGCGAGCTGGGCGAAGTCGGCGCCTTTTTCCAGCTGTTTAATCACGTCCAAAGCCTCTTTTTCCGTTTTCAGCAAAATATGGGCGGCGGACATTTCCTCTTGCGGGGGGTTGTCCTTTTTGTATTTTGCGTACAAAGCCTCCAGATTTTCCTTGGTTTGTTCCTTTTTCGCCAGACGTTCCAGATAGAACCGCGCCAGTATTGATTTTTCGATGTCGCGCATCGTTTTTTTAAATTCGTCGGAATCCTGCACTTTGGCGGCGCGCGCGGCGGCGGTGACGATGTCGAGATCAATCATATTGTCCAGCAAAGCTTCGTACACGCTTTCCAGCGGCAGAGCTTCCAGTTGCGGGTTGGCGGCACGCACGGTTTCGACGTCGCCGATCGTGATCTTGTTGCCGTCGACCGTTGCGACGACCAAATCCGTTGTGACGGTTTTTGCTTTGTTTTTCGCCGCCTGCGCTGGCATGGCGACACACAGGGCGACCAAAGCCGTCGTGATAGCTTTCATTGACATGAATTACACCTTTCAATGTTGTTTTGAATGTCAGCGGCATCATACCATTTTTCCGCGCCGCGTAAAACGTAATTTTCCGAAACGGTCACATCTTTTCGGTTTTGCGGCACTGAAAGATTGACACGACGGGCGTTGTGGGCTTAACTTGTTTGATTTTCATATTTTATTTAAAGAGGATTCACGATGATCGGCTCTCTGATGCGCAAAATCTTCGGCAGCGCGAACGACAGATATGTCAAAAGTCTGCAAAAAACGGTCGCCAAAATCAATGCTTTGGAACCCGAAATTTCGGCGTTGTCCGACGAAGAACTGAAAAACAAAACGCCCGCGTTGAAAAAACGGCTGGCGGACGGGGAAACGCTGGACGACGTTCTGCCCGAAGCGTTCGCCGTCGTGCGCGAAGCGTCGAAAAGAACCATCGGACTGCGTCATTTCGACGTCCAGCTGATCGGCGGCATCGTTTTGCACCGCGGGCAAATCGCCGAAATGCGGACGGGCGAAGGAAAAACGCTGGTCGCCACGCTGGCGGTTTATTTGAACGCGCTGACGGGAAAAGGCGTGCATGTCGTGACCGTGAACGATTATCTGGCAAAGCGCGACACCGAATGGATGGGGCGCGTCTACCGTTTTTTGGGCATGACGGTCGGATCGATTCTGCATGACATGTCGGACGCCGAACGCCGCGCCGCCTACGCCTGCGACATCACTTACGGGACGAACAACGAATTCGGGTTCGATTATCTGCGCGACAACATGAAATTTTCGATCGACGACATGGTGCAGCGTCCGTTCAACTTCGCCATCGTTGACGAAGTGGACTCCATCTTGATCGACGAAGCCAGAACGCCTTTGATCATTTCCGGTCAAGCCGAAGATTCGTCTGACAAATACGTTCAGGTCGACGCTTTGATCCCCAAACTGAAGCCCGAACATTACGAAAAGGACGAAAAACAGCGCACCGTTTCCCTGACCGAGAGCGGCACGCTTTACATGGAGGAATTGCTGCAGGACGCCGGATTGATCACGGGGGCGATGTACGACGCCGTGAACGCGCCCGTCATTCACTATGTCGATCAGGCGTTGAAAGCCCATAAAATGTTCCAGCGCGACGTCGATTACATCGTGCGCAACGGACAGGTCGTCATCATTGACGAATTTACCGGTCGCATGATGGAGGGACGCCGTTATTCCGACGGATTGCATCAGGCTTTGGAAGCCAAGGAACGCGTCAAAATCCAGCCGGAAAACCAAACGCTGGCGTCGATTACGTTCCAGAACTACTTCCGCCTGTATCCGAAACTGGCGGGCATGACGGGTACGGCGATGACCGAAGCCGCCGAATTTGCCGAAATTTACGGATTGGAAGTCATCGACATTCCGACGAACAAACCCTGCGTCCGCATTGATCATCAGGACGAGATTTATTGGAAGGAAGATCAGAAATTAAAAGCCGTCATCGAGTTGATCAAGGAATGCGCCGCGCGCAAACAGCCCGTTCTGGTCGGCACGACATCGATTGAAAAATCGGAACAGCTGGCGGATCGTCTTCGCAAGGAAACGAAGCTGAAGTTTAATGTTCTGAACGCGCGCCACCACGAACAGGAAGCGTACATCATCGCGCAGGCGGGCATGCCGGGCGCGATCACGATCGCGACGAATATGGCGGGGCGCGGCACGGATATTCAGCTGGGCGGCAATCTGGAAATGCGCGTTGAACAGGAATTGGCTGACGTGACGGATCCCGCGGAGCGCGAACGCCGCATCGCGCAAATTCAAAAGGAAATCGACGAAGGCAGGGAAATCGCGATGAAAGCCGGCGGCTTGTATGTCATCGGCACGGAACGTCACGAAAGCCGCCGCATCGACAACCAGTTGCGCGGGCGTTCGGGACGTCAGGGCGATCCCGGCGCGTCGAAATTCTTTTTGTGCCTGCAAGACGATTTGTTGCGTATTTTCGGCGCGGACAGAATCGAACGGTTCCTGAAACCGCTGGGCGGCATGGAGGACACCGATGTCATTTCCAGCCCGTGGATTTCCAAAACATTGAAGAAATCGCAGGAAAAGGTCGAAGCCCGCAACTTTGACATTCGTAAAAACCTGTTGAAATACGACAACGTCATGAACGACCAGCGCAAAGTCATATACGATCAACGCAAGGAACTGATGACCGCGGAAACGATCACCGATACGATCAAGGACATGCGCGACGAAATCGTCGCGGCGATGACCGAAACCTACACGCCCGAAGACGCCGCTGCCGAAGACTGGAACGTCAAAGCGCTGACGGAGGACGCCGACAGGATTTTGGGATTGCGTCTGCCGGTCGACGCTTGGGTGTCCGAAGGCGTCGGGACGCGGGAACTGACCGAACGCCTGCAATCGGAAGCCGACGCGCTGATGGCGCGCAAACGCCGCGATTTCGGCGACGCTTTGATGAATATGATCGAAAAGAACGTCACTTTGCAAATTCTGGATCAAGTGTGGAAAGAACATTTGCAGGTGCTGGATTACCTGCGTGCGACGATCGGACTGCGCGCTTACGGGCAGAAAGATCCTTTGAACGAATATAAAAAAGAGGCTTTCTATCTGTTCGGCGACATGCTGGGCAACATGCGCGAACAAATCACGCAGTTTTTGACGCATGTCGAACTTGCTCCGGAAACGGTGCAGGCGATTGAAGAAAACCGCCGCCGTCAAAGTGTGATGACCGAACGCCACGATGATCCGACGGACGCTTTTGGCAATCCGCCCGAATCGCGGCGCGAAGCCGAACGCGAATTGGAACGCAGTCCGTTCCGCTACACGAAATCCGATGCAATCGATCCGGACGATCCGTCCACATGGGGAAAAGTGTCGCGCAACGCGCCGTGTCCCTGCGGATCCGGCAAGAAATACAAACATTGCCACGGGGCGATTGCATGATTTTTAACGAACGGGCGGAATGCTTTAAAAACCGCCCGTTTTCTTACGTCTTCGCTTTTTTCGTTCTTTAGCGTTTTTTTATAGTGGATTTTTCCGTCGGATTTGTTACAATGATAGACGGATATGAGGAATTGTTTGGGCGAGGGTCTTATGAACGTTTCCGATGTCGTTGGACAGGTTGTTGCGTTACAGACGCAGATGTTGCAAAATTCTGTGGCACTGGCTGCCGCAAAGGCTGTACTTGATCAACAACAGGTCGCGGCTACCCTCCTTACGGAAGCGTCACAACAGATCTCTGTTGCCAGTGCGGACGGTCGGGGCGCGATGCTCGACATTCTCGTTTAAATGTTTTTCTCCTTGTTTCCTTTTTTGGGGCTGTCGTTTTCGACAGCCCCCTTTTTTATCCGGAAAACAGTCGGAAACCGACGTTCGGATTGATTGAACGGGGGCGTTTTTGTGACGGTTCTTGCGATGTCGCCGTCGCGATCGACGGGACGTTCGACGAATCGCCGTCGTCGATTGCCAAGCGGGACGGAGAATTGTCAGGCTTTTTCTTTACCTGTCAGTTCGGTCAGAAATTCCACCAGATCGGGGGTTTCGAAATCGCAGAAGTTTTTGTCGTCGACGGAACAATACGGATTGTTCGCGACGTTTGACGATATCCACACCGTTTTCATGCCGACTTTCTTTGCCGCCAGAATGTTGACGGGACTGTCGTCGAACATCGCGCTTTCCGCGGGGGCGATTTTAAACGTGTTCAGCATTTTCAAATACGTCCGTTCGGCGGGCTTGGGAATATAACCCGCTTCGCTGATTGAAAAAATACCCGAAAAGCATTCGCACAGTCCCAATCGTTCCAGCACGCGTTCGGCATGGCTGTGCGCCCCGTTGGTGAACACGAACTTTTGACCGTTCAAAGCGTTCAGACAATCGCGCAGGCGGGGATTTTCCATAATGGACGACAAATCAAGCCGATGGACGTAATCGGTAAATTCATCGGGCGGAATGTTGTGTTCCAGCATCAGCCCGCAAACCGTCGCGCCATATTTGCGGTAATAATCCTTTTGAATGACGCTCGCCGTTTTTTCGTCGACGTTCAGCGCGCGCATGACGAACGCGCAAATCCGTTTCGCCATTTGGGAATAGACTTCTTCGGACGGGGGATAAAGCGTGTCGTCCAGATCGAAAACCCAGTTGCGAATGTCTTTAAACGCGGTAGCCAAATCGTCCATCATGTGTATCCTGTCAATTCGGATACACATGATAGGGCAAATCCTTTAATAAAAAGTTAGTGCTATCGGGCGTTGAACGCGCTGAACAAGGCGTTGACGAAATCGAATCCCCGATCCATTGACGGCGTTTCGACGTATTCGGCGGCGGAATGCATATTGTGAATGTTCGCCGCGCCGACCAGATACGGTTTGAACGCGACGCCCGCTTTGTTCTTCTTTTGCGCGTACAGGTGCGTTTCCGCGCCCGCGTGGAACGACGACACGTTCAGCGGCAACCTGATTTTTTCGGCGGCGCGTTTTGCCGTGTCGATCATGGTCGTGTCGCTTGATTTTTCAAACGGCGGGATATGTTGTTCGAAAGAAACGGAAACGGTCGCTTTTTCACCGTATTTGTCGTTGAATTTTTCAACGGTTTTTTCGATGTTGGCGATCAGTTCGGCTTCTTTGGCTTTGTCGGAACTGCGGATTGAATACAGCGCGAAGGCGTCCGTGTTGATGATGTTCGACATCGCCGTGTCCGTCAGGTGAAAGGCGAAATCCGCCCCCTGCTTTTCCGTCGGCAGGTTTCTGACGCCGCCGCCGACGACCGCGCCCGCGTTGATTGAGGTGACGACGCCTGTTTCGTCGGCGTAAAACACGCCCTGCGGAATCTCGGTCATGATTTCGGCAATCGCCTTGACGGCGTTGACGCGGCGGGAATCCGCGATGTCGATGCCGGAATGCCCGCCCTTTGTGTTTGTGACGGAAAGAATCATTTTGGTGTAGCCCGCGCCCGCGATTTGAAAATCGCCCAGCCGATCGCCGTCCAGCACTAAAACGTATTCGGATTTGAATGTGCCGAAGTCCAAGGCGCGCGCGCCGCTCATATTCTGTTCCTCGTCGCGGGTGAAGACGATTTCCAGTCCGCCGTGTTTCAATGTTTTATCGTTCGCAACGGTTTTCGCCAGCATCATCGCGCAGGCGACGCCGGCTTTGTCGTCCGCGCCCAGCGTCCGTTTGCCGTCCGTTTTCAGAACATCGCCGTCTTTGACGACGTTCACGGGGGAAAAGTCGCCGACAACGTCCATGTGCGCCGACAGCAGCAAAGGTTCTTTCGTTTCGTCCGTCGCGGGAATTTCCGCGCGCACGTTGCCGAACGCGTCGCGGCGGGCTGAAACACCGTATCCGTTCAGCAGGGAAACGATTTTTTCGGCGACGGCGTCTTCGTGCATGGACGGGGACGGGATTTTTGCCAAAGTTTCAAATAAATCGGTTAATTCGGACATGACAGAGCCTCCTGATAAAAAACTTTTTTAAGCAAAGTATTCCTTTTAACGGATTTACTCAACATCGAAAACGGGGTATATCAACATTGTCGCATAAAGGAGAACGACCATGGACGATTTTGAAATCGAAGAACGTTTTATCGCGCTGGAAAGCCTTGCCGCCGAATACGCCGTCCGCATACGTTACCGAACCAATCGGAACCGGTTTTTCCGAACCGTCCGCCAAATCGGCAGTTCCGTTTCCTTCATCGAACGACACATAGAAGGTAATATCATCCCCGAACAGCTCCAAAGCGGGATTTTCTGCAGCGTATAATCCGCAGAGACCGGCGCCCAGCAGCACAGCCAAAAGCATTTTTTTCATAATACAGCCTTTCGTTTGAATAGTTTAAAATGGAAGGGAAAAATCATTTTCGGTCAGTCCCCAGCTGCCCAGAATGGCTTCCGCACGGGTAAACAGATCCGGAGCGAAATCGGCGCTGTGTGTATCACTGCCGAAAGTAAAACGGACGCCCATGGCTTTCCAGCGGGTATAAATTTTTCGCAGAAAATCCACATACTCCGGCGAATCGGAAAACAGACAGGCGGCATTGATTTCAATCAGTTTCCGGTTCTGAAGTGCAAGTTCGCCCAGCCGGTCATTCAGATCCTGCGGTATCTCGGCAAAGATGCTGCGGTCGATATGCGCGGCATCACGGTACGTGTACCAGTCGCCCGCCGCCAGTTCCAGAGAATACCACGGATGCGCCAGAATGTGAACCAAAGGATGTTCCAGCAGAAATTTCTGCTGATTGAAATAATGCCGGATGATGTTCTGGCGTCCCTGCGGATTGCCCAGCGGCCAGTGAACTCCGCCTATCACGTATTCAATCCCCAGTTCTTTTACATTCTGCGCCGTGATTCCGAGCGACATTTCACCATGGAACGGTTCATCTTTGCCGCGGAATCCATAAACCGGTTCATCCCCCCAGGCATGATAATCATTCCGGGCGATCCGGTCGCATTCCTCTTTTGCCATGCAGCTGGCCTCCACCCCGAAATGAAAATTGGCGGGAGGGCAGAAGGAAAGAAAATCGTTCCGGGAACTCTGAATATCGCACAGATTGTACTGTGTATGGATATGATCGCTGATTCCGAACTGGTCAATACCGAAACGGGTCATCGAATCGTTGACTGTCCGGATCAATGCACAGGCGGAGTCGCAGGAATGATGCGTATGAATATGCAGATTCTGCCGGATATGAAGCTGAGCCATGACTTATTCCTCCTTATCGTTATTTCAATGCAAGACGGATTGATATGAAATCATATTTTCTGAGCTGAAATGATACGCCGTGTCCGTCAACCGGCAGAAGCTCTCCCGTTTCCATGTTCCGGGCTTCGGCGATACCGTGTATTCCCAGCTGCTGTTCCGCCAGCGACACCCGGTATTTTCCGCCGTTTTCATAATCACAGACAATCAGAATCGCCTCTTTCCCTTTCGTCAGCAAAATGGAAGAATTGTCCCCGCCCTCTATCCGGACCGGATAATCGGCATCCCAGTAATTCCAGACTTTCACATCCGCAGTACCGTAGCCGAATTTGAGCATCTCGATGCGGTTTTTCCAGTAATCAACGGCAGCAGTTCCCTTTGCCCAGAGGATTTCATGCGTCAGGGTAACTCCGGCGCCGGTCCGCAGACACCAGGCAATTTTCGCGGGGTCGCCTTTGGACAGCACCAGACCAAGAGCCCCCGGCAGATTGCCGAACTGGCGCCCGATGGAAACTGCGCGGATATACTCTTTCGTATAACGCTGCTGGAACGGGTTGATTCCAAGATTGTCTTCCCAATCCAGATTCTGCTGCACGAAAGATAAAAGCGGCGCTATTGCCGTATTGGTCATGTGAACCATGTTCTGCGGAGTATTGTTCATTTCCAGCTGCATGACTGCCGTGCGCCGGAAAAGTTCCCGCATATTGAACAGTCCCACACTCGGCTGAAGTCTGCCGTCTGCCAGCACATACCCGCGGGACCGGCTGCTGCGGTCGAAATTGGAAGCAAGAAAAATATCATCCCAGTAAATATGATCGCAGGCGCCGGTGGAGAGCATCTGCCGGTACCAGTACACTGCATAATCACGGAACGTCTCCGACGGATCGACACTGTATGATTTGCTTGAACCATACACAGGAGTACGGCTTCCCTGAAATTCCTCCCGCAGCCAGTTGTCCATGAAAGTCCGGGTTTCCGGA
>OQVS01000164.1_pt1 | contig 38899 bp, 30 predicted proteins | sample 1691601 | NCBI WGS metagenome assembly OQVS01 (sample SAMN03418268, study PRJEB22391) | human gut metagenome | biome: human-gut; feature: organic feature; material: feces | host: Homo sapiens | place: Tanzania | collected 2013-01 | reverse complement strand
ATGTCTCCTTGAAATTAGTCACATTGTACTCAAAGTGGCTAATGTTCATTCCCATTTGTTTCAAACAAAACGGATAGACGATGTGCTGCCAATGTTCCTTGAAGTTACCGCTATGGTAGTTCTTGGTAGTCTTGATGTCGTGACAAGAGAACGGAAGCAGTTCGTCTGCGTAGCCGTAAAGGTCTATCGTTCCAAAATGTGTCTCAAGCGTACCTTTGACAAACACTTGTGGTAGAGCACCCTCGTAGTATGTCACGAACTCGTCGGTTACATCTTTGAAGAAATTGAAAGTCTGTGGCTCTCGTAGTTGAGGCTTCTCCTCGTCTTTTAAGCCTGCGCATCGCTCTCTCTGAACCTTGTCGGGGTCAAAGACAACCTCATAAGCGTATCGCTCGGTTATCGGGTCGGTCTTTCGCCTGCCTTTGATTTGGAGGAGGACAACACGGAATGTGATGTTCTCACTCTCCATGTCGTCTTCCTTAACTCGTTCGGCAAGCGGCTTCTTGATCAGCGCATCCACAAGCTCGTTGAAGGCAGTACCTCTATCTGCTGCTTCACTCGTAAACGGAACTCGATTGATTTTGTTGATGAGGTCAATATACATTTTATCGCACCATTCATCAACCGTCACGCTCGGATTTTCGGAAGTGAAGTATTTATAGTAGGTCTTCTCCGCATCGAGATAGGACTGGAAGCTGTCAAGAAGCGTTGCATAAGCGGAATAGTGCTTATGCGTTGTCGCTTGCTGATTGTTCATTGTTCTTGCCCTCCTCGTTAGTTGGTTCTGCTGTAGGTGCAGACTCTTCCTTGGTATCCTCGACAGGAGCAGAGTATGTCTTCGTCTTGGTGTCAAATGTTAGACCGAGTTCCTTTGTGCGTGCCACAAACTTATTTCGGGCTATCGCCTTAGAGTTGCCGACATGCTTGTACTCCTCCACCTTTTTAATATAGGCGGTCGCATCTTCTGCAGTCTTGATGGCTGCGATGTCCTTCTCAATCTCTACGATAAGATGCTTGTATGTCTCGCCCTCAACAGAGCGTTCCTTCAGGCGGTCGATATAGCGCTTGAATACCTGTTTCTCAAGGAAATCGTTACAGCCAACAATCTCACGCTTGTCGTTCTTCAAGTAAGGAACGTCCATCTGCGCCGGCAAGTTACAGGTGTTCTTGCCCTCAGACTGCTGACAAGGGTCAAAGGTGATGATACGACGGTTACCTTCAGCAACGAGATAACCAACGAGGTCAAGCTCTGTAGCCAACGAGTCATAGTTGGAGCCACCGAAGAGAGGAACATAACGAACATCCTCCCCATTCTTCTCAGTTGTACGGTGAGCAACAAAGACAACGTGCTTTTTCTTTGAGTTGATGAGCTTGAGCAACTGAGTGAACTCCACCTTGCGCACACCATAACCCTCAAGCGTCAAAGAACCGTTGCGCTTTCCAAGTCGTGGATTGCTTGCGATAAGATACTCTGCCATCGAGTCGAGCAGCTTACCACCAGTGTCAATGACCAGTGTCTCGTAGTCAGACAAATCCTCGTTGTTGAGGAGGTTGAGAATGTCTGCGTAGTTCTGAACCTGCACGGTGTCCTTGATGAACTCGTAATCAACACGGTTGATACCTCCATCAAAGTCGATAAGCAGCGGCTTTGGAGCACTGAGCGCCATTGTGGTCTTGCCCGAGCCAGGCTGACCATAAACTAACATCTTGATACGGACATTTACGTCCAATTCGTTTGGTTTCTTAATGAGTCCCATAATTTGAATAATTACATTTATGTTTATAAATCGTTAAAATGATAAGTTTTCGGTAAAATTGATAACATGCGTTTGTATGCTGATTTTTGAGTGCGACAGCAGCCGTTTTTCGACCAAAGACCTGTCTTGTTTTCCTGCTTTTAAGCAAGATTAACAATTCCGGTCATAGGCTTGACATTGGCAAGTACTTCCACTGCATTTATCTTCCATTGAGAGTTGGGCGCTCCGTCTGGCTTAAAGCCGTGCACCTTTTCTTCCTCCATTAGTCGCATCAGTCGTTTCTCGCCACCGACAATCTTCTTTGCCATAGTCCAAGAGAAACTCGAGCCTTCCATTCTCTTCAGTATGGAGTTGTACTTCTGCACCATAACCATTGTATTCAGTTCGTTCTTCATTTCTCTGCCCTCCGCTCAACACACTCAACTCTTGCTCGTCTTGGCACACGACAGAAAACCGAGTTTTCTGTAAAAAGAATGTGAACTATCATCAACATGCAAAGAACAGCCGCAAGGCCTCTTCTCCTTACTTCTCCCAAGTCCCAATCCTTCTCAAAGTGCCTTGATACCATGTACAGCACAAGCTCGTGAGTCGTGGAGATACCGAGTTTCGTGTAGATGTGCTTCTTGTGAGTACGAATTGTCCATACCGGCTTGTCAAGTACGTCAGCGATTTCCTTGTCGGTCAATCCATGACAATACCATTCCGCTATAGCCAATTCTGTATCACTAAGAGCTTTCATCATTTCGTCCTCCGTACCTCTACTTGAAAATTGTCATAGTCAACTTTAACACTCGCATTCCAACCGATACGTATCTGCTCCAAACGCAAACGGCTGACAACAGCCTTCACCGAGCCGTGGCGTTCAATGGGGAATTTCACAGCATCGCCCACGCCCAGTTCACGGATGGTCTTGGTAAGAGGTGCACTTGTATCACAGTTCTCCATACTTGCCTCCTTTCGGGCGACAGGCGCTCTCCGTAACCCGGAGAAACGCACTGTCATTCTTGTGGTAAATCGTCATTACTACCATAATTGTTACTTTTAGGTATATATCTTATTTGCATTTTCGGGATAAATCCCGTACTTTTGTATTGTTATTATTATTATTTCCATTGCAAAGATAATCAAAACTTATCAATTACGCAAGAAAAATAATCATTTTTGCAAGAAAAATTTTCCGTGCTGTGTGATAAACACGACGGCTTAGTTATTCACATATTAATAAGGTAAGAACAGATGAAAGAAAGTGAAAAAGTAGAGAAGAACGTGAACGCGAGAGAGATTATCGCTAACGTTCTCAAGGAACTGGGGATGAACGCCCCTTCGTTCGCGACAGCCACCGGTATTGCCTATCAGCGAATTTTTGACTTGCAACGTGGACGCACCAAGAAATTCAACCCTGGTGTCGTGAACATGATTTGTCAGGCGTTCCCGTCTATCAACAAAACCTATCTCTATACTGGAGAGGGTTCGGTGATGTCATCCAACAAACCGCTGGATCTTGACAATACCGTAGGTGCGAACATCGCCTCACAAGACGAGATTGCCAAAATGCTCAACAAGGTACTTGACCTCTCCAAGCAGGTCTCAGACAAAGACAAAGCGGTCGAGGAGAAGATGCAGAAACTTCTCGCAAAGGAGCGTGAGCTAATGGATAAGGAAATCGAGTTGGCCAAGAGAGAAATCGTACTGGAGCAGAAAGAAGCTGCCCTCGGTTTCAAAAAAGACTGACCGATACCTTATATAATATAGTTGCTAACAAGTTGTCGTTACATCTATGACAGAATTAGTACGAAAATGCAGTTGCAGATGGGAGGGTGGCAAATGCCGCCTCTCCTCTGCTTTGGAGGGATGGGGATGCAAGCTACTCACTTGTATGCCCGAGACGGTTCCTCATACAGACAAGGAAAAAGCGAAGCTATTCGCTGAAGTGTATCAATATGCCGACAAGGTCGGGGTTTTGGAGTGTCCTCACTACGACGAAACGACCATAGACCGCACTCTTGATGATGCCGCTCAACTCGCATCGATGGTACATCTTGGGGGTCCAACACGAGCCGAATTATTGTCGGATTTTATAGAAGCTAAATAAAAATAATTGTAAATCAACGACTTAGAACAATATGAAGAAAATTGTGATAGCCATTGACGGATTCTCGTCGTGCGGCAAGAGCACAATGGCAAAAGACCTTGCCAAGGAGATAGGCTACATATACGTAGACACGGGAGCCATGTACCGCTCCGTCACACTCTTCGCCCTGCGCAACGGCATGTTCGCAGCCGACGGCAGCATCGACACCGAGGCACTGCAGAAGGCGATGCCCGGCATAAGAATCTCGTTCCGCTTCAATGCCGAGGCTGGAAGGCCCGACACCTACCTCAACGGCGAACTCGTGGAACGCGAAATACGCACGATGGAAGTGTCATCGCGCGTCAGCCCCATAGCCGCCCTCGGCTTCGTGCGCCGTGCCCTGGTGGAGCAGCAGCAGGCGATGGGCAGAGAGAAAGGCATCGTGATGGACGGCAGAGACATAGGCACGGCAGTATTCCCCGGCGCCGAACTGAAAATCTTCGTCACGGCATCAGCCGAAGTGCGCGCACGCCGCCGCTACGACGAGCTCAAGGCAAAGGGAATGCCGGCAGACCTGGAGGAGATAAAGAAGAACGTGGAGGAGCGCGACTACATCGACTCCCACCGCGAGGTGTCGCCGCTGCGCAAGGCAGCCGACGCCATAGAGCTCGACAACAGCAACATGACGATAGCCGAGCAGAAAGAGTGGCTCATGGAACAGTACCGCCAGAAAGCAGCCCTCTGACAAACGGAACAGACAGCATACAGCGACCATTCAGACCCGGGAGAATCGGCGAATGGCCGCTTTTTTAGTATTCTCATGCCATATTTTCGGCTTTTTCTTGTTTCTATCAAAAACAAGTAGTAACTTTGAAACCTCAACAACATAATCAACAACAGAATCATTATGAAAAAGATATTCTATGCGATTATAGCGGCAATGATGATGCCCATGGCGGCATTAGCCGATGGCTACACGCAATTGTGGAAGCAATACGAGCAGGCGCGCAGAAAAGACCTGCCGAGAAGCAAGATAGTAGCACTCGACAAGATAGCCGCCAAGGCGGCCCGGGAGCAGAGCTACGGCAATCTGCTCAGTGCCGAAGTGCGCCGCGTCGATGCCATGGCAGAGCTGTCGGCAGACTCCATAATGCCCGGAGTGAGGCAGCTGGAGCAGAAGGCGCGCGAGGCAGAAGCCAGGGATGCAGCCCTGGCGGCAGTGTACTACTGCGTGGTGGGCAATGCCTACGACGCGCTGAACAGCAGCGGAATCGCCGTCGACGCAGCCGGCAAGCGCGACGCGGCATACCGCAAGGCGCTCGCCAACCCCGGGATGCTCGCCGCGAAGAGCGCGCTCGACTATCAGCCGATGGTGGAGAAGGGCGAGGACAGCCGCGTGTTCGGCAATGACCTGCTGAGCGTGATAGGATATCAGACGAAAAACTACCGTCTGCTCACCGACCATTACACCAAGGCAGGAAACCGTACGGCGGCACTGATAACCGCGCTGCAGATGGTGAAGACGGAATACGAAAACACCAAATTCTACACGCCTGAGCGCACAGCGCAGGGCAGCGCATACATGCAGCGGCTCGACTCGCTCGTCGGCATCTACGGCGACCTGCCCGAATGCGGCGAGGTGGCGATTGCCAGATACGAATACATGTGCAGCTGCAGCGACGTGACAAAGGCACAGAAGGCAGACTTCATCGACAAGGCAACGAAGCGCTGGGCAGCATGGAGAAACATACCCAGGCTGAAGAGCGAATACCAGAGTCTCGTGAGACCGATGTACAACGTGACGCTCAACACTGCCTTGCGCCCCGGAGTGTGCGATACCGTGCGCGTGGAGGCGTGCAACATAAAGGGCATCACGCTGGCAGTGACACGGCTGGATATGAGCGGCGAATGCACGCTGCGCCCCGATGATGCTGCCGACTGGAAGCGGCTGAAGGCAATGATGATGCCGAAAACGAAAGTGACAGTGGAGGCACCGTTCACGGCAGAGCACCCCTACGACACCAAGACATTAAGCGTGGAACTGCCGAAGCTCAAGCCCGGACTCTACGTGGTGGAGGTTTCGGCACCCGGCACGGCACTGGAGGCGTGGCGCGAAATCGTGGCAGTGAGCGACGTGTGCGTGGCTACTATGGCGCTGCCAGAGGGGAAAACCCGCATTGCCGTGCTCAACGCCACCACAGGACAACCCGTGGCAGGAGCCAAGATAAGCGTGGAGCTGTCGAACGGAAGCCGTACAAGTATTGTGGCTGACGCAAAGGGCGAGGCGGTATTCACCCAAAAGTCATTCGATATGAGCCGGGTGCGCGCATACACCGCAGCCGACAACTATATGCAGTACATCCCGTCGTGGGGCAACTTCAGCTTCTACGGTAACAAGCGCAAGCTCACAGCCACCACACTCTTCACCGACCGCGCCATCTACCGACCCGGACAGACAGTACACGTGTCGGCAGTGGCATACCAGGTGGACGGACTGCACTCGTCGGCAGTGGTGGGACAGCGCGAGCTGACGTTCCAGTTGCTCGACGCCAACAACAAGATGCTGGAGGAGAAGAAAGCCACGACCGACGACTTCGGCACGGCTGCCGTGAGCTTCACGCTGCCTGCCGGAGGAACGATGAACGGCAGATTCTCGGTGCGCTGCAACGGAAACAGCACGGAACGCAAATACTTCCGCGTGGAAGAATACAAACGGCCCACCTTCGAGGTGAGGCTCGACGAAGTGAAGGAGGAATACCACAACGGCGACACCGTGACCGTAAGTGGCACGGCTCTGACCTATGCTGGGGCACCTGTACAGGGAGCAAGAGTGGCATACAGAGTGAAGCGCAGCGAGGCACGCTGGTTCTGGAGATACTACGGCGGCAGCGATGCCGACCGGGTGATGATTACAGACACCGTGACGACTGATGCCGACGGACGCTTCTCGATGCGTGTGCCAGTGGTAATGCCGCAGGGCTACACGGAACAGGCGCAGAACGGAGCAGCAGCACCACGATGCGGATGGCACACATTCTACACCTTCACCGCCTCGGCACAGATAACCGACAACGCAGGCGAGAGTCACGATGCCGAAACAGCACTCACACTGGGCACACAACCCACATCGCTCACATTCGACATGCCGGAGAAGGCGCTGCGCGACAGTGTGCTGAACGTGCGCTTCCGTCGGCTCAACGCCTCGGCAAAGGAGATGGAAGGCAACGTGGCCTACTGGTTCGACAACCAGAGCAAGAGATATACCGCCAAGGCAAACGAGACTCTGGCAATCGACTGGACTGCCATCGAGGGTATGGCATCGGGCAGACACAGGATGTATGCAGCCTGCGGCAGCGACACGCTGAACCGTGAGTTCGTGCTCTTCTCCCTCGCCGACAGGCAGCCGGCGGCGGAAACACCCGACTGGGCATACGTGTCGGCGGCAACATTCCCTGCCGACGGCAAACCAGTATACGTGCAGGTGGGCTCCTCGTGTGCCGATACCCACATCCTCTACTCCCTCATCGCAGGGAAGAAGGTGCTGGAGAGCGGTGCGATGGAGGTGAGCAACGGCATCATAACCACACCTTATATATATAAGGAGGAATACGGCGAGGGCATACTGCTCAACTATCTGTGGGTGAAGGACGGAGTGGCTTACACACACAGGTTCACCATTGCGCGCCCGATGCAGGACAAGAGCCTCGTGCTGAAGTGGAAAACCTTCCGCGACAAGCTCACACCGGGACAGAAGGAAACCTGGACGCTCAATATCTCACGCCCCGAACAGAACGACATAATCAACCGAAAATACACCGAAGGGGAGCAGACTGGCTCGCAGCTGCTGGCACTGATGTACGACAAATCTCTCGACCAGATAGCACGCAACCCGTTCACATTCAGTCTGCCGCTATGGCAGAACCAGCCTTCTACACGCTGGATGGCGATGACGGGAATGAAGTCTACGATGGGCAGAGCGGCAGACGTGAAGTGGTTCAGCACCAAGGACTTCCGCTTCAACCATTTCATCACCTCGTTTGATGGCTTCCGCCGGAACTGGCTCGTAGGCGCGACCGACAGGCTCTACACGAATGTCGTTGTCGGGCGTCCCGAGGCAATGCTTGGCAGCAGTAAACACAACGGTACGAAGGAGCTTGCCGCCGGAGGATCGGCGCTATCGTCGATGGAGAGGAGCGACGCTGCATTGCTGGCCAAGAAAGAGAATGCCGAGGAGGAGAGACCCACAGGCATGGCAGATGCCGGAGCCAACGGCGGCGACGGTGATGCGGCTGGCACACAGGCAGCAGCAGGACAGATACGCGAGAATCTGCAGGAGACGGCGTTCTTCTATCCGGCACTCTTCGCCGACAAGGACGGCAACGTGGACATCTCGTTCACACTGCCCGAGAGCGTGACCACATGGAATTTCCGTGGCTGGGCGCACGACCGCAACATGAACTTCGGCTCTATCGAGAGTACGGCAGTGGCAAGCAAGAAGGTGATGGTGATGCCTAACGTGCCGCGATTCGTGCGCACAGGCGACAAGGCGAGCATACCGGCAAGGGTGGTGAACACCACCGGCAGCAGATTGACCGCCACCGTGAGGATGCAGCTGATTGACCCGGAAACAGACAAGACCGTATACACGAAGGCGAAGAAGCTCACCGTGGATGCCAATTCCACCGCAAGCGTAGTCTTCGACTATGCCCCCGAGGGCAGCAATGCGCTGCTCATCTGTCGCATATCAGCCGAAGGCAAGGACTATTCCGACGGCGAGCAGCATTATCTGCCGGTGCTCCCTGCCACGGAGCGCGTGGTGAACACCGTTCCGTTCACTTTCAGCGGCAAGGGAGAGAAGAGCTTCGCGATTGACGGCCTCTTCCCGAAGAACGCTGTTGACAGGAAGCTCACCGTGGAATACACCACCAACCCGGCGTGGATGATGATCCAGGCGCTGCCCTATGTGGCACAGGCCGACGACAAGAACGCCGTCAGTCTTGCAGCTGCATATTATGCCAATGTGCTGGGCAGGCACATTATGGAGCAGAATCCGGTGATAAAGAGAGTGGTGGAGTTGTGGAAGAAGGAAGACGGCAGTGCGGAGAACTCGCTTATGAGTGCGTTGCAGAAGAACCAGGAACTCAAGACACTCGTGCTCGACGAGACACCATGGGTAATGGATGCCGACAAGGAGGCAGACCAGAAGCGCATACTCAGCACGTATTTCGACGAGTCGGCCATCACCTACCGTATCGCTTCGCTGCTCGACGCGCTGCACAAATTGCAGAAAGACAACGGAGCATGGAGCTGGTGGACGGGCATGGACGGTTCGCCAAGCATGACGGCACAGGTGGTGGAGATGCTCGCGCGACTGAAGCAGATGTCCGGCGACAAGAATGCCGATGCCATGATAGGCAAGGCTATGCACTATCTTGACGGAGTGGTGGTGAAGGAATACGAGGAAATGAAGAAGATTGAAAGGAAGGGCAAGGCACCGTCGGTGTGCGACAGCCATGCCATCCAGTATCTGTATATAAACGCACTGCTCGACAGGACTCTTACGGGCAAGGAGCGCGAGGCAAAGAACTACGTGCTCTCGTACCTGCGCAAGGACCGCCAGCGCAACATATATGCCAAGGCCCTCATTGCCGTAGTGCTGCAGAAGGAGGGCAAGACGCAGGAAGCGAAGGAGTATGTGGAGAGCATTCGCCAGTACACCGTGAGCAAGCCGGGCATGGGGTGCTACTTCGACACCCGGCGCGCCGCATACTCGTGGGTGGACTACCGCATACCTACACAGACTGCCGCCATTGAGGCGATAAAGGCAGTGGAGCCTGCCGACCGGCAGACCGTCAACGAGATGCGCCTATGGCTGCTGCAGAGCAAGCGCACACAGGCGTGGAGCACACCTATCAACAGCGTGAACGCCGTGTATGCCTTCGTCGACGGAAATGTCTCGGAGCTTGGTGCCAAGGCTGCCGACGCGATGAAGGTGACAGTGGACGGCAAGCAGCTCGCGATGCCTGCTGCCACAGCCGGACTGGGGTATGCCCGGACTTCGCTGGCTGTGGGCAAGCAGAAGAAGCTGACCGTTGCCAGCAATGGCGGCAACGCTGCCTGGGGCGCAGCCTACGCACAGTATTCGCAGAATGCTGCCGACGTTGACGCCAATGCCTCCGGACTGAAGGTGGAGCGCGAGGTGCTCCGCGTGGCTGCCGACGGCTCTGCCGCTGCCGCACAGGCTGGCACACTTGCCGTAGGCTCGCGCATCAGAGTGCGCATCACGGTGGTTGCCGACCGCGACTATGACTTCGTGCAGCTTGTGGACAAGCGTGCGGCATGTATGGAGCCGGTGGAGCAGACGAGCGGATACCGCAACGGTTGCTTCTTCGTGCCGAAGGACAATGCCACACACTATTACTTCGACCGTCTTGCAAAGGGCAGACATACAGTGGAGACAGAATACTACATCGACCGCTCCGGCAACTATTCTACCGGCATCTGCACCGTGCAGTGTGCCTATGCGCCGGAGTTTACGGGCAGAACGGGAGCTGGCAGGATAGGTGTGGAATAGGCTTGCCTCCTGCATTCCTGCCGCTATACCGGAAAAAACAAAGAATATGAACAACAGAACATTAATACTATCCCTCGTCGCTCTTGCCTCTCTCGATGCCTCGGCACAGAGAATATCGGCAAAGAACGAAATCATCGACTGCGGAGACGTGCTCTACGAATCGCCCGTCACCGTGAAGTTTGAACTTACGAACAAAGGCAACGAACTGACCATCGACCATGTTCGCGTGGGCTGCGGATGCACCACCGTGGATTATCCGCGCCAGCCCATCAATCGTGGCGACGCGTTCACCGTTACTGCCACATACGACGCGCGGCAGTTGGGCCACTTCGAGAAGGATGTGGCACTCTTCTGCAACTCATCGTCCAAGCCCTTCTTCCTGAAGATGAGGGGTGTGGTGGTGGACGAACTGAACGACTTCGGCGGCAGCTTCGACCATACTGTGGGCGGGCTGATGGTGGACAGGAACAACGTGGAGTTCGACGACGTGAACCGCGGCGACTACCCTGTGCAGCTCATCCACATCAGGAACAACACGCCGGAGACAATCAGTCCGGTGGTGATGCACCTGCCCTCGTATATTTCCGCCACCGTTTCGCCCACACATATTGCTCCGGGAAAGACCGGCGTGGCATCGCTGAAGCTTGATTCGCGCAAGCTGCGCGACTTCGGACTGACGCAGACCTCAGTCTTCCTGGGCAAGAATCCGGGCGAGAAGGTGAGCATGGACAAGGAGATAGAGGTGTCGGCGGTGCTGCTGCCCGACTTCGACAACATGTCGGAGACACAGCTTGCCAACGCACCGGAGATACAGCTCTCCGCCATGGAGCTTGACCTTGGCAGCTTCGGCGACAAGGCAACGAAGAACGGCACGATAATCATCAGCAACACGGGCCGCTCCACGCTCCACATACGCTCCATGCAGATGTTCACCACCGGCATGAGCGTGAAGCTGAACAAGGCGAAGATAGCCCCCGGAGAGCAGGCGAAGCTCAAGATAACCGTGAGCAAGAAGCAGCTGCGCTCCGCCAGAAGCAAGCCGCGAGTGCTGATGATAACCAACGACCCCAATCAGCCGAAGGTGGTTGTGAAGGTGAAAGTGAAATAGAAAAACATATATAAAGACATGGAACATCCAGAGAACAGCAAAGAGTATACAGGGCTGCAGGTGAACCAGGGCGTTGCGCAGCCTTCGATTATCAACCCCTACATGAAGCGAAGCCGCTTCCGCCGCCACGAGCTGTCGGTGGCAGAGATGGTGGAAGGCATCGTCAGGGGCGACGTGACGATTCTCAGCCAGGCGGTGACACTAGTGGAAAGCGTGAACCCCGACCACCAGAAGAAGGCGCAGGAGGTGATAGAAAAGTGCCTGCCATACAGCGGCAACTCCGTGCGCATAGGCATCAGCGGTGTGCCGGGAGCCGGAAAGAGCACCTCGATAGACGAGTTCGGCATCCACGTGCTCGACCGTTTCGGAGGCAAACTCGCCGTGCTCGCCATCGACCCCAGTTCGGAGCGCTCCAAGGGAAGTATCCTTGGCGACAAGACACGTATGGAGAAGCTCTGCGTTAGGAAGGAGAGCTTCATCCGTCCCAGCCCCTCGGCTGGTTCGCTGGGCGGCGTGGCGCGGAAGACGCGCGAGACAATCATCCTGTGCGAGGCTGCCGGCTACGACAAGATATTCGTGGAGACTGTGGGAGTGGGGCAGAGCGAGACGGCTTGCCATTCGATGGTCGACTTCTTCCTGCTCATACAGCTTGCCGGCACGGGCGACGAGCTGCAGGGCATCAAGCGCGGCATCATGGAGATTGCCGACGGCATAGTGATAAACAAGTGCGACGGCAGCAACGTGGACAAATGCCACATCGCTGCCACCAATTTCCGCAATGCGCTCCACTTCTTCCCTGCCCCCGAGAGCGGCTGGCTGCCCAAGGTGCTCTGCTATAGCGGCTTCTACGGCACGGGAGTGAAGGAGGTATGGGATATGGTGTACGAGTATATCGACTTTGTGAAGCACAACGGCTACTTCGACTACCGCCGCAACGAGCAGAACAAATACTGGATGTATGAGACGATAAACGAGACGCTGCGCAACAACTTCTATAACAACCAGCTCGTGCAGCAATCGCTGCAGCAGTATGAAGAGCGTGTGCTGCGGGGAGAGAAGACGAGCTTCGCCGCCGCCCACGACCTGCTCTCGATGTATTACCAGAACCGATGAGCCATGCTGCCGAAGATTGAAATCGACACCGGCAGCGGCTTCTGCTTCGGTGTGACCACGGCGATAAGCAAGGCGGAGACGGAGCTTGCCAAGGGCAACACGCTCTACTGCCTGGGCGACATCGTGCACAACGGCATGGAGTGTGAACGCCTGAAGCGCATGGGGCTAATCACCATCAACCACGAGCAGATGAAATCGCTGCACGGGGTGAAGGTGCTGCTGCGTGCCCACGGCGAACCGCCAGAGACCTACGCCATGGCGCGCGAGAACGACATAGAGATAATCGATGCCACATGCCCCGTGGTGCTGCAGCTGCAGCGCCGCATCAAGCGGCAGTGCGACCAGGAGCCGGAGGCGCAGATAGTGATTTTCGGCAAGCCGGGCCATGCCGAGGTGCTGGGGCTGGTGGGGCAGACGAACGGGCGAGCCAGGGTGATAGCCCATCTGGACGATGTGGAATCGCTCGACTTCAGCCGCGACATATATTTGTATTCGCAGACCACAAAGTCGCTCGACGAGTTCCATCGCATCATTGCCTACATACAGCAGCACATGGCTCCCGGCGCCACGTTCCGCAGCTTCGACACCATCTGCCGCCAGGTGGCCAACCGTATGCCCAACGTGAGCCAGTTTGCGGCGCGCCACGACCTTGTGCTCTTCGTCTGCGGAAGGAAGAGCAGCAACGGGCGTGTGCTCTTCAACGAGTGTCTGCGCGTGAATCCCAACAGCCGCCAGGTGGAGAGTCCGGCGGAGATAAGCGGCGGATGGCTGCATGGGGTGCGCACCATCGGCATCTGCGGAGCCACCAGCACACCGAAATGGCTTATGGAGCAATGCAGGGACAGAGTGGTGGAATTGGGAGAGGAAACAGGCTCCTGAACCAGGCGGCAGAGCGGTTCTTGATTCTCGGCAGAGCTGCTCTTGGATTCGCATTATGAGGAAAAGGAAACGAAAAAGCCGTGGGCGCTATCGCAGTGGCCACGGCTTAAATTCTTATTTTTATGTATTGTAAATTTGTTCAGTCGTAGTTTTTTTGGTGTGATTGTGTCGACTTGTCCTGTTATCGTGTGTTGACGAAGAGCTGTTTATTCTTCGCCCTTCTCTTTCTCGGGATAGTCCAACAGTCCGTTGCCATACCATCGTCTGGTCCAACTCTATGTAGGTAGTCATTTGATGTATTGTTTTGTAGACGAATATAGGTACAAGGTTAGACAGACTATTTTGATATAAGCAAGTAAAAAAGGAATAAATGGGAAATGTAATGAAAATGTTTCATTGCCATTGTCTTATTCCTTGTTTTGCATTCAATTCCTCATAGATTTGATATAGGCGGTTTCTTCCCCCACAACCGTGCCGTTTACGATCCGCAAGTGTGCCGTTTGCGGAGTATAAACGGCATATTGGCGGACGGAGAGTTGCGCAGGCGGCAGACAGGGAATAATTCCGCGTGCAGAAACATTCACGTGCTTTTTGTGGCACAACCTTGCCAATTCTCACATATAATTATTATTTTTGCAGAATATTTCGCGCCGCTCCGGCAGAAGGGGCGTGCGCGGACAACATTCACCCAGAGTTCAGAAAGATGATAGTTTGCATAGCAGAGAAACCGAGCGTGGCTAAGGACATAGCCAGGATAATAGGAGCCAACAGCGCGAGAGACGGGTATATGGAGGGTAACGGCTACCAAGTGACGTGGACCTTCGGACACCTGTGCACGCTGAAGGAGCCGGACGACTACACCCCCATGTGGAAGCGCTGGAGCCTGGCGGCACTGCCGATGATTCCGGCGCGCTTCGGCATCAAGCTCATCGACGACCAGGGCATCAGGAAGCAGTTCGCTGTGATAGAGCGGTTGATGCAGGCTGCCGACGGGATAATAAACTGCGGCGACGCCGGACAGGAGGGAGAGCTGATACAGCGGTGGGTGATGCAGAAGGCGAAGGCCGCGTGCCCGGTGAAGCGGCTGTGGATATCGTCGATGACCGACGAGGCCATCCGCGAGGGATTCGCCCGGCTCAAGCCGCAGGAAGAATACCAGCCGCTCTACCTGGCAGGGCTGAGCCGCGCCATAGGCGACTGGATTCTGGGCATGAACGCCACGCGGCTCTACACGCTGAAGTACGGGCAGAACCGCCAGGTGCTCTCCATCGGCAGGGTGCAGACGCCCACGCTGGCGCTGATAGTGAACCGCCAGAAGGAGATAGACAGCTTCGAGCCCGAGCCGTACTGGGTGCTTGCCACCGTTTACCGCGACACCACGTTCACCGCCACCAAGGGCCGCTTTGCCAGCCGCGAGGAGGGCGAGGAGGCGTTCAAGACCATCGAGGGCAAGGAGTTCACCGTGACGCAGGTGCAGAAGAAAAACGGCACGGAGCAGCCGCCCCACCTCTACGACCTCACGTCGCTGCAGGTGGACTGCAACAGAAAGTTCGGCATGAGCGCCGACATGACGCTGAAGACGATACAGACGCTCTACGAGCGCAAGCTGACCACCTATCCGCGTGTGGACACACAGTATCTGAGCGACGACATCTATCCCAAGTGTGCCGCCATACTGAACGGCATACGCGGCTACGAACAGCTGACGCAGGCGCTGAGGGGGCGGCCGCTGCGCCGCTCGAAGAAGGTGTTCGACACGTCGAAAGTGACCGACCACCACGCCATCATCCCCACGGGCGTGCCGGCGCAGAACCTGAGCGATATGGAGCGCCACGTGTACGACCTCATAGCGCGCCGCTTCATCGCCGCCTTCTATGCCGACTGCAAGTTCGCCACTACCACCGTGGCAGGCAAGGCAGGCGAAGTGGAGTTCAAGGCCACGGGCAAACAGATACTCGACCCCGGCTGGAGAGCCGTCTACGCCAAGGACACCCCCCACGCCGACGCCGCCGAAGAGCAGAAGGCAGCCGACGAGGAGCGCACGCTGCCCGCCTTTGAAAAGGGCGAGAGCGGCGACCACAAACCCACGCTGACCGAAAAATGGACCACTCCGCCCAAATACTACACCGAGGCCACGCTGCTGCGCGCCATGGAGACGGCGGGAAAATTCGTAGACGACGAAGAGCTGCGCGCCGCGCTGAAGGAGAACGGCATAGGGCGCCCGTCGTCGAGGGCAGGGATAATCGAGACTCTCTTCAAACGCCGCTACATACGTCGCGAGCGCAAGAACCTGGTGGCTACCGCCACCGGCATGGAGCTGATCGACTTGATAAAAGAAGAGCTGCTCAAGAGCTGCGAGCTGACCGGCATCTGGGAGAAGAAGCTGCGCGACATAGAGCACCGCACGTACGACCCGGCACAGTTCATAGCCGAGCTGAAGGAGCAGATAGACACCATCGTGCACGACGTGCTCGCCGACAATACGAACCGCCGGGTGACGCTGCTCACGGAGGAGGACCTGAAGAAGAAGAAAAAGAAGGCGGCGCCGAAGAAGCAGCCGGCGGTGAGCGCCGGAGCCCCCTGTCCGCTCTGCGGCAAAGGCACCATAATCCAGGGCAAGACCGCCTACGGATGTAGCCGATGGAGGGAGGGATGCAATTTTAGAGCGCCGCTGGCACAATAAAAAGCGAAAACCGGGGTTAAGACATATACAGTCCCACCTATTATTATATATGAAGCATACAGAACATAACACATACGGCACAGGCGCACGGCACGGGCGCACGGCATGGGCGGCGGCATTGGTGCTGGCACTCATGCTGCTGGCATCGTGCGGAGCGGAGCGCAGCTTCAAGAAGGGCGAGAAGCATCTTGCCCTGGGCGAATACTACGATGCCGCGGCGCAATACAAGAGAGCTTACAGCGCCACCAAGCCGAAGGACAAGCAGCTCCGGGGCAAATACGCGCTGAAGATGGCATACTGTTACGACCGCATCAACTCGAACCAGAAAGCCATCGCCGCCTACCGCAACGCCATACGCTATCATGCCGACAGCACCGACACGCATCTCGCTTTCGCCATGGCGCTGCTCAAGGACGGCAACTACAAGGAGGCGGCGGCAGAGTTCCGCCAGGTGCTCGACACGATGCCCGGCAACCGGCTGGCACAGACGGGGCTGCAGTCGGCGCTGACCGCACGCGAGGAGAAGGCGCAGGGCTCGCGTTACACGGTGAAGAAGATGGACGTGTTCAATTCCCGGCGCGCCGACTATTCGCCCATGCTGTGCGGCGACCAGTTCGAGCAGCTCTTCTTCACCTCCACGCGCAACGACGCCGAAGGCTCGGAGCTGAGCGGCATCACGGGCACGAAGAACGGCGACATATTCTATTCGCAGAAAGACGACAAGGGCCACTGGGGCAAGCCGCAGCAGATAACGTCGGGGCTGAACACAGAGTTCGACGAGGGTGCGTGCTGCTTCTCGCCCGACCAGCGCACGATGTATCTCACACAGTGCGTCAGCGACCCCTCATACCCCCGCTACGCCGCCATCGTCACCTCGCCGCGTTCCGACGCCGCCTGGGGCAAGGCGCAGAAGCTGGAGATAACGCGCGACACGCTCTCCAGCTACGCCCATCCCGCAGTGTCGCCCGACGGCGAATGGCTATACTTCGCCTCCGACATGCCCGGCGGCAAGGGAGGGTTCGACATATGGCGTGTGCGCATCACGGCGGCAGGCCTGGGAGGAGTGGAAAACCTGGGCGAGTCGATAAACACGCCGGGCGACGAGCTCTTCCCCACGTTCCGCCCCAACGGCGACCTCTACTTCTCGAGCAACGGCCACAAGGGGCTGGGCGGACTGGACATATACATCGCGCGCTACGACAAGCAGAGCCGCAAGGTGGTGATAGAGCATCCCGGCTATCCGCTCAACTCGCAGGCAGACGACTTTGGCATGACTTTTGAAGGAGCACACAACAGGGGATTCTTCTCGTCGAACCGCGGCGACGGCAGGGGCTGGGACCACATCTACAGCTTCGAGAAACCGGAGATAGTGCAGACGGTGACGGGATGGGTGTACGAGATGGACGGCTACGAGCTGCCCTCGGCACAGGTGTACATCGTGGGTACCGACGGCACGAACAAGCGCGTGAGCGTGAAGGGCGACGGCTCGTTCACCGAGGTGGTGGAGCCGGGAGTGGACTACGTGATGCTCGCCTCGTGCAAGGGATTCCTGAACCACAAAGAGGAGATAAGCATAGGGCCAGCGACCGAGTCGGAAGACCACGTGCTGCAGTTCCCACTCGCCTCGATACAAGTGCCGGTGCTGATAGACAACATCTTCTACGACTTCGACAAATACTCGCTGCGCCCCGAATCGGCGGCGGCACTCGATGAACTCGTGAAGCTGCTCGAGCAGAACCCGAACGTGACCATAGAGCTGAGCGCGCACTGCGACTACAAGGGCAGCGAGCCATACAACAAGACACTTTCGCAGCGAAGGGCGGAAACAGTGGTGAGATACCTCATCGCGAAGGGCATCAAGGCAGACCGCCTCACGCCCGTGGGCTACGGCAAGCAGAAGCCGAAGACTATACGCAAGAAGCTCACCGAGAAATACACGTGGCTCAAGGAGGGCGACGTGCTGACAGAGGAATACATAAAGAAACTCGACAAGGAGAAGCAGGAAATCTGCAACCAGCTGAACAGGCGCACCGAATTCTTCGTGTTGCGCACCACATACGGAATGTTCGACGAGAACGGACAGCTGAAGAATCCGCCCAAGCCCAAACAGCACGGCGAGGGCGGAAACGAGGACGAAGACAGTATCTTCATCCTGGAATAGGGCAGGGGCGAGGCAAAGCCTGCCACCGCCGGAACAGAGAAACAACATAACATAAGATGAATAATAAAGCAACTTTGGAATTGGGCACAAAGCCCGTGGGAAAGCTGCTCATGCAGTACTCCCTGCCGGCAGTAGTGGCGATGACTGCCTCCTCCCTGTACAATATGGTGGACAGCATCTTCATCGGGCAGGGCGTGGGACCGATGGCAATCAGCGGACTGGCACTCACGTTCCCCTTCATGAACCTTGCTGCGGCGTTCGGAGCCGCCGTCGGCGTGGGAGCGTCGACAAGCATATCTGTGAAACTCGGACAGAAAGACTACGGCACGGCACAGAAAGTGCTCGGCAATACCGTCACGCTGAACCTCATCATCGGCATAGCCTTCAGCATAGTGTCGTTGCTCTTCCTCGATCCGATACTCTACTTCTTCGGAGCAAGCGAGCAGACGCTGCCATACGCACGCGACTATATGGTGGTGGTGCTGGCAGGCAACGTAATCTCGCACATGTATTTCGGGATGAACGCTGTGCTGCGCGCTGCCGGAAAGCCCCGGCAGGCCATGAAGGCAACGATATTCACCGTGGTGCTGAACACCGTGCTCGACCCGCTCTTCATCTATCCCATGCAGCTCGGCATCAGGGGAGCGGCATACGCCACGATACTCTCGCAGCTGCTTGCCCTCGTGTGGCAGATGAGGCTGTTCAGCCGCAAGGACGAGCTGCTCCACCTCAGGCGCGGCATCTACAGGCTGGAGCGGCGCATAGTGGAGAACATACTCGCCGTGGGGCTTTCGCCGTTCTCGATGAACGTGTGCGCCTGCATAGTGGTGATATTCGTGAACAAGGGGCTGCTCGAATACAGCGGCGATCTGGCAGTGGGTGCCTACGGTATAGCAAACAAAGTGTGCTTCATCTTCGTGATGGTGAACATGGGACTGAACCAGGGCATGCAGCCCATCGTGGGCTACAACTACGGGGCGCTGAAGCTCGACCGCATGATGAAGGTGCTGAATCTTTCCATCATAGCGGGAACCGGCATTACCACGTGCGGATTCCTCGTGGCGGAGCTGATACCCGAACCCTGCGCGCGCCTCTTCACTACCGACCCCGAGCTGATACGCCTCTCGGTGAACGGACTGCGCATCATGATGGCGGCATTCATGCTCGTAGGCTCGCAGATGGTGATAACCAACTTCTTCCAGAGTATCGGCAAGGCAAAGGTGAGCATGTTCCTGTCGCTGTCGCGCCAGATGCTGTTCCTGCTGCCGATGCTGCTCGTCATGCCCCTGTTCATGGGCGTCGACGGAGTGTGGTGGGCAATGCCCGTGTCGGACACGATAGCCGAGATAGTAACCGTGGCACTGATGATGTCATACATGAGGAAATTCAAGCTACAACATAAAACCATGACAGCAAATGGAGAGCAATAAAAAGAAAATAATAGTGAACGTGGGGCGCCAGATTGGCAGCGGCGGACGCATCATAGCCAAAATGCTTGCCGACGACCTCAAGTGCGGTTTCTACGACCGCGAGTTGCTTACGCTTGCCGCCAAGGAGAGCGGCTTCTGCGAGAAATTCTTCGAGCAGAACGACGAGCAGAAGGGATTCTTCCATTCGCTCTTCCACATGCACACACCGCTTGTGGGCGACGGCAACTTCTATGGCAACGACTTCTCGCAGGAGGGACTGTTCAAGTTCCAGAGCGACACCATACGTAAGCTTGCCGACAACGGCTCGTGCGTGTTCGTGGGCAGATGCGCCGACTATGTGCTGCGCGACCGCAGCAACGTGGTGAACGTGTTCATCACGGCAGACATCGACGACCGCATCGCCGAGATAAGCAAGCGGCGCGAATGCTCAGAGGAGGCGGCACGCAAGATAATAGAGAGCGGCGAGCGCTCGCGCTCCACCTATTATAATTACTTCACGGGAAAGAAATGGGGCGACAGCTCGTCGTACGACCTCTGCGTGAACACCTCGATCCTGGGGCTTGAGGCTACGGAGGCATACATAAAGGAGTTCGTGGAGAAGGCACTGAACGTGGAGCTGTAGGCCGCGTACACATACACAGGGAAAAGAAAAAGTGAAGACGATAGGAATAATCAGCGATACCCACTCCTACTGGGACGATAGGTATCTGAAATACTTCGAGCCGTGCGATGAGATATGGCACGCCGGCGACATAGGCTCAATGGAAGTGGCGGAAAGGCTTGCCCACTTCCGCACGCTGCGCGCCGTATGCGGAAACTGCGACGGGGGCGACCTGCGCCGCATGTTCCCCGAGAAGCTGCGCTTCAAGTGCGAGGACGTTGACGTGCTGATGAAGCACATCGGAGGCTACCCCGGCAACTACGACGCCAGCATCCGCTCGCAGATATACGCTATGCCGCCGCAGCTGTTCATCAGCGGCCACAGCCATATACTGAAGGTGAAGTACGACCGCACGCTCAATCTGCTGCACATAAACCCCGGAGCAGCCGGGCTGCAGGGATGGCACAAGGAGCGCACACTGGTGAGACTGGTGATAGACGGCAACAAGTTCAAGGACTGCGAAGTGATAACGCTCGGCGAAAGCCGCGGCAACTGTTCGCCCTGCTGAGCTATGGCGCGGCATCAGGTGATAATGGAGAACAAGAAATATAAACCCACAAAAAAGATAGAATATGAAAACATACCTCGTGACTGGAGCTGCCGGATTCATCGGCGCCAATTACATCAAGTATCTTCTTAACCGCAAGTACAAGGACGAAGATATAAAGGTAATCGTGCTCGACCTGCTTACCTATGCAGGCAACCTCGGCACCATCAAGGACGACATCGACAACGAACGCTGCATCTTCGTGCGCGGCGACATACGCGACCGCGGGCTTGCCGACCGTCTCTTTGCCGAGCACGACATCGACTACGTGGTGAACTTCGCCGCCGAGAGCCATGTGGACCGTTCCATAGAGAACCCGCAGCTGTTCCTCGAGACGAACATACTCGGCACACAGAATCTGCTCGATGCCGCACGCCGCGCCTGGGTGACGGGCAAGGACGCAACGGGATATCCGCAGTGGAAACCCGGCAAGCGCTACCATCAGGTGAGCACCGACGAGGTATATGGTTCGCTCGGTGCCGAAGGCTACTTTACGGAGCTCACTCCGCTCTGTCCGCACAGCCCGTACAGCGCGTCGAAGACCAGTGCCGACATGATAGTGATGGCATACCACGACACGTACCACATGCCGGTTTCAATCACGCGCTGCTCCAACAACTACGGCCCGTACCACTTCCCCGAGAAGCTCATACCGCTAATCATCAACAATATCCTTGAGGGAAAGAAGCTCCCCGTGTATGGCAAGGGCGACAATGTGCGCGATTGGCTCTACGTGGAGGACCACTGCAAGGCCATCGACCTCGTGGTGCGTCAGGGGCGCGAGGGTGAGGTGTACAACGTGGGCGGACATAACGAGATGACGAACATCAATATCGTGAAGCTCACCATAAAGACCATCCACGACATGATGGCTGCCGACAAGAGCCTGCGCCGCATACTGCGCAAGCAGCAGACCGGTGCCGACGGCGAAATAGACATCAGCTGGATAAACGAGGAGCTGATAACCTTCGTTGCCGACCGCCTGGGCCACGACCAGCGCTACGCTATCGACCCCACCAAGATACACGAGGAGCTGGGCTGGATGCCGGAGACCAAGTTTGCCGACGGAATAGTGAAGACCATCAAGTGGAACCTGGAGCATCAGGACTGGATAGCCGAAGTGACGAGCGGCGATTACCAGAAGTATTATGAGCAGATGTACGGAAACAGATAAAGCATAAAAAAGGAATACAAGATGAAAAAGATATTATTGTTAGGCTCGGGCGAACTGGGCAAGGAATTCGTCATCGCAGCCAAGCGTGCCGGACAGTACGTCATAGCCTGCGACCGCTATCCCAACGCTCCGGCGATGCAGGTGGCAGACGAGAGCGAGGTGTTCAACATGCTCGATGGCGATGCGCTCGACCATATGGTGGAGAAACACTATCCCGACATCATCGTGCCCGAGATAGAGGCGATACGCACAGAGCGCCTGTTCGACTACGAAAGCGAAGGCATACAGGTGGTACCCAGCGCGCGTGCCGTGAACTACACGATGAACCGCAAGGCCATCCGCGACCTTGCCGCCAAGGAACTCGGACTGCGCACGGCGCGCTACTTCTACGCCACCACGCTCGACGAGCTGCGCAGCCATGCCGAAAAGATAGGCTTTCCGTGCGTGATAAAGCCGCTGATGTCGTCGTCGGGCCACGGACAGAGCATCGTGGAGACCGCCGCAGAGCTTGAGGCAGCCTTCAATGCCGCTATGGAAGGAAGTCGTGGCGACGTGAAAGAGATAATAATAGAGGAATTCATACATTTCGACAGTGAGTTCACACTGCTCACCGTGACGCAGAAGAACGGCCCCACACTGTTCTGTCCGCCCATCGGCCATGTGCAGAAGGGAGGCGACTATCGCGAGAGCTGGCAGCCGTTCTGTCTGCCTGCAGCCGAGCTGAAGAAGGCAGAGGAGATGGCGGCGAAGGTGACCGGTGCACTGACCGGTGCCGGAATCTGGGGCGTGGAGTTCTTCCTCACGAAAGAGGGCGAGGTGATATTCTCAGAACTCTCGCCGCGTCCGCACGACACGGGAATGGTGACGCTTGCCCATACGCAGAACCTGAACGAGTTCGAGCTGCACTTCCGCGCCGTGATGGGCCTGCCCATCCCGGCAGTGCATCTGGAACACGCCGGGGCGAGTGCCGTGGTGCTCGCCAAGGAGGAAGCCGACTGCGACCCGGAGTACGACATGCTCGGTGTGGCAGGCGAGGACTATTCGCGCCTGCGCATATTCGGCAAGCACCAGCAGCACGTGGGGCGCCGCATGGGCGTAGTGCTCTGCTATGGCGACAAGGATGTCGACACCACACCGCTGCGCGACAAGGCAAAGCGTCTTGCCGCAGCGGTTATAAAATAAGAAGACGGCGCCGTCCGCAGGCGGCAGCGCGTATGCAGCCTCGGGAGTAGGGCGCCAGAAAGGAAAAAGAGACAGATGAAAGTATCAGAAGCAAAGATTATAGACCTTCCCAAGATAGAAGACCGCAGGGGAAACCTGTCGGTGGTTGAGGAATACAAGGAGATACCGTTCAGGGTCGCCCGCGCCTACTGGGTGTACGACGTGCCCGGCGGCGAGAGCCGTGGCGGCCACGCGCACAAGAAGCTCAAGCAGCTGCTCATAGCCCTGAGCGGCAGCTTCACCGTGACGCTCGACGATGGAACGGAGAAGAAGACTTTCCTTCTGAACCATCCCTACCAGGGGCTTGTGATCGAAACCGGAATATGGCGCACGCTCGATGATTTCTCGTCGGGTGCCGTGTGCCTTGTGCTTGCCTCGGAGGTGTACGAGCCGGAGGATTACATCTACGACTACGACGAGTTCCTGCGCTACAAGGGAGTGGCAGAGAAGCGTAAATGATGCCCGGCGTATGGAACTGAAAGAAATAACCGCCAGCGAGTACAGCTCGCTGTTCCCTGGCCTCCACGTTTACAACAGCGCCGCCTTCGCCCGGCTCAATGCCCCGAAGGCAGATGCCGTGCGCTATCTGGCATTCGCCGACGGCAAGCCGCGCTTCGGCATCACGCTCGGCGAGTGCGGCAATATGTTGCGTTCGCCATTCTCGGCACCCTTCGGGGGATTTGCCCAGCGCGGGGTGCAGAGCCTGCACAAGATGGAAGAGGCAGTGCAGCTGCTGCAGCAGTATGCCGCCGCCCGTAGCCTGGGCATAGCGGTCACGCTGCCGCCGCTGCTCTACGACGAGGGGCAGCTCTCAAAATGGGTCAGTGTATTCCTACGGGCAGGCTTCAGAGCCACCGTAGACCTGAACTACCACTTCCGCCTGTCGCGCTTCGCAGCCTATCGCGACGTGATAGACCGCAGTGCGCGCAACCATCTGAACCGTTCGCTGAAGGCTGGCTTCCGTCTGCTCCAGATGCGGAGCGACTGTCGCGACGAGGTGGCACGCGCCTACGAGGTGATACGCCGCAACCGCGAGGAGCGTGGCTATCCGCTGCGCATGACGCTGGAGCAGGTGTGGCAGACCGTGAGCAGCGTGGTCCGTGCCGACTTCTTCGTGCTTGAGCACGAGGACAACGACGTGGCGGCAGCACAGGTGTTCCACGTTGCGCCCGGCATAGCCCAGGTGATATACTGGGGCGACATACGCTGCTATTCGGAGCTTCGCCCGATGAACTATCTCACCTATGCCGTGTTCAGCCACTATTATGCCGCCGGGCTGCAGGTGCTCGACATAGGCCCGTCTACCGAGGACGGCATACCGAACTACGGGCTTTGCGACTTCAAGGAGGCCACCGGCTGCGAGGTGACACTGAAATACAGATTCGAAAAACCGTCCGCCGACGCGGAATAGAGCTTATGAAATACTTGGAACTGAAGAAGATTACCGCCATGCATGCCGCCGAGATACAAGAGGCGGTGGAGCGTGTGGTCTGCGGCGGATGGTATCTGCAGGGCGAAGCCACGGCGAGCTTCGAGCGCAACTATGCCGCATACATCGGCACACGCCACTGCATAGGCTGCGGCAACGGGCTTGACGCCCTGACGCTCATCCTGCGTGCATACATCGAGATGGGTGTGATGGAGCCGGGCGACGAAGTTATTGTGCCGGCGAACACCTATATTGCATCCATCCTCGCCGTGACGGAAAACAGGCTGAAGGCAGTGCTCGTGGAGCCGTCTGCAACCACTTTCCAAATCGACGACACACAGATAGAACAGGCGATAACGCCGCGCACGCGTGCCGTGATGCTCGTGCATCTCTACGGCAAATGCGCCTTCACGCCGCGCATAGCCGACATCTGCCGCCGCCATAGCCTGAAGCTCATCGAGGACAATGCCCAGGCACACGGCTGCCGCTACACAGGTTCCTCGCCCGACGACCCCCTCCGGGGCAGGCGCACTGGCAGTCTGGGCGATGCCGCCGGCCACAGCTTCTACCCCGGAAAGAACCTCGGGGCGCTGGGTGATGCCGGGGCGGTGACCACCAGCGACGATACCCTCGCTGCCGTGATACGCTCGCTGGGCAACTACGGTTCGTCGCGCAAGTACGTGTTCGGCTACTGTGGCAGAAACTCGCGCATCGACGAGCTGCAGGCAGCAGTGCTCGACGTGAAGCTCAGGCATCTGGATGCCGACAACGCCCTGCGCTGCCGCATAGCCCGGAGGCTCATCCGTGGCATAAGCAACGGGAGAGTGAAAGTGGAGGAGGGGCTGAAGTCGGCCGACAATGTGTTCCACATCTTCCCCGTGGTCAGCCCCCGGCGCGACAGCCTGCAGCAGCATCTTGCCGCCTGCGGCATACAGACGCTCATTCATTACCCCATACCGCCCCACGAGCAGCAGTGCTACAGCGGGGGCGAGGGTGCGCGCTGGATAGTGCAGCCCGAGGGCGGACTGCCCGTCACTTCGCTCATCCACCGCCAAATACTCAGTCTGCCGTGCAATCCGACGATGACCGACGCCGATGCCGACCGCCTTGCCGAAGCCGTGAACAGTTTCGGGTAATAGCCAGCCTATACGGCTGTTGCCCCGCAAAACAAAAAAGAAAACGCCATGACACCATTGGAACAAAGAAACAAACTGCTGGGTTGCCGACTCGTGGAGCAGCTCCGGCACCGCCACTACGATGCCCTCTACTGCGGCACCGCCCGTGAAGCAGTGGAGAAAATCGCAGATATGATTCCCGAGGGGAGCAGTGTTACTTGGGGAGGCTCCATGACCATCCGCGACATGGGGCTGACCGCCGCCCTGCACGGGCGCCGCCTCGATGTGTGGGACCGCGACCTTGCCGCCGACCGCGACGAGGCTCAGGAGATATACCGCCGCGCCTTTTCGGCAGACTTCTACCTCTCGAGCGTGAACGCCATCAGCGAGGACGGAGTGATAGTGAACATCGACGGCAACGGCAACCGCGTGGCAGCCATAACCTTCGGTCCGCGCCGCGTGATACTCGTGGTGGGGATAAACAAGGTGGCACACACCGTGGAGGCAGCCATACAGCGCGCCCGCGGCACGGCGGCACCCATGAACGCGCAGCGCTTTGCCGACCTCGACACGCCCTGCCGCCACGACGGCATCTGCCACGACTGCACTTCGGCAGACTGCCTGTGCAACTACATACAGATAATGCGAAACTCGCGCCCGGCACACCGCCACACCGTGGTCGTTGTGGGTGAGAGTCTTGGTTTCTGAACAGTATAAACCTATAAACCCTACATGACTATGAAATCATCAAAAGAAATTCTCGAGATTGTAAGCTCATACATCGACTCGCTGCCCTACGACCGCAAGCCGCAGTCGCTGTACGACCCAGTGAAATACGTGCTTTCCGCCGGCGGCAAGCGCATACGCCCCAGCTTCGTGCTGATGGCATACAATCTCTTCCGCGACGACGTGGAAGCAGCTCTGCCTGCCGCCGCCGCCCTCGAAACCTACCACAACTACACGCTGCTGCACGACGACCTGATGGACAACGCCGACGTGCGCCACGGCCGTCCCACGGTACACCGCAAGTGGGACGCCAACACGGCAATCCTCTCCGGCGACACCATGCTCTCGCTTGCCTATCTGCACCTTGCCGGGGTGGACGCAGCCTGCCTGAAGCCGGCGCTCGACCTCTTCACCGAGACCGCGCTGCAGGTGAGCGAAGGGCAGCAGCTTGATATGGAATTCGAGACGCGCGACAACGTGACAGAAGATGAATACATCGAGATGATACGCCTCAAGACGAGCGTGCTGCTCGCCTGCGCACTGAAGATGGGAGCCCTGCTCGCCGGTGCGCCGGCGGAGGATGCAGAGCTGGTTTACAAGTTCGGCGAGAAGATCGGCCTGGCGTTCCAGCTGCAAGACGACCTGCTCGACGTGTATGCCGACCCCGAAGTGTTCGGCAAGGCAATCGGCGGCGACATCACCTCGAACAAGAAGACATACATGCTCATCAATGCGCTGAACCGTGCCGATGCCGCAACACGCAGCGAGCTGCAGCGCTGGATAGGCATCACCAACTTTGATGCAGCGAAGAAGATACAGGCCGTGACCGCCATCTACACGCGCCTGGGCATCAACCATCTCGCCGAGCAGAAGATAGAAGCATACTTCCGCGAGAGCCGCCAGTATCTCGACCGCATCAGCGTGGCCGACGACCGCAAGCAGGTGCTGCGCGAGTATGCAGACAAGATGATGAAGAGAAAGAAATAGGCCATGCCATACAGACGACTACCGAATACCGACCGCTCGCGCCTTGCCGCATTGCGTACGCTGCTCGAGAACGGCGATGTGTTCATGGCGCACGACAAGTTCATCGACTGGAAAGACCTGAACGAGGCGCGCACCGAGCACGACCGCCTGCTCACAGCCGTGAACCAGTACGAAGTGGACCGCAAGGCGCAGCTGCGCGGCAGCAGCCGCGTCAAGCCCCTGCTGCGCACAGCCTCGCTCTATCTCGCCCATTTCATGCAGGTGCTCCGGATGTGCGTAGAGCGCGGAGAGATACAGAAGGCCGACCTGCAGCTCTACTCCCTGACGGGCGGCATCACGGTGTTGCCGCCCGTGAAGCTGGTGAGCCAGATACTGGAGTGGGGGCCAAAGATAATTGAAGGCGAGAGACAGCGCACAGCCAGGGGCGGATGCCCACTCGCCAACCCCGGCATCGACACCGTGGCAGCCCACATCGCCGCCCTCGGCGAGGCATACGAGCGCCACTGCCGCCTGCAGCAGCGCACTCGCGACATCGAGGCGCGGCTCAAGAACATGCGTCCGCCCATCGACGCGCTGATAGAGCGCATCTGGAATCAGGTGGAAAGCCACTTCGCCCCTCTGGACAGCGAGCAGAGGCTGGAGCAATGCCGCAAGTACGGGCTGCGCTACTACTACAGGGCGAGGGAAAGACAGGCAACAGACAAACAGCAGGAGGAAAAAGAAACAGAAAAATGATTGATACCCATACACATATCGACGGTGAGGAGTTCGACGACGACCGCGACCTCGCCATACAGCGCGCCCGCGAAGCGGGAGTGGAGAAAATCTTCGTGCCGGCAATCGATCTCAAGTCCGTCGGCACAGTGCTTGCCACCTGCCGCCGCTATCCCGGCTACGCTTATCCCATGATAGGACTGCACCCCGAAGAGGTGAAGGCAGACTGGCGCGAGGTGCTTGCCCGGATGAAACCCATGCTCGATGCCCCCGGCCATCCCTTCATAGCCATCGGCGAGGTGGGGCTCGACTTCTACTGGAGCCGCGATTACGAGGCAGAGCAGCTCGAGGCGTTCGAGGAGCAGGTGCGCTGGGCGGCAGAATACCGTCTGCCGCTGATGATACACTGCCGCAAGGCGCAGAACGAGATGGTGGCGATACTGAAGCGCCACGAGCGCGAGCTGCTGCGCGGCGGCGTGTTCCATTGCTTCACGGGCAACGCCCACGAGGCGGCACAGCTGCTAGAGTTCGGGCGGTTCGCGCTTGGCATCGGCGGAGTGCTCACGTTCAAGAAGTCGCATCTGCCCGAAGTACTGCCCGGGGCAGTGCCGCTGGACCGCATCGTGGTGGAGACCGACTCCCCGTATCTGGCTCCCGTGCCTATGCGCGGCAAGCGCAACGAGAGTGCCTACGTGGCACTTGTGCTCCGCCGTCTTGCCGAGGCATACGGAGTGGACGAGGCTGAAGCCGACCGCCAGACCACGCTCACGGCAGAGCGGATATTCTTCGGCGGACGTGAATAATGAGGGGTTTCGGAAAAAAAGCATCTGAAAATTCTTTATTGTGGTTTAAATGCATTACCTTTGCACATAGTTTACAAAAATAAAGCCATTTCATGGAATATGTGGCTTGATTTAGGAAAGGTGCTCGAGTGGCTGAAGAGGCACGCCTGGAAAGCGTGTAATCGGCGAAACCGATTCGGGGGTTCGAATCCCCCTCTTTCCGCCTTCCGCTGTCTAACCTTAACGGCGGAGGATCTTGTTGGAACTCGCAGCGATGCGCGGCCAGCTATAGATTTAGATTTTTTAAAATTAAACATTATAAAAGGACGTCTGCAGTGATGCATGCGTCCTTTGCTTGTTTATATACGCATTGTCAGATGGCGGCGTACTCCCTCGTGGCATTGAACGACGGGCACTCCTTGCGCCACCGGGCCCTGGTGCAGGCGCCCCAGATGTCGCGGTGGCCCATGATGCGCGCCTTGGGGTAGCGTTCGCGCAGCTGCAGCAGCAGATGCACGAGCGAAGCCTTCTGCTCGACGGTGCGGTTGTCGAGCGCTTTGCCCCGGCTGTCGATGCCGCCGATGTAGGCGATGTTTACGGCATTGGCGTTCCATCCCCTCACCCCGTTGCTTGGCGTCCGCTCGTCGAGCGTATTCACGGTGTCGCCCTCCGGGGTGATGATGTAGTGGTAGCCCGGGTAGCGCCATCCCCTGCGGCGGAATCCCTGCATCAGCTGTTCCACGGTGGCCTGCTGGCTCGTGGCAGTGCAGTGTACGAAGATGAATTTGATTTCTCTCATGTCTTTTTCTGGTTATTAGGGTTAATACTGTTGTTGTTCTTTGCCATAGCCCTCAGCAGTCGGCATGGCTTTCCGTTTCGGTTGCAAAGTTATGCAAAGGGCGGAAAACGCAGTCCTGTTCCGTACCGTTATCTACCGTTACTGTCATTTACCGCCCTTTGGCGGCGCATCTGTGCCGTGGCAGAAGCTGGGGTCCGGTAGCGGGTGGCGCTGGTTTGTGCGACAGGTGGGGTGTTTCCATACGGCAAATGGGGTGTTTATGCCCCGTAAGTGTGCCGTTTGCGTGTGGCAAACGGGGTGTATGTTCCGCAAGTGTGCCGTTTGCGTGTGGTAAATGGGGTATTTATGCCTCGCAAATGGGGTATTTACGCCTCGCAAGTGGGGTATTGGCGATTGCAGTGATGTATGCCAGCCCGTTGCAAGGCGCTGGATGCCGGAAGAAAATGCCGGGATAACGGTACGTAACGGTATGGAAGCGGATACCGTATCGGGCAGAATTGATACTTTTGCGCCCGGAAACAAAAATAACCGCACGATTATGAAGATAACACGAATTTCAAGAAAGAGACTGCTCGACAGAACCGACGTGAGAGTGAAACGAATGGAGAAAGACCACGGACTGGAGGGATTCGCCGTGTATGTGCTGCTTTGTGACAGGCTGCGCGAACTGAAAGGCAGCGGCTTTGTCGCCGACTACGAATTTTGGGCATACGACTTCGGTGTGGAGCCGTCGCTGGTCAAGGCTGTGGTGGAGGACTACGGACTGTTCCGCATCGAATCCCCCTCGCAGGGCGATGCACCCGACACCGCTGCCGCTCCTGCCCCCGAGCCGGCACCTGCACCAGCCCCTGCCCCCGCAGCCGACAGCAAAAGAAAAGAAAAACAGAACGAAAAAGAAAACCTCCCCCTGCACCCCCATAAAGAAAAAGAAACAAAAAAAGAAAAAGAAAACAGAGGAGCAGAGGAGAAGAAAAAGAGGGAGGGCAGAGGCGACGGGGCAGAGGCGCCAGCCGAGGCTGAGAGCGAGGAATGCCGCCAGTTCGTGGAAAACTTCGTGAACTACTGGAACGGGGCACTCGCTTCTACCAACAGCCGCCTCTCGCCCATAAGCATCGTCAACCCCAGGCGCAAGGCTCTGCTGTGGCGGTTGCGCTCACGCTACGACAATGGGCAGATAGCGCGGTTCGTGTACAACGCCGCGCGCTCCCCATTCCTCAACGCGCGCAACGGACGGCTATCGCAGCCGGCCGACCTGAACTGGATTCTCGCCTCCGACGAGCGCGTGGTGCGCATAATCGAGGGTAGCCTTTAACCCCAAATCGGTCACCAGGGCTCGCTTGGATTAAACGTCCTAACGGCTGATTTCGGGTTTAAGCGCTTGTTCTCCAGGTTGTTGCAACGCTGCAAGGAAACGGGAAAGGCATTTTGTGGGCAGAAAATTTTGTCAATTCGGCAGAATGCCCTACCTTTGCACCGGTCGGCAAACTGCCGGCTAAGGGGTGCTGCCGCTGTTGCGGATGCTGAGATTAGACCCGAGAAGCCTGATCCGGATAATGCCGGCGGAGGTAAATGTCACGATGATTCCCCCTTGTTTATTATAAAAGATTGAAGCGACGCGCATTTCCCCTCAGCAGGGGTACCATGCATTGCGCGTCGACGGAAAACAGGAAAACTGAAAAAACAATGAGACACATCAACGCCGTGGCGATTGCCGCCGTATGCACACTGTGCGCGCAGCAGGCACTCGCCGAGCAGAAGGTTGACACGGTGGGCATTCACCGTCTCAACGAAGTGGTAGTGAAGGCAGTGCGCGCCCAGAAGAACGCGCCGTTCGCCGTGGCAAACATCAAGAAGGCAGAGCTGCAGCAGTTCGCAGCAACGGGAAAAGAACTCCCGTATCTCTTCTCGCGCACACCGGGAGTGCTGGCGTGGAGCGACAACGGTATAGGCACAGGCACCTCCTATATGCGCATGCGTGGAGCGGCAGGCAGCCGCATCAACGTGACGCTCGACGGAGTGGCGCTCAACTCGCCCGAAGACCAGACCGTGTTCTGGGCAAACATGAACAGCTATGCAGCACTGATGAGCAGCGTGCAGATACAGCGCGGAGTGGGAGCCTCGACCAACGGCGACGGAGCCTTCGGAGGTTCAATCTCGCTGCAGACAGCCGCACCGAGCACCAAGCCGTTTGCCGAAATCACCGGCTCCTACGGCACATATAACACATACAATGCCGGAGCATCGTTCTCTACAGGTCTGCTTATGAACCACCTCATCTTCGACGGAGCATACCGCGAGACGGCTACCGACGGATTCATCGACGGCACGAACGGGCGCTCGGGCTCATACTACGGCGGACTGACATGGCTGGGCGACAACTTCCAGATAAGATACAAGAACGTGGGCAACTTCGAGAAGACTGGCCAGGCATGGAACTACATAGCAGGACCGAACGGAACGGAGTCATACAAGGAGATATACGAGATGGGACTGGGCAGAAGCAACTCACTGCTCGGCGACTACGTGAAGAACGAGAACGGCTCGGGATACACTCTGCAGCCATACACCTTCCGCGACGGACGAGTATGGGACCGCACCACCGACAACTTCTACCAGAACCACAACATCCTCTCGGCAACATGGCAGCCCAGCGAGCACTGGAGCCACAACGCAGCACTGCACTACACCTACGGCTACGGATATTACGCCGACTTCCGTCACAAGAAGCCGCTCGCGGAGAAATTCGGAATCAACGAGTTCACAGCCGAGGGCAAGGAAGTGAAGACCGACGCCGTGCGCCACAAGGGACTCACGCAGCATGCCTACGGAATAGTGTACAACGCGAACTACAAGGACGAGGAGTGGGACGTGACAGGAGGAGTGAACCTGCAGCAGTTCCGCGGCAACCACTGGGGATACCTTACATATATAAAGGACGAGGCGCTGGAGAAGAAATACCTGAAGGACGGACGCTACAGATACTACGACTCAGACGCCACAAAGTATGACTACAGCGCATTCATCAAGGCAGCATACACGTTCCTCGACAACTGGAGCGTGTTCGCCGACCTGCAGTACCGCCACGTGCGCTACAAGACCGACGGACTGAACGACAAGTTCATATATACCGACGGAAAATACGTGAACCAGGTGCTCAACGTGAACGAGAACTTCAACTTCTTCAACCCCAAGGCAGGAGTGAGCTACACCAACGGAGGACACAAGGCATACGCATCGCTCGCACTGGCAAACCGCGAGCCGGAGAGAAACAACTATACGGACAATCTGAACTACCCCTTCCCGAAGAAGGAGCAGGTGATGGACTATGAAGCGGGATACCAGTATACAGGAGCTAACTGGCACGCGGGAGCAAACTTCTACTTCATGGACTACGACAACCAGATAGCACAGACCGGAATGAAGAGCGACATAGGCGAGAGCCTCACCACAAACGTGAAAGACTCGTACCGCATGGGTGTGGAGCTGACGGCAGGATGGGCACCGCTCGCATGGCTCAGCCTGGAAGCAAACGCCGCACTGAGCCGCGACAAGATAAAGGACTTCGACGAATATGTGGACGGAAAGGCAACGCCGAACCACTACGACAAGTCAACACTCGCACTCTCGCCAAAGGCCATACTCAACGGATTCGTGGACTTCCACTATCAGGGATTCTCTGCCACATGGCACACAAACTTCGTGGGCAAGCAGTATATCGACAACTCGCAGAGCCGCGAACGCCAGATTCCTTCGTTCACGCAGACCGACATCAACATGGGCTACGTGCTGAATCTGAAGAACAGCGCGCTGAAGAGCGTGAGGTTCGGACTCGACCTGAACAACATCTTCGACCGCCACTATGCAGCAAGCGCTGCCGACTGGGGATGGTACGAGGGAGAAAAGCGCGTGTCGTGGATAACATGGATTCCGGCATCAGGATTCACAATGATGGGCAACATCGCCCTGAGATTCTAATCCCGTGGCAGGAAAACAGACAACATGAAATGCCGGAGCCGAGGTACAGAGCTCCGGCATTTACGTTTCAACCGCAAAAAACATTATGCAAGAATTTATCGCAGAGCACTGGCTCGACATCTTCACCACGCTGCTCGGATTCATCTACATCTGGCTCGAATACCGCGCACACATAGCCCTGTGGCTCGTGAGCATCATCATGCCCGCACTCGACATCTGGCTCTACTGGCAGCACGGACTGTACGGCGACGCCGGAATGGCGGCATACTACACCGTGGCAGCCATCTACGGCTACGTGATGTGGAAGTACGGCTACTTCATCAAGGCTTTCTTCCGCCGCACACCGCACGCCGCAACAGCCGCCAGCGACAGCCGCAAGGCAGAAATACCAATCACACACATGCCGCTGAAGAAATATCTGCCCGTGGGCCTGGCGTTCCTCGGCGCGTGGTACGCCACGTACTGGGTGCTCGTTAGATTCACGAACAGCACCGTACCAGTGCTCGACTCCTTCACCAACGCCATGAGCTTCGTGGGACTGTGGGCACTCGCCAAGAAATACATAGAGCAGTGGGTGTTCTGGATAGTGGTCGACGCCGTATGCTTCTATCTCTACATAAACAAGGGAATACCATTCAAGGCACTGCTCTACGGCCTCTACACCGTAATAGCCGTGGCAGGCTACTTCAAGTGGGAGCGCATGAGCAAGGCATAGAAGAAAGAAAAAACGATTAGCCGCCGGGGAAATGAAAATTTATTCCCCGGTGGTTGCGTTTAATCAGAAAATTGCACTACCTTTGTAACCAAATTCTGAAAATACAATATAACGAATAACACAAAGCATTATGGCAACAACTGAATTCAAGTATGCTCCCATGTTCCAGATGGGCAAGGACACTACTGAATACTACCTCCTCACGAAGGAAGGTGTGTCCGTAGCAGAGTTCGAGGGAAAGAAAATCCTCAAGGTTTCCAAAGACGCGCTCACACAGATGGCGCAGCAGGCATTCCACGACGTGGAGTTCATGCTACGCCGCGAGCACAACGAGCAGGTGGCAAAGATACTGACCGACCCGGAAGCTTCGGAGAACGACAAGTATGTGGCACTGCAGTTCCTGCGCAACGCCGAGACAGCGGCAAAGGGAATACTGCCTTTCTGCCAGGATACAGGCACGGCAATCATACACGGAGAGAAGGGACAGCGCGTATGGACCGACTTCGAGGACGAAGAGGCTCTCTCGCGCGGCGTGTTCAACACCTTCACACAGGACAACCTGCGCTACTCGCAGAACGCTCCGCTGAATATGTACGACGAGGTGAACACACGTTGCAACCTGCCGGCACAGATCGACATCGAGGCAACGGAGGGCGACGAATACCGCTTCGTGTGCGTTGCAAAGGGCGGTGGCTCTGCAAACAAGACATATTTCTACCCGATGACCAAGGCCACCATACAGAACGAAGGCACACTGCTGCCGTTCCTCGTGGAGAAAATGAAGACATTGGGAACAGCGGCTTGTCCTCCTTACCATATCGCATTCGTTATCGGAGGAACATCGGCCGAGAAGAACCTGCTCACGGTGAAGCTCGCCTCAATCAAATACTACGACTCCCTGCCCACGACGGGCGATGAGACAGGTCGTGCTTTCCGCGATACCGACCTCGAGAACAAACTCCTGGAGGAGGCCCACAAAATCGGACTCGGAGCACAGTTCGGCGGAAAGTATCTGGCACACGACATACGCGTGGTGCGTCTGCCGCGCCACGGAGCAAGCTGCCCGATAGGTATGGGCGTGAGCTGCTCTGCCGACCGCAACATCAAGTGCAAGATCAATGCCGACGGAATATGGATCGAGAAGATGGACTCCAACCCCACAGAGCTTATCCCAAAGGAGATGCGCAAGCCGGGAGAGGGAACAAAGGGAATCGAGATTGACCTGGACAACGGTATTGAGGCTGTTTGCAAGGAACTCACAAAATACCCCGTAAGCACTCGCGTGAACCTGAAGGGTACTATCATCGTGGCACGCGACATTGCCCACGCCAAGCTCAAGGCACGTCTGGATGCAGGCGAGGAGATGCCCGACTACTTCAAGAACCATCCTATCCTCTATGCCGGACCGGCAAAGACTCCTGAGGGCTATCCTTGTGGCTCTATGGGACCGACCACTGCCAACCGTATGGACCCGTACGTTGACGAGTTCCAGGACCACGGTGCGTCATTGGTTATGATTGCCAAGGGCAACCGCGGACAGGTGGTTACTGATGCCTGCAAGAAGCACGGCGGATTCTATCTCGGCACTATCGGCGGTGTTGCTGCCGTTCTCTCGCAGAGTTCTATCAAGAGCATAGAGTGTGTGGAATATCCAGAACTGGGCATGGAGGCAATCTGGAAGATTACCGTTGAGGACTTCCCTGCATTCATCCTCGTTGACGACAAGGGCAACGACTTCTTCAAGCAGCTGAAGCCATGGTGCCCTAACTGCAAGTAAGATTCACCTTATATAATATAAGTGGCAAAAGGATTGTTTGGCTCAAGAATCCTTTTGCCGCTTTTTTTATTTTCCTTTTGTCCTTTTCATCCGGAAAATGTGTAAATCGTCATGTCTCTTTTAGTGGGGGACCAAAAAGAAAGTTACGTAGTTTCTGTGAGAAAGTTACCGAATTTCTCATGAAAAGTTACGTAATTTCTGTGAGAAAGTTACCGGCTTTCTAAAAATGACAATATTCAGGACGTTATGTCTTATGACAATTTTGTGACTCGATTTTTGTATTAATCCATATAAAAAACTCTGGCATGAAGGCATCGTTTGTCGTTTCATGCCAGAGCTTTCAGTTTGTCTTATAATGAATAGAGCGGTTTAGTAACCAAAGATTTCAGCTGTCGTTACTCTCTTCACCGGACCGATCTTCTCGAGCGACTTCATGTCAAGCTCCTTCTCGTCGCCGAGGATGATATAGCGGAACGGCTTGCGGGCGATGTTGTCGTTGGTGAACTTCACCAGGTCCTGCAACGTAAGGGTCGGCAGAGCCTCGTATACCATCTTCTTGATGTCGTAGTCGATGCCGAGCTTCTGGGCGTTGAGGTAAGAGTAGATGATGCTCGCCTTGGTGGTGCGCTGAGCCTGCAGACGCTTGATTACAGCCTGTTTTGCAATCTCGAAAGCCTTCTCAGACTGCGGAATGGTGTCCATGATGCTGTTGAAGGTGCGTACGCAGTCCATCATCTTGTCGTTCTGCGAGATGATGTTCGTGCAGAAGTATTCAGAGTCGCTCTTTCTTGACGGTGTATCATAGTTCGCCCATGCGCTGTATGCCAGTCCGCGTGCCTCGCGCAGCTCCTGGAACACCACAGTGTTCATTCCGCCGCCGAAGTATTCGTTGAACATCGTGATGAGCGGAGTGTTCTTCGGGGCATACTGCTTGCCCTCGTTGTGGTACTGCGTCATGTAGATGTTCTTTGCCTTGTAGGGTGCTATGAGAATCTCGTTGCTCTGTGTGAGCTGCTTCTTGTATTGCTTGCCCGTTGGCACGTCGGCGAGAGCCTTCGGTGTCTTGTGGCATTTGTCCATCGTTGCGGCAAACTGTTTCAGCTCCATCGGTCCGTAGTAGAGCAGCTCGTGCTTGTATCCGTTGAGGCTCTTTATCAGGTCGGTGAGCTGTTTCGGGTCGCTGTTTCTGAGTTCATCGCTGCTCGGGATGTTGCGTGTGGCGTTGTATTCGCCGAACATGCCGTATGCATTGAGTGCTCTGAAGTTCGCCTCCTGGTTCTTCATGTTGTCCTGGCGTGCCTTCAGGTTGCTCTCCACCCAGAGCTTGTATGCCTCTGTGTCGACCTTTGCGTTCTGCATGACGTTGTCTGTCAGGGCAACGGCCTTTGCCATATTCTCGCTCAGTCCGCTCAGGCTCACGAATATCTCGTCGTTGCTCACGCTGATATTGTAGTTGCAGGCGAGCTTGTAGTATTCCTGCTTGAGCTGCTCGGCGGTCATTTTGTTTGTGCCGAGGTAGTCGAGGTAGTCGGCGGCGTAGGATATCCACTTGTTGCTTTCCTTGCCGAACTTGTAGCGCATGTTCAGTACGAACAGTTCGTTGGTGTTGTTCTTCACGTAGAGTATGGGCAGTCCCTTCTTCGTTGCTCCCTTTGTCAGATCCTTGTTGTAGTCAACGAAGCGCGGCTGTATGGGTTCAACCTTGGAGTTCACGATTTCTGCCACGAACTGGCTCTGCAGGTCGCGGTTTGAAGGTATGGCGGTAATCTGCGGCTTGTCTATCTTCTTCTGCGAGGCATCCACTCCTTCTTCCTTGTATACGATGGCGTAGTCGTTGCCAAAGTGCTTCTGTGCGAACGCCATGATTTCCTTTTTCGTCATCTTGGAGATTCGGTTGATGTAGTTCACCTTGTCTTCCCATTTCTCCCCGTTGATGAATGCGTCCACGAACTGGTTCGCTCTCCACTCGTTGTCTTCGAGCGAAGTGTTGTAGTCGAGCTTGAGGTTGTTGATTACCGATGGCAGCAGGTCATCGCTGAACTCGCCTTTCTTGAGCTTTTCGATTTCGGCGAGGATGATGTCGCGCACGTCCTTGAGCGACTGTCCCGGCATCGGCTGTCCGTAGAACATGAACTGCGAATATTCGTTCATGCCTCCTACCATCGACTGTGCGTACTGGCACTTCATCTTCTGGTTCACGTTGAGGTCGAACAGTCCAGCCTTTCCGTTGGAGAGTATGTTGTCTATCACGTTCAGCGTGTCCATCTGTGCTGATGCAGCGCCGTCGAAGTTCCATCCCATCATGAGGAATGCCGCCTCCTGTCCTACTACAGTGGTGTCGCGTGGAGCCGTGAGTTTCTTCACGGGTGCATAGTGCGGATACGACAGGTTGTCGCTCTTCTTCCAGGTGCCGAAGTATTTGTCAATCTGTGCTATCACCTTGTCCGGGTCGAAGTCGCCAGCCATACAGATTGCTGTGTTGTTTGGCACATAGTAGCGGT
>OQVS01000161.1_pt1 | contig 39133 bp, 34 predicted proteins | sample 1691601 | NCBI WGS metagenome assembly OQVS01 (sample SAMN03418268, study PRJEB22391) | human gut metagenome | biome: human-gut; feature: organic feature; material: feces | host: Homo sapiens | place: Tanzania | collected 2013-01 | reverse complement strand
TATTATGTGGATCAAAGGCCGCTTTAACTCGACGTAATTCATCGACCAAGCCCACACAAGAAGCCCTCAAGGGTTGCCTTCCCAAAAACCAACGACTATCTTTTGACTATGACGACAGCAATCATAATAGTACTCGTAGCGGCGATGCTCATCCTGACCGCACTTGCAGTGGCGACAGACAAATTCGTATCCATGCTCACACGCCCCAAGGTTCACTCCCACGAAGAATCCAGGGACTATCTCAAAAGCACCGAACACTTCGACTGCAACGACTTTGAAAACACCCACGAGCACGAAACCTTCATGTTCACCTCACCCCGCGGATACTCCCTACGAGGCATAATCCTACACCCCAACGCACCAAAGACCGATGTCTCAAAGCCTCAGAAAGCCGCTGTCATCGTACACGGATACACTGGCAACTACTCCTCAATGTACCCATACGCAAAGATCCTTCTCGACAACGGCTTCAATGTGGTGCTCTACGACCACAGGATGCACGGAATAAGCGACAAAAAGGACAATGACGGAAGGACTCTGTGCTGCAGCATGGGATACTATGAGACAAAGGACCTGAAAGACCTCTTCTATCATGTGAAGTCCCGCTTTGACAAGGACTGCGTATGGGGTCTTTTGGGAGAATCCATGGGAGGAGCCATAGTCATGCAGACAGCTCCTGAGATTCCAGAGCTGTCCTTCGTCATAGACGACTGCGGATATTCAAGCATGGAGGAAGAGGCAAAGGCAGTGTACAAAGGCCTTCACATGCCGTCCTGGCCCACAATGCAGCTGGGAAACGCCGTACTCAAACATCGTTGGAAGTGGTCCCTCTACGATGTAGATGCAATCAAGGCCATGGAAAGGACGACCATACCGGTCCTCTTCTGCCATGGAGATGCAGACACATTCGTGCCAACACACATGGCACGGGAAGTCTACGAAGCAAAGCCTGGAGAGAAGGCCCTTAGGCTCTACAAAGGCTCCACGCACGCACGAAGCGTGCTTGACCATCCTCAGGAATATGCACAGAACGTAAGGGCCTTTCTCAAAGGAATCGGGCTGTAAAAAGGATTATCCAAGGAGTGATTCAGTCCGTATATGGGACGCTGTCCATGTGGCGTTCTATTATGGATTTGAGGTGCTCAAGGTTCTCCTTGGAATTGGCCACGATAAGCGGGCACGGCCCTTCCAATGAGGGGGATGCTCCCTTGAAGCCTTCGACGAAGCCGCCGGCCTCACGCACTATGAGGGTTGCAGCGCAGTAATCCCAGGGGGAAAGGCGTATTTCAAAGTACATGTCAACCCTCCCTGCTGCAAGGTAGCACATTTCAAGGGAACATGCTCCAAAACGACGGAAATCGGAACATTGGAAATAGGCATCCATGAGTATGTCGTTGCATGTTTTGGCGTATTCCTTGCGGTAGAGACTAAAGGCTGTACATAGGATGCTGTGCTGAAAGTCCAGTCTCGAAACTTCAAGAGGCTTGCCGTTGAGGAAGGCTCCCTTTCCTTTCACAGCCCAGAACATCTCCTTTGAAACGGGATTGTACACCACTCCAAGAAGTATATCATCGCCATTCACGAACCCTACGGATATTGCAGATTGCCCTAGCCCCCTCGTGAAGTTCGCAGTTCCGTCTATGGGATCGACAATCCATCTACGGCCATCGCCTTTGGAACACATATGTTCCTCCTCCCCAAAGAAACCACAACCCGGAACAAGCCTCAAAAGTTCCTTTGAAAGGTAGTGCTGCACCGCAAGGTCCGCACTTGTCACAAGATTGCTCACCCCGTCCTTTTCAAAGACCTGGGCGGTGCCCATGTCCATAAGAGGCGCAGCTTCAAGAACAACCCTCTTCACATCTTCGAGCAGCTTTTCCAAATCCAAAGTCTTTGAATCCATGGCAGATCATCTCCTCTTCGCTTTCCATGATACAACAAAACACAGCTCATAGTCCTTCTTTGCAGAATACATATGCTCCTTTAGGGTGTATGGGCCACAGCTTCCCGTGCCAATGCCCTGCTGGAATGCAGACAGCGTTACATATGTACCTGTACGGACCTCGTCCTCACGATGTTTCATTTTGGTAAGCTCTAAATCGGAATAAGGTTTTATTCCAAGATTGAACGGCTCGTTTACAGCATCAAATCGCACAATCAGACCATCGTTTTCAATCTCCACCCATTGGGTATCGCAGCGGTTGCCGCTCTCCTGAGGGCGAATGTTTGGCTCTGTCATATCGCACACACGCCCTGAATACTCTCCAATTGGACTCTGCTCCTTCATATCCACGTATGATTCCTTCTCTCGTCCAAACCACCTTACTGCATCGAAGGAAGAATCCAACTTGAAGCTCTTTCCAAACCTTGGAATCCTCCCTCGGGCACTTACGGGATGAAGCAGGGATTTCACATAGAACGCCCCATCAAAACCTTCCTTAGCCTTGCATCTCCTATACTCATCCACGCACATGAATCTGTTGCCGGCAGCCATTATGTTGCTCATGACAACCATTAGCCCATCGCCAACGACCTTTCTCTCAAAGACCTCTTCGCTTTGGGAGTACCACTTCTTCATTGGATTTGGTCTGAACAACGGCTTGTCGTTGTCCGTCGCCGCCCTGAACAGAATAGTCGAAGGCTCTTCCAGAAATGAAGGGGTCTCCTTGGACGAGCCGCCAAAAAGCTCAGGCTCTGGGAGAACAGTCTTTGAAAGCTCTATCTGGTCGGTTCCAACCAAAGATCCCTTCTTGTCGTATGCATCGAACTTCACAAGACGTGCATCCTCTGGCACGTCAAGACAAATCTCGCTTCTGCCAAGAGGGGGAGCATCCACAACCAAGTCAAAGGGAGGTCCAAAATCCACGGAGACAACGACCTTGAACTCATTTCCGGATGTGAACCCCGTCGTATTGAACACTCCAAAGCGCAAACCTTCAGGGGAGCCAGGGAAACCTCCTAACCATGAAAACCTCAACGGTCTGTAGGCATGACGTACTATCCAAGCACCAGTTGAAGGCTTCCTATCCGAATAGAAGATTCCATCCACACAGAAGTTCCCGTCATGGATCCACTCACCATGGTCGCCGCCATATGTGTAGTGCGAAACACCCGTAGAATCCACATGCAAGACGGAGTGGTCAATCATCTCCCACACACAGCCGCCCATAAGGCCTTCGTGCGAGTATATCTCCTTCCAATACCCTTCTATGTTGCCAGGCCCTACACCCATTGCATGTGCATATTCACATAAAAAATAAGGACGGTCGTTGAATTCTTTGGTACGACTTCTCCCTTCACCTGCAGCTGAAACATCCACAGCGGAAGGATACATCTGGCTTGCAACGTCGTATGCCTTGCGCCTTGCATGGACCGCACTTTCGTAGTGCACAGGAAGTTTCGATACACTCTTGAAATACTCGTACATCGCATAGGTGTTGCAACCATCGCCGGATTCGTTTCCAAGACTCCACATCACAACAGGCGTCGAGAGGATCTTGTCGCGGTTGTAGTGTCGCACCGCTCTGTCCACATAGCAGGCACTCCACTTTGGATCGTTTGAAAGCCAATTCATCGAAGGAGTCAGCTTTTGCACATACACCCCGTGAGTTTCAAGGTCCACCTCGTCCACGATATAGAGACCATATTCGGCCGCAAGTTCAAGCAAAAGCGGGTCCGGCGCATAATGGGATGTCCTTATGGTGTCAATGTTGAACTGCTTGCACAGCTTCACATCTCGCTCTATCTCCAAAGGGGTCATCGCATAGCCGTTGGTTGGGCTGGTATCGTGATGGTTCACGCCCTTGAGCTTCACAGGCCTTCCATTCACGAGGAACACTCTTCCCTTTATGCCGATATCCTTGAATCCAACCCTTTGGTGCACACATGAATCCTTCGTTTCAATGAACAGGTCGTAGAGGTTCGGCTGCTCTGCGTTCCACTCCAAAACATCAAGGTCCTTGAAACAGAAGGAAAGGGTGCCTCCGCAGGAATCCCTACAAACCAACGTTTTTTTCAAAAGCAGTCCATGGCCTTCAAGGGAGACTGACACCTCAAGAGAGCCTGAAACCTCGACATCTATCTTTGCATCATACAGGCATTCATGTTTGTATGTTTTGAAATCAATGTCCCAGATATCTGATTTATTGGAGATTCTAAGCAGCACATCGCGGAATATACCATTGTTTCTAAACATATCCTGACACTCAAGATAGCTTCCGCTGCACCATCTACGGACCAAAACAAGCATCTCGTTGGAGCCTTCATGAACCAAGGATGAGACATCGAACTCAGCAGTATTATGGGACTCCTCGGAATACCCTACGAACGAACCGTTTATGTACAGCTCCATGCAGCTTGCAACGCCAAGGAAGGAAAGTATGTACTTTTTGGAGGCATCTCCAACATCAAAGAACGTCCTATACAGTCCAATGTGGTTCCACTCGCCCTTTGGTGCGTGCCTTATTCCATCCAGAACACTGAAATACCAACCAACGGGCTTGTCAACAGGGATTTTTGGTGGTGCAAATCTGAACGGGTAGCGAAGGTTTATGTATGCAGGCTTCCCATAGCCTCTGAACTGCCAGCATGAAGGTACGTCTATAGTGCCAAATTCAAGGGCATCGGCCTTTGAGGAATCGGTCTGTATGGAGGATGGCAGGTCGTTGGGATCGTCGTAGTAGATGAAGTCCCAAATGCCGTCCAGCACCTTCACAAGAGGAGAGCTGTAGCGTTTTCCAGGCAAGGAGCATGAAACGGCCTGGCCTCGGGTTGGGAACGGAATGAAGTAGCTTCTTGGTGGAAGCTTCCCAATCTCAAGTACGTTGAAGTCTCCACAAAGGCGGGCGTTAAGGTCGTAGAGCATCCAAAAGCCTCCTTGCGTCATCCATTCTTGTCTTTGCCATAGAGTCATCCTCTCCTTTGGACCTGTGGTTTCACCATAGGTCTTTTTCACATCGATAGCAAGAACCTTCCCAATTGAAACTGCAACATTCTTCTGCAATAATGTTGCGTGAAACTGCATGAAACGTATCAGGGAAACTATCATTTCATTGCACAGCACCCAATCCCAAAGGAGCCAACACATGAGCAGAGCGGACGACATATTCAAGGAAAACGTAAGGGAAATACTTGAAAACGGCTTTTCGGACAAAGCCCTTGAAGTACGTCCGCATTGGGAGGACGGCACCCCAGCCCATACCATCAAGAAGTTCTGCATAGTGAACCGCTACGACCTAAGGCAGGAGTTCCCAATAATGACCCTGCGAAGAACCTACATGAAATCAGCCATAGACGAGCTTTTGTGGATATGGCAGAAGAAATCCAACAACATAAGGGATTTCAGATCCCACATATGGGACAGCTGGGCGGACGAGGACGGCTCCATAGGCAAAGCATACGGCTACCAACTTGGAGTGAAGCACAAGTACCCTGAAGGGGAGTTCGACCAGGTCGATAGGGTCATCCATGACCTGAAGCACAACCCACAGAGCCGCAGGATACTGACCAACATATACAACCACCACGACCTGAGCGAGATGGGTCTCTATCCCTGCGCCTACTCCATGACGTTCAACGTAAGCGGAGACGTATTGAACGGAATCCTCAACCAAAGGTCCCAGGACATGTTAACGGCGAACAACTGGAATGTCGTACAATACAGCATACTGCTAATCATGATGGCTCAGGTCAGCGGCCTTGTCGCAGGAGAGCTTGTGCATGTGATCGCAGATGCCCACATCTATGATAGACATATTCCAATTGTCAAGGAAATGTTGGATAATCAATCCTTCAAGGCTCCAAGACTTGTAGTGAATCCAGATATCAAGGATTTCTACGACTTCACCGTAGATGATTTCAAACTTGAAGGCTACGAGTACTGTAGGAAGAAATACGATATCCCAGTTGCGATTTGACACCGCAGAAAACGATAGGAGGTCTACGATGCAGGCAATACTTCACTGCGATAGGAAATGGGGCATAGGACGTGCGAACGACCTCATGTTCAGACTTCCAAAGGATATGAAGTACTTTAGGGAGAAGACGACGGGAAAAGTCGTCGTCATGGGTTCCAACACCCTTCTGTCCTTCCCCAATGGCAAGCCCCTCAAGAACAGAACCAACATAGTCCTTTGGCCAGGCGGAGACCACAACCGTGCGACTCAGGATGGCTTCACGATGGTCGAGACCTTGGAGGAACTGTTTTCAAGGATATCGGAATACCCCTCGGAGGATGTCTTTGTGGTAGGAGGGGCCATGATGTACCATACTCTGCTTCCATACTGCGACAAGGTGCTTCTGACCAAGGTGGATGCTGACGGCGGGGCGCAGGTGTTCTTCGACAACCTGGACCAAATGCCAAATTGGAAGCAGACATGGGAATCGACACCCATGGAGGACAACGGCCATCAGATTAGATTCACGGTGTACGAAAACAGCAACCCTCTGAAAATGGAGGTGTCCAATGGATGATTTGTCAAAGCTCTTCGAAGATGCACTTAGGGAGATCCAAGCCGCGCAACGCATCATCATCCATAGGCACTCAAGACCCGATGGCGATGCATACGGCAGCCAACTTGGGTTCTACCTGCTTGTAAAGGCCAACTTTCCAGACAAGGAGGTCTACATGGTGGGCGACTCCAACGAACGCCTTGCATTCATGCTTGGAGGCCGCACGATGGACGACATACCCTCCTCTTCATACACCGATGCCCTTGCAGTCATCATGGATACTTCGGCAGCCGCCCTTGTAAGCGACGACCGCTGGAGCCTTGCCAAACGAACGCTCAGGTTCGACCACCACCTCTTTCTTGGACGCATGTCAGATATAGAGGTGGTCGATCCGTCGTTTGAGAGCTGCTGCGGGATACTTGCAGCTTTTGCAAAGGAAAGCGGCCTTGAAGTCCCAAATGACGCTGCAAGTGCCATTTTCACTGGCATGGTTACGGATTCAGGACGTTTTAGATACGATGCCGTCAACGCTCGCACGTTCGAACTCGCAGCGTTCTTGATGCAGCGCAACATAGACACCTCTTTCATATACAGGAACCTCTACACGGAAGAGCTTTCCTTCGTCAAGCTCCGTGCCAGGTTCGCACTTAGAGTGAAGACCACGGCGCACAATGTGGCGTACACCTATACGACACGGAAGGAACTGCTTGAGGACGGCATAGACGCCACAACGGCGACAAGGGCGTTTGTCAACGTGATGGGAGACATAAAGGGAGTGGATGTATGGGCCGCCTTCGCAGAAGGTGATGAAGGCATAGCATGTGAACTCAGATCCGCAAACCGCAACATCAACCCAATAGCCGTGAAGTATGGAGGGGGTGGACATGCCAAGGCAAGTGGTGCTACAGTCAACTCCCAATCCATTGCCATGGATATGCTCAGGGATTTGGATGCCTTGGCGGAAGGCAAAACCGCAACGAACACTTTGGAGACGACATGACAGGACTAGATGCCAAGAAAGCCATTTTGGAAAGAATAAGGAAATACGACAGGATTGTGATATCCCGTCACTCAAGACCAGATGGAGATGCCATAGGTTCAACAAAGGGACTTTGCGAGGCTCTCAGGCTTTCGTTTCCCTCAAAGGACATAAGGGTCATAAACGAAGACCTTTCCGAGCACCTTTCGTTCCTTGGCGGGGAGGACGATCCTGTAGACGATGCCTTCTACGGCTCTGCACTCGCAATAGTGCTGGACACGGCCACCTTGGACAGAATCTCCAACAAAAAGGCCCTTCTGGCAAAGGAAGTGATCAAGATAGACCACCACATAGAGGTTCAACCATATGGAGATGTCGCATGGGTGGAGGATGGAAGGTCGTCGGTATGCGAAATGGTAGTCGATTTAATTAAGACATTCGAGGGTGAGCTGAAATGCAGCAAGAACATCGCAACGTTGCTGTTCGCCGGCATGGTAACGGACTCAGGGCGTTTCCAGTTTGCAGAGACGAGCGGAGATACATTGAGATTGGCCGGATACCTGCTTGACTTTGGGATAGACACCACGACGCTGTATGCGCATCTTTACCTGGAGGACTTTGGGTTCCAGAAGTTCAAAGCCAACGTGATAGAAAACATGGACATAACGCCAAACGGCGTTGCGTACACCTACATAAGCCAGGAGATTCAGAGAAAGTTCTCCCTAAGCGGAGAGCAGGCAAGCTCCAGCGTGGGGTTCATGGACAAGATAAAGGGCAGTCTGATATGGATGGCGTTCATAGAGAACATGGATGGCTCAACAAGGGTGCGCCTGAGATCCCGATTCGTCACGGTCAACTCACTTGCAGAGAAATACCATGGCGGTGGCCATGCCTTCGCATCCGGCGCAACGGTATACAGCACAGAGGAGATGAAAGCTCTTGTGGACGATGCGGACAAGCTTTTGGGAGACTACAAATCGAACAACGGAGGATGGCTATGAGGATTCTTATAACAAACGATGACGGATACAACTCTGAAGGACTTGGAATCCTTGCTTCCTGGGCCAGAAAGCTTGGACATGTCACGGTGGCCGCTCCAAAGATGGAGCAAAGCGGAAAAAGCCACAGCATAGAGATTCACAAACCATACGAAGCCAGAAAGGTCGAGATGATGGAGGGGATCGACTGGTACTACGTCGACTCCTCCCCTGCCGACTGCATACGCTTTGGATTCAACGGCCTCAAGCAGAACTTCGATCTGGTGCTTTCCGGAATAAACCGTGGTCTCAACCTTGGAGAAGACATATCCTATTCCGGGACTGTCGGTGCCATATTCGAAGCTGCATACATGGGTTGCCATGCAATTGCCTTCTCTACGGTTCCGGAGTCGTTCGATGGAGCAAGGGCTAATTTGGACAGAGTGTACGATTTCATCATGGAGAACAGGTTCTTCGACTACAACCTCATCTACAACGTCAACTTCCCCCTCGTTCCTCATGATGAGATTCTCGTGACACGTCAGGGAGGCCCCTTCTTCAAGGACCGCTTCCACTATCTTGGCAACGACATCTATCAGGTGGAAGGATATTCGGTATACGCAGGGGCTCAGAACTATTCGGACGACCTCGATGCGACCCTCAACGGATACATCTCAATAACCCCTCTTTGCAACGTCCGCACCGCAGATAAGGCATACGAACAGCTCAAGCACTTGAACCCGTTGGTGTGAAAGTCTTTTTAAGGACGCAATCTTATGCTGTCATAAGTGGACGCATGTAGGCTCAATGGCTGCCGTATTTTGATTCAGGCTCGGCAGCCATCATTATGTTGTCCTCTTCACCTGTTTTATATACAACGGCAGTATTTAGACTGTTCTTTGCCCAAGGTCTAGATTCCACTTCGCATTTCAAAAAGAGGTTGTAGCGCCCATCCTTCTTGATTGGATGCAGTTTCCCCCTTTTAACGAGGTCGTCTATATTCTGCTTGGTGCACTTGAGAATGCTTGAAGCTTCGTTCGCCGATATGAGGTTGTTCTCCGCAAAGGCTCTAAAATCCTCAAGTTTCAAAGAAACATCAACTCCTTTTTGATAGAGCTCTCCTTCGCTACAATCCAAGTCTTCATTCCAACTTATTCCATATCCGCCTGGCTCAATCTTGAGTTTGTTGAATAAATCCTCACATTCAAGAGCCTTGTACGCAGGCCATTGGGTATATAGGCTCAACAACAAAACCCCAAGAAAATGAGTATCAACCAGATTTTTAACAAGTATAATAAGGATAGGCACTTGTAATAAGAGACTAGAGAGGTTTTTGCAAAATGAGCTTTGCGAGGGTTGGCCTTGGTTTTGCGAGAAGGAAGGCATTTGCAAAGATCTCTTTGGATAGACAATTTGAAAAACAAGGGCACAATGCCCCTAAATTGTTAAAGCAGTAATCCTCGATTCATTACAGCCAACGGACAAAAGCAACCACAAGAGATTTAAATGAAACGGGCAGCCTTGATGTCTAAAGGCTGCCCCAATGACGCATTGGTCTAGTTCATTGCAAAAGCCGTTTCCACAAGCTCCATCAGGCGATCCTTGACGGCTTTGCTTGTTATCCCTCCCAAGATTGGGGATCCCACGATTCTACCGTTTTTATCGACCACGTAGGTCGTGGGGTATGCCATGAACGTGTTCACCAGTTTCCCAGCCTCGGATTTAGATGAAAACGTTATATGGGTATAGCTGGCGTTCTTCTTCTTGAGTATGTTCTTGGCAGTCGCTATCATCCGCAGATTATTGTCCAACGTATCCACGTTCACTCCTATGACCATACCGCCTCTTTGCTTCAATTCCTTATCAAGGGCATCAAGATCTCCAAGTTCTGCAACGCATGGCGAACATGTGGAGAACCAGAAGTTCACAACCGTGACCTTGCCTTTGAATATGGACTCATCAACGGCGTTGCCCTCTAGGTCCGATCCTTTGAAGGAGGGGAACATGGGGCCTTCGTCTGCGAATAGAAATACGGTTGCGAACAACAGAACCATAACCAAGGAAATCAGTCTTTTAGCTTTCATTTTAGTTCCTCCGAATACTTTTTCTTCATTTCTGAATTCCTGTGCGAGAATGGGCATGCAAACGAAATGGCGTTCGTTGGACAGGCTTTTATGCAATGCCCGCAACGGATGCATTCCCTATCGTTTTCATGTTCCATTACATTTACATCCATCTTGCATACCCTGTTGCATTTGCCGCAAGATATGCACTTGTTCCTGTCAATCGTCAGAGAGACAAACGCTATGCTGTTGAACAGTGAGTAAAAGGCCCCTAGAGGACACAGCCATTTGCAGAAAGGTCTGTAGACCATAACGGATCCCAGCACCACCAATGCAAGTACCGCCAGCTTCCAGCTGAACAGCAGCCCAAGAGCCGCCCTTATGGAACTGTCCGCAAGGGCAAGAGGGATGGATCCTTCAAGAATGCCTGCAGGGCATATATACTTGCAGAAGAATGGGTTTGAAAGCCCTACCTCATCCATCACTATCATAGGCAACAGCACCACGAAGACGGCCAACACGAAGTATTTCACATATGTGAGCCATCCGACCTTCTTTGTGGAGATTTTCCTGGAAGGGATCTTGTACAACAGCTCCTGGAACCACCCAAAAGGGCAAAGGAAGCCGCATACCACACGGCCAAGCATGACCCCAACGAAGATTGCAATCCCCGTTATATAGTATGAGAATCCAAAATCCGCCGACCCGACTACGGCTTGGAAAGCACCTATGGGACAGGCCCCTGTAGCCGCAGGACAGGAGTAGCAGTTCAATCCCGGGACGCAAACGCTCTTCGCCTTTCCACGATACAACGAACCCTTTGCGAAGTTCGCAATATGTATATTGGATAGGAATGTGGCCAAAACACCAACTAGCCATCTATACTTGGCTATTAGCAGCGATTTTCCACCCCTTCCATCCAATCTCGATTCAGCCAATTCCAACACACTCCAGACACAACTTCACAGCTTTGTTCAACACGACTGCCACCTCACCCCGATATATACCGATGATAATGAATAGAGCCGCAATCAACACAAGCGAAATCCTTAGAAATACAATCTTCTTCACAATGCAACGCTCCTTTTATTCGAACAATCCCTTCAAATAGCCATAGCCTTCCTCTTCCATCCTTTCATACGGAACGAATCTAATCGCCGCACTGTTTATGCAGTAGCGCGTGCCGTTGGGGGATTCCCTATCGCCCTGAAAGACATGCCCCAAATGGCTGTCTCCCGCCCTGCTCCTGACTTCCGTTCTGACCATTCCATGGCTTCTATCAATCAATTCTACTACCGAAGGCTCTTCTATAGGAGAGGAGAAAGCAGGCCATCCGCAGGAACTGTGGAACTTGTCCAAAGAGGAGAACAACGGCTCTCCCGTGACGATGTCCACATAGATGCCTTTCTCAAAGCTATTCCAGTATTCATTGGAGAAAGGCATCTCCGTTGCACTGTTCTGGGTGACTTCATACTGCAATGCCGTGAGACGTTCCTTCACAATCTCGTTGGCGGGTTTTGTGTATCTTCCAGGGTCTATGACCAAGGAGGAAAGAAGCTCCATTTCATGACGTGGAATGTGGCAATAGCCTGATGGATTCTTCTCAAGGTAGTCCTGATGGTACTCCTCTGCGGGGTAGAAGTTCCTAAGAGGCTCGACTTCCACGAAGAAATCCTTAGTCCTTCCTTTCTCTATGGAGACGACTCTTTCCACCACCGCCTTGGCCTTCTCGTTCGTGTAGTATATCCCTGTCTGGTATTGTGTCCCTACGTCGTTGCCCTGCCTGTTCCTTACGGATGGGTCTATTACATAAAAGTATGCGAATAGTATTGCATCGAGGGATGTCTTCTCAGGGTCGTACAGGACTCTGACCGTTTCCTTGAAACCCGTTCCTCCCTTGATTATCGTTCTATAGTTAGCATCCTTCTCTCCGCTTCCATTGGCGTAGCCGCTTTGTGCGTCGATTACACCGTTGAGACTCTGCATCAGGTGTTCAAGTCCCCAAAAACAGCCTCCTGCCAAATAGATTACATTGCCATCCTCTTCCATCATTGGACGCTCCTCCTCCGAACCCTTATCCATAATGTATTCCTTGTTACCTTCAGCCTCATATGAAGGAACCTCCACAGCTCCTTTTGCCTGAAGTTGAAAAGCCGTCAAGCAGAGAAGAAACGCAATGACGACAATCCTACTGCAAAACCCTACTCTCTTAGTCTTCGATTTCATCATTCTCAGTCCTCTTCGCATCCGACCAGTCCTTGGTCAGAATCGAATCCTCGATGTCCTTCACGGAGACACCAGCCAAATATCCATAGAGCAACCTGTCCATTTCGCCTCCCAGTTCATCCAATACATCCCTCATGTGTGTGGAGATGAGACATTCCATATCGAAATCATCCCCCTTCCAAGCGGGTCGTGCAAAGGAGGACCCCAACGCTGCGGCGATATCCCTCAAAGATAGGTCATGCGCATCACACTTTAGCCTATAACCTCCTGCAGAGCCTTTTCTGGCTTCAACAAGACCCCCTGCTACAAGAATGGACATGACCTTCCTTACCCTTGCGGGATTGGTGCATACGTTCCTTGCAAGGTCGGCACTGGAGACGTAGCATTCCATGTGTCCCAAGTAGACCAAGGAATGCACTGCAACGATGAATAGACCATCCATACGCAAAGCCTCTATCCTTTAGACGATATGTAACCTTTTGGGTTACAATTAAGAAGATAACACCGTTTACACCATAATTCGGTTGTCCAAACAACAATCAAACCCAAAACATGCGAGGCCGAACGTGAATGCACTGAGTGCGGTCGCAAAGTCACTGGAAGCGTCATAGGCAGCCATTCATTCAACGAAAGCGGCATATGTTCGATATGCAACACAGTGTTTCCAAATGTGGGTTTTCCTAACAAAAAACCCAAAGAGCTGCAACCCCCGGCCGTCAGGATTGTTTACCTTCCGTCGATAGTTGGAGACTGGATGGTTTTCCAAAAGGGCTGCAATGGGAAGTTCCGTTGCAGCCCTCCTTGTATCCAACTGGGGGAAGGAATCATTCATACCGTCACAAACGGTCCTGCGGTGCAGAATGCGCCTCGTAGAACGGATGCCTCAAATGCCACAGATTCAACCTTTTGAACCATTGGAACACCCTTTCAGCTACGTATTCATGTGAAATGCTTCGCTTCAGCCCATTGACATGACCTATGGTGTACCGCAGACATGGAAAAATGCGTTTGCGGTACATTTTGGTATTCGGGTCTTGAAGCTGCATCCAAGGGCGACCTCCGGCATCATCGTCCTTCCTCCGAATGGCCGAATGCATGTCTTTCAAGAAACCAGTGTATACCACCTCCGTCGATTTTCAGCCGTTTGTAGTATACATGTATACTAGAAAGCATCAAAAAACGGCGTTACTAGTATACACCAGACAGGAAACCGACTGCGCCTATTGGAAGAAGCCGTATACCGTGCATCGAAGAGGGGAAGGTCCCCTTTCCGTTGTTCGTGTGCAAGGTTTTGCCTAAAAAAGCGCTCTTTCACCGCTTTCATGTCATTTCAGTCATGCCCTTCACTCTCATAAGGCATCTCCTGATCCCTTCCGTAAGAGGTTCATACCCTAGAAAAAAGTGAAGAGCCCAGCCTTTCGTGAAGAACCAACATAAGCCCCAAATGAGCCAAACCCGACGTAAACACAAAAGGGCTGCCAGCATATGCCAGCAGCCCCAAGTAGAGTAAAACTCAAAGAGAATTACATGAGCTTGCAGTCCTTGTCGAACTCGACTGTTCCCTTGAAGTTCTTGAGGATTCCACCAACGGTGATTTCATCGCCAATTGCGAGCTTCTCAACGCCTTCGCCGGAGAGGCGGTAGCACTGAACGACCATGTCAGTAAGGCCGTTTACGACCATGTTGACTGTGATGTTGCCGTACTTCTCACTGTATGCACTAGGAATCTCTGTGATGACACCCTTGAGAACCCTTGCACCTTCAAGTGCAGCGTTCTCTTCAAGAGCGTATGCAGCCTTGAGAGTCTTAAGGTATGCATAGGCCTTGGCATCGCTCAAGAGCTGGCAGTTCTTGTCGAACTCGATTGTACCCTTGTAGTTCTTGATTATGCCCTGAACGACAATCGTGTCTCCAACGGCAAGCTTTTCAACGCCATCGCCGCAGAGTCTGTAGGCCTGAACTGTTCTCTCATCGCCAACTGGAATCATGTCAACGGTGATGTTGCCGTACTGCTCGCTGTAGGCGGTTGGAATGCCGGTGATGACACCAACGAGGACCTGAGTCTCTGGCATGGCTTCGCCAGCAGCAAGGGCATATGCAGCATCGACGACGGCCTTCTGGTCTGGGGTGTAGCCCATGCTTACCATGACAGGCTTATCGAACTCGATCGTTCCCTTGTAGTTCTTGATCTTTCCGTTGACAGTGATCTCATCGCCCACTGCAAGAGCTGCAGCGCCTTCGCCGCTGAGTCTGTAGCACTGGATGATGTTGTCAGCCATGGCGCCAACCTGGATGTTGACCGTGATGTTGCCGTACTGCTCGCTGTAGGCGGTTGGAATTGCAACAATGACACCTGTGAGGGTGACAGCATTGTTCATGGTCTCGCCATCTGCAAGCTTGTATGCAGCAAGAACGATGTCTTCCATCGAAGGATCCTTCTGTCCTTCTGGGAGGACGTGCTTGATATCAAGGGTGATGGTCTCGCCGGTTGCAGGATCTGTAATCGTAGCTGTGAGGATGTAGTGGGTCTCCTCTGGAGCAGCCTCGTCTACGTCAATGACGACAATGTGGTTCTCGCCAGGAACAGCCTTCACGAGGTCAGTGTCAGTGGACCATGTGACTGGATACTCAACGCCTTTGATTGCAACGACATCAAGGACTTCATAGTCGCTTGGTGTGCGTGTCTCTGGATTGCTCTTCGAACTCTTGTCGAACATGACCTTGAGGTAGGCCTTTGCCGATTCAAGAGCGGAAACCTCTTCAACGGCAGGTGCGGCAGCTTCGCTCTTCACGGTTGCGCATGAAACGAGACACACGCACAGAGCGACAAGCAGTAGAATGGAAGTCAATGATTTTTTCATCTTGTACTCCTTTTGATCTTAAACCTAATCTTTTATAACGATGTCCTTTGGTGAAATGACCTTGATCTGATATGACCCATCGAACAGGTCCACAAGCCCCTTGACGTCTATGGTCCTGCCACGATATGCATCTGCGGTAATGAGATTTCCCTTCCCATCCGTAAACACTGTAGTGCGGACATGGACCTCAACGCCGTCGCAGGAGCAGACAAGGGTCATTGCACCGTATGAAGAGCTGGACGGATCGCTTGTCGTGCGGACATCCTCCACGAACAGATCGTCCATCTCCAAAGTCGTATTCAAAGCCAGATATGCATAGTCGTACTCGCGCACGACATCAACGCCATCATCGTCCATGCTCACGACACTGACCTTTCCATCAACGAAGGTGGAAGGCAGAGTCTTCACGAACGCAGCGCTGTGGCCGGAGCTTATCATCTTCACATTGTTTGGATTGTCTGGATCCATGAGCTTGTACGAAAGCCCAGAGACCTGATACAACCCTCCAGCCTCGTAGTACTGCACAGTACCCACGATGCGGACCCTGTTGCCCACGGACAAAGCCTTGAGCGCAGGACCTGGAAGATTGAAGCCATAGTAGACTGAAACTCCGTTGTACATATCCGTCTGTGGATTGTACTCCTCCATGTAGACGCTTCCTCCATCGTCCTTGGCGACAACGCCTTCGAACGCCACCTTGATGCCGTTGTACCTCTCGATGTTGAGCCTAAGCTCGCTCATCGTAAGCTCCACGGCATCTCCATAGTAGAAATCAGGATCCTTCTCACCTGAGAACACATTGAGCTTCAAAGCCTTTGCCTGCATGAGGGCCGCCATCGCAATCGACCCATAGCGGTTGTTCGCAGTGGACGATGCAATGGCAAGGCCGTTCTGAAGGATCTCAACGTTGAGGTTCCTGTATTCCTCGCTGTCGCTTGTCCTATACCAGACCCACACGAGGTATCTTGACCCGGTGGAGTCACGGTTCCACTTGTCGTCGTCGCTCTCTATGATTATGGAGGTAGCCTTAGAAAGCCTCTCACGCGTGAAGTTGGAGGCCTTCTTGCCGTACTCCTCAACCCTACCCGTTGATTCAGGCGTGTTTATGGCAAGGTAGCGGGCCTTGAGCACACCACCCTCCATCACAGACTCCGGCACATAGAAATGAGTCGTATCGCCGTCCACGAACGTCTTCACGGTCACTTCCTGCTTCACGGTGTCGGAATTCATGGCAAGCTTGAGGTCCGCCACATAGTCCTTCACCTCCGTGGGCTGGACAACTGCATTGGAGGGGCTCTCACTATAGACCGATGTCCCAGAGCCCTCCTCGCCTGAAGCCGATGCACAGCCTGCAAGTGCGAAAACAAAGACGAATAGAACAAGAACAAAAGCAGCGAAAGGAAGCTTCTTCATTCTGGAATCATCCCTTAGTTGTTGTACTCACACTCGTCGATGGCATCCTGGAAAGCCTGAAGGATCATTGCATCGACGTTGTCCGTTGCAGTCGAGAGACACTTGGAAAGAAGTGCACCAACCTGGTCGCGAGCTGTGGATGAGCCGTTGAAGGCTGGGGATGTGTAGTAAGCATCCTCCTGCTCGAGACATGCCTTTGCGCTGAGGGCTGCTATGTTGTCATAGCCATCGGCATTGGCAATGAAATCGGCATAGACAGCGTTGTCCATGACGGACTTGATTACAGGAACATAACCGGAGTCCATGGAGAATGCAGCCTGGAAGTCAACCGATGTGGTGAGGAACTTCACGAAGAGCCATGATGCAACGACTTCCTGGGAGTTGGCCTTGTCGAAGATCACTAGGCTTGGTCCCTGGGAGATGACCTTTCTGTTGTCCTGGGAGACCTGTGGGATGGATGCGATTCCAACTTCGAATGGATATGCACCATCGACCTTGGCTGGGCGCTGGTATGTTGCACCTGCGGAAGAACCAATGGACATGTAGCTCTTTGGATTCGTTGTGGAGGTGAAAAGACCTGATGTGTATGCGCCGTAGAGCTTCTGTGTTGTGAGATAGCCCTTCTCGTACCAGGATCTGAACAGCTTGACGAAGCTTCTGTTCGTCTCGTTGTTGAACAGGTAGTGGTCGCCAGTTGCGCTTGTGTATGGGCTGTTGTACTGCTCGCACATATTGATGAACCAGTTGGACTCAGAGTCGTATCCAAGAGGGATGGAGGTTGGATCGATCTCCTTGATCTTTGCACATACTGCTTCAAGCTCCTCCCATGTGGTTGGGACTTCAATGCCGTTTGCATCGAAGAAAGTCTTGTTGTAGTAGAGGACTTCAGTGGACTTTGAGAACGGCATGGTGTACATGAGGCCGTCGCCGAACTGTCTGCCTTCGTTGTAGTAGCCTTCGATGAAGTCTGCCTGCTGCTCGGCTGTAAGTCCCAACGTCTCTGTCGTGCCGTCCGCTCTTGTCACAACGATGTCGCTGTTGATGAGGTTGTCAAGAGTTGCGACTGCACCTGCCAGGTTGTAGAGAGCTACGTGGTCAGGATAGCAGTAGGCGATGTTTGGCTGGTTTCCAACAGTGATCTGCGTGCTGATCTGATCTCTGAGATCATCATAGCCGCCAACGGATTCGTATACGACATGGATGTTTGGATAGAGCTTGTTGAACTCTACGATGTAGTCATCCAGAGTATGTGTCTTGGTCGAGCCAATCGTGTGGTAGAAGGTGATTGTGACTTCGCTTCCGTCATAACCTACTTCTGGAACTTCGAATGCTCCTTCGACCTTCGCATTGCCGGACTCGGAGTTTCCTCCGCAGAAGGCAACCATCACTGCCCCAACAAGGAGCAACAGAACCAGAAAAGTTTTCTTCATGCTTTTCTCCTTTTATTGATTTCAACCTATATAATCGCCCAATTGGACGATATCTCCCAATTTTTCCAAGGCTGCCTTAGGCGACAGACCATCGAAACCGCATCGGCATCAACCCTTGATTCCGCTGCGGCTCACTCCCTTCATGATGTATTTCCTAAGGAACACGAACACAAGGAAAAGCGGTGCGGACACCATTGCGACTGCCGCCATCTGGACAGGATAGTTCACGTCTCCGCTCGTCTCCTTGAAGGCGTTTCTAAGACCGTTCGTTATCATTCTGTGGTTTGCATCGTTTGCAACGAGCCTTGGCCAAATGTACGAGTTCCATGCACCCATCATCTTAAGGATTGTGATGGATATAAGCGTTGGCAGCGAAAGCGGAATCATGACCTTGCACAGGTACTTGAAGTCGCTTGTACCATCCACCTTGGCAGCAAGATACAGCTCGTTTGGAATCTGCATGAAGTTCTGTCTGAGAAGGTAGATGTAGAACACGCTCACGAGGAACGGCACAATGAGGACGGTGTATGTGTTCAGCCATCCAAGGTTGGTGACGGTGCTGTAGTTCGTGATCGTGAACAGCTCGCCTGGAATCATCATCGTAGCCAAAAGCCCTGCGAACAAAAGGTCCTTCCCCTTGAATTCAAGACGAGCAAAGGCAAAGGCCGATAGTATCGTGATCACCAATGAAAGTATCGTGGACACTATGCCAACATACAACGTGTTTAGGAACAGCCTTCCAAGGCTGGCCGTCTGGAACGCCGTGGCGTAGTTCGTAAGCATTATCTGCTTTGGCCAGAACGTAGGAACGCTCATTCTGTACTCTTCCAATGTCTTGAGAGACGAGTTTATCATCCAATAGAACGGAAAAAGCACAATCAAGGCCATCGTTATGAGGAAAGCATAGAGGAGCACCATGACTATGACGCCAACGACCTTTTGCCTTGAGGTCTCCTTCTGCATATCCTTTTCGTGCATCGTTGAAATTCTCTCTGCCATGTCGCGCCTCCTCAATAATGGACTCTCTTCTTGCTGACCTGCAAGTTTATGAGAGTGACGACAAGGATTATTCCAAACAGAATGAGGGCGGCGGCACTTGCCCTACCCTGACTGTTGGACGACAGCGCATCGTATATGAATCCAACCATGGTGTTGAGCCTCTTTGCATCGTCGGCAGGGCCCATGGATTCTCCAAAGATACCTACTATGCTGGTGTACTCCTTGAAACCTCCAATGAAGCCTGTGATTACAACGTATGCGATCATTGGGGAAAGAAGAGGCACCGTTATCCTTGTGAAGATCCTGCGTCTGGACGTTCCATCAACCTTTGCGGCATCGTAGTACTGCTTGTTTATGCTCTGGAGTCCTCCAAGAAGGATGAGGATCTTGAACGGCAAAGCATTCCATACTATGTAGATGACCATGACCGTCATGTTCGCTGCATAGGTGGAGCCGTAGTTTATCCAGTTGATTGGCTTTCCTCCAAAGAACTCTATGACGTTGTTTATGATTCCAGCCGTCACGATTATCTCGTTCTCGGTTCCATAGAAGCTTCCAACTATATTGAACATTGCCGCGAAGACCATTCCAATGGCTATGGAGTTTGTCACATACGGCAGGAAGAATATCGTCTGAAGGAACTTCTGAAGCGTCTTGATCGAGTTGAGACACACCGCTATGAGAAGTGCTAGGATCGTCGAGATTGGAACCGTGAATATGCAAAGAAGGACGGTGTTCTTCATGCATTGTATGAATCTCTTGTACTGGACGACCTTCTCGAAGTTTCCAAATCCAAACTGGAACTTCATTCCACCGGCGGCCTTGAGTCCGCTGTAGTTCTCAAGGAACGCCATCCTTACCGTATTGAAGATTGGCCACACGGTGAACACCAGCAAAAGAACTATTGCAGGTGCAAGATAGATCCAAGCCTTCCACGGATGTTTGCTTTCTACCATGCTGCTGCTCATGTCACCTATCCTCTACTATATAGATCCTTTCCTCTGTCTCTTTGTTGAAGAGGAACATCTTGTTGGGTTTGATGAAGAAGTTCACCGTCTTCCTATCAGGGTCGATCCTGTTGTCTGCATCTATGATGGCTCTGACGACAGGATTGGTGGAAGCTTCGTTCGTAGCGACTACGCTTACATCCCTGCCCATGACCTCAACGACATTGAGATTGCATGTGAACGGACCGTCGTCGTTGAGGATGAAACCTTCAGGTCTTATTCCAACGTAGACATCCTGATCCGCAACATCCCTTGCATCCCCAACGGCCTCGTTTCCAATGTAGACTACTTCATCTTTTATTCTTCCATCGAACACATTGATTGGAGGGGTTCCAAGGAACTTGGCCACAAACAGGTTGGCAGGGCTGTTGTAAACATCCTGAGGTTTTCCAATCTGCTGGACGATTCCAAGCTTCATGACGACTATCATGTCGGATATGCTCATGGCCTCTTCCTGGTCGTGGGTGACGAACACAGTCGTGATGTTGGTGGCCCTTTGGATGCGGCGGATCTCCTCCCTTGTCTGAAGCCTGAGTCTGGCATCCAGGTTTGAAAGCGGCTCGTCTAGAAGAAGCACCTTTGGCATCTTCACAAGGGCTCTTGCGATTGCGACACGCTGCTGCTGGCCTCCGGAGAGCTCGCTTGGCTTTCTTTCCATAAGCTCATCGATCTGTACGATCTTGGCAACTTCGTATGCCCTCTTGAGCATCTCCTCCTTGTCAAGCTTGTCCTCTCCCTTGAGGTTCTGAAGAGGGAACAGGATGTTCTGCTTCACCGTCATGTGTGGATAGAGTGCATAATTCTGGAACACCAGCCCTACGCCTCTGTTCTCTGCGGGAAGCTGGGTGACATCATCGTCTCCAAAGAAGATCTTTCCGCTCGTTGGCTTCTGCAATCCGCAAATCATGTAAAGTGTGGTGCTCTTTCCACAGCCGCTTGGTCCAAGCAGACCTACAAGCTTGCCATCAGGGATGGTGAACGTGAAATCGTTTACAGCCACGACTTCGTCATCGCTGTTCTTGTTCCTGCTTGGGAAGATTTTGGTCAAGTTCTGAAGTTCAACAATCATTCTCTCTATTTCCTCTCATTTAGTAGCTTGTTCTGTTGGCCTTCTCCAATGCGGCCTGGCGTTTCGCTGCAACCAGCGCTTCTTCGCTGTCGTATATCATCTGGCTTGCATAGTCCACCACAACGGTGTCTGCAAGCAGATCATGTATCATTGAGTTGGTCTTGGTTGCAGCCATAAGCACAATCTCAAGTACGAAAATGAGCCCCACTACGACGGGGCCCACTATACCTATTGTATTGAAGAGTATCATGGTGGTTATGAGGACGGGTACCATGGTCTCTATTGCATATTTGCCCAGAAAGGTCCGTATGAAGAGACTCACCTTGTTCATTCTTACGCCATTGGTACGCATGACCGCAATTCCAAAAATCTTCTTCCCCAAGGTGCGTCCATCCTTGAGGACAACGGGAACTATGAAATCAAGGATCAGATACGAAAGGAAGATGGATATGGATGTTATGAGCATAATAAGATTGACCATCATCCTATACGCATACATGGCGTTGTCGTCAGACACAAGGGCATTGTACGCATCCATGTATGCCTTTTGACCATCTGCATCCAATTCATCGAACTGTTCTCGTGTGTATCCAAACGAAGTGCCATATGTTTGTTCGCACTCTGTCATTTTGTCGTAGTAGGTGTCGCTGTAGCCATCGTAGCCTGTAATCCACGAAAGGAGGAAGGCGAACGCCACCACCAGTATCGTAAGGAGGATGAAGTCGAATAGGAAGGCACTCGCCCGTTTCCAGACACTCGCCTTTTGCAAATCAAAAACCATAGCTAATCCAAACCAAGCAAAATCCATTCTATAACATTTGCCCGACTGTTAGCAATGAGAATTGTTCTTGTTGACATGGCTTAAGCTATGCTTTGTCACATCGTTTTTTAGGATATTCCAAAGTTTGTATATAGGAAATTCCAAAGTTTACATGTAGGAAATTCCAAAGTTTTGAACGAGTGCAAGCATTCAATTTCATAATTCAACTTAAATTAAAGCGTATTAGTAAGTTTAGTGGGAGTAATGGGAGTAATAGGTGTAGTAAGACTAGTGGAATCTAAAAATTCAGCCATTGGCGGCCACCCTCACATTGCTCACCATACTCACAAACCCACCACACTCACAATGCGCACCACACTCACCATCGCTACAAAACGCTGACAAATTCCAAGCGGAAGGCCCCAAACAGTGCGTTTCCGTGCGTGATGCACGGGTAGTGCGTGATGTGCGTGCAGTACACGAAACAAAAAAGGCACAGACAGTACTTTCCTGTACGGCTGTGCCTGAACTAACGCAATAATGCGCACAACGACCAAGAAGCTCACTTCTTGGGAATCTTGATGTCGCCAATCTTCTCGAACTGGTGGCAGGCGCCACCAGCCGGGCAGTGGCCGCAGTTGCCGCCACAGGTGGATTTGCCCTGTTTCTTGTCACGCACAATAGAGGAGATGGCCAGCACAACGACCAGAACGAGTACCAATGAAATGATTATGGTTGCCAACATTTTTCACCTCCAAACAAAGGTCACGGAAACGAAAGGATGCATCCGTTGCAAAAATTCGTCACCAAGCAAATCGGCCGCCCTCACAAGCGGACAGCCGATTATTTAGATTACTACCAACAATATACTTGATGAAACCGGACTCGACAACATTCGACGGCATCGGGCTAAGTCCAAGAGGCCAAATGCCAAGTCCGTAGACCACTGCCCCATCAGACCTTCTTGGTGAGCGTTGTGGCTTCCTTGTATGGTCTGACAAGCATGTAGATGATTCCAGCAAGCGCTGCGACTGCAAAGATGAGTCCAACGACGCTTGGCTGACCCATGAAGAGCTTGCCGAACTGGTTGATCATGAGTGCGATGATGTATGCAAAGCCGCACTGGTAGCCAATTGCGAACCATGTCCACTTTGGATTGTTCATCTCTCTCTTGATTGCACCTATTGCTGCGAAGCAAGGAGCGCAGAGGAGGTTGAAGACCAGGAAGGAATAGCCTGTCACTCCGTTGAAGACCTGTGCGAGTGTGCCGTAGACATCACCGCTGCCACCATAGAGGATGCCCATCGTTCCAACGATGTTCTCCTTTGCGACAAGACCTGTGATGGAAGCGACGGCTGCCTGCCAGGTTCCCCATCCGAGTGGTTTGAAGATCCAAGCGATCAGGTTGCCAATGAAGGCGAGGATCGAATAGTCGATCTCCTCCTCAGAGAGCATTCTGAACGTTCCATCGACGACTCCAAAGTATGTTGTGAACCATACGAGAATCGTTGAAAGAAGGATTATCGTTCCAGCCTTCTTGATGAAGGACCAGCCCCTCTCCCACATGGAGCGAAGGACGTTCTTGAGCGTTGGCCAGTGGTATGCAGGAAGCTCCATGACGAATGGGGCCGGGTCGCCTGCAAACATCTTGGTCTTTTTGAGGATGATACCGGAGATGATGATTGCAGCCATTCCAATGAAGTATGCGCTTGTTGCGACAAGTGCGGATCCTCCAAAGATTGCACCAGCGATCATGGAAATGAACGGAACCTTTGCACCGCAAGGGATGAAGGTCGTCGTCATGATGGTCATTCTTCTGTCTCTTTCGTTCTCAATCGTCCTTGAAGCCATGATTCCAGGAACGCCGCATCCAACACCAATGAGCATTGGAATGAATGACTTTCCGGAAAGACCAAACTTTCTGAAGACTCTGTCGAGGACGAACGCGATTCTTGCCATGTATCCGCAAGCCTCCAGGAAGGCAAGGAGGAGGAACAGAACGAGCATCTGTGGTACGAAACCAAGGACTGCACCAACACCGGCTACGATACCGTCATTGATGAGACCTGCAAGCCAATCGGCTGCGCCAACAGCTTCAAGGCCATTGGAGACGAGGACAGGAATTCCAGGGACCCATACGCCGTATGTGGATGTATCAGGTGCACCGTAGGCTTCCTTGTATTCCGTGTTGAGGTACTGATCGACTGCGGCGACAAGGTCCTCCTTCGTGGTTTCTGGGAACTCTTCGACGGCCAACGTCTCTTCGTCTTCGACGGAATATGTCACCGATGCATCGGAAGGAGTTGCCTTCACGAGCTGCTGCAGAGCGTTCTTCGCTGCATCCTCAGAGTAGTCTTCCGACTCCATATCAAGAGCCTGCGCAATCGAATCGTTGCCATATTCTCCAACGAACGCATCGATTATCTGATCGGTATCACCGTATTCCTCTGCGGCGGCTTCATACTGCTTGGAACCTATTCCAAAAAGATGCCAGCCATCGCCGAATAGACCATCGTTTGCCCAGTCCGTTGCCGCAGCGCCAACTGTGACCATTGCTATGTAGTAGACAAGGAACATGACTGCCGCAAAGATTGGAAGACCAAGCCAGCGGTTGGTCACTATGCGGTCGATCTTGTCAGACGTAGAAGCCTTGCCTACGTTCTTTTTCTTGTAGCAGGCTTTGATGATGGATGCAATGTATACATATCTTTCGTTTGTGATGATGCTCTCTGCATCGTCGTCAAGCTCCTTCTCCGCAGCCTTGATGTCCTCTTCTATGTGGGCAAGGACCTGTGGCTGAATGTGAAGCTTCTCAAGGACCTTGGAGTCTCTCTCGAAGATCTTGATGCAGTACCAGCGCTGCTGCTCCTGAGGCATGTCGTGGAGAGCCGCCTCCTCTATATGGGCAAGGGCATGTTCAACAACGCCTGAGAACGTATGCATTGGAACGGTCTTGGTCCCCTTCGCCGCCTTTATAGCCTCTTCTGCGGCTTCCATGACACCGTCACCTTTAAGGGCCGATATCTCAACCACCTTGCATCCAAGTTCCCTTGAGAGCTCTGCGGTGTTGATTCTGTCGCCGTTCTTCTTCACAACGTCCATCATGTTGATTGCGACGACCACAGGAATTCCAAGCTCCGTAAGCTGTGTCGTAAGGTAGAGGTTCCTTTCAAGGTTCGTTCCATCAACGATGTTGAGGATTGCATCAGGACGCTCCTCAAGGAGGTAGTTCCTTGCAACGACTTCCTCCAGTGTGTATGGGGAAAGCGAATAGATTCCAGGAAGGTCAGTGACGATTACGCCGTCATGCTTCTTGAGCTTTCCTTCCTTCTTCTCAACCGTGACGCCTGGCCAGTTTCCTACGAACTGGTTGGATCCCGTCAGACTGTTGAACAGCGTTGTCTTTCCACTGTTTGGGTTGCCCGCAAGGGCGATTCTGATTTCAGCCATCATATTCTCCATTTAGCTTCTTTTTCAGCTTCTTAATTCGACTTTTCAAGTTAGTCACAACTAACTCATGCCCAAAAAAAACAAACCCTTCAGTCCTCTATCTCTATCATAGTGGCATCCTCTTTTCTTAGGGACAACTCATAGCCTCTCACAGTTACCTCTATTGGGTCTCCAAGAGGTGCTACCTTTCTGACATAGATCTCGACACCACGAGTGATGCCCATGTCCATGATTCTCTTCTTGGTTGCTCCCTCTCCGTGCAACTTGACGACCTTGACGGTCTGTCCAATCTTCGCTTCCTTGAGTGTCTTCATCTTCACATCTCCTTGATTCTATATTCGAACCTGTGTCCAAACCCAGTATTCAAACCATGATCTTCCCGGCCATTTCCTTGCTTATAGCTACACGGGAATCCTTTACGTTGACAATGAGGTTACCGCCAATCGATGAAACGATGGTGACGTTGGCACCTGCAACGAAGCCCAAGTCTTCAAGGTGTCTTTTGGTCTCGTCGTTTCCACCAACTCTTCTTATCATGTTCTCTTCTCCGGCACTGGCCAATGTCAATGGCATCATTTCGTATTCCTCTTCTTTGGTTAGCCCCTTCTAACCAAAGCGTAGTTTAATTACTCTAACTATTATCGTCAAGAACCCCACGGAAATTTTTATCAATTGCGCAAAACATCCCAGAAACACTTCAAAAAAGCCCTCGATTTAAGCCGATTTCCTTGCAACACCTCCCCCTTTGCGATATCTTGTCCTTGTTACCGCATCAAGAGTTGGGATGGATCCAAAGCAATATGAGCCTTCAAACACCACCCAAGGACGCATGTGGAAGAACAAAAAGAGGCATACCATGATGAAGATAAGAAAGGCTTCCGAAGACTACTTGGAAGCAATGCTCATGATGAAGGAAGAACACGGATACATACGTTCCATAGACATTGCAGCGCACCTTGGAGTCACAAAACCAAGCGTGAGCTACGCCACAAGACGTCTCAGGGAGAACGGCTACATCACCATGGACGAAGACGGTCTCATCACCCTCACGGACACCGGCATGGAGATAGCCACGAAGGTCTACACCCGCCACAAGATCCTCTCGCAGTTCTTCATGAGCCTTGGAGTGGACAAGGAAACGGCACTTGAGGACGCTTGCAACGTGGAGCACGACATAAGCAAGGAGACATTCAACGCAATCTGCAAGCACATAGGCGTCCCCGCCGGCGACATCTACGAGTAGTCTTTTTTGACCGCTTTAGACCGATGTCTCTGAGGCCGCTCCTTCGATGGCGGCCTTCATTGTCTTTGCTTGAAGAAACCAAAACGGCAGGTAGCGTCCCTGTCCATGGGGAATATTGGACGAACGATGTTCTCAAACGGCAGCCTTTCGAAGATTTCATTGGTACTGCCGTCTGTCAGAACCATTATGGAACGCTTCGCTATGGCCCTTATCTCAGGCTCAAGATATCCAAGTTTGACGACTATGGCCTTTAGCTCGCTTGGCTCGACTCCAAGAGCACGCATCATCTCAGGGTCGTAGCAGCCAACATGCTTGGAGGTTACAACTACATCAACTTCACTCCGCTCCCCTCCGAAGCCTTCCCTAGGACAAGCCCTAAGACCTACAAGTACAAGGTCGCTTCCCTGAGCTCCAGACCAAGCCTTGACCAAGGCTTTGACCTTTGCCTGTGCAACTATTGGAGAGCTTGTCCTTTTGTCGAATGCGGCGCCCAAAGGCTCTTGGATGACGGAACCCACACCAGCTTCGAACGCCTTTTCGCAGTAGCTTGGATCATAGAATCCCTGGTAACAGAGAGGTGGATCCAAACGGGACAGGAAATCATCCTCCAATATGGCCTTGAGGAAGTTGGTAACATCCTGAGACGAACCTGCTGTGGGGTTGTCCCCGCTGTCTGAGAGCACCACAGGGCAAGCACCTTTTGCAATGCTCTTCTTCGCCTCTTCAATGGCATCCTCCACTTCCAGTGTTTCGTTGTAGAATCCAAACTCAAAGCGCGTATCCCAGAAAAGGTGCGCAAGCTCCAGGGCGTATTCCTTTGCAAGGATTTCGTCTCCGTCCACTACAACCATGGCGGTTACGCCGTTTTCTGGGACATCGGCCCAAGGGAAGCCAAGAAGATATGAAGCGGCCATGACAAGAGGCCTCTTTTCGTATTCACGGAGGGCTGAGACGAGCTTTAGCATTGGTTGGACGCTTGTCTCCGACTGCTCGCCTGCAATCATGAAGGGAAGATGTACAGCCGCCATCTTTGGCTTTGCTCCTTGATTGAGGATGTCAAGCATCATCCTAGCAGCATGTATGCCGGTCTCGTATGTATCGGTATGAGGTGCGCACTTGTAGCCAACGAAGGCATCTGCATTTGCCGTCATGCGGTCAGTGATGGTGGCATGCATATCCAAGGACGACACCACCGGAACGTTTGGGCATATCCTTGCAATGGCCTCAAGGATGTCGCCCTCAGCCTCTCCTATTTCCCTCACCCGCATCGAGCCATGAAGAGCAAGACATATCCCATCTACGGGAAGAGCCTCCTTTAGTCTTGAAAGGAACTCCTCCTTGAGTTCAAGGTAGTACTCCTTGTCCCACTCGCCGTTTGGAACGGCACGGGCTAGGATTCCAGGGACAACCTCACAGTCAGCGTCCCTAAGGGTATGGATTATCCCAAACACGGAGTTCCTGCCATTTCCATTGAGAAGACCATCCCCTATAATGACCCATATATCATCGCGTCCGGTGGTTATTGGATTGAATGTGTCGGATTCATGGTGAAGCCCTCCAACGAATACCTTTTTCCTGTGGTTCGCTTGGACCTTCGTTTGAGGGGTCACTTGGAGCCTCCTTTGCAGCCAACACCGCCGTTTGGCATAAAAACCTTTGCCATACCAACCATGCCCATTATATTGGAGACCCTGTCGCAGCTCGTATGGGAGACCATGAACTCGCTTTGTCTCAAAAGGCCTCCCATGTATATGTGCCCAGGGTGAAACGACATCCTAGATTGTTCTTCACAAGGAAGAAAAACATGGTATTCCTTGGCTTTGAGCCGTCCTTTTATCTTTTCAAAGTTCCTTTCGCTTATCCCGCAGCCAGGCATTATGATGATTCTGTCGTCTGCTTTTGCAATGAGTTCTTCAATAAGGTCCAACCCTTCCACCACCGTAGCTTCCTGCCCGCTCGTAAGTATGCGGTCAACTCCAAGGGCTATAAGATCATCCAAGGCCTTATATGGATCGCACGTCATGTCAAAGGCTCTGTGAAAGGTCACAGGAAGAGGCTTTACGGCTTCGATGAGCTTTCTTGAACGCTCCATGTCCACGTTTCCCTCTGGCGTGAGGATTCCAAAGACTATTCCGTCGGCACCCTCCTCCTTGAATATCCTTGCATCCTCAAGCATCACCTGGAACTCCTCGTTGGAATAGCAGAAATCCCCACCGCGGGGCCTTATCATTACGTTTATCTTCAGGGGATTGTCCTTCCTTGCAGTGTCGTTGATCTCGCATGCAAGCCTACGAGCCACCCTAAAAGTGCCAAGGGACGGCGTACAGCCGCCTTCGAACAGATCGCTGCACAGCTCTACCCTGTCTGCACCGGCTCTGCAGGCGTTTGCGACGGACTGTGCGTCCTCAAGGCATATCTCTATGACAGGTCTTTGGGTGGGTTGCAGGGAAAGTGTGTTCAAGGACATCGGTCTTCTCCTTTTTGAGGTGCGGTTCTGGTGATGCCAAAGCGAGTGCTTGTCGCTGGGCATATCGCGTGCATATATCGTTGTACCAAGATGATAGCATATTGAATCGAAAATCGAAAAGGGTTAGTATTCGCCGCGGATAGGAAGCGTTTTGAAAATGAAGACGATGAACAAGGATCTCACCGTAGGAAACCCTCAGACTGTACTTTGGAAGTTCTGCCTGCCCCTTTTTGGATCCATAGTATTCCAACAGCTGTACAACATTGGAGACAGCTTCGTTGCAGGCAAATTCATAGGCGAAGAGGCTCTTGCAGCTGTTGGCAACGGCTACGAGATAACTCTCATATTCATTGCTTTCGCCTTTGGATGCAACATGGGATGCTCCGTGCTTACCTCAAGGCTCTTTGGCGCGAAGAACTACAAGGGCATGAAGGAGGCCATCAACACCTCCATGATTTGCACCGTTGCAACATGTCTGGCCCTTATGGGCATTGGCCTTCTTTGGATGGACACCATGCTTTCCTTGATAAAGACACCGACCAACATCTACGCCGACTCAGCCTTGTACCTTAGAATATACGTGCTTGGACTTCCCTTTCTGTTTTTATACAACATCTCTACGGGAATCTTCTCCGCATTGGGCGACTCGAAGACCCCATTCATATTCCTTGCAATCTCATCCACATCCAACATTGCAGTGGACATCCTGTTCGTCACAGCCCTTGGAATGGGGGTGGACGGCGTTGCATGGGCCACGTTCTTGTGCCAAGGCATAAGCGGAATCCTATCCGTCGTGGTGGTCTTCCTGCGCATAAGGCCAATCAAAACGGACGAAAGGCCAGCTTTCTTCTCAAGACCGATGTTCTCGTCGTTCCTCTCTGTGGCGATCCCCAGCACCTTGCAGCAGAGCTTCGTCTCAGTTGGAAACATCATAATCCAGAGCATAATCAACAGCTTTGGATCGGCTGTCATCGCAGGCTATGCAGCGGCGGTAAAGCTCAACAATCTTGTGATAACCTCGTTCTCTACCATTGGAAACGGAATCTCCAACTTCACCGCCCAAAATCTTGGAGCTGGAAAGGGTTCAAGAATCAAGCAAGGCGAGATGGCGGGGCTTCGAATAGTATGGATTATATGCATTCCAGTCGTTGCGGCCTACATGCTTTTGACGGGCACTTTGCTTAGGCTTTTCATGGACAACCCGTCCGCAGTCGCTTTGGAAACGGGAAGGCAGTTCCTAAGGATCGTCTCGCCGTTCTACTTCGTCATAGCGGTCAAACTTGTGACTGACGGAGTCCTCAAGGGAGCCGGCCTCATGAAGCAGTTCATGGTATCCACATTCGCAGACCTAATAATAAGGGTCGCAGGAGCGGCTTTGCTTTCAGCTACAGCCTTGCAGGTTACAGGAATATGGCTCAGCTGGCCTGTTGGATGGATTCCAGGAACCGTATTGTCGGTCCTGTTCTACAGGAAGGCGTTTGGAAACGCTGGGGTTGTCGCAAAGATGGAGAAGAACGCCACATCAGAGGAAATAGAAGAAGTTCAAGACGTTGTGGCACTCGAAGAGACAGAGGAGATAGAACCTCAGAAATCCTGATCTCTGGGTTAGTTGGAATTATGAAAGACATTTACGTTGCCAAGGACAAACCACTTGATTCAAACGCACTCAAACTAATAGCCATAGTCGCCATGACCATTGACCATGTGACATGGATGCTGTTTCCCGGCTACTCGACAAACCCCATTGCCATCGTACTGCATGTAATTGGACGGCTAACCTGCCCCATCATGTGCTATTTCATTGCCGAGGGCTTCCACTACACCCATGATGTGAAGAAATACACAACGCGTCTGTTCCTGTTCGCTTTGATCTCCCATGTCCCTTATGTGCTGAACTCCATGACGTTCGTGGATTGGAAGTCTTTCATACCAGGCTACTACGGTAGTTTCCTCAACCAGACAAGCGTCATGTGGTCCCTTGCATGGGGCCTTGTAATGCTTAGGATAAACGCAAGCGAAAAGCTAGGCAGCTGGGCCAAAGTTGGACTTGTCCTTGTATGCTGCCTCCTAGCCTTTCCAAGCGACTGGAGCTGCATAGCCTCTCTTTGCGTGCTTTCAATTGGAGCGAACAGGGGCAATCCCAAAGCCCAGACCATTTGGTCCCTCTTCTATGTGGCCATATATGCCACCGTCTACTTCTTTGCCTTGGACAAGGTCTATGGCCTCATCCAATTTGGCGTGGTTCTGGCAATTCCTCTTCTTGCCCTCTACAACGGCAAACGCGGCAGCAACCCCAAAGCCAACAAGGCTTTCAAATGGCTTTTCTACATCTACTATCCACTACACCTACTGGTAATTGGACTCATGGAGCATCTTGGCTGACGCTCTTTTCATTTATTGGATAATTGTTTGACTTGTAAACAATTGTACTCATAATCCAAAACATTCTCAAAAAATCTTCCCAAAACTGTGAATGGAAACTGCAGGTTTCTTGGAATTGGTAATATGAAGGACTCTTGGGAGTCTTCAACGTTACTTTCCAGGAGGTGTTTCCATGACGAAGAAGCACAACGGTTCACAGAGGGTTTTCGGAAGAAGGGGCAGAAGGGACATCCCCCTTGAGAACGACGCCATGTTCGCAGAGGTCATGCGTCGAAAGGACCTATGCATTGGTCTGCTTGAGACCATATTCGAAGGCAGGCGCATAAGGGACATAGTATATGAGGACGGCCTCTCCCCGGAGGCCCAGAAGTACATCGCCTTCAATCCAGGCAACAAGAGCATAAGGCTGGATGTGTACTTCGAGGACGGAGACACCGTCTACGACATAGAGATACAGAAGGCGGACAAGGGAAACCTCCCCAAAAGGGCTAGGATGTATTCGTCCATGATGGATGCCAACATGCTGGACAAAGGCCTTGAGTACGAAGAGCTCAAGGACAGCTACGTGATATTCATATGCATGTTCGATCCATTCGAGAAAGGTCTGGCAAGATACACGTTCCGCTCCATATGCGAGGAGGCGGAGGGCTTGCCGCTTGGCGACGGCCGCTGTATCATGTTCCTGAACACCAAGGGATCCATCGGGGAACTTGGTTCAGACATGGATGCGTTCTTCGGCTACATCAACGGAGGCGTGTCATCCATAGGCACCGGAAAGGACAGCGGCAACGAGTTCGTCGAGAGGCTGGACGAATGCGTACTGGACATAAACGGGGACGAGGACTGGAGGCAGGGCTATATGAAATACGAACTGAACCTCATTGAGAAGTACAAGGACGGAGAGGCGAAGGGAATCTCCATTGGCGAAGCCAACGCTACAAACCGCATGGTCAAAGCCATGCACTCCAAAGGAATCCCAGTTCAGACGATTGCAGAATGCGCCTCAATCGACGCCAATGAAGTCCAAAGAATCATAGATTGCAGGTAGACATCAGTAAAGCACAAACCACCCAATGAAAAGGAAAGACCCTTACATCACCTCGTAGATGTCCTTTATGCCGGCCTCTATGTCCTCTATCATGTCGTAGACGGCGTCGCGGTCGGAGCGTGGAGGCGACTGGATGGGAGAGCCAAAATGAATCCAGCATTCGCTGTGCTGGAACGGCTTGCGGCGGTCCTCAAGGCCAACTCTAAGCCCTTTTATGGTGATTGGAACTATGAGTGCCTGGGACTCCGTTGCAAGGCGGAACGAGCCCTTCTTGAACGAGCCAATCACCCCGTTCTTGCTACGCTTGCCCTCTGGGAATATGTACATGGGATAACCCTGTCTTATGTTGGCCACAGCCTTTTCAATGGAGCGGGCACCCTCTTTCAGGTTTTTTCTGTTGATGAACACGGAATGTATGGCCAGAACCCAAACATTCACGCCAGGGACAAGCAAAAGCTCCTTCTTGGCCACGAAACCGGTTCTTATACGAAGGGAAAGGATGGCTGGAATATCCAACAGGCTCGTATGGTTGGAGACGAAACACAAAGGCCTTCCGCTGCGAGACAGCCTACGCACGGCATCCACATCCCCAACGGTGTGGATCTTCACCCCAACAAGACGCATCACGAAGGCAGACATCGCATAGGCGAACCAATACGACCACGCATCGCCGGCTTTCCTTAGACCGATTCCTTTGAGCAGGAAGCCTGGGATTATCCCAAATAGGAACGAAATGAGAAAAGCAGGAACCACCAGTAGGAAGCCCCAAAGAATGTAAAGCACCTGTCAGTCCTCTCCTTCAAACCAGCTCAATCGAAGTCCCTGCGGTATAGATGGGCGTAGTGCCCGTTTGCAGCAAGAAGTTCATCGTGCGAGCCGCTTTCAATCACATGTCCCTTCTCCAACACTATAATCTTATCGGCATCCTTCACAGTCGTCAAACGATGGGCTATAACGATTGAGGTACGTCCCTTGGACAGCTTCGCAAATGCATCCTGGATGAGCTTTTCGCTCTCGTTGTCCAACGACGACGTGGCTTCGTCGAAGATTAGGATTGGAGGGTTCTTGAGGAAGACCCTTGCAATGGAGAGTCTCTGCTTCTGACCTCCTGAGAGCCTTGTACCATGCTCGCCCACCATTGTGGAGAGTCCGTCAGGCAAAGACCTTACGAAATCCCCAAGGTTTGCCGCATCAAGTGCGGCGAGCATCTCATCGTCAGTGGCATCGGACTTGCCGTAGCGTAGGTTCTCACGGATATCGGCATCGAATAGGAACACGTCCTGCTGGACGAATCCAATGTTGTGCCTAAGAGAGGCCTGCGTGACGTCGCGTATGTCCTGACCGTCTATGGTGATGGATCCGCTGTCCATTTCATAGAAACGAGGAAGAAGCGAGGCCGTCGTGGTCTTTCCAGCACCCGACTCCCCCACTATTGCAACGGACGATCCACCTGGAATATCGAACGATAGGTCTCCTATGACCTCCCCTTCCTTGCTGTCGTAGGCAAAGCGGACGTGGTCGTAGCGTATGTCTCCGGCGGAGACCTTGAGTTCTTCAGCTCCAGGTTTGTCTTTTATTGTTGGCTGTATGTCCATGATCTCCGTAAAGCGTTCGAATGCGGCGGTGCCTTGGTTGAGCTGCTCCACGAAGTTTATTAGTCTGTCTATAGGCTCAAGCACCACGCTTACATACAAAAGGAACGCAACAAGGTCGTAGGACTTTATCAAACCCTTGTAGATCAGGATGGCACCGCCCACGACGGTTGTGAAGTAGTACATGTTCCTAAGGAAGTTCATACCTGTGCCATAGGCGGCCATAACGCTGTACTGGTGCCTGCGGCTCTGCTTGAGGTCTTCGTTCGAGTCGTTGAAACGGGAGCCTTGGAACTCTTCGCTTGTGAAGGATTTGACTTCCCTTATGCCTTGAATGGAATTCTCTACGTTTGCGTTCACATCAGCCACATGGCGTCTCACATCCCTTGAGGTCTGCTTCTGTTTTCCTCCAAAGACGATGCCCCAGGTTACGAGAAATGGCATTGGAATCAACGAAATGAGAGCCATTGGGACACTGTAGTTGAACATCACGATATATGCACCAAGGATTGTGGCAACCGATATGAGGCAGTCCTCTGGGCAGTGGTGGGCCACCTCTGCAATCTGGAAGAGATCGTTCGTTATACGGCTCATGAGGTGTCCCGTCTTTGCGGTGTCGAAGTATCCAAAGCTCATCTTCTGAAGATGGTTGAACATATCGCGTCTCATGTCGTTCTCAACGTACACACCAAGGAAATGGCCCCATTTGATCCTTATGTAGGAGAGCATGGACTGTATGACGTAGACGCTGAACATCATTGCAAAGCATGTGATGATCTGCGTCCACATGCCCTCTGGTATCCAGGTCTTCAAGAGTTCTCTTGTAAGGGCTGGAAAGAATATGGAAAGCAACGAGCTTGCAGTTGCGGCAACCATATCAAGGACGAACAGTCCCCTATACGGTTTGTAGTAGCTGAAAAAGCGCTTCAATTGGCTCACTTCGAACCTCCGTTCTTCCTCCCGAACAATCTTTGGAAGAATCCCTGCTTCTTTGGCTGTTTTGCCTGTGGCTCAGATGCCTTGGATTCGGCTTTTCCGGCTTCAAAAACCTTCGCCTCTTCAGCCTTCTTCTCTACAGTATTTCCTTCAACGGGCTTCTTTCCAGAGGTTTCCTTTCGTGAGGTCTTTCCATTTCCAGTATTTATAGAAGGTCTGCCTGAAGCGGTTTTCTTTCCTGAAGTCTTGGCCTCGCCCTTTGGCTCAAAGCCGTACTTTCTCTTATAGTAGGCAAGTCTTTCCTCTTCAGTCATGCTGCCAAGGGACTTGTAGTCCACGGACTCGGTGTCTTTCTGAGGTCTGGAGCTCTTTTGGGCCGGCCTTTGGTCTTTCTGAGACGCCTTTTTTTCAGAAACCATGTGTTGTCCGTCGTTTCGCTTCGAATCCCCACGCTGACCATCCTTCTGAGAACCGCCCCTGCGGGAATCGCCGCTTCTAGAACCACCATTATGGGAACCGCCTCTTGAAGAAGAACCACGAGAGGAGCTACGGGACGAACGGCTGTCAAGGTTCCAGTTCTTTCCAAGGGACTTGTCCTCAATGTCAGGAAGGTTCTCAGGCCATACTACAGGAATCTTCATCTTTATGTACTTTTCGATTGGCTCAAGGCCGTATACGAACTCCTCGTCTGCAAACGTTATGGCCTTTCCGCTCTTTCCTGCACGGGCTGTACGGCCAATGCGGTGCACATAGTTCTCGTAGTCCTCTGGGATGTCATAGTTGACGACAAGTGGAAGGTCGTCTATCTGAAGACCTCGGGCGGCTACATCCGTTGCAACCAGGATGGAGGTCTTTCCATCCTTGAGCTTGTTCAATGCTGCCTGTCTCTGGCCCTGTGGAAGGTCTCCTGTAAGGTAGTCTGCATTGTAGCCGTTGAGCTTGAGACGACTTGCAACCTCGGCTGCCATGTGGCGGCTGTTTGTGAACACTATTGCAGATTCGGGCTTCTCCAAAGCAAGTATCTGCAGGAAGAGAAGGAACTTCTCGGACTTGGCCACATGATAGAGCTCCTGGGTTATGTTCTCTACCGTGATGTGGTCAGGTTCAAGCTCGATCTCCTCAGGATCGTTCATGAACTCCCACGCGAGCTCCCTCACACGCATTTCAAGGGTTGCAGAGAACAACATGGTCTGACGACTCTCTCGTGGAGGAAGAAGGCGGAACATCTTCTTTATGTCAGGATAGAACCCCATGTCGAACATGCGGTCCGCTTCGTCTATCACGAATGTATCTATGCGGCGGCAGTCCAGCTCTCGGTGCTCCATGAACTCCAAAAGCCTTCCAGGAGTTCCAACATAGATGTCGCATCCCATCTCCAGGAGCTTCCTCTGGTGCTCGTAGCCGACACCACCATAGAAGCACCCAACATGGAAGCCCTCGACCCTTGAGCACAGGACCAGGGCATCGTCCGATATCTGCTGCGCAAGCTCCCTTGTAGGAGCCACGATGAGGCAAGAGGAGCTCTTTCCCTCGTCCCTCAGACGAAGGAACCTCTCCAAGAATGTTATGACATAGACTGCGGTCTTTCCGCTTCCAGTCTTGGACTGGACCATGACATCGCTGCCACTTATGGATATGGGCAGCACCCGTTCCTGTACGGGCATGCACTGTGTAAAATGAGCGGCTCTGGTTCCTTCCAGCACCTGCTCGTGCAAAGGCAATTCGCTAAATTCCATATATTCATCCTATGAGACGCCTCAAACGGCTCTTCCTCAACTTAATAGACCAATCAATGGACCACAATCAATAGAACCAAACTCAATCGGATCCGTACATCCTAAGAATCTCACGAGGCTTGGAACCCCTTGCAGGTCCAATGTAGCCGGCATCCTCCATCTGCTCAATTAGGTTCGCAGCTCTGTTGTATCCAATGTTGAGCCTTCTCTGAAGATACGAAGCCGAGGCCTCGCCTCTGTCAGACACTATCTTCCAAGCCCTCATGAAAAGGTCCTCTGCACCGGATGAAGCGGACGAATCGTCAACGTCCTCGTCTTCGTCGTCATCGTCCTCGAAATAGGACTCGTCAATGTAATCGGGCTGACCCTGCGTCTTCACGAACGAGACGATCTCCTCAATCTCGGAGTCTATGTAGGCACCCTGGATTCTTTCAGGCACGCGGGCCTCTGGGCTGTTGTACAGCATGTCGCCGCGGCCAAGAAGCTTCTCTGCTCCGGTTGTGTCTATGATGATTCTGCTGTTCAGGGCATTGGACACCGCAAACGCTATCTGGGTTGGGATGTTGCTCTTGATGGTACCGGTTATGACATCGGACGACGGCCTTTGGGTCGCAAGCACCAAATGTATTCCACAGAATCTTGCTACGGCCGTAATCCTCTTGATGGAAGCTTCAAGCTCCTTTCCAACGCTTAGCATCAGGTCCGCGAACTCGTCAACTATGACCATGATGTATGGAAGCTTGACCCTAAGCAGCCCCTTCTCCACTATCTTTTCGTTGTAGTCCTCTATCTTCCTTGCACCCACGCTTGAGAAGAGGGCCATACGACGCTCCATCTCCTCCACTATGAAGTTCATGGCCTTGATGGCCTTCTTTGGCTCCGTGATGACAGGCGTCAGCAAGTGTGGGATTCCATTGTAGACTGAAAGCTCTACCATCTTTGGGTCCACCAAAAGCATTCTGACTTCCTTTGGAGACTTCGTGAAAAGCACCGAGCATATAAGACCGTTTATACAGACCGATTTTCCAGAACCCGTCGTACCGGCGACAAGGAGGTGAGGTGTCTTGGCAAGGTCTATGACGATGTTCTCACCCGTGATCGTCCTTCCCAGAACCATAGGGATCTTGTAGTTCTTGGATTTGAGGGCTGGCATCATCACATCGAATCCAATGGTGTCCCTCTTCTTGTTCGGAACCTCTATTCCAATGGCGGACTTGCCGGGGATAGGGGCAAGGATTCTGACGCTGGCAACAGAAAGGTCCATTGCAATGTTGTCCGCAAGGTTCAGAACGGAATTGACACGTATACCTCTCTGCAACTCAAGTTCATACAGGGTGAACGTTGGCCCATGCTGGACTCCAATGAGGCTTGTTCCAATCTTGAACTGACGCAGGGTGTCCACGATTATCATGCCCTCTGGGTCGTTGTCCAAATCCTCGTAGACCGTGCTGCTTGTAGGATAATGGCGCAGCATGGTCTCAGGCGGGAACTTGTACACGAACTTCTGCTTATCGATGAGATACGAATCTCCGGCAGCCGAGCTCTTGAGACCCGCAATTCCAGACACGTAGTCTATATCCGGACCCTTTGGCTTCTTTGCCTCCTGCTCCTGATTCTCCTTGCTGTACTTCTCCTTTGCGGCGTCTATCTCTTCGTCGGACTCCACGATATCGGACTGGATCTCCTTGGAGGCTTCCTTCTGGGCCTCGCGCTGGGCCTGCTGTGCATTCCTCTGAAGCTGTCTCATCACCTGCTGCTCATGCATTTCGTTCTCTGCACGCACAGCCTCCTGCTTGAACACAGCAGGGGAAGCCACGCTCTGGTCCTCCACGCTTGACCTTCTTTCATAGGAGCTCTCCTCCTGGGCAAAGACCGATTTCTCTGTGCCCGCACTTCTCTGCTCCACCTGGCGCACAGGTTCGATGGGCTCCTGCTGCACAGGCTTTGAAGCCTGGGGCTGTATGTATTGCTGTGAAGGCTGCTGCACGAACGGCCTCAACACTTATCACCGAAGCACATCCACGAGATACAAGTTCGAGAGATAT
>OQVS01000159.1_pt1 | contig 39257 bp, 26 predicted proteins | sample 1691601 | NCBI WGS metagenome assembly OQVS01 (sample SAMN03418268, study PRJEB22391) | human gut metagenome | biome: human-gut; feature: organic feature; material: feces | host: Homo sapiens | place: Tanzania | collected 2013-01 | reverse complement strand
CGTCGGGTGCGAAGATGCGCTCCACGAAGCGTCCGTAGACAAGGTAGCCCAACACAAGGGCTGCCAGACTGATCAAGAATGTTATCATTTATTTTAGTTATTATGGTTACGTTATGCGATGCAAAAGTATAGTTTTTTATCGTAACCGAGTAAGAAAAGCTGTATTATTACTGCCATAAAATTCGGTATTCGGATATTTTTCCTTAAATTTGCAATAATATATTAATGTATAACAAGCTAAAGTACAAAACGAATGACACAGGAAGAAAAGACACATATAGAAGAACGCATCGTCGACGTGCTCAAGACGGTGTACGACCCCGAAATACCGGTGAACATCTACGACCTCGGACTCATCTACAAGATTGACGTGCAGGACGACGGCAACGTGGACATCGACATGACTTTCACAGCGCCTACATGCCCCGCCGCCGACTTCATACTTGAGGACGTGCGACAGAAGGTAGACTCGCTCGAGCATGTGAAGTCGGCCAACGTAAACCTCGTCTTCGAGCCTGTATGGGACCAGAGCATGATGACGGAGGAGGCAAAGATAGAGCTTGGATTCGACTAACAAGGTCGAATATTGAGCTTTGAATAGTGAGTTTTGCGCTCGGCTATGCCGCTTGCCATAACAAGAATGGTAGGCTGCGCCGATTTTGAATTAACCAATGTTGAATTCGCATGAAAAATGTATATTTCCTTAGCGATGCCCACCTCGGTTCGTGGGCTATCGACCATGGTCGCACGCAGGAGCGCCGACTCGTGAGGTTTCTCGACTCGATAAAGACAAAGGCGCGCGCCATCTATCTGCTGGGCGATATGTTCGACTTCTGGTGCGAGTGGCGCTACGTGGTGCCGAAGGGCTACACGCGCTTCCTGGGCAAGCTCTCGGAGCTGACCGATATGGGCGTGGAGGTGCACTACTTCACCGGCAACCACGACATCTGGACATACGGATACCTCGAGGAGGAGTGCGGACTGATTGTACACACCAAGCCCGAGACGGTGGAGATTTATGACAAGGTGTTCTACATAGCGCACGGCGACGGACTGGGTGACCCCGACCGCCGCTTCAAGTTCATAAAGAGCGTGTTCCACAACCGCACGTGCCAGGTGCTGTTCAACTCGCTGCACCCACGCTGGGCAATGTGGTTCGGACTCACTTGGGCGAAGCACTCGCGCTTGAAACGTGCCGACGGCAAGGAACCGCCGTACATGGGCGAAGACCGCGAGCATCTCGTGCTCTTTGCGAAGCAGTACATGAAGACGCACAATGATGTTGACTACTTCATGTTCGGACACCGACACATAGAGCTCGATCTCTTCCTCTCGAAAAAGACGCGCATGATGATTCTCGGCGACTGGATAACACAGTTCACCTACGCCGTGTTCGACGGCGAGCACATGTTCCTTGAGGAGTATGTGGAGGGCGAGAGTCAGCCGTAAACGATATATAAAAAGCCAAGTCGTATATAACGATATATAAAAAGCCAAGTCGCATATAACGATATATAAAAAGGGCAAAACTCACGATTAATGAGTTTTGCCCTTTTTCATAGGAGGGTTATGGCATCCTTTTACTTGCGGAACTTCTCAGCCTGCTGCTGAATGAGCGCAGCGTCGTTGAAGTAGTCGATCTGCATTGCGCGACGCACCTCGTCCATTGTCTGAGCCGCTGTCTCGCGCGCAGCCTCCGAACCCTTACGCAGGATGTTGTAGATTTCGGGGATATCCTTCTCGTACTCTGCGCGGCGCTCGCGAATCGGGTCGAGCATCTTGTTGAGCACGTTGTTGAGGAACTTCTTCGTCGTGCCGTCGCCGATGCCGCCACGCACGTAGTGGTCTTTCAGCTCGTCGAGTGTCTTGTACTCGGGCCAGAACTCTGCGAAGTCGTCGGGTGTGCTGAACGCCTCAAGATATGTGAACACGGCGTTGCCTTCGAGGTTGCCCGGCTCGTCCATGCTCATGCGCGGTGCACCGTTCGACATCTTCTTCACCTTCTTCCACACCTCAGCGGCTGAATCGGAAAGGTAGATGCAGTTGCCGAGCGACTTCGACATCTTCTCCTTGCCGTCGGTGCCTGGCAGACGGCGTGCCGTAGCGTTCTCGGGCAGCATGATTTCCGGCTCAACGAGCACCTCGCTGTATGTCTGGTTGAAGCGGCGCACAAGTTCGCGTGTCACCTCAATCATCGGCTCCTGGTCTTCGCCTGCAGGCACGGTTGTAGCCTTGAACAGAGCGATGTCGGCAGCCTGGCTCACGGGGTAGCAGAAGAAGCCGAGCGGAATGTTAGCCTCGAAGTTGCGCATCTTTATCTCGGTCTTCACAGTCGGGTTGCGCTGCACGCGCGACACGGTGATGAGGTTCATCAGATATGTAGTAAGCTCGGCGAGCTCCGGTATCTGACTCTGTATGAACAGCGTGCACTTCTCGGGGTCGAGACCAGCCGAGAGGTAGTCGAGCGCCACCTCGATGATGTTCTGGCGAATCTTTTCGGGGTTGTCTGCGTTGTCGGTGAGAGCCTGCACGTCTGCCATGAAGACGAACATGCGGTCGAAATCGCCAGCGTTCTGCAGTTCGACGCGGCGGCGGAGCGAGCCTACATAGTGACCCAAGTGGAGCTTACCTGTAGGACGGTCGCCCGTAAGAATTATCTTTCCCATATTTTGTTTATTATTTATTTCCTGTTTGTTTTTGTTTCCTATCAACCTACAAAGGTACATTATTTATAGGAATTGGGCAAAAACTTTGCCGTTTATCACAAGAATTGGGGTGTTTGAACTACTCAGCCTCATCTATTTGGCCCTTTCGCGGCGCAATACGTTCTGCAGGTCGAACACGGTCTGTGCGTTTTCGAGCGCCACATTGTGCTCCTCCTTAATGTCTTTCTGCATGTCGTAGAGCTGCGGTTGCGGATTGTTGCCCGTCTCCACGCGTTCGCCGTTGAGCGTAGCCGCCCAGCCGATGGTCTTTGCGCCGTCGTTCGGCTCTATGTATTTCCACTGCTTGGTGCGCACGGAGAGCACGTGGTTGTTAGCCATGCCGATGACGTACGGACGGTCGGTGCGGTCGTTGCCGAGCAGCGTACTGATGCGGTTCTCGCTGTCTGCGGCAGCGCCCTTCGGTATGCGTGCGTTGATGAGCGAACCGAACGACGCCAGCAGGTCGATGTGCGAGAAAAGCGCTTCTGATGTTTCGCCTGCCTTCACGCCGCCAGCCTTCCAGCGCACGATGACTGGCACAGCCGTTCCACCCTCGTAAGCCGAATACTTGCCCGCACGCCACGGTCCTTGCGGCGAGTGTCCGTTGAGCAGTTCGTCGGCGCGGTCTACATATCCGTCGTCGGTGATGGGTCCGTTGTCGCTTGTGAGCAGAATAATCGTGTTGTCGGCAATGCCGAGTCGGTCGAGCGTGCGCATTATCTCGCCCACCGACCAGTCGAACTGCACGATGGCGTCGCCGCGCAAGCCCATGCCGCTCTTGCCGCGGAATCGCTCGTGCGGAAATCGCGGCACATGCACGTCGTTTGTGGCGAAGTACATGAAGAACGGGCGGTCGGCGTGCTGCTTTATGTAGTTGACGGCGTAGCCTGTTATCGAGTCAGCAATGTTCTCGTCCTTCCACAGCGCCTTGCCTCCGCCCTTCATATATCCGATGCGTCCGATGCCGTTCACAATCGCCTGGTCGTGTCCGTGCGACGAGCGCAGGTTGTAGCACAGCTCTGGATGCTCGCGCGCCGTGGGTTCGCCCTCGAAGTTATGATAGTAGTTCACGTCGATTGGCGCCGACTCGTCGTAGTTAGCCACCATGCCGTCCTCAATAATCACGCAGGGCACGCGGTCGGCAGTAGCTGCCATGATATAGTGGTTGTCGAAACCTATGTCGGCAGGCGACGCCGGCAGCGGCGCGTTCCAGTCCTGCTCACCGGTTCGGTCGCCCAGTCCCAGGTGCCACTTGCCTATGGCGCACGTAGCGTAGCCTCGTGAGCGGAACATGTCGGCTATGGTGAACTGCTCGGGCTTTATAATCATCGCCGCATTGCCCGGCGCCACGTCCGTGCCCGGTCGACGCCACGGATACTCGCCCGTCAGGAGCGAGTAGCGCGACGGCGTTGAGGTAGAAGCCGCCGCATGGCAATCGGTGAAGCGCACGCCTTCGGCAGCAAGTCGGTTCACGTTAGGCGTTTCAACGTTCTTTGCGCCGTAACATTCGAGGTCGCCGTAGCCGAGGTCGTCAGCCACAATCATAATCACGTTCGGTCGCGACGTGTCCGCCTTCGCCCTCTGCTTCTTCGCCGCCATTGTCGGCTGTGTCGCCCACGCTGCGAGCAGCGAGAGCGCTATTGTCTTGTTTATCTGCATATTTGTTTGATTTGTTTTTAGTAGTTTCTATTATTTTAATACAACTTATATATAAGCGTAGCAACGGCAAGCATGCCGTAGTCTCCTATATTTGCTGCAGAATCTTCATATACTCCTTGTAGGAGATGGTGCGTCCGCCCATCGACTTGAGGTGCGGTGTCTCTATCTGGCAGTCGATCATCAGTCCGCCGTTCTCCTGCATGAACTCGGCGAGGAAGATCAGCGCGAGCTTGCTTGCGCTGGGCACGAGCGAGAACATGCTCTCGCCGATGAAGCAGCGTCCGAGCGTCACGCCGTAGAGTCCGCCCACGAGTCGGTCTCCCTCCCACACCTCCACGCTCTGCGCGAGGTTCTGGCGGTGCAGCTCGGTGTAGGCGTTTATTATATCTTCGCTGAGCCACGCCCCTTCCGAGTCGTAGCGTCCGTCGGCTTTCTGGCAGCCGCGTATCACGCCGTCGAAGTCATCGCCGATAGACACATCGTACTTGCCCTTGTTAATCAGCGTGCGCATCGAGTGCGACACGTGTATCTCGTTGGGGAAGATGACGAAGCGCTCCTGCGGACAGTACCACAGCGGCTCGTCGTAGTCGCGGAACGAGAACCACGGGAAGATGCCGTGACTGTATGCAAGCAGCAGTCGGTCGACGGAGAGGTCGCCGCCAACGCACAGGAGTCCGTCGGGCTCCACGTCAACGGGCTGAGGGAATATCAGTTCTTTGTCTATTCTGTATATCATAATGTGGAATGTTACACAAGTCGCAACGCACCGTCCTGCACATCGACAACGGCATCGCCACTTTTCTTCAATCGTCCGAACAATATCTCTCTCATCAGCAGCGGCTTGAGCATCGAGCCGATCACGCGGTCGAGCTCTCGCGCACCGTACTCGGGCGTGAAGCCTTTCGTGAGGAGCAGTTCGCGTGCCTCGGCACTCAGGTGCAGCGTCACGTTCTTTGCGCTGAGCTTGGTCTGCAGCTGCGCGAGCTTCTTGTCGAGGATGAGCGATGCCATCTGGCGCGACATATCGTGGAAGACAACGATGTCGGTGAGGCGGTTGATGAACTCGGGCTTGAACGTCTTCTTCACGGTGGTGAGCATGGCATCGCCGCGCGACACGCTGCCCGTGAATCCGATGCTGGCGCGCGAGGCGTACTGCGCTCCGGCGTTGGAGGTCATGATGATGATGGCGTTGCGGAAGTCGGCACGCTCGCCGTGGTTGTCGGTGAGCGCGGCGTAGTCCATCATCTGCAGGAAGATGTTGAAGATGTCGGGGTGCGCCTTCTCTATCTCGTCGAAGAGCAGCACGCAGTTGGGCGTCTTGCGCACGGCTGCCGTGAGCAGTCCGCCGTCTTCGTAGCCCACGTATCCTGCCGGCGAACCGATGAGCTTCGCCACGGCATGCTTCTCGGCGTACTCGCTCATGTCGAAGCGCACGAGCTTCATGCCCATTCGCTCTGAGAGCACGCGCGCCACCTCGGTCTTGCCGACGCCGGTCGGACCGACGAAGAGCAGACTTGCCATCGGCTTGGTGTCGTCGGCGAGTCCGGCTTTCGACATCTGCACAGCCTCAACCACACGAGCGACGGCCTCGTCCTGTCCGAATATCTCCTTCTTTATGTCGCTCTCCAGCGTGCGCAGCGCGTCGTTCGACTGCTCCTTGAGTGCTTCGGCGTCAATCTTGCAGACGCGTGCAAGAATATCGGTAACGAGTCGTCGGTCTACGGTCTGGCGCTTCTGCGTGGTGAGCGGATGGGTCTCGCGGTAGGCTCCAGCCTCGTCGATGAGGTCGATTGCCTTGTCGGGCAGGAAGCGGTCGCGTATGTGCTTGGCGGCGCTGCGCACGGCGAACTCAACGACGCCCGCAGCGTACTTCACGCCGTGAAACTTCTCGTAGCTCGGGCGCAGACCCTCCACGATGCGTATGGCGTCGTCTACCGACGGCTCGGCGATGTCTATCTGCTGGAAGCGTCGCACGAGCGACTTCTGCTTGGCTATGTAGCGGTTGTACTCGTCGTAGGTTGTGGAACCGATGAAGCGTATCGCTCCGCTCTCGAGATAGGGCTTCAGCATGTTCGACGCATCGAGCGATGCGTCGCCGTTGCGTCCGGCTCCGATGAGGTTGTGTATCTCGTCGATGCAGAGTATGGCGTTGCCCTCCTGCGCGAGTCCTTCCATCACCATCTTTATGCGCTTCTCGAAGTCGCCGCGGAACTGTGTGCCTGCCACCATCGTGCCCATGTCCATCATATAGACACGGGCGCCGCGCAGGCGTTCGGGCACTGCGCCGCGCTCTATGAGTGCGGTGAGTCCGTAGATGAGCGCTGTCTTGCCCACACCCGGCTCGCCCACGTGCAGCGGATTGTTCTTGTCCTTGCGGCAGAGCACCTGCATGGTGCGCTCCAGTTCGGCTTCGCGACCGATGAGCGGGTTGTGGTCGGCGTATGTGTCGTTGACGCAGGTGACGAGCTTGCGCCACGGAGCGGGTGAGTTGGCGTCGTCGCCGTCAGCCGCTTCGCCCGTTTCGTCTACGGCGTATGCCGACACGAGCGACTGCATGAACTCGCCCTTCTCGTCGCCCGTGAACTGGTCGAGCAGATAGGCTGCCTGCGAGTCGTTGAGCATGAGCATGGCTGCCACGACGTGCGGCACGTCGAGCGTCTCCTGGTCGGAGTATTGCGCCTGCTTGATGGCGAGCGACATCATCTCTGAGAACTGCTGCGAGCCTTCGATGACGTACTTCTGTGTCTCGGGCACCACCTCCATCGACAGGAATTCCTTCTCGAGTTGTGTGATGAGCCACGAGGCGTCGTGGGGCAGCCATTCGCTGGCGCTTGCGAACTGCTTCTGTGAGGCAAAGGCGTAGAGCACGTGCTCCGGCGTCACGAACTCGTGGCGCCAGAAGTCGCAGTCTTCGATTGCCTGCTTTATTGCGTTTGCTAAATTCTTGCTGTTGTTCATATTTCATTCCGGTTTGCATTCGAGTCGCAGCGGGAAGTTCTCCTCGCGCGCCATCATCGTGGCCTTTCTCACCTTCGATATCGCCACGTCGTAGCTGTATATGCCCACCACGGCGCTGCCGCTCTTGTGCACGGCGAGCATAAGGGCTTCTGCCTCCTCCGCCGACTTGAAGAAGACGGAGGTGAGCACGAGCACCACGAACTCCATCGTCGTGAAGTCGTCGTTGTAGATTATCACCTTGTAGCGGCGCGGCTCGCGGAGGTTGGTGCGAGTGCGGTCGCGCACGGCGGTCTGTTCTTTTGCCATTGTTTATTAAGAATGTGCTGTTAAATCGGATGGTGCACTTGAGAGAATGTGCTGTTAAATCGGATGGTGCACTTGAGACAAGTGCACCCCCTTTAAGTGCACCCCCTAAATTACTGCCCTCCGAGTCGGTCGAAGAACACTATTATCTCTTCCCATGTCTTGAACTCGTCGCTGCCCCACTCTATCTGCGTGCCCATGAATTCGGGCTGCTCCTGCAGCGTGGGCTTCGGTTGTGCGGCGGGCGTGATGAGATAGTCGCCGTAGAGCATCTGGCGCTGGTTGGTGAAGACGACGCGTCCCCAAGCCGGAGCGCTCAGAAACTGCTCCACCCAGCGTGTGTCGTCCACCATCTGCTGCGCATTGTCTGACGGCGACGGCGCCACGATGTACACGTTGTAGTGCTCGATGAGCATCTCGTAAGCCTTGTGCATCGACGCCGTGGCGTTGCCGTACGAGTCGCGCAGCGTCTCGATGTCTACGTATACGACGGGGCGCTCGCGGCCTTCCTGTCGGTCGTCGATGTAGCGTATGACGGGTATGAGATAGTGCATCGCCACCTTGTCGGTCAGGCGGTGCTCGCCGTGGAAACCTATCGCCGTAGGATAGTGCTCGTGGAAGAGGTCGTAGGTATGCACTACGGGGTCGTTGTCGCCGAAGAGTGCGACGACGCGTGTGCGCTCGTCGGGGTCGGCGGCGTGCTCGAAGTTGTGCGTCGTCATCTCCTGATACTCCTTTATGAGGCCCTTCGTCACGATGAACTCCTGCACTCCGTCCTCGCGCGGGTTCTGAAACACCTGCTTGCCCGTGAACTTCGACATGGTGTCGCCCATCTCGAAGGCTGGGTTCACCAGTATGCGGTCGAATCCGGTGAGCATCTCGGTATACATGCCGCCCATCGACGTGCCTATGATGAGGTCGGGCTGCTCCTCGGCTGCCATCGCCTTCAGCATCTGCAGTCCTTCTTCTGGGTGCAGCGGAATGTCGCGCGCCACAACCGTAGCGTTGGGCATCAGCGTGCGCAGCATCTGCACCGTACCCGACTGTGCCGACGAACCGAAGCCGTGTACATACATGAGTTTCTTGCCCCGCATAAGCTCGGGGTATTGCTTTACAAATTGATTTTCCATTGTCGCTTGTCTTACAAACATTTGTTACGGGGTGCGCTTGTCTTATATAAAGATATGTGCAAAGTTACAAAAACACAGGTTTACGGCAAAATATAGCTTGTCATATTCTGTAGTTTTCTGCGATTTGCGCATTATAACATACTCAAGTTAGACACAAGCAGTAGTCAGATATGGCAAGTTCATTTTGCCATTTTAACTAATTCACCCCCGTTAGTCCTCATAATGAGGTAACTAACGGGGATTTTTATGCTGTATAGCAGGATTTTGTTCGATAATCAGAAAATATTTATTGGTATTTACAAAAAAACAGAAAAGAATAAATCCTTCTCAAGTATATTCACTATATTTGCATGAGATAACTATTTATCGGATTATGGAAAAGATTAATCGAATAAAAGCGGTGCTCGCAGAAACTGGGCATACGGGAAAGTGGTTGGCTTCTCAATTAGGGAAGGATCCAACAACAGTCTCGAAATGGTGTACAAATAAGATTCAACCAGATCTTCAAGTGTTGTCAACGATAGCAGCATTACTGGATGTCAATATCAGAGATTTATTGGTTGACTCTAAAAAATAAGAGGAGAGTGACGATGCAGACAGAGAAAACATACAACTTGACCTTTACAGCCGGCACCCTTCTCTTGAATGAGACTTATGCCGTAGCCGAGACCTATCTGGAGAGCGGATGCGACTGGGGAAAGACCCAAACCATCACTTTCGAGCATAATCTAATGTCCAAGGATAAGGTCAGTACCAATAAACGCTTCTTTTCGCTGGTGAAGCAACGTATCTCGGCGCTGAATGAAGAGGAGCTTGATTTGTTGGTCAACAGCACTGTGCTCATTCGCCGGCAGATGTTGCTGCTCGCCATTTGCAAAGCACATGCGCTCATCTTTGATTTCATCTCCGTGAATGTGCGCGACAGTTTCTTCGCCATGCAAGAGCGAGTGACGCACGCTAATTTCAATGAGTTCTTCAATGAAAAGAAATATGTGCATCCTGAGCTGGAAGCAATCACCGACCTCACGGTGGCCAAAATACGTCAAGTGGTGTTTCGCATCCTGGAGCAAGCCGAGCTCATAGAGTCTATCGACACGGGGCTGATTCAGCGACCTTACCTCTCAGAGAAAGTCGAACGAGTCATCGTCAAAGACAATCCCAAATGGTTGGCTGCTTTTCTCTATTCAAATAACGAAATCAATAATGCCTGCAGTTTGTATGAATAATATAGATATGGATACCCTCTTCGAAGGGGTTTATCAGAAACTCATCTCGCCCGACTTCAGCAAGAACTTGGGCGGAGAATTACCACTGTTTATTCAGCCTATCCCCAATGCGGGACAGACCGAGCTGAATGCACAGACGGAGCGCTTGGCCACGCGCCTTTCCAAGAAAGGTAAAACGGCCCTTATTATCGACCTCTATCAGCTCTGCATGACGCTACTGGAGGAAGAAGGTGTGCTGGAAACCATTCTGGAAGAAGAGCCTAACATTGCATCCGAAGATATTGTCTCTACGATTGACAGTATTTTGGATATGAAATCTGTGGTGATACCACGTATCAGCGAACAAATCCAGGCTGAGAACCCCAACTATGTGCTAATCACGGGTGTTGGACGTGCTTATCCTTTTCTGCGTTCACATGGCATCTTAAACAATATTGACGAACTGGCCAAGGAGAACAAGCTCATTCTTTTCTTCCCCGGTGAGTACAATAACTTACAACTCTCTCTCTTCGGAATCATTTCGGACGAGAACTATTATAGGGGTCACAACCTCGATGACTGCTTAAGCTTGATGAGCGTAAGCGAATAACTAAAAGTTACACTTGATAAAATCTAAAACGATGATACAGGAACAAATTTACAAGAAGGATATTAACCGCGTAATCGACGGTGTGATCAAGGCTGACAGCGTTACCAAACTCAAAGACGAAATTACAGAGTATGTCATTACCGGTGAGCAACTTCGTTTGCTGCCTCGCTTGTTTGAAACGTTGGTGCCACCCCAGCGGGCCAACTGTGTATGGATTTCAGGTGATTTCGGTAGTGGTAAGTCTCACTTGCTAAAGATACTTTCTTATGTTCTTGAAAACAAATATGAGATTGAGGGCCGTCTCTGTGGCGATCTCTTTGCAGAGAAAGCGGCCGACGATTTTGAACTGAAAGGACAGATTCAAAAGGCCTGCAAAGTGCCTACTGAGTGTGCTTTGTTTAATATCCAGGAGTTGCTCGATGGCATCGGTAAGAATGCCAGCGACCCTGTGCTTACTATCTTCCTGAAGGTGTTCAACAAGAAGTTCGGTTACGACGATAAGAAACCTGAAATCGCAGAGATCGAACGCTACTTCGATAACAAGGGTCAATACCAACATCTCAAAGAAATGTACCAGCAGCGCTTCGGAAAGGCGTGGGAAGACGACCGCAAGTCCATCCTGCTCAACCTCCAGAAGTTGGCAGAGGTGGTGGCTGAACTCGAAGGTACTGACAAAGCTACCGCCGAGAAGAACCTTCGTGCGCAGATTCAAGGTTTCAAGATGGATATTGATGGTTTCGTGGCCATTGTGAAGGAGCATCTTGCAAAGCAGCCGGCCGGTAGCCGTTTCATCTTCTTTGTCGACGAGGTAGGTCAGTTCATCGGCAAAGACGTACATCGTATGCTCTCCCTCCAGACCATAGCCGAAGGTTTGACCGACAAGACCGAAGGACGTGCTTTCTTGGTAGTGACTTCGCAGATGGATATGGATGCCACAGTGGGCGACCTGAACGCGCAGCAGAGCAATGACTTCTCGCGCATCCAAGGCCGTTTCACCACTCGTATCAACCTGACCAGCGCCAATGCCGACGAGGTGATTCAGCGTCGTCTGCTCGAAAAGAAGGACGAACCTAACCGTCAGCTCTGCCTCGAATACGACAAGCAGAAGAACATCATCCGCAGCCTCTTCAACTTTGGCGACCAGAGTCAGTTTAAGAACAACTATAAGAGCGATGAGCAATTTGCCGTTTCTTTCCCTTTTGTGGATTATCAGTTCAACCTCCTGCAGGCTTCCATCATCGAGCTGAGCAAGAACAATGCCTTCAGTGGTAAGCAGCAGTCGGTGGGTGAACGAAGCATGCTCACCATTACACAAGCCGTGGCTCGGCTGTACAAGGACAAGGATTTGAGCCAGATTGTGCAATTCTGCGACATGTATGAGGGCCTGCGTGGCGTGCTGCAAACCAAGATTACCAACGATATTCAGCAGGCAGAGCGCACGTTGGACGACGAACTCGCTCTCAAGGTGCTCAAGACGCTCTTCCTAGTGAAATATGTCAAGGGATTCCCTTCTACGCTCGACAATATCACCCGTGTGATGCTGCCTACGCTCGACACCGACTTCCCCGCTTATCGCAGCGACATCCACGAAGCCTTGAATAAGCTCGTGCGCCAGTCGTACATCGAAAAGGGTGCTAACGAAGAGTATCACTATCAGACCAACGAAGAAAAAGATATTGAGACTGAAATCAAGAATGAAGAACTTCGTCCGGAAGCCACCAATGAAGAGTTGAAAAAAATCTTCCGCGATGAGATATTCTCTGATTCCAAGATTAAGCTCTCTGCCTATAAGATATTCCCTTACGGCCGCATAGTCGATGAGGTGCAGGATGGCCGTGACGCAGAGATGTTTATTCATTTCCTCACGCCGCTTAACAACCTCAGCGAGACCGACCGCAATAACCTAGGTATGTACTCCATGCGTCACCCCAATCAACTCATTGTAGTGTTGGGTGAAGATAAAGAATTACAAGACGATCTCGTGATGTTCAAGAAGGCAGACAAATGTCTCACTCGTTTGCTCTCCAGCAATGATGAAGGCTATCGTCAGCAGATTATCTCTGATAAGCGTCGTGTCAACAGCCGTCGTCGTGAAGCCATCGTAGAGCGCCTCACACAACTTACCAAGTCTGCCAAATTATTTATTGGTGGCAACGAACTCACCGACATCCATTCGCAAGACATCAAAAATCGTTTGACCGATGCCATGAAGTGCCTGGTAGAACAGGTTTATACCAACTTGAAGATGCTCACCATCGAGTACGATGATGCCATGCTCAAGAGCATTATCAATAGCACCACCACAGGATCATTCCTTGGGGGAATGCAGGAGGATGCTTGCAGCATGGAAATCTTCAACGAAATCAGTAAGCAAAAACGCTTGGCTGTTCGTACGAAGATTAAAGATTTGGTGGATTATTTCAAGGGCAATACCTATGGTTGGTACGAGACGGCTATTCTCTGCATCATTGCGAAACTCTATAAGTTGGACAAGATTTCGTTCCGCTGCAACGGACAACCCGTGGCCGATCGCAACCTCTATACCGCATTGACCAACTCGACGCAACAAGCTAATACTTTGGTAGATATTGAAGAGGCAATCACCCCTGCACAGGTTAATCAGTTAAAGGGTTTGTATAAAGAATTCTTCAACGATGAGAGCTGCACCGCCCAAAGTGCCAAGGATGTACACATAGCTTTCATTGAACGCTTAAAGAAGGACATAGAAGACTTCCGTTCAATTTCAGACCGTAATCGCTTTGAGTTTGTCAAGGGGTTGGACGAAGTGATGGATTCGCTCCGTGGACTCTCTACGATGATTTACCCCGGCCTTTATCAGAATAAGAAGAAGCTGGAGGGTGCACTGGACGACAAGCTTGATATTGCCGATGCCATTCGCGACTTTATCCACAGCCCACAGTTTGCTATCTTCAAGAAAGTGGAAGCATGGACCACCGGCAACCAAGCTAACCTCTCGTATGTAGCCCGCGAACAGCGTGATGCGCTGACGGCCATCTACCAGAGCAAGGAGCCTTGGAAGCTGATGACAAGAGCCAATGAAGTGATTCAGACCATCAAAACTGAAATCGAGGAATTGCAGGCAGCAGCTCGTAATGAAGCGATAGCAGCCATCAATAGCAAGCTGGTTTCCATCCAGGCAATTCCTGCCTACACGAAGATACCCGATACGTTGCGTACGCAGGTGGAGAGTTTCTTTAGCCTTTTGACAGATAAAGCCAAAGAAGACCGCTTCATCGGTAACCTCAAGGCCATGAAGAGCGACATCGATCGAGCTTACGACAACAGCGTGAAGTCTATCAACGCTTGGGTGGAAGAGCAAGCTACCAAGTCCGCACAACCCGCGGCTGATGGAGGCGGACAATCGGCACCTGCGACGCCTGCCCACACCATCAAACCGGTGGTGAGCAAGGCTAAAGCCATGAATGTGAACTTCGATAAGCCTGTGCTCGAGACCGAGGAAGATGTGGAACAATATCTGGCTACCCTTCGCACCAAGATGCTGTCCTTTATCCGTGATAACAAGAGCATTATGTTGAACTAATTTACGCCTTACGCTTATGGCAACAAATACCGCTGCACTCAAAACTTTTGCGCAGCAAACCCGCATCAAACTTCGTTCGCTCATTGCCACGAAGATGGAATATATCCTGACCCAGGACACGGCTGAACTCCGTGGCTTTGAGTCGCAGATTCAGAAACTGAAAAACGAGATCACCGCCAAGAGACGTGACCTCGTGGTAGAAGAAGTGGCTTATACGTGGTTCAATCGCGTGATGGCGCTCCGCTTTATGGATGCCAATGAATATACCTCGCCTCGGGTGGTGACACCGGGGGCTGGGCAGATGCGTCCGGAGATCTTACAAGATGCGATGGCAGGCAGTGTGGATGAGGATCTTCACCTGCGTCCTGAGGACTTGTCATTACCGGAGGCGAAGCTCTATCGTAAGTTATTGGTGGCTTCGTGCAATGCTTATGGCGAGTCGATGCCTTTCCTCTTTGAGCATATCAGCGACTATACGGAACTGCTTCTGCCCGACGACCTGCTGTCGGAGCAGAGCTTCGTGACGGACATTCGTCGCGGCATGACGGACGAGGATTGTCAGAATGTGGAGGTGATGGGCTGGCTCTATCAGTTCTATATCACCGACCGCAAGGCGGATGCTGAGACCAAGAAATCGAAGAAAGGTGGACTGAAGAGCGATGAGCAGGCAGCTGCCACGCAGCTCTTCACGCCCCACTGGGTGGTGCGCTACATGGTGGAGAACTCGTTGGGCCGCATCTGGATGACACTCCATCCGGAGAGCCGCTTGGTGGACGAGATGCCTTACTATATCCCTACGCCCGAGGGTCAGACGGACACCATCCCCGAGGACATTCATTCGGTGAAGGACATCCGTTTGCTCGACCCTTGCGTGGGCAGTGGCCACATTGCGGTCTATGCTTTCGACCTCTTCACGAAGATGTACGAGGAGGAGGGTTATCAGACGCGTGAGATTCCTGCGGAGATTCTTACGCACAACATCTATGGCATCGACATCGACCGTCGTTGCTACCAGTTGGCGTGCTTTGCGCTGACCATGAAGGCGCGTGCTTACCATAGCCGCTACCTTCGTCGTCCGGTGCAGCCCAATGTGATTGCGCTCCAAACGATTGACCATGATACAATTGCTTCTACCGGTGCCTGGGGCAGTAAATCTACGATGTGGCAGATGGAGCATGTGGATACGATTGGTTCGCTGCTTCAGATTGCGCCGGAGGAGTGTGCGAAAATTCAGGTAGAAGATGGTTTGTTTGGTGAACGCCAGCGGGTGTTGAAGACGCAAGCGGAGTACCTGAGCGAGAAGTATCATTGCGTGGTGACGAATCCGCCGTATTTGGGGAAAGGAATGGGAGATGCGCTAAAAGCATATATAGAAGTTCATTATCCAAACACAAAGGGTGATTGTATGGCTACGTTTATGGAACGTTGTCTAGACCTCTGCGAGTTTAATGGCAAGATGGGAATGATTAATCAAGATAGCTGGATGTTTACAGTAACTTACGAAGATTTTAGACGTGAATTACTATCATCAGATGTACATATAGATTCTCTGATTCATTTAGGTCCTCATGCCTTTGCTGAGATAGGAGGAGAAAAAGTAAAGTCTGTCACTTTTGTTCTTGCTAATTGTAAAATTAACAGCAGAGGTATATATATCAATGTATATGATTATAAGAAGCACTTTGAAAAAGAAAGCTATGCCTTAAAAGCTATAAAGAATACAGCTTGTCCTTGGCGTTTTGTAGTTAATCAAACTTCCTTTGATGGCATTAAAGGTAATCCTATCAGTTTTTGGGGAAGTGATAAAATTTATGAAACCTACACAAGGAATCGTGCATTGTCAGCGGTCGCCAACCCTTGTGTTGGCTTACAGACCGCTGACAATGCACGATTCCTCCGCTCATGGTTTGAGGTTAGTTTGCAAAAGGTTGGTTTCAACTATCCAAATGCCGCGTTAGCGGCTCGCGACCAAAAAAAATGGGTGCCCTACAACAAAGGTGGTAGCAAAAGACGATGGTATGGAAATCAAGAATTATTAGTGAATTGGGAAAATGAAGGAGCTGAAATAAAATCGTTTAAGGGCGCAGTGATAAGAAATCCATCATATTATTTCAAACCTTGTATTTCATGGGGTTTAATATCTGGACCATTATTTAGATATTTTCCCCAAGGATTTATTTTTGATGTTCAAGGAATGAGCTGTTTTTACAATTCAGAGGAAGAACTACATAAAGAAATAGCATGGCAAAATACCAAGGTATTCGGGGAAGTTGCTAAAATTATTTCTCCTGCTGGGCATATTCAAATTGGAGAAATAGGTAAAATGCCTACTTGTGATAGTAGACCAGAAAATATAGAATTGTTTTCGGCTCAGAACATCTCCATCTCCAAACAAGACTGGGACGCCCACGAAACCTCCTGGGATTTCCAAACCAACGAGCTGCTCACCATCAACGAGACTTCCTGCATAGACATTCTCAATGACTATGCCAGCGCCACAGGCATCTGCATAGACCCCGCAGCTCCTGCCCCAGAGAGTTTGGAGTGGCGTATGGACCTCTATAAGATGAAGTGGACCGCCAAGTTCCTTCAGCTTCATAAGAACGAAGAAGAACTCAACCGTCAGTTCATCGACATCTACGGCCTGCAAGACGAGCTCACTCCCGATGTGCCCTTGGATGAAATCACCATCCTGCAAAAAGGCGAGATTGATATCAAAGACGGAGAAATCGTCTGGAACGATGCCATTATCATGAAGCAACTCATCAGCTACCTCGTAGGCTGTTTTATGGGTCGCTACAGCGTAGATCGCCCCGGACTCATCATCGCCTCGCAGCACCAAGACCTCAATGCCCTTGGCCTCCGAGTGGAAGGTATCGACAATGGAGCCGAGGACCGCCTGCTTATCGACGACGACGGCATTGTACCCATCCTTGAAGGCGAATACTTCAGCGATGATATGACTGTGCGCATCGAGGGAGCTATCAAGACCCTCTTTGGCGAAGCGAACTTCCAACAGAATCTGAAGTACCTCGAACAGACCTTAGGCAAGAGCCTCCGCGACTACCTCTTCAAGGACTTCTTTGCTGACCATATCGATGGCAAGATGTATCAGAAGCGCCCCATCTACTGGCTCTTCTCCTCGAAGATGGGCGACAAGAAAAAGAAGGGCTACTTCAAGGCCCTGGTGTATATGCACCGCATCGAGAGCGACACCCTCTCCAAGCTCCATGCCGACTATGTGGCGCCCTATATCGACAAGATAGAGCAGCAGAAGCAGGAAGCCGAGGATCAAGCCGTGCGTGACGACCTCAGTCAGGCCCAGCGCAACAAAGCCACGAAGCAAGCCGCCGAATACGCCGCCGCCCTGCGCGAAGTCCGCGAGTTCGCCACCATCCTTGCCCAGATGTCCACTCAGCGCCTCACCATCGACCTCGATGATGGCGTGCGTGTGAACTATCCCAAGTACTATCCGCTGGTGGAACCCATCAAAGGACTGGATAAAACAGAAGAATAAGAAGCTATGATTGAAGTAAGAGACATACAGGATTTTAGCGACTATCTTGACACACTGCTCAACCAGACAGAGTGTGATGATATCGAGTTTAAGAGTGCGGCAGGAGGTTTCCCTGATAGTTTTTGGGATACTTACTCTGCTTTTGCCAATACGGATGGCGGAACCATTGTATTCGGTGTAAAAGAAAAGGACGGGAATTTCTTTCTGAATGGACTAACAGACGCTCAGATAGATAAGTACAAAAAGGACTTTTGGACGAATATGAACAACCGTTCCACCATTAGTTGTAATCTGATGAAGGAAGCGGATGTAGTAACACCCGAATATAAAGGGTATAAATTCATGCTTTTCTTCGTGCCAAGGGCAAGCAATGAGCAACGCCCAGTATTCCGCACTACAAATCCTTATAATGGAACCTTCAAACGCAACTATGAGGGTGACTATAAATGTACGGAGCGAGAGGTGAAGCGCATGTTTGCAGATGCAGATGAGCAACATCCCGTGGATTGTAGGATTCTGAAAAACTATACATTGAATGATATAGACAAGGATGCTTTGAATAAGTACAGACAGCTATTTAAGCTCTCTTCACCAGATCATCCTTGGTTGGCCTACGATGATGTGGAGTTGCTGCGCATGTTAGGCGGTTATCGCAAAGACCGCCAGACAGGCGAAGAAGGCTTTACCTTGGCAGGACTGCTCATGTTCGGCAAGAGTCAGGCAATAACTGATCCCGAGTGTGCTCCTCATTTCTTTCCTGACTATCAGGAACATCTGACTGAGGATGAAGATGTAAGATGGACCAACCGCATTTGGCCAGATGGTACATGGGAAGCCAATCTATTTAACTTCTATCAAAGAGTACTTCCAAGATTACAGTCTGTGTTGCCCAAACCATTCAAATTGGAAGATAATATTCGTAGGGAAGAAACACCTGCTCATGTAGCTGTTCGTGAAGCCCTTATCAACCTTTGCATTCATGCAGATTATACAGAAAACGCTTCACTTGTGGTAAGACATAATGCCAATGGCTTTATATTCTCTAATCCCGGTACGATGCTTGTTTCAAAAGAACAGTATTATACGGGTGGAGAAAGTGTATGCCGCAATAAGTCTCTTCAGAAAATGTTCGCTATGCTGGGTGTAGCCGAGAAGGCTGGCAGTGGTACGGATAAGATTATGAAGGGATGGAAAGAATCCAACTGGCGAGCACCCAAAATAGACATCAAACAGGAACCTGACAAGGTGGTTCTGACGATGCCTATGGAATCTCTTCTTTCAGAGAATGCAAAGGCTAAACTGGAGGAGAAGTTTGGATTTGTGGTTAACTCATTTGAACACAATGTGTTGTCTGTACTTGCTTTAGCAAGTGACGAGGGGTTTGTGACCAATGAAAGATTGCGCTATTCGCTCAACCTTCATAAAGCACAGATTTCTGAATTATTAAAACTCATGTGCCATAATCAGCTTCTTGAGCCGCAAGGTTATGGCCGTGGTATGAGGTACTATCTACCAAAAGATAAGTTGAATGTCTTTCGGACAGAGGCTAATATAGCAACCTCGGACGATAATAGTGCAACCTCGGACGGTAATAGTGCAACCTCTGACGATAATAGTGCAACCTCAGAAAATAAGGTGACAACCTCACATGATAAGGTGGCAACCTCAGAAAATAAGGTGGCAACCTCAGACGGTAATAGTGCAACCTCCAAGAATAAGGTGGCAACCTCGGACGATAATAGTGCAACCTCGGAAGTCATCAAAACAAAGAAACGTATGAAAAAAGAGGATTTGTGGCTAATGATGGAGAATGTATGTGAGGATTGGATTTCTATAGAAAACATAGTTGCAGCAACGGGGCTTAGCTATTCGTACCTTAGAAATACGGTAATTCCTCAAATGATTAAGGAAAAGCAGCTTGTAATGATGTATCCAGGCACTCCCAATCATCCTAAGCAGCAATATAAACATAAGGAATAGTTCATTATGGCAGAATCAAATAAAGACAAAATACAGAAAGTGCTCAGTGAGCAGTTCAACAAGCATCGTTACATCTTTTGGTACGATGCCGAAGGCGCGATGGAAGAGCTGGTCACGGGCTTAGACATAGAGGGCGTGACCATCCTCACGCTCTCGCACAACGCCTTCTCGCTGAAATACCGCATCGTAAATGGTGACCAGCCCGCGCGTGGTTTCTTGATCTATAGCAAAGAGGCGGAACCGGAAAAGGAGAACAACTGGCTGCTCGACTTGCAGATGGAGGGCATGAAGTTTAGTGCCGACATGGCGTCGCTCTACGCTACGGAGTGCAACATCCCTATGGAACTCAAGGAACGCATCATCGATGAACATCTGGAGTTCTTCAAGGTAGCACGCCATCGCGAAAAGTTGGCCGAGGTAGTGCGTGCAGGCATGAGTGGAACCGAAATCATCAGCCGGATGCTGGCCGTGGCGGCTCATACGCCTATTGCGACTTACGACCTGCTGACCTATATGTTGGCGGATGAGTGCATCCACGAGAAGAGCGACCTGCAAGACCGATTGGAGAAGTACAACTTGCTCGCTACCTATTGGGAGATGGCCGAGAAGGCCTTCGGCTACGACAAGGCCCACCAAGTGAAGGACCTCGTCATCGTGTTGTTCCAAGATGAGTTGGCCAGCATTTTGGGCCAAAGCAAGCTGACCAACGAGGCGCATATCTTCATGCGCGACTGGCGCGACAGCCGTCAGTATGGCGAGATGTACAAACTTTGGGCCTCCCAGCTGGAAACGGAGCTAGGCATCATGCCGCAGATTCAAGGGGAACCCATCGAACGGCTGGTGCGCATCGAAACCTTCCCATGTGTGGATAAGGTCATCGCCAAGTATATCCACAAGGAAGTGAAGCATGGCACCATCACGGCTGAGAAATTGGAATCCATTGTAGAAGAACGTCGTAACAAGATATTCTTCTGTGTAGCCGCTCATACCATCAATGCATTCTTAGAGGCTCGGCGCTTGCTGGAAACCATCGAAAAGCTGGCGACTGGGCTGAGCATCATTTCGGCCGAAGAAGGTTTTAAGCTCTATACCAGTGAGCTGTATGTGATTGACCAACACTACCGCCATTTCTTCCGTGAGGCGAAATTGGCAGAGAGTACGAACTTGATTGGTGATATCACGCCCAAGGTGGAGCAGGTCTATACCAATAGCTTTCTTTCGGCTTTGGCTGCCAAGTGGCAACCGGTGGTGGATGCCATGGAGCGTTGGTCTATCTCAGGCGTTTATTCTCAGCGCACCTTCTTCACTACCTATGTGGCGCCCTTCATGCAGAAGGGCAAACGATTGTTTGTCATCATCAGCGATGCGATGCGTTACGAGACGATGGTGGAACTGGAAGGCCGCATAGCCCAGGAAAATCGTATGGAGACCGACCTTAAGCCGGCGATGCTTTGTGTGCTACCCTCTTATACCCAACTGGGCATGGCAGCGCTTTTGCCACATCGTGTACTGTCGTACGAGAAAGAATCGGATGAGGTCTTTGCGGATGGTGTGAGCACAAAGGGAACTGCCAATCGTACCAAGGTGTTGCAAGCCAGCATGCCCAAAAGTATCGCCATCAAAGCAGAGAACTTCTTGGAGGTGTGCAGCAAGGATTGGGTGAAGGATTATGACCTCGTCTACATCTATAGCAAAACCATCGACGATGTGGGTGACAATAAGGATACTGAAACACTTGTATTCAAAGCCACAGAGGACGAAATGGATAAGATTGTTCGACTGGTAAAGGTCATCAGTTCGAGCAATGGTACCAATATTCTCATCACAGCCGACCATGGCTATATCTACCAAAACGAAAAGCTCGACGAAACGGACTTTACCGATTTCAAGGCCCAAGGAGGCACTTGCTACATCGAAGATCGCCGTTTCGTGATTGGTCGTGGCCTTTGGGATGGAAATGGGGCTAAGAGCTGGAAGAGCGAAGAAGTAGGAATCAAAGCAGGGGTAGATATTCAAACCTGTAAAGGATTGAACCGTATTCGCAAGCAAGGTTCAGGCACGCGCTTCGTGCATGGGAGCAGCATGCCGCAGGAAGTGGCTGTACCGGTACTGCATGTCAACGTGAAGAAGAAAACGGACGTTAAGCAGGTGGATGTGGATATTCTGGGCAAGCAGACACGTATTACGCAGATGAGCCAGTCGGTGAAGTTCTACCAAACGGAAGAGACAACGGAGAAGACGAAAGGCATCACCCTCCGGTTGGGCTTCTATTCGGCAGAAGGTGAGATCATCTCCGACCAAGTGATGTTGACATTTGATAGTGCCAGCACCGATTCCATGCAGCGTGAACATAAGCATACGTTCAAGTTTAAGAACATCATCTCGAAGTTGAACGGACAAGTAGTAACACTTCGCATGGAGAAACTGATTGAAAACTCCGATCAGTTCGCTCCCTACCGAGAAGAAGAATATAAAGTAAGTGTGATGTTTGAAGCAGAGTGGTGATATGAATGAATTAGACGCAAAACTCAACGAATACTATGGTGGTAAAGTGGTTCGCAAGGACCTCACCAAAAGTATCAAGGAAGGTGCCAATGTGCCCAGCTATGTATTGGAGTACCTGCTGGGTATGTATTGCGCCACCGACAATGAAGACGATATTGAACAAGGGGTAAGCATGGTAAAACAGGTGCTGGCCAATAACTTTGTACGTCCGGATGAAGCGGAGAAGATTAAGTCGAAAATCCGTGAGAAGGGTCGTTACAAGATTATTGACAAGGTATCAGCCAAACTCAATGAGCATACAGACTGCTATGAGGGAAACATTTTCAATATCAACATCAGTAAAGTGCTGATAGATGATGCTTACATCAAGAAATATGAGAAGCTGCTGTGTGGTGGCATTTGGTGCATCATCGATATGGAGTACCTCTACGATGAAAACAGCAAAGGAAGTCCCTTCACCATTGCTTCGCTCAAACCGATACAGATGCCGGCCACGGATATGAACGATTATGTGGACGGTCGCAAGCACTTTACACTCACAGAGTGGATAGAGATTATCTGCCGGAGTGTGGGTATGGAGCCATCGAACCTCGACGAGAAGACGCGCTGGCACCTGGTGGCTCGCATGATTCCGTTTGTAGAGAACAACTATAATCTCTGCGAATTGGGGCCACGAGGTACTGGTAAGTCGTATGTCTATGATGAGTTGTCGCCTTATTCGATTCTCATCTCAGGTGGACAGACCACGGTGGCCAATTTGTTCTACAACATGGGCCGTCATCAAGTGGGTTTGGTAGGTACTTGGGATGTCGTGGCATTCGATGAAGTGGCAGGCATTCACATGAACGACAAAGACGGCATTCAGATTATGAAGGGCTATATGGCCAACGGCTCGTTCAGCCGAGGCAAGGAAAGTATCAATGCTAATGCCTCGATGGTATTTGTAGGCAACATCAATGGCAGCATCGAAAACATGGTCAGAGTCAGTCATCTGCTTTCTCCTTTTCCTAAGGAGATGATTGATACGGCCTTCTTCGACCGATTCCATCACTATCTGCCTGGTTGGGAAATCCCCAAGATGCGTCCGGAATTCTTCACGGATGCCTATGGTTTCATCTCTGACTATTTCTCGGAATGTCTGCGTGAACTGCGCAAACAAAACTTCGGTGGAGCAATCCAGAAATATTTCCGCTTGGGCAAAGATTTGAATCAGCGTGATACGATAGCCGTCAAGCGCACCGTGAGCGGACTACTGAAGTTGCTCTTTCCGGATGGTAGCTATCAGAAAGAGGATGTACGCCAATGTTTGGAGTATGCCTTAGTGGGGCGTCGTCGCATCAAGGAGCAGTTGAAAAAGATAGGCGGACTGGAATTTTATGATGTACACTTCAGCTACATAGATTTAGAGGATGGTGAGGAGCGTTTTGTGAGCACGCCCGAAAACGGTGGCTCTGCCTTGATTCCGGAAGGTGATTTGCAACCCGGAGCTCTCTATAGTATCGCTCATCAGCCGGGTGACGGTCAGATAGGTCTTGTACGCTTGGATCTGCAGGTAATGCCGGGTAATGGAAAGTTCACCCATACCGGTTTCGGTAGTGGCAGCGCCATCAGCGATGAACTGAAGGAGGCGGTGAACTATTGCCGTAGCAACTTATCGTGCATTACACAATCGGCCCAATTCGGAGAAAACGAGATGCACCTCAAAGCGACCGACATCAATGGTATAGGTACGTTGCAAGGTCTTGAACTGGCTGTCTTCGTTTCACTCGTATCGGGCTTGACAAACCGCCCCGTACAGCCACAAATGTGTGTACTTGGCTCCATGTCCATCGGTGGTACCATCATCCCCACCACTGACCTCGCTGGTGCTTTGCAAATAGCCTCCGATGCCGATGCCAAACGCATTCTCATCCCTGTGGCTGATATGATTCAGTACGGCAAAGTGCCGGCCGATCTTATCGCTCAGTTTAGTTTAGAAGTATATTCAACTCCCGTAGATGCTGCGTTTAAGGCATTGGGGATAAAATAATATGATATACCCCAGTTCGGGATAGTTTCTATCTTCAACTTAATTAGGTTGACCGAGTTTAAACAAATAAAAAAGAGGAGTGTGGAATGTGCGGACGCCGGTCCACACACTCCACACTCCTCATTTATAGAAGTTGGGGATATGTATTTTAATACTTTGCGCTGAATGTAGCTACAGACAACGTGCGGAAGAGTACGCCGTCCTCGGTGTCCATGAAGTCGCCGTAGATGCGCATCTGCTTGCCATCGAAGCGCACTGTCATATCGGCGAAATCGTCGTCGTCGTCATCATCATCATCGTCGTCGTCCCAGTCGAACGTCTCCCAGCAGCGCAATACGCCGTTATGAGGGTCGGTCCACTCCCATGTTCCGATCTCAACATCGCCGTCTACGTAGAAGCAAACGAAGGTGCCGCACGGCGAGAAGATCACACGGTAGCAGTAGTCGTCCTTGTCGTCAATGAGGTCGTCCTCGTCGAAGCCCATGCCCTTGCCCTCAGGAGTGAGCGATGTCTGCTGCATAACGCGTCCGTGATCGAGCCACTGCTTGCCGTAACCTATCATCACGTCACCCGCGAGCAGCCAGTTCTCTGAGCTATCCATTCTCCACGAACGGCAGAGGCTGCGTACGGCGTCGTCCTGCTTGTTGGTTATGTCGATGGTGACGGTGATTGTTATAGACATGCCGAGACGGTTGGTGTAGGTGACTGTGGCGTAACCCGTCACGCCGCCGTCCTTAATCTCTATCACGGTGTTGTTGCTCAGCTGGTATACACCCTCCTTAACGCGTGTGTATGTACCGTAGATGTAGAGTCCGTTGTCGATTATTATCGTTCCGCTGGCGTCTACGGCGCGTGTCTGCATCGGCTTGCCACCGTTCTTCTTGAACATAGTAGAACCGTCGGCTGCGCGTGTCACGCCTACCTTGCTCTTAGGCATACTTGCGGCTTTCGGACTGGTGATGAGGAAGTGGCCGTCGGCGAAAAGCTCGATTGAGGCGAACTCCTGTGCCATACCGCTGTTGCCCCACGATTTCACGTTCAGCTTGATGGCGTCGTCGGCATACTGCTCCTTGTCGCAATTGCCTACCTTAAATTCTTTTGAAGGCTTGGCGCTGTCGGGCACCCGTTTCTGTCCATTGTTGTCGTCGCTGTCGCAGGCTGTAAAACCAAAAGCTACCAAAGCAAAAAGAAACGAGAAAAGAGTTTTTTTGATCATAATACTTGGTTTTTAAATTAATAGATAGAGTTAACAGATAGGTATGTGTGTTTTTGTTATCATTTCAATCGTTCTGATGCCAAAACGAAAGACTTACACACGTTTCATATACTGTTTGCAAAGATATGCGTTAAAAACCAAGTCAACAAGAAGATATACCTAAAATTCCTAAAAACGCAGCAGGCGTTTAGTTAAAAAAATATTGCTGTCTGCCAAAAGTCTTCGAAAAGAAGAAACTTTTAGCCGACAGCAATAAAATTATGTACTAATCCTTTAATTATTGTTTAATGCTTTGCCAGTTGTTTCAAGTGCATCACTTGTTCAAAGCGCATTACTTGAACAGCTGCGGGATGAACAACAGCGAGTACTGACGCCAGTTGCTCCAGAGATGGCCGCGTGAGCTCTCGTGGAATGTATACTTCAGACCGTCCTTGGTCATGCGCTCCATGAGCTGCTTGTTGAACGGCATCAGTCGGTCGGTGTTGCCGCAAGCGATCCAGAAGAGTTTCGGGTTGCTCTGAGCCAGCTTAGAGAGCTTGCCGTCGAGGTTGGCGTATGCCGGAATCTCCTCCATCTTGATCTGTGTGAAGTCGACGCCAGCCGAGTAGAGACCGATGTAGTTGAACATATCAGGATAGTTGGCTGTGATCATGAGCGTGTGCATACCACCCATCGACAGACCGGCGATAGCACGGTGCTGCTTGTCGGCTATGGTGTTGAACGTAGCGTCAACATAGTTAACGATTTCGGGGAAAGCCATCTCGTAGAGTCCGTCCTTGTAGTGAGCGAGGAAGTTGGTCATCACCGGCTTGTAGTCGAGGTTCTCTGCAGTCTCGCCTGCAGCAGCCTGCTTGCCGAAGTTGCCGTTAGGCATTACTACGATCATCGGTTCGCACTTGCCCTCAGCGATGAGGTTGTCCATGATGCGCGAGATGTTGCCAAGCTCGAGCCATGCGTTCTCGTCGCCGCCACTACCGTGGAGCAGGTAGAACACCGGATACTTCTTGTCTGTCTTGCCGTATCCGGCAGGCAGATATACGTTCATGCGGCGGTCGGCATTACCAGCGTTGGAGTGATACCACACAGTGCGTACCTGGCCGTGAGCCACGTTCTTCACCTGATACTCGTCGGCAGCGCCACCGCCAACATAGAAGATGCTGAACACGTTGCCCACGTCGCGGCGTGTGAACGGATTGACGGGGTCGACGCTTACCACGCCGTCTACGTCAAAGCGATATGTGAACATCTCTGATGTGAGCTGCGGAGTGGTGTACTCCCATACGCCATCCTTGCCCTTCTTCATCGTGCCCTGACCGTTGTTCTGTTCCCAGTCTGCCAGCACCTTCACGCTCTTGGCCTTCGGAGCCTTAACGCGGAATGTTACGGTGCGGTCGCTGTTCACCTGCGGCGAAACCAGCTTGCCTTCGCGGAACGAGATGTTCTGCTGTGCGCTCATGCTCAAAGATGCGAGCAGAGCAGCCATTGCTACAAAAATTCTTTTCATAGATTTTGCTTTTAATTAAATGGTTATTATGTATTCCTATTACTTATTTATACTACTTGTCTATACTGTCTGTTCTCCTCTGATTTTAGAAGTTGAGCTTTGCGCCGAACTCCACCGTGAACGGGCGGATATAGTTGCCTGCCATGATGGTGCCTGCATACTGCGAGCCGTCGGTGATGAGTTCAGAGCCAGGGATAGTGCCCTGAGCGCCGCGCTGGTTGAGGAAGTTGACGACGTTCACGTTGAATGTGAGCATCTTGCTTGCCTTGTAGCTTGCGCCGGCGAAGGTCTCCCAGCGTCCGTTGAAGTATACCGAGTTGCCTACGTTAGCATACTGCTTGCCATAATAGCGGAACGAAGCCCAGATATTGAAGCGGTCGAACGTATAGTTGGGGTCGAGCTCTACGATAATCTTCGACTGCTTTGTAACGGTCTTGCCGCTGAAGTCGTAAGTCTTGTTGAATGCCTCGAACTTGTAACCTGTGTATTTCGGGCTCTGCAATGTGACCATAGCGTGGAATGTGAAGCCCTTGAACGGTGTGAACATAGCGTCGGTGGTCCATCCCATTGTCTCGATACCGCTTGATGCGCCTACCATTACGGGGTCTTCGTTCGGGTTCTCGCTCATCACGGTCAGACGGCTGTAGTCGTTGGTGCGGCGTGCGTATGTGAATGCCGACACGAGGTTCACGAACGAGCTGTTGAAGAAGATGCCGGCACGTCCGAGGATGAACGGACGGTTGTTGTAGTAAGGCAGCGAGGTGCCGGAGTAAGCCTCCAGGTGACGATACTGTCTGAGGAAGTTGATCTCGCCGGTGAGTCCGAAGTTGTGTGTGATGTTATATGTAGGCGAAACAGATACGGCGTAGTTCAAGCCGGTGTTTGTGTGGTGGCTTACACCTACGGTCTTCTTGTTGCCTTCTGCATCTGTATAGTTGGCGCCGATATGGAAGTCGCCGAAGCGCTTGTCGCCGATATAGTCGACACCGAGGTTGAACAGCTCGACACGTGCGCCATAACCCATACGGAAGTTGCGCGAAACGCGCCATGTGTCGTTTACGTATGCTGCGAGCTTGTTCTCGAAGCCCTTGTCGTACTCGCTAGAACCGTTGAGGTTGGCATACTCAACGCCGTTATAGATGAGCTTGCGCGGATTGGGCGCCACCTCATGATAATACTGTGTGGTGCTGCGTGCATAGTCGATGTTGCTGTACAGCTCGTTGATACCGAAAGCCCAGTCGTGGCTGGCGGTCTTCTTCTGCAGTTCGGCTACGAGCATAGCGTCCTTCACGCAGAAAGCGTTAATCTGCGAGAGTCGGCGCTGGATGGTGCCGTGGAACGCATCGCCGTTGTCGGCATACGTAGCGTCCGCATCCTCGTAGAATCCCATTGTGAGCTGGTCGCCGCTGTGTCCCTTCGAATGAGAGAACTTACCCTTTACAGCCAGCGAGAGGTTGTTGCCCAGATTGTAGTCGAGAAGGGCTGTTGCCTCGTGTGTGCGTGTCTTGATAATGTCGTAGAGGTTGTCGGTTACGAGCTTGCCGGTCTTCACGTCGCGGTATTGCATCATGCCGTCTACGGGCAGATACGAGTCGCGGCCCATGCGGAAGTTCTTAAGCTCCGACACCTTGCCGTCGCCGTCGTATGTGAACGGAGCGTAGTTGGCAAGCGCTGTAAGCGGATGGGTCTCGTTATACTTGTAGAACACGCTGAAGCGTCCGCGGTCGTCGTTGAAGAGATGTGTGAGTCCGGCTGTGTAGAACTGTGCACGGTCGATATAGTTAGTGAACTTCAGGTTCATGCTGCCCGGGTCGAAGTTCTGGTAGGTGCTAAGTGTGAAGTAGGTCTTCTTGGCGAGTTTGCCAGAGAGGTTGAGGTCGAAGTTCTGTGCGCCGAAGGTGTTGGTCTGATACTTCAGCTTGCCCTTGAACTTCTCGCCGCCACGCTGCATATACGAGTCGACACCATAGCCGATCTCGCCGAACTTGATGGCTGTCGTAGCGATGTTCTGCAAGCCCTGACGTGCCAGCAACTGCTCGCCGCGCCAGTGGTTGCTGGTGGTATTCGGCCAATAATAGTATACGGCAGGCAAGCCGTCTACAGATACTGCGGTGTAGCTCATAGGCAGACCAATCTCTACCTGACGAGGTTCGGTGGCATCCTTTGCGTTGAGCATTACGCCGTGGTCGTTGCTTGCGGTTTTGGTGGTGTCCTCCAATGCAATGAGCGACTTATTTAATGTGTCGGCATTTGCAGACAAGGTAGGGAAAATCGAAGCCACTGCCAGTAGCGATGGTAACAATAACTTTTTGCGATTCATAATAATTTAAGTTTTTAAACGGTTTAACGTTGCAAGTTTCGGTTATGGTTGAATCGTGTCGCGTCCTGGTTTCGATAGCGTCCGAATCAGGTTGCGTCTGATTTCGGTTGCAAAATTAGCTTCCCGTACAAACGTTTGCAAAAAATATACGGTATATACCCTCTATTGGGCATATACCGATATTGAGAATCAACAAGTTATGTTTTTATAGTACACCTCAAAATATACCTTTTCAAATAGAAAAAACACGCTGTCTGCGATAACAACAAACAAGAAAAAGGAGCAATGCGATAAAAAATATCACTTAAAAATGCTCTTTCCACTCGGTTTTAAGCCATAAGGCGTTTGTAGAATTCGTCTTTTTCATATAGCGAGGCGTTGAGCACGCGTGTCTTGTAGCTCTTTATGGTGTTGACCGAATAGTTGAGCGAGCGCGCAAGGTCGTCGTTCTTGGTTATTCCGAGTCGGATGAGTGCGAAGATGCGCATCTCCGTCGTGAAGCGTTCGTCGCTTCGCGGCGTCACGCGGTTCTCCTCGTGCAGCAGACTGTTGAACTTCTCGGGGAAGTCGGGGTAGAGCATCAGCAGCATGTTGTCGAGCGAATAGAGCGTGTCGAACGCTTCGCCGCGCTGCTGGTCGAACACGGCGCGCAGTCCGTCGTAGTCCTTGATAGTGAGACGGCGCAGCACCTCCTTGCGCAGCTTCTCTATAGCCGACTGATGGTTGGCGCTTGCCACGATGAGCTGTCCGAGCACCGCCTCCTTGATGTGCCCTGCCTCAAGCAGACGGGCGTTTATCTCTTCTATCTGACGGCTCTTGTCGGAAAGGCTCTCCACCTGATGCTCGATGAGCGACTTCTGGCGATGGAGTTTTCTCGACTGGCGCACAACTTTCAATATGGCGCCGCACAACAGCATCACTACAACAGCCAGAGCGCCGAAGCCTACGAGCAGACGCATGCGCTGCTTCTGCGTATAGGCATACATGTCGCGGTCTATCTTCGGATAGCTTGAGGCTATCTCCGAGTAGCGGTAGCGCGAGTGGAACATCTCGGCGTTATGCATAGCCACATTGATAAGCTTGTACGAGCGTGTGACGTCGCCCGTGATGTAAGCCACCTCGGCTATCTTGCGCGCTGCGGCATACTCCTTCGAACCACGCCGTATCTCTTCTATGCCCGACTGCGATATGTATTTCGCTGCAAGTGCATATTCGCCCATGCCCATATAGTTGTAGCCGAGGTTGCCCAATGCGTTCGGATAATATTCGGACGTGGGCGAGAGTTTCTTTATCAGACGCTTGCTCCACTTCACCGCCTCGGCATAATTGGTAAGATGAAAGTTGAGCTTCACGTTCATGTCGTCGAGTATCCACGAGTCTTTCGGCAACAACTTGCACGCCTGATGGTAATAGTTAAGCATGCGCTGATGGTAGACGCTATGTTTCGACAGACGACGGGGAAAGTAGAAACCGTTCTCGAACTCAAGATTGAAGGCTGCAACGAGATAGTTTATTCTTACGGGCTGCGTACAGCGCTCTTCGTCGATAGTGGCAAGCGCTTCTGAAGCCTCGCGGAAGAAGCCGCAGTTAGTGTAAATCTCCACCTTATATAATATAGCCTGCGCCACAAGACTATAGTTGCCGGTCTGAAGGGCTTCTGCCTCGCATTGCTGCGCAGCCTCAAGCGCCGGTTTGAAGGACAGACGGGCGTATTCGTCAAACAGCATTGTCCACAGCTCGTACTTCTGCTGCGGCGACGAGGCTTGCGCCATTCTGCTCTCCAGCTTGTCTATGCGTGCCTTGGCTTGAGCGTCATACATGGCTGTGCTGTCTAACACGCTGCATATAGCGTCGATGTACGGACGCACCTCGCCGCTCATCTTGCTGCACACGTCAGCACCTCGCTTGTTGAACGCCGCCCTCATCTTGACTATTGGCATCATTGTGAGCGAGCCAGTAGTATCTGGTTCGATAGGCTTAGCAGATGTGGTTACAGCGAGCAGCAGGATCAAGACAACAAGTGCGGTCTTGGTCCTACGCAACGCTCTTTCGAGCATTCCCCAAACTGTTGATTTACGATATTGCATAGAATAGATTGTTGGTTTTAAGGTTCGACAATGGCTACCTTCACTACTTTCTTGCCGTTATAGGTGTTAAGGGTAAGTTCTACGGTGTCGGCTTCCTCAAGCAATTGCGTTGGGATGCTGACATATTGCTGCACGGTGTAGTATTCGGGCACGCCGCCCTGGTCGTGATAGAGCGTGAGGTGGAGCGTGCGGCTGCCTGCGGCGTCGGTGGTTGTGCCGTCGCTTACTACGCCCAGGGCGTGCAGGGCTTCGTCGCCTTCGGCTTTTCCGCTCTTCAGCAGGAGCGAGAGATTGATGTAGCTCTTGTTCTTCGACATCCATAGGCTCTCGAAACCCACGGGGTCGGTGCGCATGGCGTCTACCTTCGCAGCCTCAACGGGACGAAGCACAGGCACGGGACGGACGGAGCGCGCACGAACAATAGATGTAGCTGTAGGATTGGAGTCTGCAGTTGCTGAAGTGGCAACCGTCTTGTCGTAATAGAGCAGAGCGCGGTATACAGAGTCGGGACGTGCAAGCCATTCCTGCGCGAACGGATTGGAGAACAGCAGTTCGGTGTCGTCGTCGAGCAGCGCCGACCTCACCGACTTGTCGGGGGATGTGCGCAGCAGCACGAGGTCGGCGGTGAGATAACTGTTCTGACCGTCGCCCGAATCGTAAGCCTCTGATGTGCATGCCGTGAGGGTTATCAGAAAAGCTATAACCGCAAGGCTCTGCTTGATATGTTCGCGGAATATGTAGGACATTGACATGAGGGTTTTGGGTAAAAAAGAGGGTTAAAAAAAAGTAGCGGAGGTCTCCGGCCTCCGCAGCACCAAGTCGAACACTAACATCGCCGGTTGCTGCGGATGCCGGAAACCTCCGCTACTATATTTAAATCACGCTGAGCTGATTGATAGCCGGATTAGCGTACATGGTGAGTATACGCTCGCGCAGGAACGCCCAGTCGGGGTTGGGCAGCTGTATCTTCTTGAGCTGTGCGTCGAGATAAGCCTCGAAGCGCTGGCGGTCTTCAGCAGTGTAGCGGTCGGCGTGCTCGTCGGTGCCGTGCAGAAGGTCGAGCGCCACGAAGTTGGACGGATACAAGCGGTAGCCGCGCCATATCTCGTGGTCGAGATGCTCGGCAACAGCAACGTAGAACTCGTTCTTCGGCATGTCGTCGGGCAGCGCACGCAGCCACTCGTCGATACACGGAGCAGCCTGATAGTGGATGTGTCCCTTGTAGCCCATTATGCCGGTCTGCATACTGATAACGTCGTCCATCGGACCCTTCTTCCAGTCTGCCACATCGCGGCGCAACTGGAACTCCTGTGCCTTGAGGAAGTCGCACGGGTCGTACTCGTATGATATGGCGAGCGGCACGAGGTGGAGCGAGAGCAAGCGTTCCTTTATAGAACCCTCGCCGCCCATGGTCATCATCTTGAGTATAGCCTCTGCGGTGCGGTCGTTGGAGTCCTTGGCGCGGCCTTCGCGCTGCGCAATCCATACGTTGTCGTTCTTCTCGGCAATGACAAAGTGCATGTACTCGGCGAGCAGTTTAGACGCAGCGAGCATCTGTCGCATAGGCAGCGAGCGCTGCACGATGAACGACTTGTTGAGGCGCACGATGTCCTTCACCCAAGGCAGCTTGAGGAGGTTGTCGCCGATGGCAATCTCGGTGGTAGTGTCGCAGCCGGCGTCGAAGAGCATCACGTGGAGCAGCGCCGAGTCGAGCACGATGTCGCGGTGGTTGCTGATGAAGGTGTAGCGCTTACTGAGATCGAGGCTTGCGAAGTCGGCGTCGCAGCCGAGCGATGCCTTGGCAAGCAGGTTCTTCAAGAAGCCGTAGCAGAACGCTTTCTGAAACTCGAGATTGGTCTTGCACTGGTGCATCTTCTGTCGTATAGCCTCAACGGGCACACCAGGATAGAGGTATGCCAGCACTTGGCAGAACTGTTCGTTCTGCACCAAACGGTCGAATACTTCGGGGAGCTCTTCCGGCTCAAACGGGCGGATAGAGTCGTATTTGTGGAGTTGTTCAGGTGTCATAGGGGAATTTTGAGTTCAACACTTGAATTGGTTCTCTACGATGTCGGTCAGCACTTCCTTGATGTCGAGACCTGCGGCGCGCACCTGCTGCGGAATGAAGCTGGTGGCAGTCATGCCCGGCGTAGTGTTCACCTCAATCATGTTTATCTTGTCGTTGCCGTCTGCATCCTTCGAGATGATAAAGTCGATGCGGATGATGCCATTGCAGTGGAGGATGTCGTAGATGCGACTCACCTCCTCAGCCACGCGCTTTGCAGTATCGGGAGAGATGCGCGCCGGAGTTATCTCCTGCACCTGTCCGTTGTACTTTGCGTCGTAGTCGAAGAACTCGTTGCTTGTAACGACCTCGGTTGCAGGGAACACAACCGACTTCTCGCGTGTCTTGTAGCAGCCGATAGAGATCTCGGTGCCTTGCAGGAAGCTCTCTATCATCACCTCGTCGCTCTCCATGAACGCCACGCGCAGAGCCGGCGCAAGCTGGTCTACGTTCTTCACCTTCGACACGCCGAAGCTCGATCCGTCTGCAGCCGGCTTCACGAAGCAAGGCATACCAATCTCTTTCTCGATGAACTCGTCAGAATATCTCGACTCTTCGCCGCGACGCACAAGGATGCTCTTTGCCACGTTCACGCCCCAACCGCGCAGATAGTTGTTGAGCACGTACTTGTCGAAGGTCATAGCCTCAACGAGCACGCCGCTTGTGCTGTACGGAATGTGGAGCAGTTCGAAGTAGCCCTGCATCACGCCGTTCTCGCCCGGTGTGCCGTGGATAGTGATGTAGGCGTAGTCGAACACCACCGCCTTGCCATCGAGCACGAACGAGAAGTCGTTCTTGTCGATTGGCGCTGTTGTGCCGTTGGGCAGGTTGACATGCCAGTCCTGACCCTTCACGTCAACGATATAAATGTTATAACGCTCCTTGTCGAAGAAGGAGTACAAACCCTGCGCAGAGCGTATTGATACGTCGTGCTCAGAAGAGTCGCCACCGCAAACGATGGCAATGTTGCGTTTTAATGTATTCATAGTGATTATTGTTTTAGGGGTGAGTATTCTTTTTACTAAACTAAGCCGAGCTAAGCCTCTTTAAGCCTTTCTAAGCCTTTGATTGAAATATTACTGCTGTGCAGTGCTGAATGTGTCGCGGGTTGTGCCCTTCATATATCCGCGCCACTTCTCTATGAGCTGCGCGAAGTCGTCGGGCCACTCGGATGTGAAGTCCATCTGCTGCTTTGTCTTCGGATGAACAAAACCGAGCGTGCGGGCGTGCAGCGCCTGGCGTGAGCAGGCTTTGAAGCAGTTGTTGATGAACGCCTTGTATGTAGCCGAGCGCTCGCCGCGCAGAATCTCCATGCCGCCGTAGCGTTCGTCGCCGAAGAGCGGATGACCGATGTGCTTCATGTGGGCACGTATCTGGTGTGTGCGTCCGGTCTCAAGGCGACACTCGACGAGCGTCACGTAGCCGAAGCGCTCAAGCACACGCCAGTGGGTTACGGCTTCCTTGCCGATGCCCGAGTCGGGTGACATCACGGTCATGCGCAGACGGTCTTTCGGGTCGCGTGCTATGTTGCCTTCGATGCGTCCTTCGTCCTCGGTGAGGTTGCCCCATACGAGAGCGTTGTACGAGCGGTGGGTGGTCTTGTTGAAGAACTGCAAGCCGAGCGATGTCTTAGCCTGCGGAGTCTTCGCCACGACGAGCAAACCCGATGTGTCTTTGTCGATGCGATGCACGAGTCCCACTTCGGGGTCGTTGGGGTCGTAGCTCTTCAGGTCGCGCAGATGCCAAGCGATGGCGTTGACGAGCGTGCCGGTGAAGTTGCCGGCTCCTGGATGAACCACCATGCCCGCTTCCTTGTTTATCACCATCACCTCCGAGTCTTCGTACACCACGTTGAGCGGCAGATCTTCTGCCACGATGCTTGTGTCGTGGCGCGGACGGTCGAGCATCAGCGTCACCACATCGTTGGGGCGCACCTTGTAGTTGCTCTTCACGGGGCGCTCGTTTACGTGTACGAAGCCTGCGTCGGCAGCCTTCTGTATGCGGTTGCGCGACGAGTGGGGCAACTTCTCGCACATAAACTTGTCGACGCGCTGCGGCTCCTGGCCTGGGTCGGCAACAAAGCGGAAGTGCTCGTAGAGCTGACCGGTTTCGTCGTCGTCTTCGATTGGGGGTGTGAGGATATCTTCTTCTATCATATTCTTGTTTTTAGGCTAAGCCGAATTAGGCAGCGTTTAAGCCGAACTAAACCTGTCTAAGGCAGCGTTTAAGCTGAACTAAGCCTTCTTAGGCCTTTCTAAGCCCTCCCCGACGGGGAGGGTTGGGAGGGGCTTTTTACTTTTTTACCTTTTTACTTTTATTCTACTCCGTCGGACCTGTCACTTCATGAAACTGGTCTACATCGCCCGACTCGTAGAACTCGTCTTCCTTGGCGTCCTCTATCGGAGCATCGGTGTAGTTGATGTCCATGTCGACATCGCGCTGTCCGCTACCCACCTCGATAGTGATGTAGTCGTTCACCGACACCTTGTCGCCTGCAACGACGTGGCGTCCTTTCACGGTGAGCCCGTACACCCAGTCTTTCTCGCCGTCTACGAACGTGGGCTGCGTGAGCTTGAAGCCCATCGCCGAGAGCTTAGCCATCGCCTCGCGCAACGACGAGTTGTCGATAACGTCGGGCACGGTGATGGTTGGCGTCTGTGTGGCGTTCACGGTGAGGTAGACCACATGACCCGACTTGACGCGCTCGCCCGGCGCCGGCGACTGTTCGAGGATGCAGTCGGGGCGCATGCCTGGCACATATCCCGTGTCGCTCACCACCACCTGCAGTCCGCTCTGCTTGAGCAGATACTCGGCGTCGCTGAACGCCTTGTGGCGCACGTTAGGTATCTGCACCACTTCACCGTGATGGGTGTATATATCAAGTCCGAACTTCACTCCTATGCACACTGCAAACACCACCGCAACCATTGCGGCGATATTCCCCCAGAGGTAACGGCTCTTGAACTTGCTGAAAAATTCAGATGTATTCATACTCTTTATGTATATATAAATATGTACAAAGATACGACTATCGTAGCAATTCACAAAATATATGCTAAAAAAAGCGCTAACTTATTGATATATTTTGTAATTTCGCATGAAATTACAAAAAGCGTAAAACACTATGAAAGATACATATAAGAAAGCTTTTTACATTGCAGCCTGCGTGTTCGGCGTGGCGTTGGCGTCGTGGGCTGTATGGCGGTTGCTGCCGTCGTCGGCTGACGAGATGAAGCGCTGCGCCGTGGTGGTGAACGCTGAGTCGTGGCACGAGGTGCGGGTGGACGGCAAACCGCTGCTCTACTTCGCCGAATGTTATGGCGACTCGGCTGTGAGCGACCTAAGAACCGTGCGCAACGAGGCCCTCCATCGCACTTATTCGGCTGGTTTCTGGACGAACAGATGGCTCATGATGCCGTCATGCGAGGGAAGGATTGTAACGGTGATAGAGACACCTACCGACGCTCTGCGCGCCTGCGCCGACTCTACGATAATGCGTCTTTGCCGCAAGGCGGCTGCCGCACGGCTCAAGACGCTGAAGCATCAGAAGTCGGAGCTCAACTACTATATGCGTGTTCACAGCGTGCACGACTACGGCTATCAGGATGTGGCGACTTTGGACACTCGCGTCTGCAGCGAGTATGCCGAGGCTGAGCGTGTGCTGCACATCATCGACAGCATTACTGCCGGCAAGCACGGCGTATGCGTTAAGACGCGACACGAATACACAGCGACCTACCGCACGGAGGAGGGCAAGCTGATGCGCACCCGGCTGCGCTTCGTGGGCTCTGCCGACGGACTGACGCTGCTGCAGACCGCCGACGGCAAGACGCCGGAGGGCGTAGCAACGCTCGCTCTGCTGCCGTGGAACGCTTCTGACATCGGCGAAGCGCGCGCCGTGGGCTTCCCGACGATAGCTGTAAAAGGCATGGAGTGCGACACGGTCTCGGCACGCATTCTTCCTGCACGGATAGCGCAAGGCGGCAAGCACAATCTGCCGCAAATGCTGGCTGGCAACGGCACGCCCGTATTCAGCACAAAGGGCAGATTCGTAGGCATGGTGAGCGGCGACACCATCGCTGCAAGGAAAACGATAAGGAGGATTTTGAACTTCGAGTGATAGGATGGTATGACATTCATGCCATACCCACGCAGCCACAAAGCATCCACGAATCATATAATATATTGTATGGAAGATGAGTAAGAACTCTATTTATGCGAAAGTTACTAAAAACGAAACGACAATGAAGGCAATCAGATACACTATCTCGCTGTGTCTCGCCCTACTCTGCCTCTGCGGATGCAACGATATTCCGCACGACGGCGAGGCAATAATCGGGCACGGCGCTACAACATACTATGGCGGCACGAAGCAGGGCAAGTACGATGGATACGGCGTGCTCTACGTTGGCGACAGCGTTGTGTACGCCGGACAGTGGCGCATGGGAAAGCGCTGCGGAAAGGGCGTCAGCCACGACTCGCTGGGCCATCGCATCGTGGGCAGATGGCGCGCCGACACGCTCGTCAGCGGAACATGGCGCGACTCTACAGGCACGTACAGCGGTACGCTCAACCGCGACGCAATAGCCTGCGGACACGGCACGTTCACCGACCGCAAGCAGAACCTCTACCAGGGCGAATGGACTGACGGCAAGCGCAACGGATTCGGCTTCGCACTCACAGCCGGAAAGCACATGCAACTGGGCGAATGGAAACGCAACCGCTTCCTGGGCGAGCGCATCGAGTATCGCGCCGACCGCATCTACGGCATCGACATATCGCGCTTCCAGCACGAGAAGGGACGCAAGCGCTATGCCATCGACTGGAAGCGGGTGCGCATCACCAATCTCGGCAAGCTCTCAAGAAAGCGTATCGCCGGCGCAGTAGACTATCCCGTGTCGTTCTGCTACATCAAGTCGACGGAGGGCGCAACGATAAAGAACCGCTACTTCCGCACCGACTATGCTGCGGCTCGCGCCCAAGGCATAAAGTGCGGCGCCTACCACTTCTTCTCCACTCGCACGCCCGGCGCAAAGCAGGCACACCACTTCCTGAAGTACAGCACGTTCCGCAAGGGCGACTTGCCGCCGGTGCTCGACGTCGAACCGACGTGTGCTCAGATACGCGCCATGGGCGGATCGGAGGCGTTGTTCCGCAGCGTGCGCGAATGGATCAGGGTTGTGAAGGCGGCTACGGGCGCTCGACCGGTGCTCTACATATCGCAGTCGTTCGTTAACCGCTACCTGCCGCTCGCACCCGACCTGAAGCGCGACTACATCGTGTGGATTGCCCGCTACGGCGAGTACAAACCCGACGTGCGCCTCGCCTACTGGCAGCTCTGCCCCGACGGACATGTGCGCGGCATTACGCCCGAGGTTGACATCAACGTGTTCAACGGATACCGCAACGAGTACGAGGAGTTTCTGCGCAACGAGTGCATTAAATAAAAAAAAGCTGCATCGCAAACCGAATTGCGATGCAGCTTTTTTATGTATTTAGCAGAAGCAGCGGAGCATGTGTCCTGCTGCTTCCGTGTTTGTCTTCAGCGATTAAAAGTCGTTGTTGTGATCGAGCGAGTCGTTGAAGTCGCGCGGCTCACGATGCTCGCGGTTCTCACGACGACCGTCACGACGCTCGCCACCCTCACGGCGCGGACGACGCTCACCACGCTCGCCACGCGGACGGCGCTCACGCTCTACATATCCCTCCGGCTTCTCGAGAAGCACGCGGTGAGAGAGCTTGTACTTGCCTGTCTTCGGGTCGATCTCCATGAGCTTCACCTTGATCTTGTCGCCTTCCTTGATGCCAGCCTCTTCAACTGTCTCAAGACGCTTCCAGTCGATTTCAGAGATGTGGAGCAATCCGTCCTTGCCCGGCATGATCTCTACGAAGCAGCCGTAAG